>Ga0209023_10001534_pt1 | contig 30640 bp, 24 predicted proteins | sample LakOneMetagenome_FD_187468 | JGI IMG/M metagenome (GOLD analysis project Ga0209023, IMG submission 187468) | Freshwater and sediment microbial communities from Lake Erie, Canada (SPAdes) (version 2) | ecosystem: Environmental > Aquatic > Freshwater > Lentic | place: Lake Erie, Canada...
ATCTCACAGCATTGCCGACTTTTGCACCAGCGACCAAGCGCGTTCGATGTCGTGCGGTCCGGCGGCCCGCCCTTCGCCCAGAGGCGGGCGGGTTTCGACGATGCCGCCATACGTGGCGACGCCGCCGAGCGCCAGGCCCAGCGCGCCGGCACCGCTTGCCATGACGGGGCCGGCGTTCGGGCTCGGCCAGGCTGGCGCCTGAACGCGCCAGCAGCGCCAGGCGCGGGGGCGATCGTCTGCCAGCACAACATAGGAAAAGGCCGTCATCCGGGCAGGGATGAAATTGAGCGCGTCGTCGATGCGCGCTGCAGCGCAGCCGAAGCGCTCAAAGCGTGCATTGCGGTAGCCCCACATGGCGTCGAGCGTGTTTGCAAGGCGGAACAGCACCGCGCCCGGGCCGCCGCCGACCGCAAACCAGAACAGGGTGCCGAAGACCGCGTCGTTGCCATTTTCGAGCAGCGATTCGGCACTGGCCTTGGCCAGATCGGCAGCATCGGCATGGGCGGTGTCGCGGCTGACAATGCGCGCCGTCAGCAGGCGCGCTTGGGCCAGGTCACCGGCAAGCAGCGCCTGTGCGATCGGCAGATTGTGTTCGCCAAGGCTGCGCAGTCCCAGAGCAAGGTATAGCATCAATGCGTGCGCAGCCAGGCCGCCAGCACCGCCAAGCACAGCGGCCAGCAAGGTCAGGGGAGCGACGGCCATGGTCCAGCCCAGGACTCCGCGCAGGAAACGCCAGCGGCCCCGGTTCAGGTAGTGCTCCACCCGTGCTGCCAGATTGCCGAAGCCGACCAGCGGATGCCAGCGCGGTGTTTCGCCAAGCAGGTAGTCGAGCAGCACGCCGGCAGCCAGGAGCACAGCGATCTGGAGTGCGGTCAGGCCAGCGAGCATGTCAGCCTTTGAGTGCCAGCGGCAGACCGGCGGCCACCAGCAGCACCCGGCTGCATGCGGCGGCAACTGCCTGATTCAGGCGTCCCGCCTCGTCGGCAAACAGGCGCGAGACGGCGCCCAGCGGGACGATGCCCATGCCGACTTCGTTCGACACCAGGATCACGTCGCCGGGCGCGCGCGCCAGAACGTCGAGCAGCGCGGCCCGCTGGGCATGGAACAGCGGCGGCAGTTCTGTCGTGCCGTCCTCCGCGTAATGACGGCCGTCGGAAAAGATCAGATTCGACAGCCACAGGGTCAGGCAGTCGACCAGGATCAGCGTATCGGGGGCACTGTAGCGCGCGATGGCGTCGGCGAGCAGCAGCGGCTCTTCCACGGTCTGCCAGTGCGCTGGACGACGCGTGCGGTGGTGATCTATGCGCCGCGCCATGTCGCCGTCGCGCGCTTCGGCGGTGGCGATATACACGACGGCGCGGCCCGATTGCACGGCCAGCAGTTCCGCATGCGCGCTTTTGCCGGAGCGCGCGCCGCCCAGGATCAGGGTCGCTGTCATGGCGCGCCGCGGGACAGCAAGCCCGCCACTGCGGCAGGACAGGATGCAAACCACGCATGGAAGTAGGAAGCGGTCAGCGAACCGGCGCGATACACCGCTTCGCCCGGCGCGCCGCCGGGGTGCTTGACGGTCTGCGCCAGTGGCACTTCCTCCGTTACCAGCGTCGAATAATGGAACGTGTGGCCGCGCAGAACGCCGTGCGCGGTCTGCCAACCTTGCGAACCCAAGCCGGCCAGGCGCTTTTGCATCACCGCGCGGCCCGGCAGGAGACCTGCCATCGGCCAGGTTGCGCCATCGAGGTCGGTCAATGCGTCGGCAACGGCCATCATGCCGCCGCATTCGGCCAGGATCGGCATATCCTGGGCATGCGCGGAGAGGATGGACGATTTCCATGTATGGGCATCCGCGAGTCTGGCGGCATGCAGTTCAGGATAGCCACCGGGCAGATACACTGCGTCGGCCGCCGCCGGGATCGGCTCGTTGGCCAGCGGAGAAAAAAACGCCAGCTGCGCGCCGAGCGCCCGCAGCGTCTCCAGATTCGCGGGATACAGAAAGGCGAATGCTGCATCGCGCGCGACCGCGATCGTCATCCCTTCGAGGAGCGGCGCAATGGGCGGTGCGATGGCGGCCAGGTCGATACGGGTGGTGCGCAGGGCGGCCCATGCGGCTTCGTCAAACGCGAGTTGCGACGCCATGGTATCGAGGAGCGCGTCGATGTTGGCCAGCTCCGACGGCAGCACCAGCCCCAGATGGCGCTCGGGCAGGGGATGCTCCTGGCGCGCCAGCGTGGCGAACAGGGGAATGTCGCGCAGCGACGCGGCGACCATGGCCGCATGTCCCGGACTTGCGATACGGTTGGCGATCACGCCCGCCATCTCGACAGGGCCATAGTCGCGCAGCCCGTGCACCACCGCGCCTGCGGTTTGCGCCATGGCCGATGCATCGATCACGGCCATCACGGGGATGCCGAAGGCGCGCGCCAGGTCCGCCGAAGACGGGTTGCCGTCATACAGCCCCATGACGCCTTCGATCAGGATCACGTCCGCATCCTGCGCCGCGCGCGCGAGCTGGCTGCGGCATTCTTCCATCCCGACCATCCACAGGTCGAGCGAGCCGACCGCGGCTCCACTGGCGCGTTCGAGCAGCATCGGGTCGATGAAATCCGGCCCGCACTTGAACACGCGCACGCGCTTGCCGCGCTGGACGAGCGTACGCGCCAGTGCCGCGGTCACGGTGGTCTTGCCCTGGCCGGAAGCCAACGCCGAGACCAGCAGCACCTGCACGTCAGCGTGGCCAGCCGCTACCATTCAGTGCCCGCCTGAGCGCCGATGCCCGCCTTGAAGGCGTGCTTGACCACGGCCATCTCGGTCACCGTGTCGGCCACTGCAATGAGCGCGTCGGGTGCGCCGCGACCGGTGATGACGACGTGCTGCATGTCGGGCCGGTCGAGCAGGTCGGCGATGACGGTGTCGACATCGAGGTAGTTGTATTTCAGCGCAATATTGAGTTCGTCGAACAGCACCAGGCCGATGGCCGGATCGGACAGAAAGGTCTTCGCCATGGCCCAGGCCTGCTGCGCCTTGGCGATGTCGCGTTCGCGGTCCTGCGTTTCCCAGGTATAGCCTTCGCCCATCGCATGGAAACTCACTTCATCGGGGAAGCGGCGCAGGAATTTTTCTTCCCCCGTCGACATCGCACCCTTGATGAACTGGACCACGGCCACCTTCATGCCATGGCCCATGGCGCGCACGACCATGCCGAAGCCACTGGAACTCTTGCCCTTGCCATTGCCGGTATTGACGATGATGATGCCGATCTGCTTGTCGGCGGCGGCGATCTTCGCGTCGATGATCGCCTTCTTGCGTTCCATGCGCGCGCGATGGCGCTCGTTGATATCGCTCATTCTGATTCCTCGGTTGGGATGAACAGCCGGCGCGTGCCGTGCTCGATCACGTCGATCGGGTGGCCTAGGTAGCGGCTCAGCGTGGACGCCTGCATCACCTCGCCGACCGGGCCCGCCAGCCATTCGCCGTCGCCCATCAGCAGAAGCGCATGGCTGGACGCCTGGTGGGCGTGGCTGAGATCGTGGCCGATCATGACCACCGTCTTGCCCTGCTCGCGGCACAGGCGCGCGAGCAGGCGCATGACGCTGACCTGGTGCGCCAGGTCGAGTGCATTGGCCGGTTCGTCGAGCAGCAGCAGCGGCGTGTCTTGCGCCAGCATGGCGGCAATCGCGACCCGCTGGCGCTCGCCACCGCTGAGCGTGCGCACATCGCGCTCGGCCAGATCCAGCACTTCCATCGCCTGCAGCGCGGCGCGCGCGATGTCGACATCGTCGCTGCCTTCCCAATAGCGGCTTGCATGGTAGGGGTGGCGGGCGGCGAGCACGGTTTCGATGGCTCGGTAGGCAAAGGCATCGCTGCGCGACTGCGGCAGGAACGCGCGCTGGCGCGCCAGTTCTTCCAGCGGCCATTGCGCCAGTGCGCGGCCTTGCATGGCGACGGTGCCGCCGTCGGGCTGGCGCAAACCGGCCAGGGTACGAATCAGGGTACTTTTGCCGGCGCCGTTACGGCCGATCACGCACCAGCTCTCGCCGGCTTGCACGCGCCAGTCCAGCCGGTCGACCAGGGTACGCGCGCCAGCCGTCAGGCGCAGTTGGCGGGTCTCGATCATGTGCGCTGCAGCCGGTGAAGTTGATACAGGAAGACCGGCGCGCCGATCAGGGCCGTGATCACGCCGACCGGCAACTGCTGCGGTGCCAGCACCGTGCGCGCCAGCGTATCGGCCAGGACCAGGAAGGCGCCACCGGCCAGGGTGGCAGCCGGAATCAGGAGGCGGTGGTCCGGCCCGCAGGCAAAGCGGCACGCATGCGGCACGATCAGGCCGACGAAGCCGATACTGCCGGCGCTGGTGACGGCCGATGCCGTCAGCAGGCCGGAGACGAAAAAGAGGCCCTTGCGCAGGCTGCTCACGCGCACGCCCAATGTGGCGGCAGCTTCCGCGTGCAAGGCCAGGACATTGAGCGAGCGAGCGCTGCGCAGGGCAAACAGAAGACCGAGCACCAGCACGACCCAGGGAACCAGGCGCAGCGGCGCGCCGGCCAGGTCGCCGATCATCCAGAAAATCATGCTGCGCAGGCGGCTCTCGGGGGCGATGGACAGCATCAAGGTGACCATGGCCATGCACAGCGATGACAGAATCACGCCCGTGAGTAGCAGCAGCGACGTGCCGCCTTCGGCCGCGGTGCCGCCGCGCAGGTCGCGCCGGGCCAGGAAATACAGCATCATCGATACGCCGACCGCGCCTGCGAAGGCAAACGCGTCGACCACCCACAGCGCCGCCATGAACATCAGCGATGCCAGGGCGCCCACCGAGGCGCCAGCCGAAATGCCCAGGACGTAAGGGTCGGCCAATGGATTGCGTAGCAGCGCCTGCATCATGACGCCGGCGAGCGCCAGTGCGGAGCCGGTGACGAAGGCCACCAGCGCGCGCGACAGACGCAGTTCGAGCAGGGTGGCGGCCAGTGAAGCGTTGCTTCCGCCGGCCAGTTCCATCAACGCCGCGGGCATGTCGGACAGCGGTACGCGTACCGACCCCACCATGCCGGAGATGACAAGACTGGCCAGTGCCAGCAGTGCCAGCGTCACGGTAATGACGGCGGCGCGGTGGCGCATGTCACGGAAGAACGGATGCACGTGGTCTCCTATTTGATGCCGTAGCGCAGACCGAGATAGACCTGCGCGCCGGCGGTGGCGTATGTGCGGGCCAATTCGTACTGTTTGTCGGTGGCGTTGTTCCAGCGGATCTCGGCACGCCAGTCAGGTGCGAAGCGGTACGAGCCGTACAGGTTGAGCAAGCCATAGCCGCCCAGGGTCCGGGTGTTGGCCACGTCGTCGAAGCGCTTGCCCGAAAGCTGGACGCCGGCGCCCGCCACGAACGCGCCCGCACTGTATTCGACCGAGAAGTTAGCATGCTTTTTGGCCCGGCGCACCAGTTGCTTGCCGGTCGTGTCGTCTTGCGGATCCTGCAGGTCGATGCTGCCAGCCAGAGCGACGTCGCCCAACTGCGTGCGCGCGCCCAGCGACAGGCCGGACAGCGTCGCCTTGTTGACGTTGTAGGCGCAGCCGTAGGCGTGCGTGGCAGGTTCGACCGGGCATACCGCGGTACTGACCAGCAGGTCGGTCAGGCGGTTGCGATAGTACACGGCCGTCGCTTCGGTGGCACCGCTGTTCCAGACCAGGCTCGCCTCGGCGTTCCTGCCTTGTTCCGGGCGGTTGCTGGCCACGCCATAGCCCGGGTAATACAGTTCATTGAAGGTCGGTGCGCGGAAGCTTGTGCCGACGCTGGCGCTGGCGCGCAGGCCGCGCGTGATCCGATAGCCGTAGGACAGGGCGCCGGTCGACTTGGAACCATATTGCGAACTGTCGTCCAGGCGCGCGCTGGCGGTGGCCAGATGCGCGCCGCGCTTGAGCGAATACGACAGCGCAGCGGCATTGGTGGTGCGGCCGGTCGACAGCGCGGCGGTCGAACTCGACACCACGTCTTCTTCGCGCCGCTCGAGCAGGAACTGGAGCAGGTCGCTGCCCAGGGCCAGGTCGCTCTGGGCACTGTAGGTGTTCAGGCGCGTATCGATCCGGCTGGTGCTGGTCGCGCTCAGATTGGCTGCCTTGTCGTCGGCCCGCGCGGCCTGGAAGCGCAACTGCCAGTTCGGCAGCACCTGGTGGCGCGAGAACAGCGCAAGGCTGTTTTGCTTTTGTTCGGAACGCGCATCGAAGCTGGCCGCGCCGGCATCGTATTGCGCATCGAGGTCGCTGACCAGGAACAGCAGGCCGATCTCGTGCCCGGGCGCGACGCTGGCGGCGAGCTGGCCGCTGGCGCTGGTCTTGCGGTAGCCATCATTGTCAGGGTTGTAGGAGAAGTTGCCCGGCTTGGTGGCCGAGAAGCCGTCATCCTGCTCGCGCACGAGCGCCAGCGCATAGCTGAGCGGGCCGCTGCTGCCGCTGATGGCGGCGTCGGCATTGCGGGCTCGCTCGCTGCCAGCGCCGATGGCGGCGGAAAGGGCGGGGGCAAGAGCGCCGCGCCTGGTAAACACCTGGACCACGCCGCCGATGGCATCGGCCCCGTACATCGTCGCCAGCGGGCCGTAGACGATTTCGATGCGTTCGATATTGGCCAGGGGGAGCGCCGACCAGTTGGCCACGCCGGTGGTGGACGAGCCGATGCGCACGCCGTCGACCAGCACCACGGTCTGGCGGGCATCGCCGCCGCGCAGGAAGACGGAGGCGCTGGTACCGGGACCGCCGTTGCGGGCCACTTCGATGCCGCGCTGCTTTTGCAGCAGGTCGACGATATTGCCGGCGCCGGAACGGGCGATGTCGTCGGCGGACAGCGTGACATGGTCGCTCAGCACGTCGGCCGCCGCGGTGGCGGAGCGGGTGGCGGTGACGAGGACGGAGGACAGGGCGGGATCGGCAGGGCTGTCGGCAAAGGCGAGCGGCGACGTCATGGCGAACGCGAGCGACGACAGCGCCGCGCGGCGGGATACAGTAAAGGTCATGGCAATTCTTAATAGAGTATGCAACCGGCCGAGTTCCCCGTTGGCCGGATTGAACAGAATTGCGCGAAAAGGGACGAGCCGACAGGACGGAAGCATGCTCCGGCCGCGCCGCGAACATCCCCGTTCGCGCACTTCCACCTGTCTTGGCCGGTATCCGGGCTGGCAAGTGCGGCCGTCTCACCTTCCCATGCGATTCGCACAGTGGTCATTCGAGGCGGCTTGTCGTCCGATGGACGACACTTGCTTACCGTTGCGGGGGCAGCACACGTTAGCGTGAAAGGCTTCGTGTTTCCCGTTTAACTGCACACATGGACATGTGTGCGGGCACCAAAACCCGGTAATTATACACAGTCGATTGTCAGCACCTCGCCGTAAGCGATGGCATGGGGCCGTTCAGCCGCCGCCCGTGCCATGGCTTCCGGGTCCAGTCCGCGCTGGCGCGCGGCCAGCAGGCGCATGCTGCCCGCATGGCAAATCACGATGGCGTCGCCCCGTTCGCCCGCGAGCAGCGTGTTGTAGAACGCATCGATGCGGTGCGCCATGCCGATCACGCTGTCGCCGCCGCCGGGACGATAATGCGCCACGTCGGCGGCCCAGGCATCAATCTCGCTGCGGGCGATCTGGTCCCAGCGCCGCATCTCCCAGGCGCCGAAATCGAGTTCGACCAGGCGCGCATCGATGCGCACGTCGGCGCCGAGACGGCGCGCCAGGCTGGCGCAGCGCTGCAGCGGGCTGGAATAGATCGGCACTCCCACCGGCAGTGCCTGGCGCAGGGCTGGCAGGGCCGCAGCTTCCGTGTGGGGATCGACAGCCAGATCGGTGCGCCCGTAGCAGATGCCCGGTCCGACCAGCGGCGCAAGATGGCGCACCAGGTGCAGACGCATGATCAGCGCACCATGCTCGCTGCCAGACACAGGTAGATGACGACTTCCGTGACCTGCTGAACGGCGCCCAGGCAGTCGCCCGTGTAGCCGCCGATGCGGCGCACAAATTTGCCTGCCAGCCACAGCGTGGCGCCAGCCGCGGCCAGCAGGGCCGCCCCAAGCACGGGCCAGGCCGAGGCGTCGAGGAGGCCAACCGCAGCCATGGGAGCAAGCCCGCACAATGCGGCGGTGATGAATTCGCCGGTCGTCATTTGCTGCGCCATGGGCTTGGCCTTGCCTTCGTCGCGCGCATAGTCGAGACGCCAGATCAGGGCGGCGGCAGCGGCGCGCGACAGCGGATGCGCCACCAGCAGAGCGGCCACGGCGCCGGCCGGCGCCATTGCCGCCAGCAGCAGGCACTTGAGGCCGACCAGCAGGCCGGCGCCGACGGCGCCATAGGTGCCGATACGCGAATCCTTCATGATCTCCATGACGCGCTCGCGCGTCATGCCGCCGCCGAAGCCGTCGCACATGTCGGCGAAGCCGTCTTCGTGGAAGGCACCGGTCAGGTAGATCCCGGCCGCCGTCGAGAGCAGCGCCGCCACCGGCGCCGGCCACAGTCTGCAGGCGGCGTAATACACCAGCGCCGTGAACCCGCCCACCACGATCCCCACCAGCGGAAAATAGCGCGATGCGTGGTGCAGCCAGGCCGGCTCGAACCCGACCCAGCGCGGAATCGGCAGACGGGTGAAGAATTGCAGCGCAATGAAGAACAGGCGCAGCTGGTGTACGAGATAGGCCATCTGCCTACGCCTTGCTGCTGACCTGGGCCGATTCGAAGGTCGCCATCTCGCGCAGGAAGGCCGCGGCGGCGCCCAGCAGCGGCAAGGCCAGCGCGCAGCCCGTGCCTTCGCCCAGGCGCAGGCCGAGCTGGAGCAAAGGACGCGCGCCCAGGTGATCGAGCATGCGCCGGTGGCCCTGTTCGTCCGAGCAATGCGAAAACACGCAATAGTCGAGGATGGCCGGCTGCAGCCGGGCCGCCACCAGCAGCGCGCTGGTGACGATGAAGCCGTCGATCAGCAGTACCTTGCGCTCTGCGGCCGCGCCCAGCATGGCGCCAGCGATCATGGCGATTTCAAAGCCGCCAAAGGTAGCCAGCACGGCGAGCGGCTCGTCGACCCCTGCGTGGTGCGCCAGCGCCGCCTCGATCACCCGCTGCTTGTGCAGAATGCCGTCCTGCGACAGGCCGGTGCCGGCGCCCACGCAGTCAGCGACCGGCACGCCGGTCAGCTTGTGCATCAGGGCGGCGGCGGCGGTCGTGTTACCGATGCCCATTTCACCGAAGCCCACCAGATTGCCTTCGAGCGCGCGGGCGAGCGCGCTACCGTGGGCCAGGGCGCGCGCGCATTCATCCGCGCTCATGGCAGGCTGGCGTGCAAAGTTGGCGGTACCCGGCCCGATTTTGCGGTCGAGCAGCTGGTCGCGTGCGCCAAAGTCGTGGTTGACGCCCGCATCGATCACCTGCAGGGCGCAGCCGGCCTGGCGCGCCAGTACATTGATGGCCGCGCCGCCCGCAAGGAAGTTCTCGACCATCTGCCACGTGACGCTCTGGGGATAGGCGGAAATGCCTTCTTCGACCACGCCGTGGTCGGCGGCGAACACCAGGATCGCCGGCCGGGTCACCGCGACATCGACGCTGCGCTGGACCAGACCAAGCTGCATGGCCAGGCTCTCGAGCAGGCCCAGACTGCCGGGCGGCTTGGTCTTGTTGTCGATGGCGCGCTGGAGAGCGGCGCGCAGGGCCGCGTCATCGGTGGCGGGAATGTGGGGAATGTCCATGGGAATGTGCTGAAAGGTTGGCAAGATTTTGCCGCGCTACGATAGCACATCCAGCAACACTCCTTTGGCGCGCGCCACCCGTAACGGCCGTAATTCGGGCACAATTGGTGGTCAATGTTGTCTTTTCATCCAAGAACAGGATCAGCATGAACGAACAAGTTGCCCGCGCCGTCGTGCTGGTACGCGCGCTCGAGACGGCCGATGTCAAGCGCGAGGTCCTGACCGCGGACGACCGCAAATACGCCAGCCGCAGCGCGCGCGAACTGGCCCAGTGGCAGGCGTCCGAGCGCGGCACCGCCGTCACGTCCGAGCACTTTCTAGAACAGCGCTGCGACCAGATCATCAAGCGCCTCGGCGAGCGGTTTCCGCCGGTCGCCGGCCTGCTGGCGCGCCGCAGCGCCATGGTCGGACTGTCGCTGGCCTTGCCACCGATTGCCTTCGTGCTTGGCGCCGGTCTGGACCGGATCGGCGATCCGCACCGCGTCGACCTGCTGTCGGCACCGCTGCTCGGCATCCTCGCGTGGAACCTGGCCGTGTACGTCTTCCTGGTCGCCTGGCGCCTGCTGCCATCGCTGCGGCGCGGCGCGCGCCTGATTGACTTCATCCCCATGGCCAAGGTCAGGCTGCCGGCCAAACTACCGGCCAAGCTGCCGCGCGCGCTCGCTGCGGGACTGGCCGACTTTGCGCTGCAATGGGGCGCGCTGTCGGCACGGCTGAACCGCGCGCGTCTGGCGCGCACCTTGCACCTGGCCGCCGCCGCGTTTGCCGCCGGGGCGGTAGTGTCCCTGTATGCGCGCGGCCTGCTGACGGAGTATCGTGCGGGCTGGGAGAGTACCTTCCTCGACGCCAGCCAGGTGCATGCCATCTTGTCGGTGGTATTCGCGCCCGCCATGGAGCTGTTGCCGCTGCGCGGTTTTTCTCCGGCCGACATCGCCTCGCTGCGCTTTTCCAACCCCCCTTCGGCGGCGGGCGGAGCGCGCTGGGTGCACCTGTATGCGGCCACCTTGCTGCTCCTGGTGGTGGTGCCGCGCCTGGTACTGGCCTTCCTGTGTCACTGGCGTGCGCGCGGCCTGCGCGCGCATTTCCCGATCGATTTCGGTACGCCGTACTTCCGCCGTCTGGATGAGCAGGCGGGCCTGGGCGGGCCGGCGCTGCTGCGGGTGGTGCCGTACAGCTTCACGGTCGACGAGGTCCGCCAGAAGGGCCTGAACCAGCTGGCGCTCAAGCTGTATGGCGAACAGGCGCGCGTACTGCTGCGTCCCGCCGCCGGCTATGGCGAGGAGCCCGAGGTCGCGCTGCGCGATCTCAACCTGGAGGACGGTTCCGTGACCTGCACGGTGGCGCTATTCAATCTGGCCTCCACGCCGGAGAAGGAAAACCACGGCGTATTTCTCGATTACCTGGTGCGTCACGCCACCCATGGGGTGACGGTCATGATCGACGAATCGACCCTGCTCGAGCGCAGCGACAACATGCGCCTGATCGAGCGCATCGACCTGTGGCTGCGCTTCTGCGATTTTCATGGCGCCCCGGCGACGGTGGTCAACCTGGTCGACCCGGATCGCTACGAGCCTGACCAGCGGGCCGGCCTGCGCCTGTCGAAGGCGACATGAGCGAGCATATCCAGTTTGCGCTGATCTCGCATACCAATAACGGCAAGACCACGCTGGCGCGCACCCTGGTCGGCGTCGACGTGGGCGAGGTCCGCGATGCCGCTCACGTCACGGTGGTGGCCGAGGCGCACACGCTGCTGCGCAGCCCCGAGGGGGACGTGCTGTCGCTGTGGGACACTCCCGGCTTCGGCGATTCGGTGCGCCTGCTGCGCCGCCTGGAGCGGGCCGACAATCCGATTGGCTGGTTCCTGCGCGAAGTGCTGGACCGTTATCGCGACAAGCCATTCTGGCTCAGCCAGCTGGCGCTGCGCACGGCCCGTGAGCAGGCCGACGTCGTGCTGTATCTGGTCAACTCGGCCGAACTGCCGCAGGATGCGGGCTACCTGCCGGCCGAGATGCAGATCCTGGCCTGGCTGGGCAAACCCGTCGTCGTGCTGCTCAACCAGCTTGGGCCGCCCCGTCCGCCGGCCGACGAACTGGTCGAACAGCGCCGTTGGCAAGACTACCTGGCCCGCTACCCGATCGTGCGCCAGGTCCTGCCGCTGGATGCGTTTGCCCGCTGCTGGGTGCACGAACGCGTTTTCTACGATGCCGTCGGCGCAGTGCTCGCCCCCGAGCGCCAGGCCGGCTATGCCCGTTTGCTGGCGGTGTGGGATGCCGACAACCGCGCCCGCTTCGCGTCATCGATGCAGGTGATTGCGTCCCAGCTGGCCGCGGCCGCGCGCGACAGTGCGCAGGTCGAGGCGGACCAATCCGGTCTGCTGCGCAGTGCCATGAGCGCGGTGGGCCTGGCCAAGCCGGCCGCGGAGCGTCGCCAGGAACAATCCATGGCTGTGCTGGTCGGGCGCCTGGAAGAGCATATCGGTCAAAGCACGCGCGCGCTGTTGCAGCTGCACCGTCTCGATCCCGGCAACGCGGCCCGCGTCAACACCCGTGTGCGCGAGAACTTCAAGGTACGCGCCCCGGTCGACAAGGCGCAGGCAGGCTTGTGGGGCGCGGTGGTGTCGGGCGCGGCGACCGGCCTGTCGGCCGACCTGATGGCCGGCGGCCTGACCTTCGGCGCCGGCGCGCTGCTGGGCGGGGTAGTGGGCGCGCTGACGATGGCCGGCGCTGCGTGGGGTTTTAACGCCAGTACCGACCGCAACGCCACCACCATGGCCTTTGCCGACGATTTTCTGCGCTCGCTGCTGGTCGGCGCCGTGCTGCGCTACCTGGCCGTGGCCCACTTCGGGCGCGGGCGCGGCAATTTCGTCGAAGGCGAGGCGCCTCCCTTCTGGCAAGCCCAGGTCGAAGCGGCGGTCGCGCGCGAGGAGGCGTCCCTCGGCGGGCTGTGGCAGGCGCTTCGCGCCGGACGTGACGAGGCGGCCCTGGACGCGCTGCTGACCGGCGTAGTGCGCCGGGTGCTGTCGCAACTGTATCCCGGCGCGCTGTAACACCTGTTCCGTTTTGGTACACCGGGCGCCCGCGCCACGGTGGTAGAGACGATGGCATGCCAATTGCTCTTGCTGATGGATCATTAAACCAATCAGTAGGAGACACCAATGAAACACACCATCCACATGTTCGCCGCCGCAGCCATCATCGCCGCCGGCGCGCTGCTGTCCAACACTGCCGTTGCCCACGGCGACGTCACCCCGCAAAGCGTCGACACGCGCGGCCTGCCGCCGCTGGGCGATGCCTGGCTGGCCGAAAATCCCTATAAAAAGAATGCGCTGGCGCTCAAGGTCGGCACGTCGGCGTACGCCCAGAACTGCGCGCGCTGCCACGGCATCGAAGCGATTTCCGGCGGCATTGCGCCTGACCTGCGCCAGCTCGACCGCGATTGCGTCGGCCTGAAAAGCGAACCGCGCAAGCTGGCCTGCTACAAGGAGATGGATGCCTACTTCCTGGCCACCATCCGTCATGGCAAGGTGCGCAACGGAGCGGTGTACATGCCGCCGTTCGAAGGAATCTTCAATCAGGAAGCGATGTGGTCGATCAAGACCTATCTCGAATCGCGCCGCGAAACCAAATAGGGCGGCGCCATGAACCTGCTCAGGATCGTCCTCGTCGCGGCCGTTGCGGCCTTCGCCTTCGCCGCGCCGGCACGCGCCGACTGGCCCAAAATCCAGGCCTCCGGCACACTCAAGGTGGCGGTGTACAACGAGTTTGCGCCGTTCTCGAACAATGGCGCCGGGATCGACATTGACCTGGCCGCCGCGCTGGCCAAAAAACTGGGATTGCGCCTCTCGCTGCTGCCCTTCCCGGCAGGCGAAGCTCTGGATGACGATCTTCGCAACATGGTCTGGAAAGGCCACTACCTTGGTTACGGACCGGCCGACCTGATGCTGCATGTGCCGGTCGATAACCGCCTGATGGCGCAAAACCCGAAGGTCGCCATCTTCGCCCCTTACCATGTCGAGGCGGTGCGCCTGGTGCGCAGCGCGCAGCGCATCCCGGCTTTCGATGGCATCGATTCCCTGGCGGGCAAGCGCATCGGCGTCGAGAAAGTCTCGATCGCGGGGATGGTGATGCTGGGCGAAGGCAACGGCAAGTTCCGCGACACCGTCAAGATTTTCCCCAGCGCCGCCGAGGCACTCGACAAGCTCAAGGCCGGCGAGCTCGATGCGGTACTGGCCAACCGGTCCGAGATCGAGGCGGTCATGCGCGGCGACCCGGCTTTCCCGCTGCACGACCTGGCGTTCCAGCGCCTGCCGCGATCCGGCTGGGCGGTGGGGATGGCGGTACGCCAGGACGATACCGAGATGGCCAGGCTGCTGCAGGCGGCGCTCAACGCCATGGTGGCCAGCGGAGAGCTCAAGGCGATCTTTGCCCGTCACGGCGTGCAGGTCGTCACGCCATGAAACGCGCCAGCGCGGCGCTGGCCGCGCCGCTGCTGTTCTGGCCGATGACCGGCAGCGTGGCTGCCGCTCCGGAGGCGATTGCGACGGTGGAGATCGTCGGTGTGGCGCCCGGCGCGGGACCCGGTGTGGACCGGCGCACCTTGCCATATGCCGTGCAATCGGCCGATGGCGACGAGGTGGCCGCGTCGGGCAGCGGCACGCTGGCCGAATTCATGGCGCGCACGCTGGTGGGGGTCCAGACCAATGACATTTCCGGCAGCCCGTTCCAGACCGACCTGACCTACCGCGGCTATCGCGCCTCGCCAGTACTCGGTACGTCGCAGGGCATCTCGGTCTACCTGGACGGGGTGCGCATCAATGAGCCGTTCGGCGACGTTGTCAATTGGGACATGGTGCCGGAAGCGGCGATCGGCAAGCTGGCGCTGGTGCCCGGTTCGAATCCGCTCTACGGACTCAATACGCTGGGCGGTGCGCTGGCGCTGGAGGGAAAATCCGGCACCAGCGATCCGGGCCTGGTGCTCGATGCTTCGCTCGCCCAGAACGGCAGGCGCCGCATCGACCTGGCACGTGGTGCACTGCACGGCGGCGGCTGGCACAGCTTCATTGCGTCGACCTGGTTCGCCGAACAGGGCTGGCGCGCGCATTCGGACGGCCAGCTCGGCAATCTCTACGCGAAAGTGGGACGCGACAGCGCCGCCATGGACTGGAGCGTCACCCTCAATGGCGGGCGCAGCCGGCTGCGCGGCAATGGCTTGCTGCCCGACGCCACGGCCGCAAGCGACTGGCGCAGCGCCTATACCTTCCCCGACCAGACCCGTAACCAGCTGGTCCAGCTGGCCGCGCGCACCACGCTGCGCATCGATGACGGCCGAACGCTCTCGGCCCAGGCCTATGTACGCAGCAGCCGGCGCGAGACGGTCAATGGCGACGTCGAGCTCGATGAGGAAGGCATCGGCGGCCAGTTCAATACCACCAGCACGCGCCAGCACGGGCAGGGCGCCAGCGTGCAGCTTGCGCTGCGCAATGCGCGTCATCAAATCGATCTTGGGGCGACGCTCGACCGCAGCAGTGTCGCGTTTGCCCAGTTCGGACAGGACGGCATCCTCACGCCAGAGCGCGAAGTGGTGCCGCTGGCGGGTGCGGAGCAGGAGCCGGCATCGTCGGTCAGCGGATCGGCGCAGGCGCTGAGCGTGTATGCCGCCGATACCTGGACGCTGGCGCCATCGATCCACCTGACGGCGAGCGCACGCCTGAACCGAGCCCGCGTCGGTAACCGCCTCACCACCCCGGCGGGCGCGCAGCCGGCCGAGCGCTTTACCTATGTACGCCTGAACCCCGCCCTCGGACTGGCGCACGCGTTGGGCGGCGGCTGGACCGTGTCGGCCACTGCGGCCCAGGGCAACCGCGTACCCACGGTGATCGAACTTGGCTGCGCCGACCCGACCCAGCCCTGCCGCCTGCCCGTCGGCCTGCAATCGGATCCGTATCTGCGCCAGGTGGTGGCGCGCACGCTGGAGGCGGGGGCGAGATTCGAGCGTCCCGGCCTGCATCTGTCGCTCGCGGCGTACCGCACGGTGAACCGGGACGACATCTTGTTTCTCAGTTCGGGACTGTCGCGCCAAGGCTATTTCGCCAACGTGGAGCGGACCCGCCACCAGGGCATCGACGCCAGCCTGCGATTGGTACGGGGGAGCTGGACGATGCGCGCCGGGTATAGCTGGCTGGACGCGGCATATGCCGCCGATGGCGTCCTTTTTACGGGCATGCGCACGGTGTCGATCCGACGCGGTACGGCGCTGCCAGGCTTGCCGAGGCAGAGCTTGAAACTAGGCCTGGAGTGGCAGCCGGCGCCGGCGTGGCGTCTTGGCGCCGACCTCGATGCCCATTCCAGTTTGCCGACGCAGGGAAACGAGGATGGTCTGGCAGCCGACCCCGTAGCCGGGCAGGCACCGGCAACGGCCGATCTGCGCGTAGGGGGACGGGTGCTGCTGCATCTGCGCGCCAGCTGGGAAATGGCGCCGCATTGGGAGCTGTACGCGCGCATCGACAATGTCACGGAGCGCCGCTACGCCAGCTTTGGCGCGCTCGGACGCGATGTGTTTGCAGCCGGTGGGGCGCCGCAGGACGCCCGCTTCATTGCGCCCGGCGCGCCGCGTGCGCTGGCGGCCGGGCTGCGCTACCGTTACTGAAACACGTAGCGGGCGCTGATTCCGAGCATCCAGTTGCGCCCCGGCGCCGCCTCGTAGAAGCGCTTGTTGGCATCGCCCACGATCAGTGAACCGACGTAGGTGCGATCGGCCAGGTTGTTCAGGCGGATGAACTCCTTGAACTGCCAGCCTGCCAGCGTCTGGCGCGCCTGGACGCGTGCGTTGAGCACGCCATAGCCTGGGGCTGGAATCTCGGCATTGGCATCTTCCGCATACACCTTGCTGCTGGCGACCGCTTCGAGCGCCGCGTTCACGCCGCCGCTGGCGCTGGTCCAGGCCAGCTCGCCGTACAGATTGGCCCTGGGGACGCCGGGCAGGCGGCTGCCGCGCGCGACGTTGGCGAAAGGCTGGTCGTAGACGGCGCGCAGGACCGTCATGGCCAGGCGCGCGTTCAGGCCGGCGCCAATGCTGCTCTCGAGTGACAGCTCGCCACCCTGGCGCAGCGTGCTGCTGGCATTGCGGTAGCTGGTGCGGCCACCGCTGGCCACATCGACCACCAGCTCGTCCGCCGTCCTGACCTGAAACAGCGCGGCGTTGACGCGCGTGTTGTTGCCGAGATAAACCTTCAGTCCCGTTTCGACATGGGTACTGGTGGCGGGGCGCAGACGAAAATTAAAGCCGGCACCGGTGCCGGAGTAGAACAGTTCGTTGAGCGTGGGCGCCTCGAATCCGCGCGCCGCGCTGGCATACACGTTGAGGGTCGGGGTGACCTTGTAGAGCACTCCGGCGACCGGCGTAGTGTGGCGGTAGTCGACGCTGCCGCTGTCGTTGCCATTACTCAGAAAGCGGTCGCTGACCTTGACCGTCATGCGGCTCTGGCGCAGGCCGCCTGTCAGGATCCAGGGGCCATCCTGCCATTCGGCCTGAACGTAGGGATCGATGCTCGACACCGCGTCGGTTTCGTCGCGCCGCAGGCGGCCCTGCAGGCCGAACTGGGTGCCGACGAAATTCTCGTAGCCGCGCCGCTCGTCGCTCGAATAGCCGGCGTCGAGACCGGCGGTGGCAGTCAGCTTGCCGCTGCCGATGCGCTGCACGTGTACCAGGTTGACGTCGATGCCGTGGAAGTCGCGGTCGAAGTCGACCACGCCGCCCGATTGGCTGGCCGGCGTCTGCACGAAGCGCGAGAAGGCCTGGAACTGGATCACCTGGCGCGTGCCGGTATAGGCGCTCACGTGCAGAATGTCGTCGCCCAGACGCTGCTCGAACGCGAGGCCGGCCTGCTTGTGGTCGATGCTCTTGCGTGTGTTGTAGCGCTCGGCCAGGGTGCGCTTGGGCGTCTGCGGATCGGTGGCATCGATTTCGCCGGCGCGTGGATCGCGCTGGTAGGTGGCCCAGGTGACGCCCAGCGGGTCCTGGGTGTCGTCCTGGCGCAGGGCGCCGGCCGTGACTGTCAGGCGGCTGGTGGCCGATGGCCGGGTAGTAAGCTTGGCAAATCCCTGGTCGCGTGTGGCGGCGCTGTGGCTGCGCACACCGTTGGTCTCGAAACGCGACGCATCGATCACGTAGCCGACCCCGCCCGCCTCGCCCTGGGCATTGAGGTCGCTCTTGCGCGCGCCGTCGCTGCCGGCGGACACCATGCCCTCGACGCTGGCCGGTCCCTTGCCATCGCGGGTGAACAGCTGGACGGTGCCGCCCGCGTGGTTGCCATAGATGGCCGAGAAGGGACCGCGCAGCACTTCGATGCGTTCCGCCATGTCGAGGTTGAAGGTGGCGGCCTGACCCTGGCCATCGGGCATGGTGGCGGGAATGCCGTCGGCGATCAGGCGCACACCGCGCACGCCGAAGGCGGAGCGGGCACCGAAGCCGCGCGAGGAGATCTGCAAGTCCTGCGCATAGTTCTGGCGGTTCTGGGCGACCAGGCCGGGAACGGCTGCCAGCGCTTCGGAGGCGTTGACGCGCATCTGGCCGTCGCGGATGCGGCTTTCATCGACCACGTCGATGGCGGCGGGCAGGTCGAAGCTGCCGTGTTCGACGCGGCTGCCGCTAACCACGACAACGTCGATCAGGGGGGCATCGGCTGCCATGGCGGCCGGGCCGAACGCGGTGGCGAGCAGGCTGGCAAGGATAGTCAGGTGCAGCGGGTGGTTCATGAAGTCTCCAGGATTGGGATGGCCATGCCCGCCTCGATGCGGGCAGGTCTGTACCGTCGCATAAGCAATATACCTGCCAGCGGCTGCGCGCGCCGCATGGCACGCCGATTGCATGATGCCTGCACGCGACAATCGAAAGGAACACCATGCATCTCTCCACCCTCCTGGCCACCGGCTTGCTCCTGAGTGCCAATGTCGGCGCTGCGCCCTTTGCGTATGTCCCCAATGAAAAATCGGGCACGATCAGTGTGATCGACGTGGCCACCGATACGGTTGTGCGCGACATTGCCGCTGGCAAGCGGCCGCGCGGCATCGCGGCCGACCCGGCCGGCACCACCCTGTTCGTGACCGATGCGGGGGCGAGCGCGCTGCTGGTGCTGGACACCGCCACCGGGCGCGCGGCGCCGTCGCTTGGGCTGGGGAAATCCCCGGAAGGGGTGCATGCTTCGGCGGACGGGCGCTACATTGCGGTCGCGGTGGAAGAGAGCAATAGTGTCACCGTCTTCGATGCGCATACCCTGCGCCAGATTGCCGATATCCCGGTGGCGGGCAAGAATCCTGAACACGCCGTGTTCAGCCCCGACAGCCGCTATCTGCTGGTCAGCGCCGAAGAGGCCGAGCAGGTCGACGTGATCGATGTGGCGCAGATGAAGCAGGTGGGCTCGGTCGCCGTGGGCTTGCGCCCGCGCGGGATCGGTTTCTCGCCCGATTCGCGGCGTGCCTATGTGGCGGCCGAACTGGTCAATACGGTGTATGTGATCGACCTGGATAGCCGCCGCGCAGTTGCCACAATCGTTGCCGGAAAGAATGCAAATGGCATCGCCGTCCACCCGAGCGGCAAGCACGTGTACGTCTCGAACGGAGCGGACGGCACCGTCATGCAAATCGATACGGCCAGCAACACCGTGAGCGCCACCATTCCCGTCGGAAAACGTCCCTGGAACATGGCGCTCTCGCCCGATGGCGCCAAGTTGTATGTGGCCAATGGCCGCTCCGCCAGCGTGAGCGTGATCGACACTGCCACTGCCACCCGCATCAAGGACATTCCCGTTGGCGAACTGCCATGGGGTGTGCTGATTCGCTGACTGTTCCACATTGGGACACCTGTTCCGTTACGCAGCGCAGTGCGCCATTGGTGAACAGCCGGATCGCGCCCTGTTCAGAAACCCAACAAGGCGCCGATTTTCTTGTTCTTCCTCAATAGCCTGTTTTGACTTGTCTCTACTCTGAAATGGCCTTTTTGCGCATGCGCTGGACAGCCTGGCACGGCGCTTGCGATAAGAAAGCTTGCGATCAACACGATGCCGTTGCATGCAACGGTCACACAACCCTTCAAGAAAGAGGATGACATGAATCTCGCAGACATCAGCAAACTCGGCGTTGCCAACCCGTTCAAACAACGCTACGACAATTACATCGGCGGCAAATTCGTGGCCCCGGTCAAGGGCGAATACTTTGGCAACATCACCCCGATCACCGGCCAGATCTTTTGCGAGATCGCCCGCTCCAGCGCCGAAGACGTGGAGCTGGCCCTCGACGCCGCCCATGCCGCCAAGGAAGCCTGGGGCAAGACGTCGCAGACCGAGCGCGCCAACATCCTCAACAAGATCGCCGACCGCATGGAGGCGAACCTGAACCTGATCGCCACTGCAGAGACGATCGACAACGGCAAGCCGATCCGCGAAACGATGGCGGCCGACATTCCCCTGGCGATCGACCATTTCCGCTATTTTGCCGGTTGCATCCGGGCCCAGGAAGGCTCGGTCGCGCAGATCGATCATGAAACCTATGCTTACCACTTCCACGAGCCGCTCGGTGTGGTCGGTCAAATCATTCCATGGAACTTCCCTATCCTGATGGCGGTGTGGAAACTGGCGCCCGCCCTGGCCGCCGGCAATTGCGTGGTCCTCAAGCCGGCCGAGCAGACGCCAGCGTCGATCATGGTGCTGATCGAACTGATCGGCGATTTGTTGCCGCCGGGCGTGCTCAACATCGTGAATGGATTCGGGCTGGAAGCGGGCAAGCCGCTGGCGTCGAACAAGCGCATTGCCAAGATCGCCTTCACCGGTGAAACCGGCACGGGCCGCCTGATCATGCAATACGCCGCGCAAAACCTGATTCCGGTCACGCTGGAGCTGGGCGGCAAGTCGCCGAACATCTTCTTCGAAGACGTCATGGATGCCGACGATGCCTTCTTCGACAAATGCCTCGAGGGCTTTGCCATGTTCGCGCTCAACCAGGGCGAGGTGTGCACCTGCCCGTCGCGCGTGCTGATCCAGGAATCGATTTACGATAAATTCATTGCCCGCGCCCTGGCCCGGGTCGCTGCCATCAAGCAGGGCAATCCGCTCGATGCATCGACCATGATCGGCGCCCAGGCATCCCAGGAACAGCTGGAAAAAATTCTGTCCTACATGGACATCGGCAAGCAGGAAGGCGCGCAATTGCTCGCCGGCGGGGAGCGCAACATGCAGAGCGGCGACATGGAAGGCGGCTACTACGTGCGTCCCACCGTGTTCAAGGGCGACAACAGCATGCGCATCTTCCAGGAAGAAATCTTCGGACCCGTGGTGTCGGTCACCACCTTCAAGGACGAGGCCGACGCGCTGCGTATCGCCAACGATACCTTGTACGGCCTGGGTGCCGGACTGTGGACGCGTGACGGCTCGCGCGCGTTCCGGGTTGGCCGCGCCATCCAGGCCGGCCGGGTCTGGACCAATTGCTACCACCTGTATCCAGCCCACGCCGCATTCGGCGGTTACAAGCAGTCCGGTATCGGCCGTGAAAACCACAAAATGATGCTGGACCACTATCAGCAGACCAAGAACCTGCTGGTCAGCTACAGCCCGAACGCGCTCGGCTTCTTCTGATCGGAGCACCCCATGTACAACGCGCTTGCCCGAGTGGTCGCCACCGATGCGGCCCTGGCCATGATCGATGCGCTGCGCGAGCGGCACGGTCCGCTCATGTTCTTCCAGTCTGGCGGCTGCTGCGATGGCAGCGCGCCGATGTGCTACCCGGCAGGGGAGTTCAGCATCAGCGATACCGATGTCTATCTGGGCAACCTGAACGGAGCGCCGTTCTACATGGGGATGGAGCAATTCGCGTACTGGGAACATACCCAGCTGATCATCGATGTGGTGGTCGGCAATGGCGGCATGTTCTCGCTCGATAACGGGACCGGGAAGCGTTTTCTGACGCGCTCCCGCCTGTTCACTGATGAGGAATTCCTTCTACTCAGTGCGGAATCAGCACCGCAACAAAAATAAGATGTCAATTCAAAACAAGAGGAGATTACTGTGCAGAAAAAATTACTAGGGCTCGTGCTGGGCCTGGTCACCGTATCGCTGGTGCACGCCGCCGACGTGACCAATGCCATGCTGGTCAACACGGCAAAGAATCCGGACAGCGTGCTGTCGTTCGGCATGGGCTCCGAGGGGCAGCGCTTTTCCCCGTTGACCAAGGTCAACACCGGCAACGTCAGGAAGCTGGTCCCGGTGTGGTCCATGTCTTTCGGTGGCGAAAAACAGCGTGGCCAGGAATCCCAGCCGCTGATCCACAACGGCAAAATGTTTGTCACTGCATCGTACTCGCGGATCTTCGCGGTGGACTTGAAGACGGGCACCAAGTTGTGGAAGTATGAGCATCGTCTGCCGGACGGCATCATGCCCTGCTGCGACGTGGTCAACCGCGGCGCCGCGCTGTACGGCAACCTGGTGATTTTCGGCACGCTCGATGCCCAGCTGGTCGCGCTCGATCAAAACACCGGCGCCGTGGTGTGGAAAGAGAAGGTGGACGATTACGCCGCCGGCTATTCGATGACGGCCGCGCCGTTGATCGCCAAGGGCTTGTTGCTGACCGGCGTATCCGGTGGCGAGTTCGGCATTGTCGGCCGGGTCGAGGCACGCGACCCCATGACCGGGCAACTGGTCTGGAGCCGTCCGACGGTGGAAGGTCACATGGGCCACAAATACGACAAGGATGGCAACGCCAGCGACAATGGCGTGACGGGTACGGTCAACAAGACCTGGCCAGGCGACCTGTGGAAAACCGGGGGCGCCTCGACCTGGATGGGCGGCACCTACGACAACAGCACCGGCCTTGCTTACTTTGGCACGGGTAACCCTGCACCGTGGAACAGCCACCTGCGTCCTGGCGACAACCTGTATTCCTCCTCGACGGTGGCAATCGATCCGGCAAGCGGCCAGATCAAGTGGGCATACCAGGGCACGCCTAACGATGCGTGGGACTTCGATGGCTCGAACGAGTTCGTCACCTTCGACATGGACGGCAAACGCTTCGGCGGCAAGGCTGACCGGAATGGCTTCTTCTATGTCGTCGATGCCAACAATGGCAAGCTGCAAAATGCCTTCCCCTTCGTCAAGAAGATCACCTGGGCCAGCGGTATCGATCTGAAAACCGGGCGTCCGAACTTCATCGCGGCCAACCGCCCTGGCGATCCGACCAAAGGCGCCGATGGCAAGAAGGGTGCGACCGTGTTTGCTGCGCCGGCTTTCCTGGGCGCAAAGAACCAGATGCCGATGGCGTACAACCCGCAGACGAAACTGTTCTATGTGCCTGCCAATGAATGGGGCATGGATATCTGGAACGAGCCGATCAGCTACAAGAAGGGCGGCGCCTTCCTTGGCGCAGGCTTCACGATCCGGCCGATCTTCGACGACTACATCGGCGCGCTGCGTGCGATCGATCCCAAGACCGGCAAGATCGTGTGGGAAGTCAAGAATACGGCGCCGCTGTGGGGCGGCGTCATGAGCACCGCGGGTGGCCTGGTTTTCTACGGCACGCCGGAAGGTTTCTTGAAAGCGGTTGACGCCAAGACGGGCAAGGAGCTGTGGAAATTCCAGACTGGCTCGGGCGTCGTGGCGCCGCCCGTGACCTGGCAAGAAGATGGTGAGCAGTATGTCGGCGTGGTCTCCGGCTGGGGCGGTGCAGTCCCGCTGTGGGGCGGCGAAGTGGCCAAGAAAGTGAACTTCCTGGAACAGGGCGGCTCGGTGTGGGTGTTCAAGCTGCCGAAAGGCTGACCGAACAACGACAGCGTGCGCGCTACTTCTGATGACGGCTTCGGCCGTCATTTTTTTTGCAGCCCCACCATCTTTGCATACGGTCAAAAACAGAACAGCGTTGTGCGCGTGTGATCCGAATCAGCGCAGGCGTGCGCGCCGTTGGCGCGGTTTCCCCTGTGGATACGGTGGGCACGCTTATTGCCATTGAGTGAAGTACATCAAGTGATGTACCTAAAACATATAAAGAGGAGAACCCATGAAACACATCTTTGCCCTTACCCTACTTGCCGCTGCCAGCATGCAGACTGCCCAGGCCGTGGACTTCAAGGCGGGTGACTGGACCGTTGGCGTGGGCGGTATCGTCAATGCTTATTACACCGTGGTCTCGTGCAAGGGTGATGCCGTGGGCGGACTGGCGCTCGGCTCGCAAGGCCTCGGTTGCGGTGGCAGCGAAGACCGCACCACCATCGGTAACGGGTTGCTACCAAATGGTCTGGTGGCATCGGCCTCGTCGAACCAGGGCGGCTACGACGTCAAGGCATTGATCGGTATTTATAACTCGACCGCCACCGATAGCGCCATCGGCCAGAACAGCGTGGTGGATGTGCGGCAGGCGTACTTTACCTTTGGGAATGCCGAGATCGGTACATTCAAGCTCGGTCGTGACTACGGCATCTTTGGCGCGAACGCAATCCTCAGCGACATGACGCTGCTGGGCGCAGGCGCACCTGTACAGGCGACCCAGCGCGGCCGCGTAACGCTGGGCCATATTGGCGCTGGCTATTCCTACCTTGGCAACTACGGCCAGATGACGTACAGCGCGCCAAAGTCCGCGTCCGGCATCGGCATCGACGTGGGGTTGATGAGCCCTGTTGCGGATACGCCGGTGATTGCGGGTTCCACCTATACCTCCGATTCCAGTCCGCAGTTGCAGGCGCAACTGACGTACACGGCCGACGGGTTCAAGGGTTGGATCGGGGCCAAGTCGCAGAAGTTCAATTCGGTGACGCCAGGCGTGCCCGATCTGACCATGACCGGCATCGAGGCGGGGGCATCGTATAACGCCGGCGCCTTCGGCGTGCTGGCCAACGTTCAGGGTGGCAAGGGACTCGGCATTCTTTCCGATGCCGACCAGGGCGACGTCAAGTCGCGCAACTATCTGGTGCAGGGCACCTTCAAGACCAGCGACAAGCTCAAGCTGGGCCTGAGCTATGGCGTGAGCGAAAACGATGCCAACACGGCCGGCACGAATGGGTTGAAGTCCAATGCCAACGTGACGGCGGGGGCTTACTACACGCTCAACAGTGCCATCACGCTGGTGGGCGAGGTCGGGCAAACCCGTTCCAAAGGGTTTAACGGCAGCAGTGCGCGCATGAGCGGCATCGCGCTGGGCGGCATCATCTTCTTCTGACCGCCATGCAGATGGGCCTGTTCCGGTTGCTTGGTATTTCCCTGATCCTGTTCCTGTGCTCTGCGCAGGCACAGGCGGGTACCTTGACGCAAGCCGATCTCGTCAAGCGTTTTCCAGCGCCCCTGCAGGTGGGTGCCAAGGATGTCGAGATACCGGTCTGGCCCATCTTTAAACAGAACGCCACTGCCACCGAATTGGTCGGCTACGTGTTCGAGTCGGTCGATCTCGCGCCCATCCCCGGGTTTGCCGGTGTGCCGATGAATGTGCTGGTGGCGCTCGATCCGAAGGGCAATTTTATCGATGTCGTGGTGCTGTCCCACCACGAACCCGTTTTTCTCGATGGCCTGGGGGAAGCGCCGCTGTTCCAGTTTGCCAGTCAGTACAAAGGCTTGTCGCTCAAGCAGAATATTGCCATCGACAGCAAGACCAAGCGGGAGCGCAAGCCGGATGCGGCCCATGCCTGGCTCGATGGGGTGTCCAAGGCGACCGCCTCGGTACGGATTCTCAATCAAAGCGTGCTGTCGGCCTCGCTAAAGGTGGCGCGCAAGAAGCTCGGCTTTGCCGAAGGGCGCGATCCGGACCAGATCGCGCGCGTGCGCGCCGGCCTGTTCAAGCCCTTGTTGCTGGCGGCGATGCGCGATGCCGGCCTGATCCAGCATGTCCGCCTGCGCAACCGCGATGTGGAAGCCTTGTTCGCCGGCAGTGACGGCGAGGGGCTGGACCCGGCGGCGCCCGACGAGGATTTTATCGATCTGTACCTGGCCCAGGTGTCGGTGCCAACCGTTGGAAGAACGCTGTTGACGGCGGCGAGCTGGACGAAACTAAGCAACCGGCTGGAGGAGGGCGATCACGCCTTCCTGGTGTTCTCGCGCGGTCGCTACAGCGTGCTGGCCGATGACTTTGTGCGCGGCAGTATCAGCGATCGGATCGTGCTCAAGCAGGACAATTTGCCGATTGATATGCGCGATCTGGACATGGACATGAAGCTGGCCCAACCGGGGCAGCTGCCGGTCGACACAGTGACTGTGTTTCGTGTGATTGGCCAGGCGGGGCTGGATCCGGCAGGGCCACTGAATTTCTCGCTGCCGATTACCCGCAAGAAGGGGATTGTCTACCCTGAACGCATCACGAAGACCGTCGATTTTACGTATCGGCTGCCCGAAGAATATGTGCTCGCGTCGGACGCAAACAGCAAGTCGTGGCCGGGCATCTGGCGCAACCGCAAGGTGGAGCTCATCGTGCTGCTGGCGGGCCTGCTTGTGCTGACGGCGGCGTTGACGCTGCAGCGGCGCTTGACGCGCAGTGAGCGGGCAACGATGTGGTTCCGGCGCCTCTTCCTGTTGTTTACGATCGGCTTCATCGGCTATTTTGCACAGGGGCAGTTGTCCATCGTGAATGTGACGGGCGTGCTCCAGGCCTTGCTGGCCGGGCGTGGCCTGGTGTACCTGATGTACGATCCCATGAGCGTGATCCTGTGGGCGTTCGTCCTGGTCTCCCTGTTCGTGTGGGGCCGGGGGACCTTTTGCGGCTGGCTTTGCCCGTTTGGCGCACTGCAGGAATTGACTTCAGGAATAGGGCGCGTCCTGCGCTTGCCCCAGTTACGCATCCGCACCAGGACCGATGCCCGGCTCAAGTACATCAAGTATGTTTTGCTTACTGTCATCCTCGCCAGCGCGGCGGTGGCGCCGGCCTGGACCGATGTGCTGGTCGAGCTGGAGCCGTTCAAGACGGCCATTACACTCAACTTCGTGCGCACCTGGCCGTTCGTCGCCTATGCCGTTGGCTTACTGGTCGTCAGCATGTTCTCGTTCAAGTTCTTTTGCCGCTATCTGTGTCCATTCGGCGCAGCGCTGGCGTTGCTGGGCCGGGTGCGGGTGCTGGACTGGCTGGTGCGGCGTGACGCGTGCGGCACACCGTGCCAGACCTGCCGCCACCGCTGCGATTACCAGGCGATTGAGCCCAGCGGAAAAATCAGCTATGACGAATGTTTCCAGTGTCTCGATTGCGTCGTCATTTACGAGAGCGAGGAGAAGTGCGCCCCGCTGATCCTCGAAGCAAAGCGTGCGCGCACGATCCCGATCGCGCGTGCTGGCAACTAGTCATGGAGGTCCAGATGCATCGCAGAACTTTCATCGCCGCGTCGCTGGGCAGCGTGGCCGGCGTCGCCGTGGCCACCCCGCAAGGGCAATTACACTCGGCTGCGGCCCTTGGCTTCGGCACCACGCTGCGCTTGCTGGTCGTCCATCCCGACCGCGGCGAGGCCCAGCGCATCATGGCCCGGGCATTCGACCAGGCGCACCAGGTCGACCGCCTGATGAGTATTTACAACCCGGCCAGTCAAGTGTTTCAGCTCAACCGGGATGGCGTGCTGGAGCGGCCCGACGCCCGGTTGCTGGTCGTGCTGTCGCAGGCGCGCGCGCTGTCGGTACTGACCGGCGGAGCGTTCGACATCACGGTTCAGCCTTTATGGCAAGTGTATCGCGACGCCGGCACGCCAAGCGGCCGGCCGGCGCAACGCGACCGGCTGATGGCAAGTGCAAAGGTCGGCTGGAAAGGCGTCGAGGCCGATGCCGCCCGCGTCAGTCTGCGCAAGACTGGCATGCAGATCACGCTCAACGGATTGGCCCAAGGATATGCGGCAGACCTGGTGCTGGCTTCCCTGCGCCGCGACGGGATTGCGCAGGCGCTCGTCGATACCGGCGAATTCAATACGGCCGGTTGCAAACCCGATGGGACTGCCTGGACGCTGGGGGTGATCGACCCGCGCGATGCAACGTTGCTGAGCGCGACCGTGCGGCTGGCTGGGCGTAGTCTGGCAACTTCCGGCGACTATGCGGCAGCCTTTACGCCAGACTTTGTGCACCACCACATTTTCGATCCCGCCACCGCGGACTCGCCCCAGGAGCTGGCCAGCGTGACGGTGGCGGCGCCCAGCGCAATGCTGGCGGACGGCTTGTCGACAGCCTTTATGGTGTTGGGGGCGCGCAAGGCGCACGCGCTGGCCGCACGCCTTGACGGTGTGGATGTCATGACCATCAACAAGCGCGGTGTGGTGTGGAAGTCGCCAGGCTTTCCAGCTGCCACATGAGCGGCTTACTTCAGATGCGGCATCTTCCGGTAAATGGTGTTGCGCGATACGCCCAGGGTGCGCGCGGTGGCCGACACATTGCCTCCATGGGCCTCGAGCGATTTGAGAATCACGGAATGCTCGACTTCCTCCAGGTTGGCGCCGGTGGCAATCATCCGGTCCGTGTTCCCCGTCTGTGCACTTGCATGCTGAGTATCAATGTCGTCGAAGAAATCGTCGGGCATGTGGCGAGTGCCGATTTCCTTTTCATCGCCCGCCATGATGATGGCAGTGCGCAGCAAATTCGTCAGCTGGCGGAAATTGCCCGGCCACTTATGCTGGTGGAACAAGGCGAGCAAGTCGGGCGTGACAGTATATTTGCCACCACCGGATTCGGCCATGATGATTTTCTTGATCACGATGTCCAGGTCGGTTCGTTCACGCAAGGCTGGCAGCTTGACGACCAGTCCGTTGAGCCGGTAGTACAGATCCTCGCGGAACAAGCCTTTGGCGATGCGGTCGCGCAAGTTGTGATTGGTGGCGCAGATCAGTTCGACATTGACGGGAATCGATTTGTCGCTGCCGAGCGGCGTCACCATTCTTTCCTGAAGCACGCGCAGCAAGCGGGCTTGGAGGCTGACTGGCATGTCACCGATTTCATCGAGGAAGAGGGTGCCGCCGTTTGCCTGAAGGATCTTGCCGATCGCCCCTTTCTTACGCGCGCCCGTGAAGGCGCCATCTTCATAGCCGAACAATTCCGATTCGATCAGCGTTTCCGGGATCGAGGCGCAATTGACGGCCACAAACGGGCTCATGGCGCGCGGCGAATCGTTATGGATGGCTTGGGCCAGCAATTCCTTGCCGGTGCCGGTCTCTCCCATGATGAGGATGGGAATGTCGCGCCCCAGAACCTTGTTGACCTTGTCGATCACCATTTCAAGCTGCGGGTCACCCGTGTTCAGATAGCGCAGCCCCGACAGCCGGCGCGCCGCATGGGCCTGGTTGGTCGTCGGCGCGGCACTGGGGTTGCCGGTCATGTCCCGATTTTCGGTCAGCGTGTGGGCGCCGTTGGCCAGGCGCAGCTGGGCGCGGCCGTACACGCGCACTCCGCTGTGCATGCACAGGTTCAACAAGCCCGGGGTGGCAGTGCGGTAATGATCGAACAGCGCCGACACCGGGAGGCCGAAAAGCGAACTGAAGGTATGCGACTGGAGCGCAGAGAAGGATAGACCGAGCTGGAACAGGCCGGTTCGGTTAGCCGACAGGAAACGCCCACCGGGCGTGAACGACGCGATCCCCTCCATGAGGGTGCCGATGAATTCTGGCCGGGCGTGGAAGTGCAGGGTGATTGATTCCTCGAACGTTGCCGAAAATAATTGGTTCTCGATCATCAGCGCGGACATGCGCACCAGTGCCATCGTATGCTTGTGAAAACTGCGCTGGTCTCCTGAGACGTCGAGGACGCCAACAACATTCCCCTGATAATCGGTAATGGGGGCGGCGGAGCACGTAAGAAAGTGGTTGGCGGACAGAAAGTGCTGATCCGCATGGACCAGCGTGGGCGTCTTTTCGGCAATGGCGGTGCCGATCGCATTCGTCCCTCGGCGTTCTTCGGACCATGCCACGCCGGGCGTCAGGGCCACCCGGTCGGCCTTTTCGAGGAAATCGGCATCGCCAAGGGAATGGACGATGATTCCGTTAGCATCCGTCAAGATCACCATATTGTGGGTGTTGACGATTTGCTGATACAGCGTTTCCATGGCCGGCACCGCATGCGCATGGAGCAAGCGATTTTGCTCAATCAAGCAATTGAGGTCGTTGCGCTGCAGGGGGCTGAAGTCGGGCTTGACTCCTGGACTCAAACCAAACGCGGCCGAGCGCTTGTGCGACGAATCGATGATCGATGGCATATTGTCCTCCCACCGTTGTGCAGATTCCTGCATGCTGCTGCGGATCGGCTGTTGCGCCTGCGATTTAAACATGATGCCTGGTCTCCTTTGGGCCCTTGACTGCGGCTCTCTCAGTGGAATAGCTGTTCCATAATGTAGCACCTGCTCCAGATCGGAACAGAAAAATCGGGACACATCACGGTTGCCGCCACGATCTTGTGACGTTTCGCCCGCATAGATGCCTTGATTGCAATGCTCTAGACAGTACGTAAGCAAACATGGTGCCACACCGCAAAATATCCCTTGCCAACGGTCTGAGGCGTTTGCTATAGTTCGCCTCCCCAATGAAAACGTTAACGAAATCAAGGTGTTAACGGAGTCGAAAGGGAGCGCCGGAAACGACGCTGCAACAAAAAGGGGTTGACGATTTAAAAGCTGTGCTTCATAATCTCGCCTCTCTGCTGCTAACGAACACAACGCTTCGTAACGTGCAGCAAGCAGTACCGAATAAAGTTCTTTAACAATTAACAGTCGATAAGTGTGGGCGTTTGATGAAGGTGCCAAAGACTTCGGTCTTTGAATACTTAAATTATCAAATGTTCACAAAGAAGAAATATAGGCGCTTCGAAAGAAGTGGCCTGTCAGTATTTTGAGTGAGCGACTGTCGGAAACGACATTAAACAGAGATTGAACTGAAGAGTTTGATCCTGGCTCAGATTGAACGCTGGCGGCATGCCTTACACATGCAAGTCGAACGGCAGCGCGGGGCAACCTGGCGGCGAGTGGCGAACGGGTGAGT
>Ga0209023_10001535_pt1 | contig 30637 bp, 28 predicted proteins | sample LakOneMetagenome_FD_187468 | JGI IMG/M metagenome (GOLD analysis project Ga0209023, IMG submission 187468) | Freshwater and sediment microbial communities from Lake Erie, Canada (SPAdes) (version 2) | ecosystem: Environmental > Aquatic > Freshwater > Lentic | place: Lake Erie, Canada...
CATTCTATTTTATTGCCATTATGAAATCTATTTCCTTGGTTGGGCTGGCCCGTTCCCGTCAGGTCTCGGTCGCGAAAACGCGCCCGTGAAACGCTGAAACCGTTCGGCAAATCTACTCAACATAACGTGGGCTATGTTGAGTAGTGTAAATTGAAAATCATAAATATACCTGTTAAGATACCTGGACCTTATGTCCCATTGATCCGATGAGCCGCCCCCCTTTCCGCCTCCCCGACGACCAGGCACGCCGCATCGCGCAGCGCGTTGCGGTGCTCGACCAGGAAATTCCCTTCGACGCCAGCAATCATCGTCCCTTTGTGGGCGCTTTTATCCAGGCAGTCCGTGACGCGACCGGTAATTACTTCAGTCCGATGATCTACCAGCGCCTGCTGCGTGCCTATGCGCCGGCGCGGCGACCGTCGACCGCGACCATCGCCAGCGAACGCGCGCGTATCATGGATACTGCCGAGCAACTGGAACGGGCTGCCGGACTCGATGACGTCCAGCGCGAGCGATTTACGGAGGCGATCCGAAACGTGATCGCCGACGAGCTGGAACAGCGCCTGGCCGGCTTGCCTGCGGCCGATATGTCGACCGGATCGGCGCAAGTCGAGTTTTTCAAGAACCGGCTTGCAGAGTGCGAAAGCGAACTACGAACCTTGCGCGCCACCGCGGCGCAACTGGTCACGGACCTGGCGCTCAGGACGCAGCGTGCCGAGATCGCGGATCGCGAACTCAGCGAGCAGCGTCAGGCCAATGAAAAACTCGTCGAACAGCTCCGCGTTGTCCAGGAAAGTGCCGACGGCAACCGCAGGTTTGCCTTGATGGCGATCGACGAGGTGCGTGGCGAGGTGCGCCACTGGAAAGACCGTTGTGCAGACCTTGAGCTGCAGCGGCAACGTGATTTCCAGCAGCTTGACGCGATGCGCCTCCTGGTCAGTGCACAAGACAAGGCAGGAAACAAAGGATTGCGATGACAAACGTATTTGGACCGCTTACCCCTGCTGCAGGCCAGGAAGTCAGCAATGCCCTCGGTGTCGTGGCCGATGACTGGCACGCTGCTGAAGTCTGGCTGCAGGCGATCGCGAACCGCCCACGCCGTAACTCTCCCCTGACGGTGACGGCTTACCGGCAGCACCTGGCCAAGCTACGCTGGTATTGCGAAAACGTCAGCATGAACCTGCCGTCCAAGTGGACTGTTCAGGACGTCGACGCCTTCTATCGTTTCCTGAAGGAGTTACCGGAGCACGCGCTGTGCGAGCGGGACTACGCCGGCCGCTACGCCGAACAGGGTGAAGCCGGGTACACCCCATTCAGGTGCGTACCCTCGGCAAGCAGCCGATCCGACATCCAGAAGTGCGTGCACGCGCTGTTTCGCGCATGGCGGGAAGTTGGCTATATCCAGGCCAATCCGATGGGTTTTCATGGCGCGGGCACCGAGAGAAAAATCAACGCCAACCGCGCGGTATCGCTTGACCTGTTCGACCTGGTGCTCGAGACAATGGAAGAACAGCCGAAAGACACGTTCGAAGCGCGGCAGCGGCACGTACGCGACCGCTTCTTGCTGATCGCCTTGCGTGAGCTTGGCCTGCGTTCGAGCGAACTGGTCAAATCGAGCATGGGCGCGTTCCGGCGACTGTCTGATCCGAAATCCGGGCGGACCTATTGGATCATGCACGTGACCACGGAAACGGCGAAAGGCGGCTTGGAACGCAAAATCCCGGTCACCCGGCAGGTGTTCGAGGCCTTGGTGGCGTACCGCGAGGCGTTTGGTCTGTCCGCGCTACCTCAACCTTCCGATTCGACTGCCCTGCTTCTGTCCCCGAGGACGCAACGTAGCGCAACGACCGCGCGTGGCATCCCACTGAAAAGCGTGTCAACGCGACGAGACTTCGGCAAATGGCGCGCGATCACGTCACGCCACGGTTTGTACTATGTTGTGAAGCAGCGTTTGGGTGCCGCGGCAGCGTTCCTTGAATCCATCGGGGATCACGACCGGAAGGCGCAATTGGAGCAGGCATCGCCCCACTGGCTGCGTCATACGTTTGCCAAAGCCGCGCTGATGCAGGGGGAAGACATGCGCAGCGTCGCTGCCTGGCTCGGCCACCGCGATATCGGTACGACTATGATCTATACCGAGCAGGAGGCGCTTGACCTGATCCGGCAAACCGAACAGGTCCGGCCTGACGCCTTGGCATTTGAGGCACAGTGGAGTCCGGCACAATAGCCACGCCGGATCCCGCGACGCGACGATCGTGTGCTGCGGGCGACTACCTTGCGGCTTACAAGTCACCCAACAACCTACGGAGCAAGTTGCGCGATTTGCGCCTGGTGCGATTTCCAGTGCGATCGCGTGGACGTCGATGGTGGCGTACGCAGGCGCTCGGCAGGCGGGCTGCGTACGTAGACCACCGCTGGCTTGTCGCTGCAATCGCGACCGGCCACGGCCCATAGGCTTGCATAGTTAACGGGGCTTCTTGGCTGGTCCCAGCATACGCTGGCCTTGCTACCCGCCTTGTCCGACCAGCGCATCAGGCCGCCAAAGCAATCCATGGCGGAGGCGGAGAAAACATGGCAGGCAACCCAGTTCCTAGTTGCTCTTGACCAGTGCGGCGGGACGGTCTCGGGTCTGGCGAGATGCCATCCAACGATGCCATATAGCTCCTTTGTCGAAGCCACATACAGATACCGGGGCGCGCAACAACCTTCCCAGAACATGCGCCAGCGGAGAAATGCCATTGCACATGGACAGAACCTGGCTGTCGATTTTCCATGCATGTTCCACCAGAGGGACTTTGCCGCGCTACGAATACAGCGCTTGTGCTCCTTGAGGACATGTCGCCACAAGTGCCGGCGAATGGCTTTATAGGTGTCCAGCAAACGCGCGAGGCACTCTGCCGAATCGGACGCCGCCGTGGATTCGGTCTTCGGCGACGTTGCATTCTCCGCCTCGTCGCCATCCCCGTCGTCGTGGAAATCGCCGAGATGACTGCACCCGCACTCATGCCTGGTGATAGGCTGCGCTCGTCCTCCGAACCGTTTGACCTTCGCCCCCGGAATCGCGTCCTTCAATACCTGGGTGAGGAATCCTGCATAGCTCGATGTGATGTCCACTTCGTCGTGCCGGACAGCGGCGATTCCAAACCTGGCGACCTGCTTCAAGAGATGGCGAGCATCCGTAGCATTGATCAGTTCGGCGTCCGCGGCGACACGATGAAAGCGCAGCGAGGCCGCCAGCAATGCCGCCTCATGCGTTTGGAGTCGTAAAATCTTTGGCCGGTCCTCCCGGATCGTCGGTGCCATGTCGAAGCCGCAGTGCGGGCAGGTGAAGGGTTGCTGACTGAACGCTTTCGTCAGTTTGTATGGAATCGTCCTGCTGCAAGCCGGGCAGCGGTCGACCAGCATGTGTCCATGGATCGGACAGGAACGGGTAAGACGCAGCTGGAACAGTGGACTGTGAAAGCCCGAGCGCATGCACGTTATGCACCACCTCAGGCAATCGCTGGAATCGAGTACGCTTCCCGGTGCGATATCGAAGAGAAACGCCTCTCGCACGGTCGCCTGGGAGACGCGCAAGAGCGAAGCGAGCATCGCAATATCGAATACGGCGCTGTCGCGCAGGTCGACTTGTGGCTTGGCGAGAATGGCAGAGCGCTTGCCGCACTGGCGGCTGATGACCAGGCGTGCCAAGTCACTCGTGGCTATCTGGTTGAGGTATGCGAATTTCCATAAAAGCGTCCAGGCGGATTCCCATTTTATGTGCCAGTCGCGCCGCCAGCACCACTGCCGGGGCTGAGGCACATAGGTGTCGAGAATGATCTGCCCGGGACGCATGGCACGTCCTCAGTTGGTTGGCAGGCCCAAGTGCAGTTCTTCCAATGCACTGCAATAGAACGAGTCTGCCACCGCCTGGTCCCACATCGCCGGCGTGAAAGCGAAGTTGGCGGCATCGCGATACATACTTTCTTCCAATGCGATTTCGACCGTATGGGCGAAGTACTGCATCGGTATTTCGATAGGGACGTTTGGCAGCGCCTTCAAATGCGCGCGCTGGAACGCCTGCCATACGGCAAGCGCCTGGTCGACGAGACGAAATCCGTTTGCGTAAGCGCGCGGAAAAAAGAAGCGGGTATACGTCCAGTCGCTGTCCTCTGGGAAAGTCGCTTCGTCATAACCTTGCAGACATGTGGCGATACTGTCGGCGTCGGTCAAGCCGTCGAACCGCAACTCGCCAACCATGAATCGCAGGATGATCTGGCTTTGGCTACTCTGCCTGAACGCCGACTTTTGGTTCAACAGCTGCGGCTGCCCGACCAGCAGCGTGATCATCCTGATCCCCTTGCGCTCGAGGCAATCGTGCACATCGCGCAGCCACTCGTATTCAATCGTTCCCAGGCGCTGGGCCTCGTCGGCGAACATCATCATCCAGTTGTGGCCAGACTCATCCACCAGTTCGGTCAGGCGCTCGATCAGACGGCGCCGTTTACGGGTCGAATTGCCCTTGAGCGCTTCCGGATGATGCGCGGCTTCCAGCAACGTGGTGAAAAACGCGTCCTCCGACGGTTTAATCTTGTTCTCGGTTCCCCAGCTCAGGCAGACCACGTCGGGGTATTCGTCGCGTAACGCATTCTCCACGTAGCGGATTGCGTAGGTCTTGCCAACCCGTGGGTCCGCAAAGACGATCGCTCCAGGTGTATGGTTGCGAACGAGACGCTTGACCTTGGCCATCAGCGCATCGATGCTGGGCGTGGCCAGCATATATTGATGCCGGATCATCGGGTGAAGCTTGGGATCGATTGGGCGGACAAAGGATTCGGACATGAAAGCCCCCCTAAAAAACGAACGTACGACGGATCTTCATTGCCTTGGGTTTGGGCTGTACCGGTTCCGGTAGCTGGGCGGGCTCTTGTGGCGTCACAGCGACCTGAGGGGCACTGTCGTCCGGCTCGGGCACCTGGTCCAAGGCGCGCACTTCGATGACATCGTTTTGAAGCGCATCCCTCGCTTTTGCGAGATCGTTTGCGGCACGGGTGCTCGTTCTCGCCTGCTTCCATTTGTATTTTGCCCATGCACGTGTAGGACACTCATCTGGATCGAGCCGCAGCTTTCGCTCAGCGATCAAACGATGGATCTCCTGTCTCACCCGAAGCGAGTGCGGCGTGAAGTTCCATGGGCGTGCAGCCGTCAGTATTCCCAGTTCAGTGCCATCTTCGAAGAACGCCTTCACGGCGCGGATATCGCGTACGTCGTAATAGATCCGCAGTTTTTTCCCGATCAAGGCCGCATTGCCCGAGAGCGCATGGTTGGTATAGCGAACGTATGCAAAGTTGATGTGCGGTCTGATGCCTTTGCTCGTCGACCCCTTGATGATGGCGACACGGGCCTCCTGCATCAGGCACAGATTGCTGCGAAGGGGCGTTGGCACTGTTCGAAGAAAACCACCCTGGGACTTGACCGAGAACGCCATGGCTTCCAGCGGTGTCTTGCCGCTGATGCCACTGTGCGCGGTGCCGTTATAGTTGGCAAGCAGGACGTGAATCATCTCCTCCAGCTCGGCCAGCTCGACCCGCAGCCGAACCTTGCCTCCGGGCTCACTCAATGCCCGCTCGATCGATTCCGGCGAGTTTCCGACAGTGCCTGGAAGCCGATGCGCGAAGTGGCGGGCGACCAGATGGAAGAAGCGCTCGATGTGCGGGCGGGCATTCGGATCGCCGCCCCTGCCATTATCGGTCCAGCAGCCGACAATGCGGTGCAGGCGCGTCAGGGTGTCTCCTGCCAGCTGTGATTTCGCTCCGTCCATGCGGAACCAGTCCCAGCAGGCGTACGCAGTTTCAGGAATGATGGTCGATGGAAAGCCTCCGCCTGGCTTGACCTGCAAATCCGGAAGGGTATAGATCGGTGGTGGTGCCGGCACCAGCGCCGACTGGAGCGCGGCCGCGACGTCATCCTTGTTGTACTCCATGCCCAGGGCGATGTGATAGCCGAGGACTGCGCGGGTAAACACATCGAGCGCGACGATGATCCAGATGCGATGCAGTTCGAGTACCTGCTCCATGCCTGTCGGATCGATCAGCCTCACGTCGAGCCGGATATCCATTTTGTGTCCGTCGAACTCGACGACCTCGAACGCACGTGTGGCCGCCGGTGCTTGCACGTCATCGGTCGCCCTGGCGCGGAATTTGGTACCGCGGGAGTGAGAAACAGCCATGGCAAAGTCCTCGTATGAAACCTTCAGTACATAGGCGTGCAGGGAGCGAAAGGCTACACGCCTGGTGTTGAGTGGATATCGCTCGGCGGTGATACCCGCGTCCCGACATGCCGCGACAAATTCGGCGTGGATGTCGTAGATTGGCTGGCGGACCTGTCGCCCGAGCGCAGCTTTCTTGCTTCGCGCCTTGATGGCCTTGCGAAGGGCCTTTTCGATACCCGGGTAATCCCGTAGCAACTGGGTAAAAGCGCCGGCACAGCCGGACGTTGCGTAGGGCACGGGCTCCACCGCGGTTTGCCGCTCATAGTCTTTCACATGCAGAAATGGCAAAGCCGCCCGGAAGCCATAGATGCGCCCGTCCGGATGCAAGCTCAGGCAGCGGCGCGCAGCGCGGTACAGCGATGACTTTGCCACGCTATGCTTGGTCAGGATGTGCGCAACGGGGATGTCGGGCTGACCAAGCAGTTCGGCGACGGCTTGGCTCAACCGGTGAAAGGCGTCCTGCTCGTCCTCCGGCAGGTGGGTCGGGTCCGCCGAGGGCCAAAGTTCGATGAGCGGGGCGCCGAGACACAACGTTCGGCGGTCGAAGCGCTCCAGACTGTGCGTGCTCATGGCGCCTCAATGACGTGTTCTGGTCCGAGCGCGTGCGTCGCGATTTGCCTGCATGTCGCCTGCCCGCGATGCAGAAGCAGATAGATGCCTATCCTGATGGTCGTGCTGTCGCAAGGGGCGAAATCTTCCTGCAGCTGGCGTATCGATTTCGGTTGCTCGATGGCGGCGACCAGATCCTTGCACAAGACTTGCGGCACGAACCTCTCGAACGCCGACAGATCCCGGATGATGCTGCTCCAGTTTGCGATCGCGATCGCGTGGTCAGCCATGTGTGCGGGATCGAGACAGCGGATCAAGGCACCGTCGAGCGTGATGCCATCCAGTTTGGCCAGGATCTCGTGTCTGGATTTCGGGTTGGCTTCCTTGCGCTCACTTTCCCTGAGCAGCACGAGCAACTCTTCCCCATCAGCGCGGCGCACCCAGAAGTCGAAACACCTGTGCCTGGACGCGCCCGGGATTTTCATGGGCCGCTCACAGAAGCTTAATACCTGCGGACTGCCCTCGAGCGTTGTCCAGAGATCCAGTGCGTCGCGACCGAATAGGGTGACCTGGCGTCCCAGCTTGGGCGAAAAGACATCGAAGCGGTGCGCCTTGGGTGGGCGGTCCATGACGGCAGGCTCTACAAAGCGTGGTGCAGTCGACATCCCGGCCTCCTAGCGCGCATTGCGTGAGGCAAGCATATGCTTGAGCTAACGAACCCGGCGCACGATTGTGCGTTACCGCACATAGGCGACCGAATCCTGCGTTGTTGATACATAGGGTGTTGTGCCGGGCAAAGAAATCATTATGTGGGCCGGCGACAAACCAATACTTCGGCTCGGTACGGCGACAGACTCGTCGGTAGTGCTGCGGGCGCTGGACACTGCTTACTCGCACGGCTCGGTTCGATAGCGCAATTCGCTCCTGACGTCTGTCAGGTTAAGTCAACGTTGTGCGCCGATCAGCATCAGCCCTGCGATCCTTGTTAAAAACAATTGGAGATTTCGTCATTTGAGAAATATAATACGCCAATTGAATCGTCAGTCGTATGTCGATGTTTAGGAGGAAGGTGTGAAGGAAAATGAAGTAACTGACGATTTCGAGTCGGATTTCGCCAATTTGGCGCGACTTGCGGCAAGTGGCTCGGTGGAGGATGTCCGGTTGTACCTCGCCAAGCTGGTTCGCAAGTACCGGACAATTCGGCCAGCGTTTTCCGCAAAGTTGGATCAGTCACTCAAGTCGAGCCAAACCCGCGCATCGGGGCCGTCGGTAATGAGGCGCGGGCCTGCTCCCGCTGACGCCCAGCCGTTGTTGCCGCAGGATCAGGACACCCGGCAGTCGCTTGTGCGCGTGTTTGACGACCGCGAAGGCTTGGCTGCCCCCATTCTTCCCGAGGCGTTGTCCAAGCAGATCGATGACATCGTTCGCGAGCACCAGCAGCGCGCAAAGCTGGAGGCGCACGGCATTCGTCCGACCCGTTCGGCGATCCTAGTAGGCCCACCGGGCGTCGGCAAGACCCTGTCGGCCCGCTACGTGGCCGCCCGGATTGACAAGCCGCTTTGGGTGCTTGACCTGACGACGGTGATGAGCAGCCTGCTCGGCAAGACCGCCAATAACCTGCGTCTCGTGTTCGAGTCGGCCAAGCAAAGCCAGGCGGTGCTGTTACTTGACGAGGTCGATTCGATCGCCAAACGTCGCAGCGACGACTCCGACGTAGGGGAGCTGAAGCGGCTTGTGACTGCGATCCTCCAGGAAGTGGACAACTGGCCCGACTCAGGATTGCTCTTGGCGGCGACGAACCACCCTGAGCTGATCGATCCCGCGCTCTGGCGGCGGTTTGACGCGATCTTGCAGTTCGAGGTGTCCGACCGGGATGCGGTGGCCCTGGCGATCCGCCGCTTCCTCGGCCGCGATGCCGAGCAGTTCGATCCCTGGATTGGCGTCATGGCGTCCTCGCTCATAGGACAGTCCCTGTCGGACGTCGAGCGCTCTATTCTCACGATGCGGCGCAACGCTCTCATTCATCAGCTGGAGCCATCACGTCTGGCGGTCGACCTTGCGGTGCGCCACGCCGGCGCGATGGACAAGGTCGCGCGCCGTGACCTGGCTATCTCGCTGGCCAAGGAAGGGGCGATGTCGCACAACCAGATTTCGGAGTTGACCGGGGTGGCCCGCGATACGTTGCGTAAATATGCTGGCCCTTCTCCTCTGAAGGGCCGCGGACATAAGAAGGAGTGAAGATGGCCAATCGATTTATCATCGGCAAGGGCGAGCTGTTGACTTATGACATCGGTGCGCCACCGATGTATCCGAACAAGGTCCATCCTTACACGCTCGAACAGGCCCAGCAGGTCTTAATACCGCAGATCGCGAACGCGGCGGCTGAATTGGCACGGCTGCCGCGCGAGGCATGTCCGTTCGACCTGGCCGTGGCCAGGCTGCAACTGCATCCAGCTTATATTTCAAAGTCGTACTTCCCACGCGCGGTCTTGCGCGACACAGGCTTGGTATCGATTGGCAGCCGCACTATCCGCTTGCGGCCGCGCGAAGACACCAGGAAGGATGCGCCGCCCGAATGCGAGACGACCGAACTCTTTGTGGCCGGCTCACGTTCGGCGCTTGCGCGTTTGCCTGCCCTCGCCAGTCAACTTGATCCGGACACCCCAGCCGGCGACCAGTTCCGCCGGATCGAGAATTTCTTCAGCATGGCGCCGGTCGATCGAATCAAACTGTTCGAAGACTACGATGGCAAGGTGTTCGAGGTCGGTCTGCACCTCGCTCCCGGCCATTCGAGCACGGCGCTGCGCGATGCATTCGCCACCTTCGCCAGTCAACATGGATTTACGGTCAATCCGCGGTACGAGTTCCCGGTAGGCGGCATGTTGTTCGTGGCAGTCGAAGGTCCGACCAGCGGGCTCGACGGTCTGGCACAATTTACCTTGCTTCGGGTGGTGCGTCCGATGCCCAAGGTGCGTAGCGCCCGGCCGATCGCGCGCTCGAGCGCTGTGGCCGTCGGGTGCACGCTGCCGTTGGCGGCCCCTCTGTCGAGCGAGCCGAAAGTCGCCATCCTCGACGGCGGCTTGCCCGAACAACACGTCCTGACACCGTACGTGAATCACTACGAGTGCAGTGATCCGAACGCCGCAGATGTTCCCGACTATCTCGAGCATGGATTGGGCGTGACCTCCGCAGTGCTATTTGGTCCGATCGAGCCGGGCGGTACCGCGGCGCGGCCGTTCGCGCCAGTCGATCACTACCGCGTCCTGGATGCACGCTCTGACGAGGAAGATCCATATGAACTCTACCGCACACTCGGGCACATTGAAGAAGTGCTGCTGACCCGTCACTACCAGTTCATCAATCTCAGCCTGGGACCTGATCTGCCGTACGAGGACTCCGATGTTCATGCTTGGACTGCCGTGCTCGACAATCTGCTCAGCGATGGCGAGACCCTCATGACGGTTGCGGTCGGAAACAACGGCGAGCGCGATGCCGAGCTGTTCCTGGACCGCATCCAGGTGCCGGCCGACAGTGTCAACGCGCTGTCGATCGGAGCGGCCAACCATTCCGGGGCCGCATGGGCGCGTGCAGCCTACAGCGCGAAGGGCCCGGGGCGTAGTCCCGGACGGCGCAAACCCGACGCTGTGGCGTTCGGCGGTTGCGGTAAGGAGTATTTCCATGTGATCCGCTCGGGCCGGCGCCCCGAGTTGGCGGCGACGATGGGTACCAGCTTCGCCTCCCCGTTCGCGCTACGCACCGGCATCGGCGTGCGCGCCATCCTGGGCGCCGACGTCGATCCGCTCACGATCAAGGCGCTGCTGCTGCACGCCGTCGACGGATCGGCCGAATGCGGTATCGACGAAATCGGCTGGGGACGCATCGCGAGTGAGGTGGCGAACGTCATCACCTGCGGCGACGGCGTCGCCCGGATCATCTATCAGGGTTGCCTGCGCCCGGGCAAATACTTACGTGCGCCGATCCCGCTGCCTACCGGCGAACTCGAAGGTAAGGTCAAGATCACGGCGACGTTTTGCTATGCCAGCCCAGTCGATGTCGAGAACGCGGCGAGCTATACCAAGGCGGGTCTGGGCATTACGTTCCGCCCTCACGCAGGCAAGCTCGGCGGACGCGAAGCGAAACCTCGTCCGTTCTTCTCCGTCTCAAAATTTCGTACCGAGCAGGAGCAGCGTAGCGACCTGGGCAAATGGGAAACGGTCCTCCATGCGACCGACAATTTTTACGGGTCCAGTTTGCAGGAACCGTGCTTCGACATCCACTACAACGCGCGTGAAGGTGGTGACACCATCGGCGCGGGTGCCGACTGGATTCGCTATGCACTGGTCGTCACGGTCGAAGCCAAGAAGCATCTGGACCTTTACGACCGAATCCTTGCTGATCATGTCAAGCTGAAGGAACTTCAAGCTCAGGTCAGCCTGCCAATTCGTATCTGAATGATGGAACACCGTGTCGGTGTGGCCAGCATTATCGAGCCGACGAAGCAGTCATTGTCAGGCCGGTTACTCAATGTGAGCAACCGGCCTTGTGCGCATGTAACCGGCACATCTCACTTCCCGATCACGTGCTAACGCCGTCCCAACACAGAGCCGCATGGAGCTTGACGTCTCCCGCCAGGCAGGCCGTCCTCGTATTTTACGGGTAGGGTTCCGATTCATCTGCAGCCGTCCCAAGAACGTGTTGCACGCATGCTGATTGACTGCGGTCGATGTGGTCTCTAAGCTCACTCCAATCGTACCCATCCGCTCGCGGAGCCTGGTGGAATTTTGGCTATTCGTTGGCGCGCTTGCGCACAGTGTGTGCGTTGTTGAGTAGTGGGTACTTTGGGATTTGACGAGTTCCAAATTTACTTCATCAGGATATGAAGTAAAAGTGAGACTTTTTTGTGATTAGGGCCTGATTGATCCTATGAGGGCCGATAAATTCTGGAGTTCCAGTTTTACTTCATCGGACGTTAGCGGTTCCATCACGGTGTCCTTGGGCTGATGCCGGCCTGCTCTACACGCAGCAATAGCCGAGCGGCGCCGCGCTGGCCGCGCACGACAACGTAATCGCAGAAAGAAATTCGACGTGGGCCGAACACCGTTCCAGATGACCGACGAGCAGGCAGGCAGGCTCGTGATGCTGGTCGCACCGCTGAGAGACCAATACCCGCCAGGCGGACCATCGAACCGGCCCTTCGTGCACGAGTTCATCAAGGCCGTACGCGCCGCGACCGGCCGCACGTTCAGCCCGGCGATCTACCGGCGCCTGCTGGACGCCTATGCACCGGACCGCAAGCCGTCGACCAGCACGCTTGCGCTCGAAAAGGAAGCCGTCGAGCGCGAGCTGGCTGCCCAGGTTGCTTCGCCCTCGTTTGCCGCGGCCGCGCCGGCGATAAATGCGGCGTCGGCCACCGGTGACATCGCCGACCTGGTCAAGCGTGCCGTCGAGGATGCGCTCGCCCGAGAGCTCGGCAGCATTGGCAATGCCGTCCGCGGCGACCAGAAGATGGCGCAGGCCCACATCGCCGATTTGAGCAGCCGTCTTGCAGCGTCAGACCGGTTCCTCGCGGAAGTGCGCGGCCAGGCAGCGCGGCTTGCCGCCGAACTGAAACTGGCAACCGAGCGTGAAGCGGACATGCGGGGTCGCCTGCAGGAGGCCGAAGCCGCCGCGAAAGCCCAGCTTGAGGCCCAGCAGGCAGCACTGCAGGCCGTGAGCGCCGAGCTGGCGGAGATCCGCAAGTTCGCCATGCGGTCGATCGACGACGTGCGCGGCGAGACCCGCACTGAGCGTGAGCGCCGTGTCCAGCTGGAAGAACTGTTGAAGAGGAACGAAAGGCTGATGGAGACCTTCCGCCAGATCGCATACCAGCGCGGCGGCCAGATCCCTGCCGAACTGCGCATGGAGCCGGCACGATGAAAAACGACCTGATCATCCAGCCGAGCGCCTTTCCTGCGACCCTTGCTACGCCCTCGCCCCACATCCTGGGTGAAGTTGCCGATGACTGGCATGCGATCGAGGTCTGGCTCGCTGCAGTCGCCTCGAATAGCCGCAACGGCAAGACGTCGACCCTGGAGACCTACCGCTACCACTTGGCCAAGCTGCGCTGGTTCTGCGAGAACGTGCTGGGCCGCTCGCCCTCGCAATGGAGCATGCAGGACGTCGACGCCTTTCGCACCTTCCTGACCCACGTGCCAGTCCAGTTCCTCCCGGTGGAAAAAGGCGCCGCGAACCACACGCCGTTCCGTTCGCAGCCGTCGCCAAGCACCCAGTGCGACATCATGCGCTTCACGAAATCGATGTTTGGCGCACTTCACGCGAGCGGCTACCTGCGCCTCAATCCGATGGCGTTGATGAAAGCACCGGCGGCACGCCGCCTTGATGTGTCCCGGGCCCTCCAGCTCGATGTGTATGAAACCGTGCTGCAGGTAATGGACGAGCAGGATCAGGTGGACGTGACGGACCGGCGCCAGCATCTACGCGATCGCTTCATCCTGGTGTGTTTGCGGGAGGCAGGCCTGCGCGCGACTGAACTCGTCGGAGCCACAATGGGCGCGTTCACGCAGCTCGCGGATCCGGAAACGCGCAGGACATATTGGGTTCTCGAGGTGTCGACCGACAACGCCAAGGGAGGAAAGGAGCGCACGGTGCCAGTAACCAGCCTGTTGATGGACGCCCTGATCGCGTATCGGCTGGCTTTCGGACTTGCCGCGTACCCGGCCCACGGCGATCGCACCCCTCTCCTGCTCTCGCCGCGGACGAAGAAGATCATCATGAAAGGCGGGACCATCCAGCGCGCAAGCGACAAGCGATTCTTCGGTGCCTGGGGCTGCGTCGGCACACGACAAGGCCTGAACAAGATCATCAAGGCCCGACTGGGTGGTGCGGCCGTACATATCGAGGCGCATGGGGACAAAGCGAAGGCCGACCGCTTGCGCGAGGCCTCGGCGCACTGGTTGCGGCACACGTTCGCGACGGCCGCGGTGCTGAAGGGACAGGACATTCGGGTAGTCGCCAGTCTGCTCGGGCATAGCAGTGTTGAGACCACGATGGGCTATACGAGGCAGGAAGCTCTCGACCTAGTGAGGTCGGCTGAGAAAGTGGAGCCAGGCGCGCTGGCGCGGCTAGATAGTGCGCTGGTCACGTCGGATGAGCAGGATAGTCAGTAGGGTCGGCTTTTGCGTGACTCGTCACGTAACGTCAACGTATCTATTTTTTCGCGGCCTGTCCCACTCCGGTCTACAACCAACAATGAAGTAAAAGTCGACTATTGATGAAGTAAGAATTAGACCTCGCTGGCGACAGACTCCAGCGTATTCTTGCAGCGATTACAGTCCTGCCGGTAAGTCTGCTCACGATCTATTGTGTTGAAAAACTCGGCTCCCGTACCAAGCGACAAGGAAAGATCGGTAACTCGACTGTGCAGAACGGTCCATAGGCTGCGATCGTCGGTCGGTTGGAGTGTCGACACCTCTGAAAATGAGCCAAAATTGTTGCCGTCAGACTTTTTCAACACAATAGATCCATAGTAGACCTCATCTTAGTCTCTGCTATTCCCGTGCTTTCATGCTTCGCCTAATAATTTCTGAAGCTAGCTCCCCAAGTTATATGACACTGCCCAGCGAGGTCGGCCTGCCAACTGCTATGCGGTCTAGGGTTCTGGTGCAAATGATAGACAAGGGATGGTCTGGACCTCTTCGTTAGGCCTTCCTGTCAAGCCATCAGCACTGCTGCCCAGGTTTCGGACGTGGTTCGGCCCTGAGTCGCCAGAGAACCCAGGTAGAACTGCCCTTGCCAGAGAACCCAGGTAGAACTGCCCTTTACGAATGCGATGCATGAGTTCAGCGCCTCGAATTCTCGTGGCGGCCAAGGCGAAGCTTTTCATGCCTAAAATGACGCCCAGCCTGGACTTCACATTGCGATGGTCCTGCTCGACCAGATTGTTCAGATATTTTGACGAGCGAAGCTTCGTCACCTCAGCAAGCCAGCCATATTGCTGAAGCTCTCGGACAGCTCTACGGTTGCGCATGCTGGCCAAAAAGGCGAAATTCTAGCTCAGCTGCCAGTTTGCACCACCACCATCAGATCGACGTTTAGCTGTTTCATGAGTTGAATAGCCCAATGCGTGTGAACGTTGAGCTGGCAGCTGCAAATGGATGACATCTTAAAACCAGACCGACAGGAAGCAACCTTGCTGTTTCATATCGAATGACAAAAGGCTCGCAGCGCATCAAAGTCAGCCGAGCGGCAGTCCGGCCAGCGCCGGATCAACATGCAACATCCGCCGCGCGTCCCTACTACGAGCAAAGTCATAGCATACAGTATCTATGCAAATTGTTGCCGAATTACATGTTAACAAGTGGTTTCCGATCATGACGAGCTCAAGCCCCCATTCTCCGATTGGAGGTCTATCTTGCCCTGGCTCTAACTGGCCGTGATCCCTCTATCTTGGCTCATAAGAGGGCTGATAAAAAATCGTATATTGACTGGATGCAAGTTGCCCCCGCTGCTGCTATCATTGGGTGCAAACCAGCACGCGGCTTCACTCCGAGAATCGACTCCGGATTTCTGCCGTTGCACAACAGTTCGGAGAAGAATTCGTGGCAGAGACCATAAATATCGGCGAAATCGCGGCGAAGATATCGAAAGATATTTTTAGGCATTTCTTCTGGGAAACTCATCAGAAGCGCGACGATAATTTCAAATGCTCTAACGAAAAGCACGTGGGCGAAGGCGGGAAACCTAAGGCTACGCATCCTGGCGACGTAGTGTTTTTTTACGAAGATCCTTATCTTGGAAAACGCGTCTATTTACATACTGATCTCAAAAGCTATGGGGCCGATTCTATTAACTCCACGAAGCTCAGGAGCGCGTTCAAGTCCTTATGCATGACAATTGAGTGCGCTAAGGAATCACCCGAATGGCGTACGAAATATTCCGTCGACAGTTCCGAACCTCATGAGGTGCGCGGAATGCTATTTGTTCACAATCACGATAATGGTTACGACAAACCGTTTTATGAGGCTATCGATAAAGTAGACTTACAGGCGCTTCCCGTAGCGCCGGGCTCGCTATTACATTTCTTAGGCCCGCAGGACATTCAGCGTCTTTACAACATTGGCAATGATATTCTGCGGTTGAGGGCCGACGACGAGCTCCCAAAGGAGTATACGTTTTACTATCCGGACATGGTAATGTCGCGCCGCCAAGGGGATGTTTGGGGTCAACCGGCGACAATAGAGTCGTTGACTGGACCTTACATCATAATCAAACACGGGCCTGCCAGCTCGTGCGGTGCGGGTTATGTCATCTATTACAATCGTCCCGGCGACTCCCCAGAAGAATTCGAATACTTCCTAGACAGTCTTTCGCGTTACCAGCTTTTGGAATCTGGTGAAAAAATTCGTATTAGAGTTACCAAAGGCGATGTCATCGATGATTTAAAAAGCGTGTTCCAAACGGCAAAGAAAAAATATGTAAAAGCATGGGGTTTTGATCAAGCGCGCGAAGTGATACTGAATCAGATTGAATTGGACAGGATCACAAGCGTAACCAACACCTACAATCCTGGCGATATGGGGTGGCGTGAATGAAAAAACGCGTGCATGGGCCGTCCCTTTATTATGCTACTGACAAAAACATCTTTGATGCTTTAAATCAGCATAAAGTCGATACAGCTACTGTAATAAAGCTGTTCGAGCGTAGAAATATCGTTGTTGGTAAGAAGACTCCGAGGGAAGACCTCGCGAAATATTTCGCCCGACTGACCCATGACTACTACGACCACAAGGATATTGCTGCAAGACTTGGTGTAGCTCCACGGCGCGAACGGACCACTTCGATGGACGTGACTGGAGCTGGAGAAATCGAAGACCTTCAGGCCGCGGTAGAGCAACTTAAACAAGATCTTGAAGGGTCAGGTGATGTTGTCCAGGTTACGCGAGAGGGAAATAGTCTAACCATGCACGTACAGTATTCAACGATTGACTATAAGCGTAACGAATTTGCGCAAGTTCAAGTCCGTGATGGTACGGTCGTGTTCGTAAAGTCAGCCGATGGATTCATCGTACGAAACACGCAGAATGACTATCTGAATGATGTTCGTGAGACTCTTTTAGGAAAGATCGAGAAGGCTGCGCAGGCCCCACTTACAAAGGTTGTTGTGTCCCTCTTCGACGTGCCTTCCCCGAAGCTGAGGTCGAAATTTTTCCACGAATTGGTCAGCAGTCTTCCCGGCTACGTTCGGCGGGACGTGACGGAAGTCTACATCTACAAAACTAAACCGGAATCCGATGAGGAAAACGACGCGGGCGATTCAACTGGGGCCCCGGATACCCATGTGGAGCGAGTCTTCTTGCGCGGAAATGGCGTTACGCGGTCTGAGTTATTAAATGAACTTCTTGATGAGGAGGACTACTTCATCACTAAGATTGGCTGGACGGCGACTGAAACGATGGGAAGCGGCAACGTCTATGACATTGAGGCTGTTTTTAGCGACCCCAAGGACTGCACGGGTTTTTCGTTCATTTTGAGTGGTGTTTTTCCTCTCGAAGAAGGGAAGGTATCATCGCGACGACGCCCTCCCTTTAAAGGTGAGATCGACGTTATTTCCCGCGTTATTGAATCAAAGTCAAGAGAACTTGTTGCATTGCTCCGTGAGGAGTATTCGAAACTGGATGCGGGAGGCCAATGATGCTTACTAGGTATCGGTGGTATCGAATCCAATTTCCACGCAGAGACATCAGTTTGTCCACTATCATTGGCGAAAGGCCGTTGACTCCCAATACTGCTTCCGGATTTTCGCGAATTGATGATGCGTTGGGTGCGTCTAAATTCAGATTTTTTTGGCGAACTAAAGTTATGGTGACTCGATTCGACGACGGGCGCCCTATCTACGAGGAGATAGCAAGCGTCAGTTTTACGGATTTCGCTATCGTACAAATTGCCGGTTCGAATTTTCTGCGGATCGAAAATCCTAGCCGTAACGTACGCGACTTGCTTAACGCATTGGAATCGCTTATCGGTCTCGGCTTTACTAGCAAAGCGTTGACATTTGAAAAATCGAAGCCGACCACGATCTTCGAGAGTGTTGCGTCAGCCAAGCTTATAGGCTTAAAAGTGGTAGGCGCAGTCATCGACGAGGATTTGGTCGCGCGCATGGAGTTCGCATCGAAGCAGGGGATGATCGTTGAAAACATGAAGTTGCTTGCCGACTTGCGTTATCATGTTGACTCGGCTGTGTTTGAGCTAGTTTTTGAGGGAGTCCGTGGACAGGTGGCTTTTGCGTCCAGCGGTGTAGTGAAAATTAGCGGGCAACTTGCGCCACGACTGGTGCAACTGATAGAACTCGATTTACCGAAGCTTATATGAAAATGCGTTTCATGAGCTCTCTCTTCCAGTTCTATCAGAAATTTTTGTTACATACTTAAGCTATTTGCCGCTTAAAGTCGCCGCTCTTGCCCCCAGCCGCCAAGCGTTACCATGGTGGGGATTCCCTGATTTTGTAGATTTGCGAATCTCGCGGTGCGACAAGTGTCGCATATTGGGCTCGTTGGCAATAATAATCTTCTCCTGCTCGACCTGGGCTGCTAAGGAACTCAAATAGGTGCCTGCCTTTTGCAGCGTGACCACCCGAGCAGTCCAGCCCAGCATCCGGCGATTCGTGATCGATATAGCGGCTGATCCCATCGCTTCAATTTAAACTGCCACCTCCCCTTAATACTTTCCACGCATAGCCAACTCTTGCATAACTGATCCCTACAGATTTTTGTCGATATTAGATTGCTGGTGATATTTACACCCTACTTTCGACACGGGAGTCCTCTTCCCCCTTTGGCAGCCGCAGCGTTTTCAGAGCCAAGGCTGCTGCTGGGAAAAGGAAGCGAAAGCTGAACAGCTTTCTTGTACAGAAACAGCTTCCACAAGCCTAGATGCATACTTGCCTTCTCACCTTACCAGTTCTGCCATGTCCGCAACATAGAGTGATTCAGATCTGCGGCGGTTGTTTGAGAAAGTCCCAAGCGTTTGCGCACACTCCGGATATCACTCGCCGCCGTGGTCTCTTTTCCTAGTCAGTGATTTTTGAACGGATCACATCCATAACATGCTGGTAATCGTCGATTGCGATCCTCCGAGTCTGGTGTCGTTATCCATAGGTCATCGACGAATCGGTACGTGTCGTCGTCCGTCCGCCGCTCAGGTGGTCGTGCGATCCACTGGCCGTAGACGTGATCGCGCACTCTCGTATCGCTCATTTTGGTACCCATCATTTCCCTTCATAATCTGGCCGAGATCTCCTTAACTCATCTTCTTTCGCATCCTTTCATGCAGTCGAACATTGTTTCACATTATGAATAATCTTTTAGAAAAGGGCTCACTTGCTTTCGGACGCTGTCGCTCAGAAGCTATTTGATATTCAGGAAGATGGCAAGACGCGGATTCATGTTCGCTTCATTACCGAGGGCAAGCAAACCGCACTGCGCGTCAAGGCGCTCCTTGGCGGCTACACAGTATGGAAAATGAAGAGCTGCCGTTCGGCCGCGATTCACTTCGACGACATGGACAAGGCCATCAAAGAGTATTTTCGTTGAGTTGACGACATGCTCATAAAAAAAGGGCCACCTGCGGGGGCCCTTGCTTTAGGTGGCATACCGCGAAGGTAGAACTATTTCTTCCTAACCTTGCGGAAGGCCATGCTTCCACATGTTGGCGCGATATCGAAGAGGGTTACTCCTACTCATCGGATCCGGGAATGGTTCATGGATACGCGAATAGCCGATCACGATGATCGTGTCATGTTGCTTTGCGTAGTGATAAACCGGACCGGAAGTTCTCCCGAGGTTGTTCTCCGAGAGCATATCATCCGTCATCTGGTGGTTATACGGCTGCGCGCCTTCGTAGGGGCCACAATGGTAGTGCCAGATGTTGTTCTGCTTATACACCTTCGCTGCGGCGACCTCCAAGCCCTTGAAAAGCCAAGATGGCTTATTGCGTCCTTCATGCTCCATACCGGCGCTCACGTCTCGCATCCAATCGGCAAGTCGAACTTGTTCGATTGGACTCATGAATTGAAGGTCGACGAGGTTTGGTTGGTTATTGTTCCCAGTTCTGAATCCCGGATGGGCGTAAGCGTATTTTATTGTTGTCATATAAAAAGGGCCCGACATGCGGACCCTCTTTGATAATTCTTAATGGGATTACAACATAGCCGCGGCTGCTTCCAAACTGATGCCCAAGAGCGCTGCGACAGCTTCGGCGCGACTCATTGAGCCGTCAATCCGAGTCATATTGCTGACATCATAACACGTGCCAGCGCGAACGCTCAGCTCGGCATGCGCCTCATTAAATGCACGCGCCTTAACGACCGCCGGGCTAGCGTGGTAGCGCCTTACTCGGCTAGTAGAAGTCTTCTTTTTTGGTTGCGGGTGTGCAACTAGTGCGCTCATGAAACTCGACATAGCCCCTCCCCCTTTTCTAATTTTAAGACCCAGCAAGTCTAGCATGCATTGACCAAATCCGGTTAGCCTGGCTCAAAACGACCGTGTTTTGTTCGTTTGAAGCAACCACTTTACATTGCCAAGCGTGTTCCGTTGAAGCACATGAGCCTCACTTCTTAGAAGTGAGGCAGATCATACCTTTTTTCAAGGTCCAGTCTGTTGTCCGGTATGCGTCAGGCGGGCTACCATTTCATTCTTCACCAAGTGCGTGCTCTTAACACCTACCTGCTGCACCATGTGCTACTACGCGAGCACTGTGCACGCTGCGCTGCGCACCTGGCATATGAGCTGGGCTCGTCCAAAGTGCAGGGCCCGGTCACCTGTCGCGGCTGCGCGGCGCCCCTGCTGCCGGTCACGCGTGGTGGCTACCCGACCACCGGTTCGATCACGGCCCGGGAGTTTAGCTTGATCGCACCTTGACTGCTGTTCGTACGGCGCTGAGCACCGCAGCCAGCATGGCGTGACGGCAACGTCTTGGTAGACTCCCTCCCGGCCTGTCCTAGATGCTTCCAAGTGCACCTCGCTGCAAGCGATCAAGCCTGCCGGTGCCGGGCGTCGTCCGGCCACGAGAGTGCACGCGTTGGATCGACGATGCGGTATATCGGGAACCGGAGCAGTGCTACTAGCTGAATGCCAATGCGCGCTGGCGCCAATGTGATGAACGGTCACGGCAGTGGTGCCAGCGCCTGCTGAAGTGCGCCACCATACAGAACGCGCCAGGGGTACGCGTGCTCGCTTTCATGTACTGGCGCATGACCTGCAGGCTGCAGCAACCCCTATCTGCTACGCACAGGCTTTGTTGCGCAACCTGTAAGGGCCGACGCCAGCAAGAGAAGAAGTGGTAGGGAACTGGTTTTTTCATTTGTTATTTTCCTTAGTTCCTGCCCAAGACTGTATCTAGGGCATATTGCGTGCTGCGCTGGGCGTCTTCCAGGGGCTCAAGAACGAGCATCCCGTACTCAGCCCGCTCGCACAGCTCGCGCGCCCGCTGGATGGCTTTAAGCGCTTCGTGGACAGCTTTATTCGCTTCGGCTTCCTTATCGCTCAGCATGGCCTTTTCCTCGCTTTTACTGATGCTGGGAGAACCAAGTGGGAAAGCATGCTAATACTTCCATCGCGACCTCTTTGGCAGTCTTCGCCTCTCGAGCAACGATCACATTCGCGAGGCTCCCGTTTGAAGGGTTGTTGAGAACGTGGTCGATGAACTTGATCCACTCGGGATCTTGGCGCGGGTGCATCTCGATGTAGATCCTGCGTGACCGCTCAATGTCGCGATCAGGCAAAAGAAGCGCTACGTGGTGCCCATGGACTGCGGCTGCAACTCGTTCAAACTGCGCGCGATCTTCGTAGACCGAATGTCCTGCACCGAAGTCGATGACGTGATTATCAACGGTTCGGAGATGGTTTTCGACACTGATTATTTCGAACGGCTTCCAAGTTCGATAAGCTGTCATAAACGGAACCTTGCGTGGGTCCAGCGCCGACGTTTCATATCCTGGAACCTTGCTGGAATGATGTCGGTGAGCACGGTCATCCAACGACACCCGCTCTCGGCCCGTCAGCTCTTCGATCCAAGTTGCCACAGAAGATTTCCCGGCGCCGGGCGGTCCAATTAGAATAAGGTTTGCCATTATTTTTCCGCCCTCAAATCCATCCCAGTGCCTTGGCAACGCCGGCGCCGGCCACAGCCAACATTACTATTCCTATCGGTCGCTGAAACCAAGGAAGCTCTTTCCCTGTATTGAGCTCCTGAATGGCGCGCCTCACTACTTTAGCCGCCCAGTGAGGATGGCGCGCAGGCAACCCCAGCCACTCATTCAGGTCTACTTGACGTTGGTCCTCGCCCCACCAATCACGCAGCCAGATACGCACTCTATTCATATCGTTTATACCGTCCCAGGCCGGCCCGGCACCGTGCCGACCCTCTCAATGCCACAGCCGCGTCGAGCGCGGCCTAAATGGTGCGGTGTTTCGCGTGACGTATCACGCTTTTCCTTCGACTAGATGGGTCGGTTGACAAGCACCTTTGCTACAGCTCTGTAGCCGTCGTGCGGATAGCACGGCCACTGATTCGGCATACAAAAGCCATCATGCACTTGGCGCGTAGCGAAGCGTTCGTACCAAGAATGATCACGGTCGAACACCCAACCTACGAGTCCAGTGCCTTCGAACTGGTCGTGCGTTATATCGACGATGTAGTCGCCTACCTCATACCATGCATGAGATTGGCTTGGTTTCATGTCGGAATGATCGCTCCCGCAAACGTACCTTCCATCCATTCCAGCCACCTCCTTGAGCACTCTTCCAACAATTTCTGCTGAGTCGCCACACGCCGCATTCGGAAATCCTTTCAAAGACGAAGATGGATTGCTCGCGAGGGTTTCAAGGCCTTCGCGACACCGGTCCGCCAGCGCTGTGAGCAAATCCAAGCTCGTCATTGATTTCCTTGGTCAGTCGGCCTTCTTGTGCTTCTGAACAATCGAAGCAATCTCAGCGTCAAGTTGCTGCTGATCCCGCTTGAGCTTGTGCCCAGCCTTTTGCTGTACGCCGCGTTGCGCCCTCGCACCTGTCGGATCAAAGCGCCCGTTGACGTAGTTGGTCTGATCCTCTTCTGGAAAATCCTCGAAATACTCTGACCATTCACCCATATTTGCTCTTCCTTTTCCTTACAGTGCTATCGCCAGTCGCCGAAGTCGTCTGGGGGCGGCGTGGTCGGTACATCGGCAGACACGTCGTTCGGAACAAACTGCATGAAGTGACGCATCTTATCGAAATCGTTGTCTTCGAAAGCTTGCTGGGCACGTTCGCGGAATCTTTGTGCCACCTCCTCGGGCGAGCAGCCCAGGCGAAGTACTTTTTGCTCGATCATCAGGTTTTCCGCTCACTCTTCCAGTTCAGGACGCCACTCATGGATGATGGCGGCAAAGTCTCTCTCGAACCCCAACGTGTCGGGGTAGCGGTTGTTCCGTGCGACGTACGCGAACACGACGATTATGTCTTCAACAATCTCTTTGTCGCAGCCCCACATCGTTGTGAAGTCAAAGCCGCCGCATTGTGCCGGGTTCCACCACGCCAAGAGGAAGTCGGCCACACGGCGGCTCTGGCCAGTGCCACGCTTCGCATTGTCGATGAGGCGCCGTACAGCCGCATTCTCTTTTTCGCTCGGTTCAGCCATCGCCGCATCCCATAGTTGAGCATTATTTGTTGGTCGACCGGCCAACATCGGGTGCGAGGCGCGTTTCCGGTGAGTTTTCAAACGGTCTCTTAGCAGGCTATGACTATTTCGCCAAAAACTCACAACATAACTTCCTCGGTATCCTCTGCTCCTTGTCTCGCGGTTTCCTCGTCGTTGACGGCAGCCTCGACAGCATCGCCCGTCCCGTAGGCAGCAACCTCCCTCGATTCGACGTGGATGCTAGTAGCCTGTGCCCCCGGGCCGCCCGGCCGGATGCCGTGCGCATCAAGAGTTTCAATCAGTTCGCGCACGACATCTTCCTTGTGCAGCACGAAAGTCGAAGCGAAACTGCGCCAGAAGCGCCACCCAGCACGCTCAAGGATGCGCTGCCGGCGCATGTCGCTATCCCACTGGTCGGGGCCGTGGTACCGGTCCCCATCGCACTCGATCGCAAGCCTGCTGTCGCCGTCACCCTCAACCACCATATCGATGCGGTACGCACCTACTGGCACTTGGGGCGTGACGCGGTAGCCGCGCTCGACCAGCAGGTCGAACACTTCCCGCTCGAACGGAGACTCGCATCGGTCGCGATGACTGGCTAGCTCCTCCTCTCCCTGCAGGAAGGGCGCCTGAAAGTGCTGGATCAGCTTGGCGCGCAGCCGATCCGCCTGGCTCAGCTCTTCCAGCTCAATGCTGCGCACTAGATACATCCGGTCGCGCGCTCGAGACGCAGCCACGTTAAAGCGCTGGGCGACCATGTCCTGGGTCTGCGCGTGCGCATTGCCGGGCGAGACCACCATCGAGAGGAACATGATGTCCCGCTCCTTGCCTTGGAAGGTGCGCGCATCGCCGCAGGTGATCCGGTACTGTGTCACGATCTGCTCGCCCAGTTCGTCGTTGAGCATCTGCATGATCTTGAGAGCCTGCTCATTACCGAGCAGGGAAACCACGCCGATGCTCAGCGAGCTGCGTGGAGGGTTTGCCACGATCGCCTTGATCTCGTCGACGATGAAGCGCGCTTCGGGCAGGTTGATATCCTTATCTCGGTAGCCGTCAGTCACATACACGTCTACCAGCGGTGGATCCAGTCGTTGCGACGCCTTGGGGATGCGCAGTGGCCGCAGCTCGTGGTTATAAAATTCGCGCTTAGAATACTCGATGATGGGCGCAACGCAGCGGAAGTGTTCGCGCAGCATGACCGAGCTCTTGGCAAACACCACCTTGAATAGGTCGTAGACCGAGCGGTCTGGCGTCATCTGAGCCTTGTAGATGCCGACCTGGTTCGTCAGGCAACGGGTCATGAGGCTGCGAATCTTCTCCTCTTCCAGGCCTACGCCTTCTGGCGAAACCTGCTTGTCGTCACCTACAACCAGCACCTTCTTTGCGCGCAGGATCGCCGGCAACGCCGTTAAGTCCGACTGGGAGGCTTCGTCGATGATCACCAAGTCGAAGCATCCGAAGCTGGCCGGCAGCGACTCACAGATGCGATAGTGCGGCATGATCCAGCACGGGATGGCACTGTTGGCTTGGTCTGCGGCAAAGCGCGCATCCTGTCGGTAGCGTCCGGCGCGCACGCCGGTGCCTTTGCCGATCTTTCGTATCGCGGCGCGGTAGGCTTCGAGGGCGGCGCGCACGCTGGGCGTCGCGTTCTCGGCAAGCCTCAGCCACGTACGTTTGTTGATCGCCTCTTTGTAGGCCTTGGACAGATCTTGCTCGAGCTCGGTTCGCAGCACGGACAAACGCTTGAGTTCACGGCGGCCGTCGATCTTCTCGATGAAAGTCACGAGGCGGCGCAAGCGCCATGCTTCATGCCAGCTATCCGGAAGTAGGCAGTCGACCGGGCCGCTCTGCGTCTCACTGCGCAGCCTCGTTGCCCACTGTGCTGCGCCTGAGGCCTCGATCAGATGGGTCACAGCACTCACTGTTTTGAGGCTGTCAGACAGCGCGATGATGCAGCGCAGTTCTTCCATTAGCTTGGACCACTGCACCTGGATTTCGCTATCAGGAACCGCGGCGTTGCCGAGCCGGTTGTCGAGGAATTCGCGCAGTCGCTCGGTAATGGCGCCGTCGCAACCGGACAGCGCCTTCAGGAACGATTCCTTCACCACCCAAGTTTCGGCTAGGCGATGGCGTGTCAGGTGGTGCTGGAGGATGCTTTCGGCCTCGACGAGGACTTCCTTGGAGTAAGGCGTCTGCGCGGCCTTGAGCCACGCCGGAAGCAGTGGCTGCACTGCGCCGGCAACGTCGCTTTCGTCGGCAATGCTGGTGATGATCTTCTGGTACAGGGCGATGGCGCCGCCTGCCGCGACGAGCTGTTCCGGCCTGAGCTCAAAGTGTGGCAGGGGGAGTTCATTGGCCAGGGTGTTCCAGCGCACCAGCAGCGTACGGCACAGCTGCTGGAACCTGACGAAGGCGAGCACGTGTTCCCAGTCTGCCGCAGAACCAGGCTTGCCGATGAGGACCGTGACCGCGTCGAGCTGCCTCTTTTGTTCGGATTTGCCGAACATACCGGCCAGGCCGAACGGCTTCTTGCCTTGGGCGAGATTCTCGACAGCCTGCACCAGTTCAGAGTTCGATTCGAACCCTTCCGGCAGGCTGACGGGCTTGGACAGGAACTGCCTGCGGGTTTCAAGCGCGGCCGCAATCTCGCCATTTAGTCCCAGGAACAGGTCTAGGATTTCATTCTTCGAGCTGCGTCGCAGGTATTGCTTCAGGTCGCTCGTCCAGGCCTGCTGGGCATTGTCGATCTCCTGGAGCAGCAATTTGAGGTTCGATACCTTGGCGCTGGCCTCCATCGCGGCCTGGACGGTGTCAAGCGTGGTGCTGACCAGGCTGGGAACGATGCCGTGCGCCTCTTGGGACTTGAGTTCGCTCAGACGGGAAAGGTCGGCGTGCACCTGCAAGAGCTTGCGGGTCTCGGGGAATTCACCGATCTGCGGCACGCGCTTGCCGAGATACACCAGGTCGTTACCGACGGCCCGCCGCGCTTCTCGCAGCGCAGAGATGTCTTGGTTGCCGAACTGCGGCTTGTACATGCTTTCGATGCCGAGCGCGTCCGGGAACCATGCGATCTCGCGCCAGCTCGCAGCGACTTCTGCTGCGGCCTCCAGCGGTGTCAACGTCTCCTCATCGATCTGGATCTTGTCCAGGTTCAGCCGCGCCCAGTTGGCGATCTCGCGGTCGGCCTTGGTTATGCGAGCGTGCAGCGAGTCGATCTGGCCGTCGATCTGCTCGATCTCGCGCCGGTAGACGGCGCGGTCGATCCGGGTTACCTCGGCCGAGATTTTGTTGATGGCGAACTCGAACTGCTTCATACCCTCGGCTTCGCTCGTGAGCAGGCTAATGGCCAGCGGGCGGATCGATTCCGGCAGCTTTTCCTGCAGGACAGCCAACGCAGGATCCTTCATCGAGGTGACGAGCACGCGTTTGCCCAGCGCTAGGTAGTGACAGATTACGTTGGCGATGGTGTGCGTCTTGCCGGTGCCCGGCGGGCCCTGCACCACCACGCCATCGTGGGCCTGGAGCATCTGGATTATCTGGACCTGCTCATCGTTGAAAGGCTCGGGGAAATACAGTTCGGCTGGGGTCGAGCCACCTCCGCCACCGTCGCCACCACTGCCATTCACCGCAGACAGCCCGCGGAACGTAGGAAGGCAGACGTCTTCGTTTTCGGTTGCCGGGTCGGTCACCAATGCCAATACGGCGTCGGGCAATCCGGTTGCGCTGTCGCTGGCGAGCCGATCCTCGAAGCGCTCCAGATCCTGGATAAACAGGTTGCTGTTGCGCGGGCGCGCGATTAGGACCCAGGTGTCGGTCACAACCAGATGCTCACCCGCCTTAGGCAGGTTGCGGTCATCCGACGTGACTTCGTTCGGCCAATACACGCCAGAGGAGTCCAGCAGCGAAGCGCTTGATCGCAACAGGGGCTCGAAGGTGCTCGGCTCGAAAGGATTTAGCACGCCACCAGTCGACTTGAAAAATTTCTTGGCTGCCTCGGTAAGGGCAACCACGCCCGGATTGTCCAGGGCGGTATAAATGTCGACTTCGAGCCTGGGCTCGGCTGAGCGAGGGCGGATCTCGAGCGCCATGGTTTTCTCGTCGAGGGAGATCTCTACGAGCTGCGTCAGTAGGGGATAGGTGATGGACCCGGATGGCGTTGCCCAAACGCCGATGCCGACACCCCAAACGAGCTCGAGTTGGGAGTCAACGAGATTGCCCTGCATCTTTTGTGAGAGCATGAAGAGCTCTGAGTAAAGGGTAATGCTCTTGCGGACCTCTTTCTCGCGCTCCGCCCAGGGGCGCCAGGCGGCTTCCACATAAGCTTTAAGCTGGGTTTTTACGAGATCACGGTCGTCAAATTCTTCCAGCGTAACAATGGCACAGTCGTCCTTCTCGGAAGCAGCCTCGGCGTCACCATCGGTGACCAGCTTGGTCGGGGCCGGCATTGCACCGATGTCGATGAGGCACTGGCGCACCACGTCTTTCTTGAGTGCCGGCTCCTTGATTGGCGCCCGCTGCAGTTCGATCCAAGCAGCAAGCAGCTTGCTCTCGGGAGCTGGCGGCTTTGACTCGTGGAGTCGTTCTACTCGCAGCCAAAGCTCATCGAATTCGGTTTCCTGGCAGTTGAACGTCACCCCTGGCAAGCCCTTAATTCGCTCTTCCAGCCGAGTGAAATCCTTGTGCTGCGTGAGATTTGAGACCGGCGTCTTTCGAAGGAGCGCCGTTTGCTTGGCGAAATCAATCAGGGCGGTAAGTCGTTCTCGTTGAGCATCCATCAGATGGCTTTCTTACTTAAGGATTAAGGCGAGAACGACTAGGCAAGCGAGAGCGGCGACGACCCATTTTATGGATGCGCTTCCAGACTTGTGGACGTCGTCGACTTGGAATGTAGTTCTCATCACTCCATACCAGAAGCGCGCCTCATATGGCACTTTGCAGTTGGAACAGGAAAGGTGTTGCACAACCCCATCTAAGGTCGACACGAAGTTCATCGTTTTGCATTTGGCACATTCCACCGCTACTCTGTCTGGCATCGTGTTATTTGGGACGGCAGGCTGGACAGGGCAAGGACTGGAGGCATCATTTGCTTCCGACGTTGTGGCATGGCGAGCTTGCGGTAAAAGCACTGAACCCTCACCCGAGAGCTGAAGAATTAGATCGTCCACCTTCGCTCTGATAGTGCGTGCCTTAGGGCGGCTACGAAACGTCAGTTCATGCTGAATTGCTCTAAGCGTTTTCAGGTCACTGCCGGAAGATCGAACCAGCGCCTCGATCTGCTCGATTCGATGTTTGAAATAGGGGCGACTGACCATTTGATTCTAATACGTGCGATAGCGATGCAATAGGCACAACGTCCTTGATTTTTTGATTATATGCTTCATTCCCGATGCGCAACAGAATGCTTTACTGAAAACCTCTCCCAGTAGAGTTTCTGCTTTCGATAGCGAGGCCACGTGTCGTATTTTGATCGGTCCGGCGCAGACATACCGCGCACCGGCTAAATGGCCTTCCTCGGCGACGTGGTCCAGCGCGCCACTTGGGGTTTCTAGCGCCTGGACAGGAGCGGCTGCGTTATCCGATGCAGTGGGCCATCCAGGTAAACGGCACGCTGGAGTGCACCCTGATGCTGCGCTCGCTGAAAGTGGACCAGCCCTACGACCCTGCCCTGGCGACCGTGCCGCAGGGCATCGCCGCGCGATCCGGCCACCGTGCCGCTGAGCGCGAACATGACCGAGCTCGCGCCCAGCGTGCTGCTGATCGAGGCGATCTGGTACGTCGCCATCGTCGACCAGGGCGACGGCTTGGTCGTGATCGAGGCGCCGTTCTCCTCAAGCTATTCGGCCAAGGTGCTGGCCGAGGCCCAGGCGCGCTTTCCCAGCAAGCCGGTGAAGGCGGTGGTCACGACCTCGGACTCGTGGCCGCACCTAGCCGGCATCCGCGAGTACGCGGCGCACGGTTTTCCATCCTGTTCAGGCGCCGTTAGGAGCAGTTTACTTCCAATGTTCCATGGAGAAGAAGTGGATCGGCGGGTTCGCCTTTCCGAAGTAATCAACGACCTAGCGTGACATTAGCAATTACCCTTAATCATCGGTTGCTTCGGCGTAGGCATCAGCATCACCATCTTTCCATCCGCGTTCCCACTCGACACGCTTCCATGCTTCCTCTGCTGTCGGTGGGTAGGAACATGCGTTAGGCTGAGCGCGCAGATAGGCCGCCTCGTACCCTTCGTTATAGTAGATCGACTCGTTCGCGAGTCTCATGGCCATTCCTTTCCAATTGGAGGGTGTACTTGTAAGTGATATCAAAAAATCACACCAGGCGTTAGCGACTTTTCCTCGATCTTAGCCGACCTGAACGATATGCCAGTCCACGGCGTCCGATTCGTCCGTTGAGGGTCCCTGCCACGGTGGCGCAATCTTGGAGCCAGTACGGATCACTTCGATACGGTCATTCTGCTTACGCAAGACCATGCCTTTTGGCTGGCTCGCACGCGGTACGTCCCGGCCAGCCTCAACGGCATCGAGCGCCGCCGAGAATTCGCTACTGCATACATGTTGATTGATGACGATTATTTCGCTTCCAAGTCGGTATCCGACCGGATCGGTGCGCCTCGTCGGCGCCCTTTTTAGCGTGACGCATCACGCTATTCTCTCAGTGCCTCAGCCGCGTCGAGCGTGGCATGGGTACTGCTGGGCATTTTCTTCGGACTTATCAATAACGTCTTGAGTGATTCTGTTCTTACGGCTCAAGTCCTACCATGAGGCTCTCTCCAACACTGCCACTAAACATGTGAAGTCCTGCGATGGTGGTTCGTGGCATCGCATTCGATCCCTCTTCGTAGTTCTTAGTACCGACTTTCTTGACGTACTTGATCACGTCCTCGGCCTTGGTGGTCGGGCTTGCTGCGCGCAGGAAGTCGACCAAGAATACTTCCTTGGTCTTGGTCAGGCGCGCGGGTTTGAGGTTGGATGTTCCATGCCAGCTTATAACGGTGCCCGTAGGGCCAGCTTTGCCTTCAGTGATCGAGAAGCTTACGGATTGTCCAGGGGTTTCAGTGTCGGGAATGCTGTACGTGGTGTAGTAGCCGCCGTCGGCGACCTTCCAGCCGTCTTTCGTTGGCTTGTGCTTCCGGTAGAAATCCGTTGCTTCGAATGCTTTTACAATGGTAAG
>Ga0209023_10001536_pt1 | contig 30636 bp, 33 predicted proteins | sample LakOneMetagenome_FD_187468 | JGI IMG/M metagenome (GOLD analysis project Ga0209023, IMG submission 187468) | Freshwater and sediment microbial communities from Lake Erie, Canada (SPAdes) (version 2) | ecosystem: Environmental > Aquatic > Freshwater > Lentic | place: Lake Erie, Canada...
GCGGCTCTCGTCGCCGCTGACGTCTGCGACCCCGTGTGCGGGGTCGTCGTCCGTGATCTCCGACACCGTGCCCATGCGAGCCGGCGTCGCACCGTGGAAGTGCAGAAGCCTCATGAACCTCGAAGAACCACGGGCACGCGCCCGCGCCCAGTTGGCGGCGACCGCCATCAGCGTCGAGCGCGGCGGCAGGACCGTGCTCAACGACCTATCCGTATCGTTGGGCCCGGCCTCGCGGCTTGCCGTCGTCGGCGAGAACGGCCGGGGCAAGTCAACCCTGCTCCACGTCTTGGCCGGGTCGCTTGCCCCCGACTCTGGATCGGTCCGCCGCGTCGGGAGCCTGGGGATCGCCGAGCAGGAGATCACCGTCGACGCCGATCGCACGGTGGGCGACCTGATCGACATCGAGCTCGCCGACGCCCGCCGCGCCCTTCGGGGACTTGACGCCGCCAGCCTGGAGCTCGCTGACGGAACCTCCGGCGCGAACGAGCGGTACGCGGCAGCGCTCGAACGGGCGACGCTGCTCGGCGCATGGGACGCCGATCGGCGTGTCGATCTTGCTCTCGGTGCCCTCGGCGCCGTCACCGACCGCCGCCGCCGACTGGCTGAGATGTCGGTCGGCGAGCGGTACCTGGTGCGGCTGGCCTGCCTGCTCGGCGCTGATCACGACTTCTTGCTGCTGGACGAGCCCACCAACCACCTCGACCAGCAGGCGCTCGAATACCTCACCACCGCCTTGCTCGAGCACCAGGGCGGTGTCGTCATCGTGAGCCACGACCGCGTCCTGCTCGCCGATGTAGCGACCCGGGTTCTCGACCTCGACCCCAGCCGGGATGGCCGCGCACGCCTGTACGGCAACGGCTACGCCGGGTACCTCGAGGGACGGAGGTCCGAGTTGGACCGCTGGGTCCAGGAGCACGAGCAGCATCAAGCCGAACAGATCCGGCTCGCCAACGACCTCTCCGCGGCACAGAACCGCCTCGTCTCCGGATGGCGACCTCCCAAGGGCACAGGCAAGCATCAACGCGCCACCCGGGCTCCGTCGCTGGTCCGAGCGGTGAACCGGCGACTCGACACGCTCTCAGACCATGCAGTCGCGAAGCCACAGGTGCCACTGCTGTTCCACATGCCCGAGCTGCCGGCGATCCCAGGCGTCACCCTCATCCGAGCCGACGGCGTCACAGTGGCGGGTCGCCTGTCGAACCCGGTGTCCATGAGCCTCTCGAGCGGCGACCGCGTCCTCATCACCGGCCGCAACGGCGTCGGGAAGTCGACCCTATTGGCACTCCTCGCAAACCGTCTGCGTCCCGACACCGGCATCGTCGCCGTCGCCCCCGCCGCCCGCGTCGAGCTCGTCGCGCAGGAATCGCCGCCGCAAGACCAGCGAACCGTGCACGCCGCCTATGACGAACGGCTGCATTGGATCCGGGCGCAGGACCCGGCAGTCACCCCAGTGCCTCTCCGGGCGCTCGGCCTCCTGTCACCGTCCGACATCGCCAAACCCGTCGCCAGCTTGTCGATGGGCCAGCAGCGACGACTCGACCTGGCGCTCGCTCTGGCGAGTCGGCCTCACGTCCTGCTGCTCGATGAGCCGACCAACCACATCTCGATCTCCCTCATGGATGAGCTCACACAGGCGTTCGGTTTCACCGACGCTGCGATCGCGTTGGTCACACACGACCGCCAACTCCGTCGCGACCTCGCAACCTGGAGCCACATCGAGCTCAGTTAAGGACGAACCCGGCTCTCCCGAGTGCGACGCCCGTCCTAGCGTCGGTGTCGGGAGATCGTTACCAACCGCTCATCTCACTGGCTCTCCGGGTTCCGCTGCCGGTGACGCTCGCGTCGGCGATGCCCTGAGCGAGGCGCTCGATGTCGGCGTCGTCGAGGTGGCTGCGCAGCAGCGGGATCACCACGTGTTCCCCGTGCGCGCAGTGCTCATCGATCGCGTTGTGCAGGGCGATGAGGTCCTGCTGCGACGGGGGAGTGCTTTTGTCCAGGAGCTGCTCGACATGGAGCTCGGCGCGGTGCGTGCTGTGCTCGCCGACCCAGGCGGCGTCGTCGCCGTCACCGGGAACCGCCCGCTCGATAGTGGGGTACACGATCCGATCGGTCACGTCCTCGTGGTCCTGCAGTTGATGCAGGAGCTCCACGAGGTGGTCCCGCGACGCGGACGGGTCGGTGTCGTGTTCGAGCTGCGCCATGGTTTGGTGGAGTCCCCGGTGGGCGACTCGCAGCTGATCGAGCGGCTCAGCATCGACGGCGCCGGTCGACGGCGCGTTGGTGCCGGTGGCGAGGTCGGTGTGGCGGGGATGGACGCTCACCGGCGTGTTGGCGTAACGGGCCGCGGGAGTGGCCCCGGAGTCCTCCGGTCCGTAGCTCCAGTCCGGCTGCTTGCGCGCGTGCTCGGTGTCGATGACGGCCCGGCCGGCGACGATGTCGACGAGGGGAGCGATCACGACCGGGTCGCCCGGCGAGGCGGCCGGGCTGAGTCGTGCAGCGCGGTCGTCGGGGAGCAGCGCCAGGAGGCTCGTCACGGTCTGCTGCTGCTGTGACGCGAGGAAGCATCGGGCTCCCACCACGACGGTGTCGAGCCGACGCCGCAGGACCTCGACGTCCTGCGGTGAGATCGGCGTGTGCTCGGAACCGTCGAGGATTCGGGCGATGGTGAGACCGTCGGTCTTGCACGGTTCGCACTGGCCGCAGGACTCGACGGCGAGGAACCGTGAGATGCCGTGAGCGATCGAGAGCGGGTCGACACGGTCGTCGAACACGAGGAACCCCGCCGCTCCCAGTCCCGAACCCGCCGCGGTCATCGCCTCGTAGGAGACGGGCGTGTCGAACTGCTCGGCGGCCAGAACTGAGTTGGCCACTCCGGAGATCGCAGCGATCCAACGGTGCCCGGGAAGTGGTCCGCCGCCGAGCTGGGCCAACACCTCGGCCAACGGCGTACCCATCGGGAACTCCCCGACACCGTGGAAGTCGGTGTGGCCGGTGACGGTGCAGAGGACCGTGCCCGGCGACCGGTCCGTGCCCATCTGGCGATACCAGTCCGATCCGTTGGCCATGATCCCGGGGACGTTGGCGAACGTCTCGACGTTGTCGACCAGCGCGGGCGGTTCGTCGGAGCCGCCCTCGACCGCGAGGTGGAGCCGGGACGCATTGCGGTTGGGCTCCGCTTCGTTCGGATCGAGTCCGCGGCGGTAGGGCGGTGCGATGCGGGGGAACGGTTGGCGGCCCTCCACCACCTCGAGCAGCGCGGTCTCCTCGCCGAACAGGTAGGCCTCGGGACCGAGCGCGATGCGCACGGTGATGCCGGGAACGAGCGGGTCCTGTGTGAGCTCGTCGATGGCCTGGCGAAGTCGCCGGATCTCGTATGCGAACGCTGCCTTCGTGGCGACGATGACCTCGTCGCTCCCCAGCGCCACGGCGGCGACGAGCGCCCCTTCCAGCACCTTGTAGGGGTTGCGGCGGAGCAGCGTCCGGTCCTTGAACGTGCCCGGCTCGCCTTCGGCGGCGTTCACCACGACCGGTGTGGCGGTGCTGCCCCTCGCGTCCGCGACCGTGCGCCACTTGATGCCGGTCGGGAACCCGGCACCGCCCCGACCTCGCAGGCCGGCGTCCTCCAGCAGGCGAATCGTGGCGTCGCCGCCGAGCTCGCTCGCCGTGGCGACGGCGAGGCCCCCTCCGGACGCCCGGTAGGCGGCGAGGTCGGCGCAAGGGACTGCATCGAGGACCTGATTGATCATGGCCACTGCTCCCATGTTGTCGAAACAACTATCGTGCCGCGATAATATCGCGGCACGATATGGATGACCACCAGGTGTTGACCGACGAGGACTATGCGCAGTTGCTCGCGTTTCGTGACGGGCTCCGTGCCTTCTTCGCGTGGAGCGATCGTCAGGCACGCCAGGTCGGCATCACTGCCCCGCAACACCAACTGCTCCTGGCGATCCGGGGCCACGACGGCTCGCCCACCGTTGGAGATGTCGCCGATCACCTGCGTCTTCGGCACCACAGCGTCGTCGGGCTCGTCGACCGCGCCGAACTGGCCGGCCTGGTGGAACGCGACGCCAGCGACGCGGACCGACGTGTCGTGCGTCTGCGGTTGACTGCCGACGGCGACGCCAAGCTCGCGGCGCTGGCCGCTGCCCACCTCGAAGAGCTCGGCCGCCTCTCGGGGTCGTCGGGTCGGCTGTGGTCCGGCATCGCCCAGGCGTCCTTGCCGCTCGACGCACCACCGTGATCGCAGCAGCCGGGCCAGCCGGGCCACCTGCCCGGGCCGAGCTCCAGGACAGCCCCCAGTCCCAAGCTCGTCCTCCGAAGGGATCGTGAAGGTGTCCAAAAGCGTGGTGACGCTGCTCTACCTGGTCGTGATGGTTGGGCTGATCGTCGGCGTTGACGTGCGGTTCCTCCAAGGTCGTCTCTGGGTGCGGTTGATCGTCAACATCCTGATCGTCGTGGTCTTCCTCACCGTCTACATGGTGTTTCTGCGGGATCGATGAACCCGCCGCGGTGACGGTGATCAATCGGCGTGATCGGCCATGCGCAGTGCGAACCCCACGCTGACCAGATCGTCCAACAGTGCCCGTCGTAGGTTCGGGACAGCGACGAGTCGGAGGTTGCCACGATGACGATGAACCAACGGATGTCGGTCCGGGACGTCGATCCCGAGGTCTACAAGGTGGTGGGCACGCTCAACTCGTACGTCGCGAATGGCACGCTCGGCAAGGGATTGTGTGCACCGAGCTCCATCGGGGATGATGCGCTCCTCGACCGGTCGGACGGCTTGGCCGGTCGGTGGGGCAGTCGAGCGGTCGAGCTCGGGTCAGTCCTCGAGCGCCGTGTAGGCCCCGGTCCAGAGGTCCTGAATGACCGCCGGTGAGGCGAACGGGCCGGCGAAGGCATCGGTGCTGAGCATGATGGCGATGAGCGCGTTCTCGGGGTCGTTGGACCAGATGCTCCCCATCCCTCCGGCCCATCCGTACGAACCGACCGGAGGCCCGAGGCCGGTACGGCGAAGCTGCACACCGAGGCCGTAACCCCAGCCCTGGGTGCCGTCGGGTCTTGGTCCCGACGACCCTCCACCGACGTCGATCTGGTCGGTGGTCATCGCGTCGATCGACGCGCTCGACAGCAGCCGTGATCCGTCGGCCAGCCTGCCTCCGGCGAGGAGCATCCGAGCAAAGGCGTGCAGATCGTCGACGGTCGACACGAGTCCTGCCGCTCCCGACGGGAACAGCGGGGGCTTCGCCCACTGGCCATCAGGCGGGTCGAAGACGAACCGTTCGCCAGTCGGGTCCGTTCCGTAGCAGGTGCCCAGCCGTGCGGCGTCGACGTCGGTGACGGCGAAGGCGGTGTCGGACATGCCGAGTGGATCGAACAACCGATCGCGCAGGACCTCGTCGAGCGGCTGTCCGGCGGCTCGGGCGATGAGCACGCCGAGCACGTCGGATCCGCTGTTGTAGAGCCAACGTTCACCCGGCTGATAGAGCAGTGGCAGGCTCGACAGCCTTCGCATCCACTCGTCTGGCGGTGGCGGTCGTTGCGGCTCGGGCGGCCCGGCGCCGAGGTCGAGCGCGTCCATCGCCTCGAGGAGTGGTTGGGGCCACGGCGCGGTGAAGTCCATGCCGATGCCGAGTCGGAACGTCAGCACATCGTGCAGGGTGATGGGGCGTTCGGCGACTACCGTCTCGCCATCGATCGGACCGCGGCCATCGATGAGCACTCGTCGCTCCGACAACTCGGGGAGGAGCTCGTCGACGGGATCATCGAGTCGCAGCTTGAACTCTTCGACGAGGATGAGTGCTGCTGCTGCGACGATCGGCTTCGTCATCGACGAGATACGGAAGATGCTGTTCCGTTCGACCGGCTGCGGCTCGTCTCTGCACAGGCGACCTGCGACGCCCACCTCGACCTGGTCGTCCGCTGCGATCAGCCAGGCGACGCCGCCCACGACGTCATCATCGACGTGCTGCCGCATAGCGTCGGCGAGGCGGTACAGGGCGATCGGATCCAGTCGGCTCATACGGATCAGTCAACCCAGGTCGGCGGCCGCGGCGACGACGGCCTCGTCGGAGTCGTGGACCTGTTCGCCGGACCGCAGGCTGCGCACGGCGTCGAAGGACATGCACATGAGTGCGACCCAGACGAGCGCGAAGCCGACCCATCGTGAGCTCGACATCGGCTCCTGGAACACGAACACGCCGCAGAGGAACTGCAGCGTCGGGGTCAGGTACTGGAGCAGGCCGAGCATGGTCAGCGGGATCCGACGGGCCGAGGCCGCAAAGAACACGAGCGGTACCGCGGTGACCAACCCTGATGTTGCGAGCAGCAGCGACAGCTTCGGGTCGCTGCCGAACTCGATGCCGTTGCCTTGAGCGAGCACGACCATCGCAACGGCCGCTGCCGGGGCCAGGATCGCGGTTTCGGCACTCAGCGACTGCGCCGGTGTGATCGTCACCCTCTTCTTGAGGAAGCCGTATCCGGCGAAGGAGAAGGCCAGTGCCAGCGCCACGTACGGGACCTCGCCGTAGCCCACTGCGATCACGGCGACCGCGACGCCACCGAGTCCGACCGCAACCCACTGGAGGCGGCGGAGCCGCTCCCCGAGCAGGACCACCGCGAGCATCACGGTGACGAGCGGGTTGATGAAGTAGCCGAGCGCGGCGTCGACCACCCGGTCCTGTTCGACCGCCCACACGTAGATCAACCAGTTGACGGCGATCAGCACCGCCGCCAAGGCCAGCTCAGCGAGCTGACGGGGCCGGCCCAGGAGCGGTCGGATCCAGCCGAAGTCGCGCCGCCATGTCAGCGCGGCGGCCATGACCACCAGCGACCACAGGATCCGGTGGCACAGGATCTCGACGGGCCCGGCCGGCGACAGCAGGTGGAAGTAGATGGGGAAGAAGCCCCAGATGCCGTAGGCCGCGACTCCCGCAACAATGCCGAGCCGGAGCTCACCGCCAGCGCCTTCGCCGTCGACCGCCGCCAACGGGCCGGTGGATGCATCGTCGGTCACTGCGAACCCGCCGGCGCGGCGTCTGGCGGACCCGATGCGAATCGGGAGGTGGCGGGGATCATCGTCATGGTGGGTGGTGCCGAGAACCTACCCTGCTGGCGCGGGAGTGCTACCAGCGTTTAGCGAGTGCGCTTCGGTGCGGCGGCGAGGTAGCGGGCGGTCATCTCCGGGGTCATCAGCTCGAGCATGACCCGGTTCTCGATCCAGAGCTCCACGACGTCGTGCGGTCCGCGGGAGAGCTGCACGGCTCGCCAGCCCTCCCGGGCAGCGAGCGCTTGGATCTCTTCGACAGTCCGCTCGACGGACACCGTTGCATGAGTAGCGGTGAAGCCCGTCGCTGTCGGATCGTGGCGGAACTGTGCCTGGCCCAGCCCGTCGGGCGGGTACATCTCGGTGCCGACCGGGTAGACCTCGATCGCTGCGCCGACGTCGTCGCACGTCCACGCGATCCACGAGTCGCCGTACGGGCCGAAGCCGGTGAGCATCCCGTCGAAGAGCTCGACGAGCACCTCCGCGACGTGACGGGTGTCGCGGGCCGGAATCGAGATGTGGTGGATCATGGTCGCCTCACGCAGTGCCGAACGGGGATCGAACGCACCTATGTTGCCAGTGTGAACGTCGCTGACTTTGCCGTGCCGGGCCCGCTGACGAAGTTGTCGCCACAACAGGCGTCCATGGTCCTGCAGCTTGATCCCGAACCTCGGACCCTGTGCCTCGCAGCTCAAGGCCTGTTGGTCTCACCGTCTGCTGCTGTGGCGGCAGGCGTGTCGAGCGATCGGATGGCAGAGCGAAATATCCGCTCCGCTCAAGCGATCTTGCAACGGTCTTTCGAGCTTGATGGCATCACGCCGTTGGTCGCTCGGCGACCGACCGAGCATCGCGTGGTCGGGACGTGTCGACATTTCGCTGTCGTGTCCACAGCGTTCATGCGAGCACGGGGAATTCCGGCCCGAGCGCGATGCGGCTTCGCTGGATACTTCGACCCCCCGAGGAAAGTCGACCATTGGATCGTCGAGCATTGGTCGACTGAGGCGTCACGATGGATCCGTCTCGACTCTGAGTACCTTGATCTATCGACGCCCAGTCCTGCCCGGCTCGAGGACCTCCAGCCGTGGGAGTTCCTGACGGCCGGCGAGGCATGGCAGCTCATCCGGTCCGGCGGCAGCGACCCTGGCGAGTTCGGCGTCTTCGGTACCGGCAATTGGGGGCCCGGCGAGGTCCGGGGCAATGCAATGAGGGACCTCGCCAGTGTCGCGGCCAAGGTCGAGATGCTGCCCTGGGACGAGTGGGGTCCGATGGCAGCCTCCTACCGCGACGAGTCCGGCGAGGAGTTCGATGCGCTGATCGATCAGGTCGCCGGTGCCCTCCAAGTCGACGACCTGGCCGCTGCGGAGCGTTTGTACGCGCGACTGTTGGTGCCGTCATCGATGATCACCTGAGGCCGCATCGAGCCGCCGATCTGGAGGAACTGCCGTGGAAGTTGTGATCGTTCCCACTGCTGCGGACATCGGCGTCGTGGTCGCCGATGCGGTGTCGGCGCTGCTCGCCCGTCGCGCTGATGCGGTCCTGGGCTTGGCGACGGGGAGCTCGCCGCTACCGGTGTACGACGAGTTGATCCGCCGCTGTCGCTCCGGATCGATCTCGTTCGCTCATGCCTCGGCGTTCCTCCTCGACGAGTACGTCGGGCTTCCCGCCGGGCATCCGCAGTCGTATCGCGAGGTCATCGAGAGCGCGTTCACCGGCAGGGTCGACTTCGCCCCCGGGGCGGTCCACGGCCCCGACGGCAACGCCGCCGACCTCTCCGCCGCCGGAGCCGACTACGAGGAGGCGATCATCGCCGCCCGTGGCATCGACCTGCAGCTGCTCGGAATCGGAGCCGATGGGCACATCGCGTTCAACGAGCCGGGCTCGTCGCTCGGTTCCACGACGCGGATCAAGTCGCTCACTTCGGCGACCAGAGAAGCGAATGCCCGCTTCTTCGCGCACCTCGATGACGTTCCTCACCACGTGCTGACCCAGGGGGTCGGCACGATCCTGCGGGCCCGCCACCTAGTGCTCGTCGCTGCCGGCGCCGACAAGGCCGCGCCGGTGGCCGCAGCGGTCGAGGGTCCGGTGACCTCGATGGTCCCGGCATCAGCGCTGCAGCTCCACCGACACGCGACCATCGTCGTCGACGAGTCGGCAGCAGCACAGTTGCGGCTGGCCGACTACTACCGTGAGGCGTTCGCGGGGAAGTCCGTCTGGCAAGGACTCTGAAGCCGGTCAGGAACCGGTTCGCGACGTCGTGCGCAGCGGCTCTGCTGACCGGCGCAGATCTCAGGACCTGAGGAGGTCGTATGTTCCCGGTCGTCCCCGCACCAGCCCGAGTCACTGCAGGGGAGGGCGCGTTCACCTTGCGTGCTGGTGATGGCGTTGCCTGCTCCGATGCCGTCTTGGCGTCGGTTGCAGCGACCTTCGTTGCCGACCTCGCCGCGGTCGGCAGCCTCCGGCTCGACGTCGACGCAGCGCCAGCGGCACGTGGCGCCATCACCTTGGCGTTGGTCGACCAGATCGATGAGGTGAGCGAGCTGGCGCCGACGTACGGGGTGAGCCCTGTCGATGCCGAGCCCGGATCGGAGCGCTACCGGCTGCTCGTGACGGCGGATGGCATCACGGCCGAAGGCGTGTCCCAGGAAGCGGTGTTCCGAGCGTTGATCAGCCTCCGGCAGCTGATCGAGGCAGCGTCGTCGGGCGCTGACGAGGTGGAGCTCGCTGCGGTCGAGATCATCGACGCGCCACGCTACGCCTGGCGCGGCCTCTCGCTCGACGTGGTGCGCACGTTCTTCTCGGTCGCCGAGGTGAAGCGCGTCATCGACCAAGTGGCCCGCTTCAAGTGCAACGTGCTGCACCTGCACCTCACCGACCACGAAGGCTGGCGGTTGCACATCGACTCGTGGCCGAACCTGACCGCGATCGGAGCGACCGGTGCCAGCGGCGATCGTCCGGGCGGCTTCTACACGCAGGACGACTACCGCGAGCTCGTCAGCTACGCGGCGGATCGATTCGTGACGATCGTCCCCGAGATCGACCTCCCGGGTCACTGCGCGGCAGTGTTCGCGGCCTACCCCGAGCTCGGTGCGGCTGACGCGCCGTCGGACGACTCGGCGATGATCCCCATCGTGTCGATGGACCCGGACCTGCCGACGACGATGGGCTTCGTTCGCGATGTGCTGAGCGAGGTCGCTGCGCTCACGCCCGGGGCCTACCTGCACCTCGGAGCGGATGAGGCGTTCGGGATGGACCACGCCAAGTACGTGAAGTTCGTCGGCGGAGTGCGCGAGATCATCGCTGGTCTCGGCAAGTTGGCGGTCGGTTGGCAGGAGTCCGCTCGGGCAGGGCTCGGCGCCGACGACGTCGTGCAGCACTGGATGGATGGAGGGATCTCGCTCGACAAGCTGTCGGAGTTGGGCATCGATCTCCCGCAGGAACTGTTGTCCGCCATCGACGAGACGCTCGCCCTGGCCGGTGGCGACGTGCCCGCGGCGCTCGCCGCCGGGGCACGCGTCCTGATGTCGCCGTTGACCGTCGCGTACCTCGATCAGCCCTATGGCGAACCCGGTGCGGAGGACCAGGAAGCGCAACGAGCGCGTGTGGGTTTGCCGATCTACGTCGGGACCACCATCCGGTCGGCCGTCGAGTGGGATCCGCTCACCATGGTCGACGAGCTCACCTCCGAGGATCAGGTGGCGGGCGTCGAAGGTGTCGTGTGGTGTGAGACGGTGACCAGCTTCGAGGACCTTCAGTTCCTCATCCAGCCGCGTCTGGCCGGCATCGCGGAGCGTGGGTGGGCCCGACCTGGCCCGTTCGACTGGCCGGACTACTCGGAGCGGCTCGCCGCGCAGGCGCCGGCCTGGCGAGCCCAAGGTTGGGACTACTTCCGTGCTGCATCCGTCGACTGGCAGTGACGCGCAACGGTCTGCCCTCACCCGCGGTAGCGGTTGCCCTCCGGCGCATCGTTCGCTCGGAGCGGGGCGCTTGAGCCATCGGGGCGCCGTCACCCGGTGTTGAGCCGGTGCGTGGACAGGAACTGCCAGATCGTGGTCGTCGCGTCGAACGTGTTCGTCGTCGACCCGATGACGAACTGGGGCAGGTACTGCATCCCTCCAGGCCATGTGTGGCCGGCGCCCTCGACCCGGTAGAACACCAGGTCCGACTGAGGCGTCGGTCCGCCCCAACCGCGAACGGTCACGTCGGGTCCCATCGTCGTCGAAGTCGGAGCCGAGGTTGCACCGTCGAGCGACCGCCATAGCTCGGCCAGCGCGTCGACGCCGAGGACCTTCCCTCGCTGCGTGCCCAGTGCCTTCACGGTTCCGCCTCGGTACGGCACGATCGGATCCTCGGTCCCGTGGATCTGCAGCATCGGAACCGGCCGCGACGGATGGCACCAACTCGCCGCGTCCGCCGCCGCTGTGCCTGCGACCATCGCGACGCCGGCGAGCCGATCGGAGAGCTCGCATGCCAGCCGACCGGTCATCATGGCGCCGTTCGAGATGCCGACTGCGTACACGCGAGTTCGATCGATCGGGAACACGGACGCGACCTGATCGATGACCGCAGCGATGAAGCCCACGTCGTCGACCTGCTCGTCAACGGCTGTCGTCGCCAGATCGGAGCGGCCGTCGTTCCACCCCTTGTCGACCCCGCTCGGGGCGACGGTGACGAAGCCCTGGCGATCGCCCAGCTCAGCGAAGCGCGTGAGCCCGTTGATGCGTTGGCCGTTCCCGCCGCCACCGTGGAGCTGGATGAGCAGGGGAGCGGGCGCGCCGTTGAGCGTCGCGGGGACGTGCAACTCGTAGTTGCGCACCCGACCCTCGAACGTGAGGGTGAACGTCGCGGTGCCCGTGAACGTCCCCGTCGGTGCCCCTCGGTCGGCGGCGCCGCCGAAGCATCCCGTCGTGGCGATCAGCAGCGCCGACAGCGGGAGAACGCCGAGGCGCAACCGTTCGTTCCTGGATCGCAGCATGGCGCACAGTGTCGACCCTGGATGTGAGGAGATGATGAGCTCGACGTCAGGCCGATGTGAGCCATGGCTCCTGGATGTCGAAGTACTTGTCGACCTTCATGAGCGACTCCCACTCGGCGAACATCTCGGCCATCGCCGGAGGCATGTCGGCCTGTTCGCCTGCACGGGCTTCTCGTTCCGAGTCGAAGTACGCGACCTCGGTGAACTCGTTGTCGCCGTAGAACGCTGTGATCGATCCGAGTAGATCCGGCCGCATCTCGGCCAGCACGGCATCCGAGCGAAGCTCCAGATCGACCGCACGCTCCTTGTCGGTGACGTGGCCGTCCATCACCTGCACGAAGTGGGCGTCGTCGATGCCGCCATGGGTCATCACCTGCACGTCGACGGAGTCGTGAAACCTCACGGGGCCGTCGAAGCACTGCTCCGTCCCTTTCCACCACTCCGTCTGCTCCGGCCGATCGCTGTTCCGCTGCGCCGCATCACGGCTCGCGAAGCGGGCGATCAGGATGCAGTCTCCTGCCGACGTGCACCCGCCGGTGGAGCCCAGGTAGCCGATGGCTCCTGGCATCAGCTCCTGCTCCCACAGGTCCAAGCGCCGATGGAGCGCTTCTGGATCTGAGGTCTTGCCTTCCATCACTTGAACGAACATGAGCAACCTCCTTGGTCGCAGACGCTCCCCGGTCGTCACGCTCCACCTCTTTGGGCTCGACGTCAAGGGTGCATCGCCCAACGCACTCCTGGTGCTCGGGTGGCTTGCTCCTCTCGGTGGGCCGCCCCGGCCTCGGTGGTGGGTCCTACGCCCGATCGACGGGGTCGACATCGTGGAGCAAGCGTGCTGTCGGCACGCCGTGAAGCCCCGGGGAGAGTTCCTTGGACTGCCAGATGACGTCCTCAAGGAACGCTTTGAAGCTGAGGGCAGCCTCGTCGTCCTCGAACTCAAGATCGACGACGATGTAGCAGGGATCGTCGACCGGCTGGCGAATCCGGTGCGCCCGTACGCCCGCGTTCCTTCGCGCGTCGGTGAACGAGTTGAAGGCACCGAGCCAGGTGTCGAGGTCGGTGATCGGATGCTCGATGTGCAGCGTCCACATGCGCGCTCCCAGGGTTGCTCTGCAGGCGAGCCTACGCTGACGCTGCTCGGGTCAGCTGGCCGCACCGAAGCGGTAGCTGGATGCGGTTGCACCGCCGAAGTCGGTCTGGTGGTAGGTGCGCGAGGCGGGTTCGTCCTCGGCCGCGCCGACGGCGACCATGAGCGGGATCAGGTGGTCCTCTGCCGGGTGGACGATCCGTGCGCTGGGCGCTTGCTCCCAGCGGCGGAGGGCTTCGGTGCGGTTCGGCGCGCTTGCCGTCAGGGCGTCGTCCAGCCATGAGTCGAACTCGCTCGATGGCTTGGCGGCTGCGGGTCCGAAGAGCCGGAGGTTGTGGAAGCTCAGCCCGCTGCCGACGATGAGCACACCCTCGTCGCGCAGCGGTGCCAGCGCTCGACCGGTGGCGAGGTGTGCATCGGGGTCGTAGCCATGGGTGACCGATAGCTGCAGCATCGGGACGTCAGCGTCGGGCCACGCGGCGTACATCGGTGCGAACATCCCGTGATCGAAGCCCCGGCTCGCGTCCTGGGCGTTTGCGATGCCGGCTGCGTCGAGCAGTTCGGTGACGCGGGCGGCCACCTGGGGTGAGCCCGGTGCCGGATACTGGATGTGGTAGGTGAACTCGGGGAATCCGCCGTAGTCGTAGAGCATCGGCGGGTTGGGGTTGGTCTGGACGGTGAACTGGGGAGCCTCCCAGTGCGCTGAGATGACGAGGACGGCAGTGGGGGCCACGCCGATCTCGCGGGGGATGGCTTGGAGCGACCGTTCGAGCGGTTCCATGTCGAAGGGCATCTGGTCCTTGATCCAGGGCCAGGGGCCGCCGCCGTGGGAGATGAAGTAGGTGGGCAGTCGATTCGTCGTGGTGCTCATCGTCGGTCCTTGGGGTTCGGGGCGGGCTGAAACGGGGTCAGTCGGGTATCGGTCGGGTCGCTCTACGGGCGACTGGTTCCGTCAACGCTTGAACGTTCAAGTTATTCCCACCGTGGCTAGGGTTGGACGATGGCCCAAGACGACCGGTGGCTGAACGATGACGAGGTGGCGGCGTGGCGTGCGCTCGTCACGGTCCTGACCCGTCTGCCGGCGGCATTGGACGCTCAGCTCCGCGACGACGCCGGGATCACGCACTTCGAGTACGCGCTGATGGCGTGGCTGTCGGAATCCGACGGTCGTCGCCTCCCGATGAAGGAGCTGGCCCGTCTGTCCGACGGTTCGCTCTCCCGGCTGTCGCATTGCGTGACGCGCCTCGAGGGGCGTGGCTGGGTTCGCCGCCACCCCGACCCCGACGACCGGCGCGTCACCATCGCCCAGCTGACCGCCGCTGGCATGCGGCAGGTGGTGGCTGCTGCCCCCGGGCACGTGGACGAGGTGCGACGCCTCGTGTTCGAGCCGCTCACCGCGGAGCAGATCGTCGAGCTGGCAGCTATCGCCGGCCGGATCGCCGAGTGCTTGGACGCCGAGGTCGATCCGCCCGCTCCGGTCAAGGAACGCGGCCGTGCGCAGCGGCCGCCGACAGGCGGCCGAACAAGAGGTTGAGCGCCGGTTCTGTCGTGCGCGGCGTGCGTCGGGCGGGAAGAATGGCGATCCGATGACCGACCTCTCCCGCCGTCGGCTGCTCGCCGCCGGCGCATCCGCTGCCGCATCTGCCGCCGCTGTTGCCGGACTGTCGTCGTGCTCAGGTGGCGACGACGCCTCGCGATCAGCGAAGACCGCCGAGGCCGCTGCGTCGTCGCCAACAGCGGCGCCCAAGAACCCGGCGCAGTGGCTGATCGACGAGAACGCCAAGCCCGGCACCGACGCATGGCCGGTCCCCGACACGCCGGCGCTGTGGGAGAAGATCCGGGGCTACGCGACGGCGACCAGCATCAACCGCGGTGGCACGGTCGACCTCCGCGTCTCCACAGCCGCGCCCGAGTGGCGCGTCGAGGCGCTCCGCATGGGTTGGTACGGCGGCGTGGGGGCCCGGATGGTGTGGCAGTCCGAGTCGCAGAAGGGTGTTCGCCAGGCTGCAGCGGTGCTCAACCCGGCGGTCGGAACCTGGACCGCACCGTGGGAGACCAGCGTGCAGGTCACCGCCGATCAGTCCTGGCCGCCGGGCATGTACCTGCTGAAGCTCGTCTCGTCCGACGGCGGCATGTCGTACGTGCCGCTGGTCGTTCGCGACGACGCGAATGCAGCGGCGTTGTTGATCCAGAGCTCGGTCACCACCTGGCAGGCCTACAACGAGTGGGGCGGCAAGAGCCTCTACGACGACGTCAAGACCGGCAACAAGGGTCGAGCCGACGTGGTGACCTTCGACCGGCCGTACTACCGGAACGGTTCGGGTGAGTACTTCGGGCGTGAGTCCGACATGGTGATGTTCGTCGAGCGGTTGGGCCTCGACGTCACCTACTGGACCGATCTGGATCTGCACGCCCAGCCGCACAAGGCCACTGAGCACAAGGCGGTCATCTCCCAGGGCCACGACGAGTACTACTCCACGCCGATGCGGCGGGGGCTCGAGGCCGCCCGGGATGCCGGTGTGAACCTGGCGTTCATCGGTGCCAACGCGTGCTTCCGTAAGATCCGGATGGTGCCCAACGCCGCCGGAGAGAACCGTCTGCAGGTCAACTACCGGTCGGCCACCCGGGACCCGATCACAGCGACAGATCCGTCCGAGGCCACGGTCAGTTGGCGGTCGCCGCCGTCGAACGATCCGGAGAGCTCGCTCATCGGCAACCTCTACGAGTCCAACCCCGTGGCCGGCGACATGAAGATCACGAACGCCGACAACTGGATGTTCGAGGGGTCTGGTCTGCGCAACGGCGATGTGCTGCCGGGCCTCATCGGCAACGAGTACGACCGGGTCCAGCCGGAGCGTACGACGCCGCACGACATCGAGGTCCTGTGCCATTCGCCGGTGGTGTGCCAGGGCAAGAACACCTTCGCGGATGTCACCTGGTACACCGCCGACAGCGGCGCCGGGGTGTTCGCCGTCGGCACGTTCGAGTGGGTCAAGCGCCTGGGTCCCGACACCTCGACGCGGACGCCGTCGGCAGCGGATCCGCAAGCGGCGTTGCAGAAGGTCACCCAGAACGTGTTCGAGGCGATGGCCGCCGGTCCGGCCGGACGGAGCCATCCGGCCAAGCGCAACCTCGAGCAGATGGGCATCGTCCCCGGCTACGTCAAGAACCCGCCCTCGACCTGACGGCAGGTGGCGCCGTTCTGAACGGCTGGCGCGCTCACTTCGTGCTCCAACGCGTCCGGGCGACCGGGTGTGGCCCGAGGGCGAGCTTCGGCATCAATCCTGCGGTGGATACGAACTGGTCGAGTTGCCGACGTGTCATTCTCGGCGCATCGCCATCTGGTGCGGTCAGTTGATCCCGCAGGGCTTGCCGAGCGCATCGGCAACCGTCTGCAGGTCGAGCCCCGTCTGCTTGCGAAATCCCTGGTTCACTTCGTAGGTCAGATCCTCGATGTCGCCGGAGTACGCCGTCGCGGCTGACGACGCCGCGTACGGCACACCGTCCTCGATCATCCACATCGCCGGTGCGAGCCCGCGAGCCTTTGCGTCGACGAGCTGCGCGATCAACACCTCGTAGCTTCCGCTCGTGTAGGACCGGGACTCGATCAAGGCCGAGGCCGGCGGGGCGAGGATCTGGGTGATCAGCGACTGGGACTCCGGAGTCGACGGGCTGCAGGTGACCTCGACGGCATCGGAGGGCCGCCCGATCGGGCTCGTCGTCGCCGGTGCCAAGTCGGTGGTGCGCGCCGCAGCGGTGCTCGTCGTCGACCGCGACTTGATGCTGTTGACGCCGAGCACAGCCACGCCGGCGAGCGCTCCAAGTCCGAGCACAGCGACCACCGCAAGGCTCACCACGACCACCAACCAGGTCCGGCGGCGGGGCCGGTCCTCGGGCGGAGGCTGCCTCGGTTCTGGTGTCTCAGGCCAACCTCGAGGAGTCGGTGTGCCTCCTGCTTTCGACGATTCGCTCACGGTCCCTCCTCCCGACGACCGCTGGAACGAGTGCCGCGTTGCGTCAGCGCCGAACGGTATCCGACGATGAAGCGGCTCGGTGCCGCCGACAGTGCAGGTTCAGCCAGATGCTGGTACCGAACCGAGGTCGACTCCGATCGACCGTCTGAATCGATCCCTCGTCGCACGACCGGAGCAGTCGAGCGGCTATAACGCGCTGATCACGACCTCGGGGTGCCCGCTCGCGAGCGGCTCGAGGTCATCCGGATCGCCGGTGAGCACCACACCGCCGCCGCGCTCGATCGCAGATGCGACGACCAGAGCGTCGATCGTGGAGCTCGACCGGGTGACAGCCAGCAGGGCCCCGGCGGTAGGCCCCGTGTGCTCCCCAGCGACGCTCACCTGTCCCAGGGCCTTGACCACGCGGTTGACCGACGCGTCCTTCGTAGAGCCGCGCACGGTCTCCGCGATCACGACCGACGGGATGGACACCTCGATCCGGGCCTCCCTCGCTGCGGCGAGAGCGGCCCGGGCCCGCACGTCGTTGCGGGAAAGGGCGGATGGCCGAGGCCCCGTCCTGCTCACTGCACGGTCAGCTCGGCGAACATCCCTGACGTGAAGTGCGGGGGACCTCCGTTGACGTCGGGCTTCTGGCCCTTCGCCGCGGCGGCCGCCTTGAGGTACTCGGCCGGGTCGACGCCGGTCGGGATCGAACACATCACGAGGTAGCGCCCCGGGTCGGTGAGGGTCCCGTCGCCGACCGCGGGGATCTGGTCGCCTCCGGGCGGAGCCAGCAGCACCGTGCTCGGGGCTCCGAGCAGTGCGGTGAGCTCGGCCTCGGGCAGCTTCAGCAGCTCGGCGACCGGCCGCGACTCGTCGGCGGGGAGGTGGAACGCGACGAGCTCGTGGAGCTCCCGAGGTGCGTTGTTGCGCAGCGACAGACGGGTGCCGGCGGGGATCGTCGACGGCAGGTCCTCGAAGGAGAAGTCGACTGCGGTCACCTCGACGTGGTCGTGGCCGGCGCCGCCCGCTGCGGTGGTGCTCGATGATGCGGCGGTGGTGCTCGGTCGGGAGTCCGGGTCCGCGCTGCTGTCGTCGCTGCAGCCTGCGGCCAGCAGCACCAGGCCCGCAGCGGCGACCGCAACCGAGGTGCGAAGTGCTCGGTGGGGACGGCTGGAACGGTGGGTGGTGGTGGAAGGTGACATTGCGGGTTCCTTTCTGGGTGGGTGCACTCACCTTGCGGGTCAGCGCGGTGTCTGGACCATCCCTCGAACCGGGGGAGTTTCGGCCTGCGCAGGGGGATGCGGGGAACCCCCAGAGGTGTGGGGTGTCGCGGTTGATCGCTCAGACTGCGGTCACTCCCAGCCGAAGCGAATCGGTGAACGGTTGTGTTCATAGGAGCTACGGTCGTGGTTCATGAGCAGATGGGCGGGACGTGGCAGCGGTCGGTTCCTGATCGGCACGATGGGCGTCGTCGCCCTCGTGGCGATGGCGTCGTGTTCGAGCAGCGATGGCTCGGCGGCGTCGGAGAGCGACAAGGATCGGCCGTCGACGACGACGACCGACACGAAGAGCGGCGCCAAGGACGGCGCCGCCAACAAGGGCGAAGTGCCGTGGTTCACCGGCACCGACGCCGAGTTCTACGTCCCGCCGAGTCCGCTGCCCGAGGCCAAGCCGGGGACCCTGATCCGGGCCATGCGCGTCAGCGACGCCGACGGCGAGGCGACGGTCAAGCTGATGTACCACTCGCGCGACGCTGCGAACCGCGACGTGCCGGTCACCGCGATCGCCACCTACCCGACCACGGACGCTCCGAAGGACGGCTGGCCCATCGTCGCGACCGCACCGGGAACGGTTGGGGTAGCGGCGCAGTGCGGGGTGACCCACCAAGCGACCGAGGCGCCCGACTGGGGCGTTCAGGGCGTGCGGGTGATGACCGACTACGTCGGGCTCGGCGCCCAGATCGGTCGGCTGCATCCGTACCTGTCCAAGCCCAGCGAGGGACACAGCGTGCTCGACTCGGTGCGCTCGGTCCGCCACCTGCCCGACGCGCATGCCGGTGATCGATGGCTGTCGGTCGGGCACTCCCAGGGTGGCCACGGTGCGCTGTCGGCCAGCGAGCTCTCTGCCGAGTACGCCCCAGAGCTCGATCTGCTCGGCACGCTGGCCTTGGCGCCTGCAGCGATGCTCGACAAGGTCTACGGGGGCATCGACCCGATCGTCAGCGGGATCCTCACCGTCATGACCTTGTACGGCGCAGCCGATGAGCACCCCGAGATCAAGGTCGACGACTACGTCACCCCCGAGCTCGCGGCCGCGTCAGGCGTGTTGCACTCCGGCTGCCTCGACCAGATCACGGCGGATCTCATCCCGGTCGCGCTCGCCGGCAAGCTCTTCACCGCCGATCCGCGCCAGACCGAACCGGTACGTTCGATCCTGCTGCCGAACGACGTCGGGACCGTCAAGGTCGACGCGCCGCTGTTCCTGGTGTCGGGCACCAAGGACGACAGGGTCGTGATCGAACGGGTGCATGACTTGTACCAGCGGTTGTGCGCCACCGGTCAGGTCACCGAGCTGCTCATCATCGACGGCGCCGATCACCAGGCGATCATCCCCGACACTGCGACGCGGACCGCTGCGTGGCTCAACGCCCGGCTGGCGGGCGAGGCTCCGACCAACTCCTGCAACGGCCCGATGCCGACACCCGTTGCGCCGGAACCCGCGAAGTAGCGTTCGTCTCCGACAGAGGAGCGCCATGGACTCCGAAACCGAAGGCGCCACCGACCCGGTTCCGCATGTGCTGCGCCCGCTCCGCTGCGCGAGGGCGATGTGCGTCGTCGCGTTCGCCGTCGTCGTGGGTTGCTCCGAGGGAGCCGGCGACGATGCTCGGAGCGGCTCCCGGGGATCGGTGGCGACCTCGACCGCCGACCCCGGCGATGCGGGTCGCGATGGCACTTCCACACCTTCCGGCACGTCCGCTCCCGCCGAGGTTCAGACCATTGCAGCGGACGCTCCCGGCTTCTACGACGTTCCTCAACCCATCCCCGGCCGGCACCACGGCGACCTCGTTCGAGTCCAGCCGATCGAGGGAGCGCCAGCCGGTGTGCGCTGGGAGCGCATCATGTACCGCTCTGAAACGCTCGAGGGGCGCGCCGACGGTGGTCACCGGGGTCCTCGCGCTCCCTGACGGAGCGCCGCCCGCCGGAGGGTGGCCGCTGTTCGCTCATGCACACGGATCCACCGGTCTGGCCGATCGCTGCGCTCCATCGGTGAGCTTGAGCGCGGATGGGGCCTACGCGATCGAGATCAACTTGCTCAGCGCCTGGATTCCGCAACGCCAGATCGCGGTCGTATCGACCGACTACGAGGGCCTCGGCGGACCGGGACTGCACCCGATGCTGATCGGCGAGAGCGAGGGGCGCAGCGTGCTCGATTCGATCCTGGCCGCCCGCCAGGTGCCGGGGGTCGACCTTGCTGACGACGTCGGGATCATCGGCTACTCCCAAGGCGGCCACGCCGCGGCGTGGGCGAACCAGATCGCAGCGAAGTGGACACCTGGAATCGACGTGATCGGCGTGCTCGCGGGCGCTCCGGCGACCGAGTTGCTCGACATGGTCGCGACCCGAGATGAGGGCTCCGACGTGATCCTCGCCCTCCGCGCTGGAGCCCTGCCGGTGTCGACGTGCCCTAAATCCGGGTGAGTCTCCTCGAACGCGGTCTCGTCGAAGCTCGCGGACGAGTCGACTGGCCCGACTCGCTGGCCGGCCGTGACGAGTTGGCCGCCGACCTCAACCTCTCCGGTCGGGTGTCAGCTCAGCACTTGACGCAACAGCTCGAGTTGGCCGGGAGCCACTTGCCAGTAGACCCAGCGGCCGCGCTTCTCGCCGATGATGAGTCGGGCGTCGGCGAGCGCCTTGGTGTGGTGGCTCACGGTGGGCTGGGACTTGCCGAGTGGCGCCTGCATGTCGCATGAGCAGATCTCGCCGGCGCTGGCGATCATCGAGAACAGCCGGAGCCGCACCGGATCGCCGAGCGCGGCGAACGCAGCGGCGAGCATCTCGGCTTCGTCGTCGCCGAGCGGGGCAGCGACGATGGACGGGCAGCACTCGGCACTGAGGACGGGGATCTGGGTCGCAGACATGCGGAGCTCCGGAACAGATTGACAAACGTCGATACATTCGCGATGGTCGATGTATCGATAGTCGTCAATCTACTGGAGGAGGCCCTCTGATGTCACGGGTCCAGCTCGCTCTCAACGTGTCCAACCTCGACGAGGCCGTGGACTTCTACTCGAAGCTGTTCAACGCCGAGGTGAACAAGCGCCAGCCCGGCTACGCCAACTTCGCCATCACGGATCCGCCTCTGAAGCTGGTGCTGATCGAAGGTGACGACGGCGGCACCTTGAACCACCTCGGCGTCGAGGTCGACACGGCCGACGAGGTCACCGAAGCGGAGAGCCGTCTGCGCTCCGACGGCGTGGCCACAACGGGGGTTGACGACACCACCTGTTGCTACGCGCTCAAGACCGAGACCTGGGTGAGCGACCCGGACGGCGCTCCCTGGGAGTGGTACGTCAAGACCGGAGACGCAGATCAGATGGCCAACTCCGTCCGCAACGATGGCGACACAGCGCAGTGCTGTGCTCCAGTCGCGATCGGTGCGTCCTTGGTCGGAGGTGCCGAGGCCGAAACCTCCGGCAGTTGCTGCTGAGGTGGCTGGCGTGAGAGGAGCCCTCGGCCGCAAGGCATTGGCCGAGGGTCTCGGCCGCAAGGCATTGGCCGAGGGTCTCGGCCGCAAGGCATTGGCCGAGGGTCTCGGCCGCAAGGCATTGGCCGAGGGTCTCGGCACCGGTCTGCTCGTGGCGGTCGTGGTCGGTTCCGGAATCGCTGCTCAGCGGCTGTCGCCCGGTGACACCGGAGCTCAGCTCGTTGAGAACTCGATCGCGACCGGCGCCGGGCTCGTGGCGCTCATCTTGGCGTTCGGGTCCGTGTCGGGCGCGCACTTCAACCCGGTCGTGTCCGTGATCGATTGGTTCGTCGGCGGCCTCAGTGTCGCCGGCGCAGCGGTCTACGTCTCCGCCCAGGTCATCGGAGCTTGTGTCGGGTGTGTCGTGGCGAACGTGATGTTCGACCTCGACGCCGTCGCCGTCTCTGACGCGACCCGGGCGTCATCGGGGATCTGGCTCGGCGAAGTCGTCGCTACGTTCGGACTGATCGTCGTCATCCTCGGCCTCGCCCGAGCCGGCCGTGCCGCGCTCGCCCCGTTCGCCGTCGCCGCATACATCACCGCCGCCTACTGGTTCACTTCGTCGACGAGCTTCGCCAACCCAGCGGTGACCATCGGCCGCACTCTCACCGACACCTTCGCCGGCATCGCTCCCTCGTCGGTGCCGGCGTTCATCGCCTTCCAGTTCGTCGGCGCAGCGCTCGCGCTCGCCGTGTCCCTCTACCTGCACCCGAGTCTCGACCCCGACGACCTCGTGATTCCCCACGACGCCGAAGAAGGAGCCCCACCATGACCGCAGCTGATTCCGCGGCCGCTGCCTCGTTGAGCGTCGCGCCTGCGCACCTCGGGCAGGTGCCCGCCGTGCTGTTCCTCTGCGTCCACAACGCGGGTCGGTCCCAAATGGCGCTCGGATGGTTCAACCAGCTTGCTGGTGACCGTGGCGTCGCCTGGTCGGGCGGCTCGGAACCCGCGAGCGAGGTCAACCCGATCGCCGTCGCAGCGATGGCCGAGGTCGGCATCGACATCTCCGCCGAGTTCCCCAAGCCGTGGACCGCTGAGATCGTGCAGGCGGCAGATGTCGTCGTGACCATGGGCTGCGGCGACGAGTGCCCGCTCTATCCGGCCAAACGATACGAGGACTGGGACCTTGAGGACCCTGCTGGTCAGGGCATCGCCGCGGTCCGCTTGATCCGCGACGATGTCGAGCGACGCGTGCGAGCCCTGCTCTCCGACCTCCAGATCGAGGTCGTCCGAGCCTGACTGAGCCGTTGGCATGTCCCTGCGCTGGCCGCTGGCCGGAGCCGAGACATGGGCGCCGATTGCTGGTCGGTCAGTACGAGACCGGGAAGTCCTTCAGCGCGTTGAGCCAGCCGGAGCGCAGTCGGCTGGGCTCACCGAGCGCCGTGATGTCGGGCAGGTGATCGGCGATCGCGTTGAACATCAGGTTGATCTCGACCTTCGCCAGGTTCGCCCCCACGCAGAAGTGTGCGCCGCCGCCGCCGAATCCGACGTGCGGGTTCGGGTCCCGCAGGATGTTGAACGAGTGCGGGTCCTCGAACGCCGTCTCGTCGAAGTTCGCGGACGAGTAGACGAGCCCGACGCGCTGGCCTTGCTTCACCAGCTGACCGCCGACCTCGACGTCTGCGGTCGCGGTGCGCTGGAACATCACCACCGGCGTCGCCCAGCGGACGATCTCGTCCGCCGCGGTCTCGGGTCGCTCGGCCTTGTACAGCTCCCACTGCTCCGGGTTGTGAAGGAACGCGTGCATCCCGTGGCTGATCGCGTTGCGGGTGGTCTCATTGCCGGCGACGGCGAGGATCAGGATGAACCAGGCGAACTCGTCGGTGCTGAGCGTCTCGTTCTCTGCGCTGGCCGCCACCAGCTTGGTGATGATGTCGTCCGCCGGGCAGCCCTTGCGCTCCTCGCCGATCGCCATCGCGTAGCCCAGGATCTCTGCCGCGGCGACCGCCGGGTCGACGTCGAAGTCGGGATCGTCGTAGGCCATCATCTGGTTGGACCAGTCGAAGATCTGCTTGCGGTCCGACTGAGGGAACCCCATGAGGTCGGCGAGCGCCTGCAGCGGCAGCTCGCACGCGACGTCGTCGACGAAGTTGCCCTGCCCCTTGGCCTTCGCTTCCAGGCAGATCTGGTTGGCCCTGGCCCGAAGCGTGTCTTCGATCTTGGCGACGCCGCGGGGTGTGAACACGCCGCGGGACACGATGCCGCGCACCTTCGCGTGGTGCGGGTCGTCCATGTTCAACAACATGTTGCGCTGGACGTCACGACCGTCCTTGTCGACGGTGGCACCGTCGAACTTCACGATCGCGGTGTTCTCCTCGCTCGACCACCCCTCGCGTGCACACGAGATGTCCTTGACGTCCTCGTGGCGAGTCGCGAGCCAGAAGCCACCGTCGTCGAAGCTCGAGTCCTCGCGGGTCTGCGGATTCCAGAACATCGGCCGGTTCTCCCGCAGCCACGCGAACTCCGGCAGCGGCACGCGCGACTGGAGCAGGTCCGGGTCGGTGAAGTCCGTTCCCGGACTGACGGGGCAACGCTCGATGCTCATCGGTGCTCCTGGGCGGCCCTCGGGGGGAGTGATGTGGTTCGGCCGTCGCCGACAGGTTGGCGCAGCGCTGGGTCGGGCGACAACCTCCGCGCCCTCGTGGTCGAGTGGGTCCCGATGCCTCGGACCTGGGGCGCAGCATCGGATCACCGAGCGGGACGGGTCACCCGGTCTTCGCGCAGGACCGCAGCGACGAGTGCGGTGAGTGTGGCGGCGAGCAGCATCAGCGACGCCCACGCCGGAAGCACCAGGGCGAGGAACCCGCCGGCGAGCAGCGCCGGCAGTGCGATGGCACGTGCGGGCGACGCGGCGCCGAGGGCCAGCTTGAGGTAGCCGAGTTGCAGCGCCACGTAGAGCAGCGGGCCGCCGAAGAGCAGCAGTGCAAGGTGAGCCGGGGTCTCGCCGTGAGGGTGGCTGATGACGAGCTCGTTCGCGACGGCGACGATGATCAGGGCGGCGAGACCGATGCTCTCTGCGTCGAGGAAGAAGCGGCCCATCCTGACGGGGTTCGACGTCGAGTCCACCTGGCGGTCCACCAGGCTGTCTGACGACGCGAAGTACAGCGCCCATGCGAGACCACCGAGATCAGCGCGCACGTGCCGGTCAGCGCGGTCATCGTGTCGAACTCGGTGTTCGCCACCGCGGTGCCGGTGGTCAGCACTGCTTCGCCGAGCGCGATGATGAGGAGCAGTCGGCATCGCTCGACTAGGTGCTGCGCATCGAAGGCGATGGCTTCGGAGTGCAACACGTGGCGGGGAACTGGATGGGCGAGCCACATGCCTGCGAGGTCGATGGCGACAGCGGCGCCCCACCATGCGAGGCGGGCATCCGGACCGGACGCTGCGCCGATGATCCACAGCGGTGCGGTGGCACCGAACCAGACGAGCACCCGCCAGTAGTGCTCTCGTAGCTCCGATCGGGCAGCGCGCAGCGTCCAGGCGGTTCGACCGAACTGGATGGCGAGGAGCGGGACCATGAACGCCCAGCCGCTAGCACCGAACGCGTGGCCGATCGACGCGTTCATGAACAGTCCAGCCCACATGACGGCGAGCAGCATCCACGCCTTCGTCGAGCCGGTGTGGACCAGCGTCGTCTCGAAGGTCGTGAAACCCCAGACGGTGAACACCGCCAGCAGCAGCACGAGCGTCTGGCCGGCGCCGCGCCAATCGAGGTGCGTCAGGAGGTGATGGCTGAGCTGGCTCATCGCGAAGACGAAGACGAGGTCGAAGAACAGCTCGATGGGCGACACCTCACTGCTGAAGTCGGTGGGGTCAGCGGGCATCGGCGGCCAATTCGGGCGGGCGCTCGGAGAGCTGCCGGGAGGCGAGGAGTGCGATGGCGAGGACGGCGACGAGTGCGCCGGAGATCAGGAACGGGACGTGGCCGGTGCCGTCCCAGGCCAGCCCTGCCCACACCCCGGCGATGAGGAGCCCGAACCCGGACACCGCTGCGTGGATGCCGAGGGCAGTACCGCGGCTGTCGGCGGACACCAGATCCGCGACCCACGCACGGCTCACCCCGTCGGTGAGGGCCGTGTAGGCGCCGTAGATCGGGAACAGGATCCACAGCCACGCCGAGGTTCCGGCCAGGCCGAAGCCGACGTACGCGACGGAGAACACGGCGAGCCCGCCGGCGAACACGACCCGACGGTTGAGGCGGTCCGACGCCACTCCGGCGGGGTAGGAGAGCCCGGCGTAGGAGAGGTTGTAGAGGACGTAGAGCGCGACGACTCCTGCGAAGTCGAAGCCGAGGTCCTTGGCGCGGAGCAACAACAGCGTGTCGGGGAAGTTCACGACGGCGAACAGGCCGATGATCGTGATGACCCGCCAGTAGCGGCGGGGGAGGCCATCGAGCGACCACGGCTTCTTGACCCTCAGGCCCGGGTGGGGGCGTTCACGGATCAGGAACACCAGTCCGGCGCTGAGGACGGCCGGGATGACGGCGATCCACAAGAGCGGCCCGAACTGCTGACCGACGAGCTCGTACAGCCCGAGTCCGATGAGCGGGCCGACCACCGCGCCCGCGGTGTCCGCGGCGCGGTGGAACCCGAAGGCCCGACCGCGGTTCTCTGTGGTCGTGTCGTCCGCGATGATCGCGTCGCGGGGCGGGCCGCGGAGGCCCTTGCCGACCCGGTCGGTGAAACGCGCCGCGAGCACCATCGGCCACGCCCCGGCGAGCGCGAGCAGGACCTTGCCGAGCGCGGAGATGCCGTAGCCGCCCGCCACCAGGGGTCGGCGATGGCGAAGATCGGCGAGTCGACCGGACCCGGCCTTCATGATCGACGCGGTGCCGTCGGCGAGCCCTTCGATCAGGCCGAGCACCGCCGGCGGCGCGCCGAGCACGCCGGTGACGAAGAACGGCAGGACCGGGTAGAGGATCTCTGACGCGGTGTCCTGGAAGAACGACACCAGCGACACCACGTAGATGTTGCGGCTGAGTCGTGATCCTGCCGCTGGCTCTGGCTCTGGCTCTGGGTCTTGTTGGGTGCCGGTCATCGCAGCAGCGCGAGGTCCCATGGGCGGGCTGCCTCGAGCTCGATCCCGAGCTGCACCAGCAGTGCGTCGTCGCCGAACGTGGCCGACAGCATCGCTCCGACTGGCTGGTGCGTGTCCTCGTCGAAGCCCATCGGCAGCGTGATCGACGGTGTCCCACCGGCGTTCGCGAGCGGTGTGTATGGCATCCATGCAGCGATGCGCGACAGCAGGGTCTCGAACTCCACGTCGGTGCCCAGGTAGCCGAGCTCGGGCGGGACCGTGGCGACCGTGGGGCTCAGCACCACGTCGAACCGCTCGTGCATCCCCGCGAGCAGCGATCGCACACGGCGCAGCCGTCGCGACACGCCCACGATCCTGGCCGGCTGAGCCCGGAACGACGCAGCCATGCACTGGGAGAAGTTGGTGAGCTTGGACTTGTCGTAGTGCGAGCCGTGGATGAGCTGCGCCGAGGTCGTGGCGGAGTACACCAGGAAGCGGAAGTAGAAGATGAAGTCGTCTCTGAACTGATCGGGATCGACAGGTGGCGTCGTGTCCTCGACGTGATGGCCGAGGTCCTCGAGCAGCGACGCGGTCGAGGCGAGCGTTTCCCGCGTCGGCTCATCGATCGTCACCTGCCCGGGGATCTCGCCGAGCACGCCGACGCGGAGCCGTCGCGACGGCGGTCCGGTGACCTCGCCCATCGCCGGCATGTGGCGGGGTGCCACGACCCGCTCCATCTCGGCATAGAAGCGCGCGGTGTCGCGAACCGTGCGCGTCACCACGCCGTCGACCGACACCGACACCGGCAGGTTCCGCTCATCGGCGTGGCGTCGGAGCCGGCCGAGGCTCGGCTTGAGCCCGACCAACCCGGCTGCCGCGGCCGGGATGCGGATCGACCCGCCCCCGTCGACGGCGTGTGCGATCGGGACCACGCCGGCACCGACGAGCGCGGCTGATCCTCCCGACGAACCACCGACGGTCCGGCTGGGGTTCCAAGGGTTGAGCGTCGGCTCCCGATCGGGGAACTCGGTGGACGGCACGAACCCCCACTCGGGCATGGTGGACGTGCCGATGATCGACATGCCCATCCGTTCGATGTCGCGGGCCACGCCGCGGGTGCGCGACTGCGGCGGTGCGTCGGCGAGTGCCGGTGCACCCCAGGTCGATGGCAGCCCCGCGACGGGCACCATGTCCTTGATGAACGTCGGGAGCCCCCCGAGGCCGCCGCGGCGAGCGGGTCTGGGGGCGACCGCTCGGAGGGCTTCTTCGTAGCGTTCGAACGCGACCGCTGCGAGCGAGGGATCGACGGCTCGGGCCCGTTCGATCGCTGCAGCGTTCACCTCACGGGCTGACAGCTCTCCGGCGTCGATCGCCGCGATGGTCGCGACGGCATCGAGGCGCGCAAGCTCGTCGGCATACGCATGAACTTCGGGAAGCCGTGCCCCGGTCGAACTCGGAAATTCGGTCGCCGACGATGTCATGAGCGGCAACCCTATGCCGAGCGTCGCGGCCGGTTTCGAGGGGCTGATCCAAGCGGCGCGATCGCCGCCACGATGGGGGCGGGTCAGTCGGATGCGTCGAGGCGGATCACGACCTGATCGCCGAACGCACGACGGACCGCGTCCAAGAACCCGACCGGATCCGTGAGCTTCCCCGGCTCGACGTGTTGCAGTCGATCGACCGCCTCGGGGTCGCCTCCGAAGCCGTCAGCGGACCACCAGAGCAGCGAGACGACGCCGCGCACCTCTACATCGACCAAGATCCGATCCCCTCGTTCCCAGAGGATCTCGACGTCGCCTTCGGTGAGGTGCGCAGAAAGGTCCTCGGGGGTCCGGTCAACCTCTGGGCGCGGTGGCTCGTTGCTCACGGGGACTCCGTCGGCGATCCCGATCGGGCTGGTGTGGTCGACCGTCATCGACCGACTCCAAGGCTCTACCCGCTTTCGCCGCCGCCCAGACGGTGAGTCGGCTGGCGGTCGCTCCACGGATGGGCCTCTTCGACTTGCGCTGCGAGTCGCAACAGGAGGTCCTCGCGTCCGTAGGCGGCAGCGAGCTGGCTGCCGATCGGCAGGCCTCCATCGGAGTGCCCCATCGGCAGCGACATCGCCGGCTGTCCCGACGTGTTGAACTGCGCGGTGAACGGGATGACCTCGACGATGCGCATCATCGCCTCGATCGGGTCCTCTCCCGGCCGCTGGCTGAGGTGGCCGATCATCGGCGGCAACGTGGCGATCGTCGGGGTGAGCAAGAGGTCGAAGCCAGCGGGGTTCTCTGCGACGGCTCGCTGCGAGCCCAGCCCGCCTCGCCACCACGACGCCATCCGGCGCTCGTGTGCATGCATCCACTCCAGCGCCGCGAGGTAGTCGACGCCCGAGGTGGACCGGCCGTTCGCTGCGTTCGCCCAGTTGGCGGGTTCGACATCGTCCGACGTCACCTCGCGTCCGGCCAGCCGGCCGACCTCCTGAAGTTGGCGAGCCATCGCGGTGGCGACGATCACGCCGTAGTGCATGAGGAAGTCCTGTTCGAGCAGTGCCGGGGGTGCAGCATCGGTCACGTCGTGGCCGAGATCGGCGAGCAGGTCGGCGGTGTGGCGAACCGACGCGACGACGTCGGGGGCGATCGACAACCCCGGGAACAGATGCTCGGTGTGCACGCCGATGCGGAGCCGACCCGGCTGCGAGCCGACCTCGTCGACCCACGGGTTCGATGGGGGCGGCGCGGTGTACGGGTCGCCGGGCTCCCAGCCGCACAGCACGTCGAGCAGCGCAGCGGTGTCGCGCACCGTCAGGCTGACGACGCCGTCGGTGGACGCGCCGGCCCAGCCTTCGCCGGCTTGGGGGCCGCGACTGATCCGACCTCGGGAGGGCTTGAGGCCGAAGATGCCGCACTCGCTCGCCGGGATGCGGATCGATCCGCCACCGTCCGACGCGTGGGCGACCGGCACCATCCGTGACGCCACTGCCGCCGCGGAGCCACCAGAGGAACCACCAGCCGAGCGGTCGGTGTCCCACGGGTTGCGGGTCGGGCCGTACGCGACCGGCTCGGTGGTGCAGGTGGCGCCGAACTCGGGTGTGTTCGTGCGTCCGAGGATCACGAACCCGGCCACCTTCAGCCGTCGGACGAGGTAGCTGTCTTCGGCGCCCCGGTGGTCGATCTGGCGCAGGAGCGTGTTGCCCAGGTGCAACGGTTCGCCGGCCATCGCCGCACCCAGGTCCTTGAGCAGGATCGGCACGCCGCGGAACGGCCCGTCCGGGAGCGATGCGGCCGCTTCGGCCCGAGCGGCGTCGAACCGTTCGGAGATCACCGCGTTGATCCGTGGGTTCAACGATTCGACGCGGAGAATCGCGGCCTCGACGAGCTCCGACGGCGACGCGTCGCCGTCACGGACGAGGGCGGCCTGGTCGGTGGCGTCGAGGTCGACGAACGGATCGGTCGAGGGTGCATCCATGGCGGCGAACCTACGACGACCGCTCGGCCGGTGCTCGACGGAACGGCGCTGCGCTCGAGGCCCGATCGTGTCGGTCCGACGGGTTGCTCCGCGCTGGTCGGGTTGCGCCGCGCCGGTCGGAACGGGTCCGGACGGAACGGGTCCGGTCGGAACCGGTTGGGTCGGAACTGGTCAGGACATCAGCAGCGCCACGCCGAAGGTGCTGAAGTCGATCCGTTCGGTCGCGGTGGCGTCGCCGGTCTCGTAGAGCACGCCGATGACGTGGCCGGGCAGTGCGACCATGTCGGAGTACCCGGACGGGCCTTCGTGGAGCAGTAGCCCGTCCTGCCACGTGACGCCTGCGTCGTTTGAGGTCCGTACCCGCAGG
>Ga0209023_10001537_pt1 | contig 30630 bp, 26 predicted proteins | sample LakOneMetagenome_FD_187468 | JGI IMG/M metagenome (GOLD analysis project Ga0209023, IMG submission 187468) | Freshwater and sediment microbial communities from Lake Erie, Canada (SPAdes) (version 2) | ecosystem: Environmental > Aquatic > Freshwater > Lentic | place: Lake Erie, Canada...
GGCATCACGGTGCGCAGGCCGCAGACGTGGGTGAAGAAGGCTTCCGGGCTCTGGCTGTGGGTCTGGCCGCCGTAGATGCCGCCGCCGCAGGGCATGCGGATCACCATCGAGGAGGTGAACTCGCCGGCCGAGCGGTAGCGCAGGCGCGCCGCTTCCGACACGATCTGGTCGGTCGCCGGATAGAAATAGTCGGCGAACTGGATCTCGATCACCGGCCGCAGGCCATAGGCGGCCATGCCGACGGCCGTGCCGACGATGCCGCCTTCCGAGATCGGCGCGTCGAACACGCGCGACTTGCCATACTTGGCCTGCAGGCCGTCGGTGACGCGGAATACGCCGCCGAAGAAGCCCACGTCCTGGCCGAACACCACGACGTTGCCGTCGCGTTCCATCATCACGTCCATGGCCGAGCGCAGCGCCTGGATCATGGTCATCGGCATGGTCGCCGTGTCCTGTTCTTTCGTTTGATCGTCGCGGGCCATGCTCATACTCCCAGTTCCTGTCGCTGCCGGCGCAGGTGCTCCGGCATCTCTTTGTAGACGTCCTCGAACATCGTGGCGGCGCTCGGGGCGCGCTCGTCGCCCAGGATGCCGTAGGATTCCGCTTCTTTCTGGGCCGCGAGGATTTCCGCTTCCAGTTCGGCCTGCACCTTCTCGTGTTCTTCGTCCGACCACCAGCCGTTCTTCGTCAGGTGCTGGCGCAGGCGCACGATCGGATCGCCCAGCGGGAAATGCTGGAAGTCGTCGGCCGGGCGGTAGCGCGAAGGATCGTCCGAGGTCGAGTGCGGGCCGGCGCGGTAGGTGACCCATTCGATCAGGGTCGGGCCCAGGTTCGAGCGGGCGCGTTCGGCGGCCCAGCGCGAGGCGGACAGCACCGCCAGGAAGTCGTTGCCATCCACCCGCAGGGACGCGATGCCGCTGCCGATGCCGCGGGTGGCGAAGGTGACGCTCTCGCCGCCGGCGATCGCCTGGAAGGTCGAGATCGCCCACTGGTTGTTGACCACGTTCAGGATCACCGGCGCGCGGTAGACGTGGGCGAAGGTGAGGGCGGTGGAGAAATCGGATTCGGCGGTGGCGCCGTCGCCGATCCAGGCGGCGGCGATCTTGGTGTCGCCCTTGATCGCGGAGGCCATGGCCCAGCCGACGGCCTGCGGGTACTGGGTGGCGAGGTTGCCGGAAATGGTGAAGAAGCCGGCGCGGCGCACCGAGTACATCACCGGCAGCTGGCGGCCCTTGAGCGGATCGCGCTCGTTGGACAGCAGCTGGCAGATCATCTCGACTAGCGGCACCTGCTTGGCGAACAGCAGGCTCTGCTGGCGGTAGGTCGGGAAATGCATGTCGCCGTCCTCGAGGGCCAGCGCCTGGGCGGTGCCGATGGCTTCCTCGCCGAGCGAGAGCATGTAGAAGGACATTTTCTTCTGGCGCTGGGCGATGACCATGCGCGCATCGAAAATGCGCGTCTTCATCATGGTGCGCAGGCCGAAGCGCAGCAGCTCGGGATCGGCCTCGGGCGCCCAGGGACCGACGGCGTCGCCGTTCTCGTCCAGCACGCGGATCAGGCCGGTGGCGATGTCGCTGGTGTCGAGCGGCGCCACATCGACGGGCGGACGCCGGACGGAGCCGGCGGGACTAAGTTGAAGATAAGAAAAATCGGTCTTGCATCCCGGACGGCCGGTAGGCTCCGGTACATGCAGCGACAGAGGATTACTCTGACTCATAAACGCTACCCCTTTGTAAGGTGAATTGCGGCAAGTATTATGAGACCAAGGAGGTGTCGCACGAAGGGTGTGCGGAAGTATTTTCATATTGCTATGCAGCATACGGCCCCTTGAGAACGGTCCGGATTCGCTTGCCATGCACGCTGTTTGCCCGGCACCCGCCACCTCGGTAGTATGGGGGCGAGCAGTTTCATCTTCCTGCCGATCCGCATACGCCCAAGAAAAAAACCGTCGCCGTCTTCCTGACCATGCTGGTGGCAATGCTCGGGATCGGCCTGCCGATCTGGTTCGCCATCGAGGAATCGCAACGCCAGGCCTACAAGGCGGAAAGCGCCCATGCCCTCGGCTATGCGCGCGACGTGGTGATGCGCGCAGACGAGATGGGTCGGCAGGCATTCGACGGCTTCGTGCGGCTGCAGCCGCACGCCGACTCACCCTGCAGCATGGCTGCCATTGACCTGATGCGCGAGATCGATCTTGCCTCCACCTATCTCCAGGCGGTTGGATATGCCGAGAATGGCCGCATGCTTTGCTCATCGATCGGCGGCTCGAAGAGTGTGCTCGAACTCGGCCCGCCGACCTTTTTGACCGATAGAGGGGTCGTTGTCCGAACGGGCGTGCGCTTTCCTTTTGCGCCGCAGCAAAATTTTCTTGTGCTCCAGTCCGGCAACTACGCCGCGATCCTGCATACCCAGTTACCGGTCGATACCGCCAAAAGCGAACCGGATGTCTCGCTGGCCGTCGTTCCCCTGGACTTCGGCCGGCCGGTGAGCGTGCGTGGCCACGTCGACATCGACTGGGTGGCACGCCTGGGTGGCAGGCGCGAGGCGGTGTTCGAGGAAGGCGGGTACGTCGTTGCCGTCGCGCGCTCGCCGATGTTCCGTATCGTGGGCATGGCCGCGGTGCCGGTGCATTACCTCACCGGCCGCTCGAAGGACGTGGCCGCCCGCCTGGTGCCGGCCGGCCTGGTGGCCGGCGTCGCAATTACCCTCGCTATCCTCTACCTGGCGCGCCAGCAGCTGTCGCTGCCGGTCGCAGTGCGCAACGCGCTGCGGCGCAAGGAGTTCTTCCTCGAGTACCAACCCATCGTCGACTTGCGCACCGGCCGCTGGACCGGCGTCGAGGCCCTGGTGCGCTGGCGCCGCCCGACCGGCGAAATCGTCATGCCCGACCTGTTCATCCCGCTTGCCGAGCAGAACGGCCTGATCGTCAAGCTGACCAAGCTGGTTCTCGAGCGCGTGGCCGCCGACACCGGCGCCTTCCTGCATGCAAATCCCTCCTTCCATGTCGGCATCAATGTGGCCCCGGCCGACTTCCACACCGGAGGCTTTCTCGGCAGCCTGCAGCGCACGCTGCACCAGATGGGCGCCCAGCCGGCCAACCTGATGCTGGAAGTGACCGAGCGCGGCCTGCTCGATCCGCTGGTGGCCCGCGAGACCACCGGCGCGCTGCGGCGCCACGGTTTCCTGCTCGCCATCGACGACTTCGGCACCGGCTATTCGAGCCTGTCCTACCTGGAGTCGCTGGAGCTGGACTACCTGAAGATCGACCGCAGCTTCATCGAGGCGATCGGCACCGGCGCGCCGACCAGCCAGGTGGTCGGGCACATCATCGGCATGGCCAGGGACCTGGGCCTGTGCATGATCGCGGAAGGAGTGGAAAGCCAGGCGCAGGCGGACTACCTGCGCCGGCAGGGCGTGCAGTACGGGCAGGGCTGGCTGTTCGGCCGGCCCATGCCCTTCTGGGAGATCGTGCGCCACCTGGAAGAACAGGCAGCGCGGGAAGCCGGCCCGGTGCGCGCGGCTGGCTGAAGCAGGGGCGGATTCAGCGCGCGCGGCGGCGGCGCGCGGCCAGGCCGGCCGCGCCGATCGCGAGCAAGCCCAGGGTAGCGGGTTCCGGCACGTCGCTCGCCGCGAGTTCGAAATTGGTGGAGGTGGTCACGCCGCCGATGTTCCAGGACAGCTTGTCGACCGCGCCGCTGAAGGGACCCCAGCCGCTGCCGACACCCGAGCTGAAGCCGACGATCGTGGCGGTGCTCGGCAGGAAGGCCTGCCAGTCGGCGAGGCTGCTGTCGTAGGCATAACCGCCGTTCGGATCGGCGCCCAGCCCGAAGCCCCAGACCTTGGTATTCGCATCGATCAGTTCGCTGACCCACCCGTCCACCGGAGCGACCAGCCTGCCGTTGTAGATGCCTTCGAACACCAGGCCGCCGCGATCGTTGGTCATCAGGTCGCCGTCCAGGTCGATCAGCACGCGCATGGACGGGTGCTGGCCAACGTTGTTCGTGCTGCTGCCGTCACGGTACCAGTCGTAGGACATCGACACCAGGGTGGAGAAGGCGCCGAGCGACTGCGTGGCGTAGTAGTTGCCGCCCAGGTTGACGGCGCCCGCCAGGTATTCGATGTCCGCCTTGGCATTGTCGGGCGAAGTGAAGGCGACCGATCCATTGCCCGAGCGCGGGTGGCTGCCGTCGATGCCGACGGTCGCGCCCCTGCGCACATTGTTGTAGTACCAGCCGCTGGCCCCGATCGCCTGGCCCTGGTCGGCGGTGGTCGGATTGGTGAAGGCGTCGCCGCCCGGATTGTTCGGATTGACGACGCCGGCGTGGGCGGCAGGTGCGGCGAGCACGGCTGCAATGGACAGTGCGGCGGCGTGGCGGATCGTGATCATGTTTGGCTCCCTGTTTGTTTTGGATGGTCTTACCTTGTCGCGCTTTATGCAGGAGCAATAAACATTCCAAGTCGGACCGGCCGTTTGGAATCAAGCACTTGGGAAGCGCGAGGAATGGCGCGGACTGATGAGCTGTCAGGAAAGCCGACAGTCCGGCCACCCGGCGCACGGCGGCGCCGGGCTTGCTGCCTGCGGCTCAGCGCAGCACAGGCAACTCGATATAGCTCTGGTTGGCGCTGTCGTGGTGCACGGCGTTGTCCGCCACCACGCCCGTCTTCTCGCTCTCGTTGGCGCCACCGGTGTTCAGGTTGCGCACGAATTTCGGGAAGTTCGAGGAGCTGACTTCGACCCGGATGCGGTGGCCGGCGCCGAACTGGATCGCGGTGGCGATCGGGGTCGGGCGGATCGTCACGACTTCACCGGCTTTCAGCAGCTCCGGCTTGTCGTAGCCGTTGCGGTAGCGGGCGCGGAAAATGGTGTCGCCGATGATCCAGGCGGTGCCGTCCGGGGCGACGTCGACCAGTTTCACCGCGAAGTCGGTGTCCTTCGCGTTCGACGACACCTTGAGCACGGCGTCGACGAAGCCGGCCACGCTGACGGGCTTCGGCAGCGGGTCGCTGGTGTAGACCAGCACGTCATTGCGCGCTTCGACCGGGCGCTGGTCAAAGGCCCCGGGGACCACGATGCCGCCATTACAGCAGTCGCCGCCGCCGATGGTCTGGGTCGGGTTCATCGGATCGTAGCGGTAGCGGTCGGCCGTTTCGTTCGCGGACGGCGCTTCAGCCGTCAGGCGGCCGTCGCCGTACAGGGAGTTGGCCTTGCCGCCGGAGCGCAGGTAGAGGCGCATCGGCTTGGCGTTCTGCGGCGGCCAGGTGCCGGCGCTCTGCCATTTGTTCGCGCCCATCTCGAAGTAGCGCACGTGCGGGGTGGTCGAGGGGAAGGCCTTGGTGTCGCCCTTGAGCCAGCGGTCGAACCAGCCGTAGACGGCGCCGTCGACGTCGAAACTGGTGTCGCCCATCGAGCGCTCGCCGACGGTCGTGTCCGGTCCCAGGCGGGCGAACTGGCAGTGCGGGATTGGCGCCACCACGGCGTACTGGTTGGCGCTCGCCTCCTTGTCGGTGCCGGCCGCGCGCGCGTGGTTGAAGAGCTCGAGATTCGGGCCGATCGACACGTCGTACCAGCTGTTGAACCACAGGGCCGGCACGCCCCAGCCCATGCCTTCGTGGTAGAGGCCGCCCTTGTTCCAGGCCGGGTCCGCCGGGCCGCGCTTGATCAGCTCCTCGAAGGTGCCGGCCGGTTCGCCGAGCGAGCTCAGCAGCTGGTTCACGGGCAGGTGCTTGATCTGCTTGTTCCAGTCGACCTTGGGCTTGCCCGGATCGAGGTCGTTATAGGCTTCGATGCGGGCGCGCATCTTCTCGTCGGCAATCGCCGGCAACTGGGCGCGCAGCGGATTGTCGACGCCGTAGAGCCAGACGAAGAAGAGGTTGCGCGGCACGCCGCCGGTGTACCAGTTGCCCTGCTCCTGGAAGCGGCCGACCTTGCCGATGCCGGCGCCCGCGGCCATCGGCACCATGGCCGCGTGGGCCGGGTGGTTCAGGCCGGCCAGTGCCAGCTGCCATTCGGCGGACGAGGAGCAGCCCAGGGTGCCGACCTTGCCGTTCGACCAGGACTGCTCGGCGATCCAGCTCAGGGTGTCGTAGCCGTCGGTCTGCGGGTTGCCGAGGATCTCCCATTTGCCTTCCGAGAAGTAGCGGCCGCGCTCGTTCTGGACGATGAAGATATAGCCGCGCTTGACCGACTCGAGCGCGTAGCGCATGGTCGAGCCCTTCAGCTTGCCCTCGTTATACGGCGTTTTCCAGAGGATGACGGGCATCTTGCCGCTGGCGTTCTTCGGCATGTAGATGTCGGTCGAGAGCGACACGCCGTCGCGCATGCGGATCATGACGGACTGGCGCGACGAGGCGATCTGCCCGAGCGCCCTGTCCTGGGCTTCCGGGCTGAATTTGGTGTAGTCCTGGGCGGCGGCGATCGGCGCCACGCTGGACGACAGGAGCGCAACGGCGACGAGACTGGCGGTGAACTTCTTCAAGCTGTTTCCCCTTCTGCGATTGAATTGGATCGGCGGCGCTATGCCTCCCGCCGCCGGTTTTGTTGCAGCTTGGCTACTCTATCAAGAGCACGCCGCTTGAGCCAGCGCGGCATGACATTTCGACCATGCGAGGGGTGCCGCAAGGCGCGACTGATGTTTCTTGGCGTCTTTACGAACGGGCCCCGCTGTCGTGGGCGCTTTTGCGCAGGCGGTAGGCGATGCCCAGCAGGACGAGCCAGGCCGGGATCAGCCAGACCGACAGACGCAGGGCGGGGGTCAGGTACATCACGACGATGATGCCGGCCAGGAAAGCCAGGCACAGGTAGTTGGTCAGCGGGAAGAAGGGGCTGCGGAAGGCGGTGGACTGGCCCGTGGCCATCTTCTGGCGGCGGAAGCGCAGGTGGCTCCAGCAGATCATGCCCCAGTTGATGACGAGGGCGGAGACGGCCAGGCCCATCAGCATCCCGAACGCTTCATCGCGGTAGAAGTAATTGATGCAGATGCAGATGGCGGTGGCGACGGCCGAGACGCCCAGGGCTGCGATCGGCACGCCGCGCGACGAGACCTTGAGCAGCGCGCGCGGGGCATTGCCCTGTTCGGCCAGGCCGAAGAGCATGCGGCTGTTGGCGTAGACGCAGCCGTTGTAGACCGACAGGGCGGCGGTCAGCACGACCAGGTTCAGGACGTTGGCGACGGCATTGCTGTCCAGTGCGGCGAAGATCAGGACAAACGGGCTGCCGCCGAGCGCGACCTTCGACCAGGGATAGAGCATCAAGAGCACGGCCAGGGCGCCGACGTAGAAGATGGCGATGCGCCAGATGGCCTGGTTGATGGCGCGCGGGATGGTGCGGCCAGGGTTGTCGGCCTCGGCGGCGGTGATGCCGATCATTTCCAGGCCCCCGAAGGAAAACATGATGACGGCCATCGACAGCGCCAGGCCGGTGAAGCCGTTGGGGAAGAAGCCGCCGTGCTGCCACAGGTTGGCCACGCCCGCCTGCGGGCCGGCGGTGTCGCTGGCCAGCAGGTAGATGCCGAACACGATCATGCCGACCACGGCCGCCACCTTGATGATCGAGAACCAGAATTCGAGTTCGCCGAAGGCCTTCACGTTGAGCAGGCTCAGGGCATTGACCAGCATGAAGAAGCCGAGCGCCGAGACCCAGGTCGGCACGTGGGGGAACCAGTACTGGACGTAGATGCCGAGCGCGGACAGCTCGGCCATGCTGACGAGGATGTACATGACCCAGTAGTTCCAGCCGGAGGCGAAACCGGCCATCGGGCTGCCGTACTTGCTGGCGAAATAGCCGAAGGAACCGGCGACGGGTTCGTCGACGATCATCTCGCCCATCTGGCGCATGATGAGGAAGGCAACCAGGCCGGCGATCGCGTAGCCGAGCAGGGCCGAGGGGCCGGCTTGCTGGATGGTCTGGGCCACGCCCAGGAACAGGCCGGTGCCGATCGCGCCGCCGAGGGCGATCAGCTGGATGTGGCGGTTCTTGAGTCCACGCTTGAGTTCGTGCGCGGGGGCGTGCTGCGGGTTGTCCATCGTCGGCCTTAAGGAAAAGGTTGCCTTAAAGCCAGCGATTCTACTGCATGGAACTGGGCCGTGGACGGCGGCCGCGGGATAATTCGCGGACGCCGCCCACGGGGCGTGCTCAGAATCCGCGCCAGGTGCGTCCGCTAGCAGGGCGGCGCGCGTACTTGCCGCCGAATTTCTTCCAGAGCAGACCGGCAATCGCCATCATGATCATCTTTGCGCATCGTATTCTCCTATCGTGGGAAGGTAAGGATGGTCCGAGCTTAGCAAGATCCGGGCGAACGCGGCGCAGGCCTGGCCAGCCCGGCATCGGCGCGATGAAGCTCCGGCTGCACGGACTCACAGGAAGACGAGCAGGTCGATGGCGATGTGGGCGAAGACAAGCGGGAACAGGCGCCCGGTGCGCTGGAACCAGAGGCCGAAGAGCAAGCCTGCCAGGCATACCGCCAGCGCGCCGACCGGCCCCTGGTAGCTGTGGTAGAGCACGCGCACGAGCAGCGTGATGCCGATCGCGGTCGAGGCGCCGTAGCGGCGCAGGCCGCGCGTCAGGTAGCCCATCAGGAACAGCTCCTCGTAGACGCCGTTGACGAGCATGGCGGGGATCGTGCTCGACCACGATACCGAGGTGGAGACCATCATTTCGTCGATCGCGGTCGTGCCGATGTCCGGCAGCATGAAGCCGAGCAGGGAGTCCGAAACATGGATGGCCAGGCAGAGGAAGGCGCCCTCTATGGCGCCGCGCCAGGTCGGCTGCGGATAGAGCGTCTGCAAGGGATATCCCCGCGCCCGCAGGAGCAACAGGGCGATGGCCCCGAAGAATAGCTCGGTGCCGACCAGGTTGTCGAAGCCCGCGTCGGTGAAGCCGCTCGCGCTGCCCGGCCGCCAGTTCGCCGCCGCGTCGAGCGAGGAAGCGATGAACAGGCCAAAGCAGACCATCACGATGCAGAAGGCTTCGAGCGGGGGCGCATGGGGAGGAAGGTGCTGGACTTCCGGCTTAGCGCTCATCGGGACAGGTGAAGGCGAACAGGTAGGCGGGCATCGTATGGCCAGGGCTGGAAATCGACGGATGAGCATAGCAGTCGCCGGGCCCGGAAAATGCGCGGAAACTCACCGGTCCACCAGCCTCGGGGCGGCAACTGTGCGGTTGCGCATCGGCGCTCGAAGCGCTCGTGCAAGGCGATTGCGGCGAAAGCTGGTCGGGGATCTAGATCGGCCTGGCGCCGCGCCGCGGCAGCGAATACACATCCGCCACCAGCGTGCTCTCGCCGATCTGCCGGCTGGGCGATGCGGAATCGTGCACCACGAGCAGCTCCGTTTCCTTGCCGTCCTTGCCGGGGAAAAGGCTCATGCCCTCCGGATGGTCGACGCCCTGGCCGAAGGGCAGTTCGAGCACGATCTCGAGTTCCTGCGCATGCAGGACCTGTTCACCGGCCGGCGCCGTCCCGCCGCGCCAGCGCAGCACGCGCACCGGGCCATCGAGGTCCATGGTCGGCCCGGCCAGCACCAGCACGTCCTTGCCCTGCACGCACAGGTCGCGGATGCCCAGGCCATGCAGGTCGAGGAAGTGCTTGCGGTACAGCGCGCCCTCCTTGTCGACCGGGGCCAGGCGCAGCCGGCCTTCCTCGTCGTCGTCGACCAGGGCGACTTCGATCACCAGCGCCCAGCCGCGCAGCACCGGGCCGCGCAGGCCGAGCAGCAGGTGTTCGCCGGCCACCGCCAGGCCCTCGATGTCGAAACCATTGTCCTTGCCGGGGATGGAGAGAAAAGGCCCGAGGTGGGGATCGGCGCGCAGCAGCGCGGTGAGTTCGTTGCCGTGCTCGTCGCCGCGCAGCATGGCGGCGCGGCGCGCTTTGTCCTTGCCCGTATGCTCGCGCACCAGCGTGTAGCCGCCATCTTCCTCGACGACCGGAATGCGTCCCAGCAGGTAGCGGTTGCCATCGGCGCTGACGCCGGCCAGGCGCTTGTGCGCCTTGCGCACGCCGTCGCCCGCGCGGGGCTGGCGCCGGCGCAGGCTGTGCGAGCCGGCGATCCACAGGTACTTGCCGTCGCAAGCCAGGCCCTCGATGTCGGCCTCGTTGATGTCTTCCTGCGTTTCGCCATGGGGCGGCAGCGGCAGGGGCAGGTAGTCGTGCAGGGCGTACTGGCGGTGCTCGCGCGCGAAGCTGCTTTGGCCGGTGCTGTCGGCCTCGCACAGGGTCAGGCGCTCGATGCTGATCGACTCGTCGTTGGCAAGCCACAGGCTGCGGCCCATGCGCAGGGCGACCGAGAGGCCGTCGCGCAGTTCCTTGCCGGGGCTGAGCGCATCGCGTTCGGGATGGAATTCCAGCAGGACGATGTTCGATGGATGCATGGCGCACGTCGGATCGTGGGGACGCCGCCACGATATCACGGGCGCGGCAAGCCCGGCTCACTCAAATACGGCGCGACCTTGCTGGCGATGCGCTCCACCTCCTCCGGTGTCAGGGGCAGGGCGCGGAAGGCGGCCCAGGCCTCGGCCGGCTTCATATTGCCCGGCGTGGCGGCGTCCGAGCCATAGAGGATCTTGTCGACGCCGACCATGCGGATGCGCGTCACCAGCTCGCGCGCATGTGCGGGCGAGATGTCGGGCGTGGCAATCGAGGCCACATCGAAGTAGAGGCTACGGGTGTTCGGATCCTTGCGCGCGGCCGCCTCGGCGAACACGCGCATGACGTCGTTCGCCGGCGGGTCGTCGTAGCCCGGGCCGGCGCCGGCGAAGTGGGCCACCTGCACCAGGATGTCGGGCGCCTGCGGCATCAGCTGCTCGAGGAAGGCCTTCGCCTGCGCTTCGCCGTAGGGGCGCTTGAGGCCGATGTTGGCGCGCAGGTGGACGGCAATCGCCATGCGGTGGCGGTTGGCGGCGCGGAAGACTTCCTGCAGGCGCTTGACGTGCTCGGGATTCTCCAACTGGACGTCGGAATTCCCGAAGTGCATCTTGATCCCGTGGCGCAGGCCGGGATGGGCGGCGCAGCGCTCCAGCTCCTGCAAGGCATAGTCCTTGAGCGGATTGAAGCCGCAGAAGGCGCGCAGGCGATCCGGATGCTTCGCGGCCTGGGCCGCGGTCCAGTCGTTCTCGCCCCGGACCTTCGCATACTCATCTTCGACCACGCGCGAGGGGCGGCCGTACATATAGGCCACCGACATGATGGCGGCGCGGCGGATGCCGGCCTTGTCGAGGAGACCCACCAGTTCGTCGACCGGAATTTCGCGCAAGGCCTCGGGGCCCGGCTTTGGCGCGAGGAAGGCGATGATGCCGGGGCTGAACAGGTGTTGGTGGTGGTCGGCGGCCGGCGCGGCAGGGGGCTCGGCCGCGCGCGATGCGAAGGGCAGCAGCAGCGCCGCAGCCAGGCAGAGGCGTGAAAACAGGGTGGACATCGGGGCACCTCGATTGCTTGGACGTGACACCAGCCTAAAGGGAGAGGCGCGCCGTGTCCAACACAATCGGATGCATATCGTGTCAAGCTGCCGGACGCAGCCCGTCGCTCAGGCGCGCCGCATACCAGCAGTCGAACATGCGCTTGAAGGCGTCGCAGACCTGGTTGACGAGGAAGACCGCGGTGCTGCGCTCGTCCGGGCAGCTCTGGTAGCCGGACAGCAGGGCGCCAGGCCGGGAGCCGGCGCGCCTGCTGCCCACCCGGTGGTGGAACTGGCCGAAGTAGTGCAGGCGCTCGACCAGCCCGAGTTCGTCCACCAGCGCATGCATCGGCGCGTTGAAGCAGTCGAAGGTCGCGTCCAGGGCCTCGATCAGGACCATGCGGTAGAAGGGCGTGCGCCAGGTCTTGGCCAGGTGGATCGCGTGGTACACGGCCTCGCGGGTGGCGTGGTTCTCGAGCGACCAGACGTCGGTGAAGGCCTGGGCCGCCGGGAGCGCGAGCAGGCGGCGTCCGTGCTCGATGGCGTCCAGGTCTTCCAGGTACCAGAGCCAGTGGAAGCCGTCCTCGTCGCAGTAGCGGTGCACGGCGGCCTGCAGCGGCGACTTGTCGCCCTTGTCGCGCAGTGCGGCCAGGATGTCCTTGAAGCCCATCGTGAAGAACATCATGGCAGGGATGAAGGAGAGGCGCTGCTGCGGGTCGACGCTGCGGTCGGCCATGAAGCTGCACAGGGCCGACTGGCGCAGGCGTGCGCTGCGCATGTCGAGGATGTCGTCGAGGAAGTCCATGGGCGGGATCCTTTGTTGCGGGAATACGGAAGCCGATGTGCTGCTCCCCGCGGGTGCAGCGTGACGGCTTCATCGCAGTGTAGGCAAGACGCCCTGCCGGGTCTTCCCCCACGCCGGGGGGGGAGCGTCCTTACAGGACGGTGACGACGACCCGGCGCAGGTGCGGGGCGCTGCGGTGCTCGTAGAGGTAGATGCCCTGCCAGGTGCCGAGCAGCAGGCGGCCGTCCCGTACCGGCACCGTCACCGCGGAGCCGGTGAGCACATTGCGCACATGGGCCGCCATGTCGTCCGGCCCTTCGGCGTCGTGGCGGTAGGCCGGGTCGCCGTCGGGCGCGAGGCGCGCGAGGATGGTGTCGAGGTCGCGCCGCACATCGGGGTCGGCGTTTTCCGTGATGATCAGCGAGCAGCTGGTGTGCTGCACGAAGACGTGGGCCAGGCCGGCGCCGCTGCCGGCCTGACGCACGACCTCGGCGACTTCGCGCGTGATGTCGCGCGTGCCGCGGCCGCGGGTGTTGAATTCGAGGATAGCTTGCTGCGCCATGCCCGGGAGCTTAGCAGGTTTGGGCCTGGGCGTCGGTCTGCGCCAGGCGCGCGAGCAGGTCGTCGAGCGGGGCCGGGCGCGAGAACAGGTAGCCCTGCATGCAGGGGCTGCCGTGCTGGGCCAGGTAGCTGGCCTGCTGGCTTGTTTCGATGCCTTCGGCCACCACCCGCAGGCCGAGGTGGTCGGCCATGGCCAGGATCGACTGCACGATGGCGGTGCCGTTGACGTCGTTCGGGGTGTCGCGGATGAAGCTCTTGTTGATCTTGAGCTCGTACAGCGGCATCTTGCGCAGGTAGGCCAGGTTCGAGTAGCCGGTGCCGAAGTCGTCGATCGAGAAGCGGATGCCCATGGCGCTCAGTTCGTGCATGCGCGCGATGGTGGCGTCCAGATCCGACACCAGCAAACCCTCGGTGACCTCGAAGATCAGCTGCGAGGCCGGCGCCCCGGTCTCGGCCAGCGTCGCGCGCACGCGCTCGACGAAATCGGGCTGGCGGAACTGCAGCGGGCTGACGTTGACCGAGAGCGGCATCGGATGGCCGGCGGCGTGCAGCGTCAGCCAGGCTTCGCAGGCCTGGCGCAGCACCCAGTCGCCCAGCCCGACGATCAGGCCGGTGCTCTCGGCAATCGGGATGAACACGTCGGGCGGCACCAGCACGCCGTCGGCGCGGCGCCAGCGCAGCAGCACCTCGGCGCCGACCGGGCGGTGGTCGCGGTCGACCTGAAGCTGCAGGTGCACGGCGATCTCGCCGCGCTCGAGGGCCAGGGCAAGGTCGCGTTCGAGCGTGAGCTTGCGCTCGGCGTCGGCCAGCATATTGTTCTCGAACAGGGCGACCCCGTTGCGGCCGGCCGCCTTGGCCTGGTACATCGCGGTGTCGGCCTCGCGCAGCAGGTCGTGGCTGGTCTGGCCTGGGCGCAGCGGCAGGGCCACGCCGATGCTGCCGGTGGAGCGGTAGACGTAGTCGTCGATCGAGACCTCCTCGCCGAGGGCGGCGAGCACCTTGTCGGCCACGTTCAGGGCGGTGCGGCTGGCGGCATCCGCTTCGTGTCCGAGCTCGCCCAGCAGGATCACGAATTCGTCGCCGCCCAGGCGCGCCACCGTGTCGCCCCTGCGCACCACCGCCAGCAGGCGCGAGGCCGCATGCTTGAGCAGGGCGTCGCCGGTGGCGTGGCCGCGTGCGTCGTTGACGGTCTTGAAGTTGTCGAGGTCGATGAACAGCACCGCGCCCAGCATGCCGCCGGCGTGGCGCGCCGCGACCATGGCGTCCAGGCGCTCGGTCAGCAGGCGCCGGTTCGGCAGGCCGGTGAGCACGTCGTAGAACGCCAGGCGGTGGATCGCCTTGGCCGAGTTGCGCCGCTCGGTGATGTCGCGCCCGACCGCCACCCAGTGGGTGTTGCGGCCGCCCTCGCTGGCGAAAGGCACCATCTCCATCTCGACCCAGTAGGGCTCGCCGTCCTTGGTGTAGTTCACCAGCTCCGCCGTCACCGGCTGGTTGTTCGCCACCGCCGCCAGGATGCGCGCCAGCTCGTCGGTATCGGTGTCCGGCCCGTGCAGCAGGCGCATGCTGCGGCCGATGATCTCTTCGCGGCTATAGCCGGTGCGGCGCACGAAAGCGTCGTTGGCGAAGATGATCGGCTGCTCGGCGCCAGGCACGTCGACCGCGCGCGCGATCAGGACCATGTCGTTCAGGCGCGCCACCGCGGCCGCGGTCAGGCGCAGCTCGGCGTTCAGCTCGTGCAGCTTGTCCCGATTGGCCTCGAGCGACTCGGCGAAGCCCTGCATCTCCACGAAGGTCTGGGACAGGCCCTTGAGCAGGGTGCCGCAGGTGACGGTGATGACCGCGCCCACGCAGAGGTAGTTGATGGTCACGGCCACGGCGGCGAGCATGTATTGCTCGCCCAGTCCGAGCACGACCAGGCGCGCCTGGCCGCTCGCACCGAGGCCGAAGATGCTCAGGGCCGTGAGCACCAGGATCACCAGCGCCTGGCGGGTGCCGAGCAGGATCACCGCCATCACGGGCGGTCCGATGAGGTAGATCTGGCTGATCGAGCCGACGGTGAGCAGCAGGCCGATCCCGACCACGTAGAGCACGGCCAGGAAGTTCCAGACCCGGACGGCGTAGGGCAGGCGGTCGCACCACCAGATCGCGAAGATCCAGCCGAGCGCGACGACGTCGAGCACAGCCAGCGGCCAGATGCCGTCGGCGAGCGCGAACAGGGAGCTGGGGATGGCGGTCACCGTCCCCAGCAGCAAGGTGGTCGACATCAGCCCGGAAAAGATGCGGATGCGCCAGTGAGCGATATCGTAGAACTGTTTCATGCGGCGGCCCTGTACGCATGCCGAAACGTTTCTTGCGCGCACTAGAAATTGATAAAACGCAATATTCTAGCGTAGTGACGCGCGCTTGTCATGCGCCTTGCATGGCTGTTGTATTTCCCGCATGCCGACGCGGCGACGCTCCAGCCAGCTTACACGCTATGCGCCAGGCCGAGGTTCCGATTGGCCGGGACCGCCACGTCCATGAGTTTCGGGCGCGGCAAATCCAGGGCCGCCATCAGCGCGACGAAGTCGGAGCGCGAACGGTTCGCCAGGCGCAGGTTGTGGCGGCGCTCCCAGCCGATGCTCGAGACCGATTGGCCCTTGTAGTCGTGGCCGGGCCAGACGCGGGTGGCGCCGTCCAGGGTGAACAGCTTGCGGGTGACGCTGTCGTACAGCATCTCGGCGCTGCCGCCCTGGAAGTCGGTGCGCCCGCAGCCGCCCACCAGCAGGGTGTCGCCGGTGAACAGGTTGCCGCGCCACAGGTAGCACATGCTGCCTGCCGTGTGGCCCGGCGTGTGGATCACGGCGATGTGCTCGCGCACACCGAAAGGAATCACGTCGCCGTCCTCGAGCTGGACTTCGGCCGGCGGGATACCGCAGCCGCTCGGCACGCAGGCCTTGGCGCCGGTGAGCGCGCGCAGCTTGCCGGCCGAGGTGACGTGGTCGGCATGGGCATGGGTCTCGAGCACATGGGTCAGGCGCAGGCCGAGGCGCTCGATGTGGGCCAGGTCGCGCTCGAGGTTGTGGTCGACCGGGTCGATGATCACGGCGTCATGACAGTCGGGCGCCATCAGGATGTAGGTAAAGGTGGACGACTCGGCGTCGAACAGCTGGATGGGATTGATCTGCATGGGCTCTCCGGGCAATCGCGACGTTGTACCACAGGCGTGCGCATTGCGAAAGAGCCCCCGGTCCGGCTCAGGGCTTGCGCAGGCTCGCCAGCTTCTCGCGCAGCGTAGCTTCGGACAGTTCGCCCGTATGGCGGGCGCGCAGCCTGGCGCCTGCATCGTAGAACAGGGTGGCCGGGTAGCCCGGCGAACTGGTGCGCGCGGCGAGGCGCGCCGCCGGGTCGAGCACCACGTTCTCCAGGCGCAGCCTCTGGGCGGCCAGGAAGGCGGCCACCGCCGCGGCGGACTCGCCCTGGTTCACGAAGACGAAGGCGATGTCGGGGTGGGCGCGCTGCGCCGCTTCGAGCGCCGGCATCTCGCGCCGGCAGGGCGGGCACCAGCTAGCCCAGAGGTTGACCACCATCGGCTTGCCGGCCAGGCTGCGCAGGGGGATCTCGCTGCCGTCCAGGCGCCGCACCGTCAGCTCCGGGAGCGGGGCGGCGCCTGGGGCCAGCGCCTGGGCCGCGAGGGCGCCGCCCAGCCAGACGGCGCCGCCCGCCATCAGGCTCGCCAGCAGCGGGCGGCGCAGCAGCGCCTGGCGCCGGATGAGCTCGGCGGCCACCACGCAGGCCACCATCAGGCCGGCCGGGCGGTCGAAGCCGCCGTCGCGGATGTCGAGGGCGGTCCAGGGCCGGGCCAGGAACAGGTCGTGGTGGCGCAGGACGAAGACGGCGCGGGCGGCGACGAAGCCGGCGGCGATCACGCTCCAGACGGCGTTCGTGGCGTCGGGGCCGCGGCGGCGGAACCAGCCGGCCAGGCCCGTCGCCGCCAGGATGGCGGCCAGCACCAGCAGGGTCGGGACGGAAAGGACGAAGGGGCCGAGGCGGATCGCATCCATGGCGCTGTTCCTGGGTTGGGATGGCGGCAGGATAGCGGAAAAGCCTTGGCCGTCCATGAATGCCGGGCGGATTGCTATGCGTCGGACGCGGCAGCGGACGGCTGGGCCGGCGCCACCAGGATGCGGTCGATGCGGTTGCCGTCCATGTCCATCACCTCGAAGCGGAAGCCCTCCCACTCGACGAATTCGGAGGCCTTGGGGATGTAGCCGAGCTGGTACAGCAGGAAGCCGGCCAGGGTGTGGTAGGCCCCGTCGTCCTCGCCGGGGAAGGCGGCGCTGCTGGCGAGCAGCTCGCGGAAGCGGTCGAGGGAGACGCCGCCGTCGAGCAGCCAGCTGCCGTCCTGGCGCTGCACCGCGTCGGGGTCGTGCAATTCGCCGGCCACGGTGACGTCGCCGACGAGGGCGCTCATCACGTCGCTCAGGGTGACCATGCCCTGGATGTCGCCGTATTCATCGACGATCAGGGCCAGTTCGGCGCGGTTCTTCTTGAAACTCTCGAGCAGGGCCATGGCGCTCACGGTCTCGGGCACGTAGAGCAGCTCCTGCACCGCGCCGTCGATGTCGATCGCGTCGACCGAGCCGGTGCGGGCGGCCTGGCCGAACAGGTCGCGCACCAGCACGTAGCCCGTGATGTGCGAGCGGTCGCCGCGGCACACGGGGAAGCGGCTGTAGGGGTTCGAGGCGATGATCTCGAGGTTGGCCGCGCGGTCCATCTCGAGGTCGAGGATCACGAGGTCGACGCGCGGCGTCATCAGGGACTTCAGGTGCTGGTCGTCCAGGCGCAGGGCGCGCGAGACGATGTCGTACTCGGTCTTTTCGAAAACGCCCGTATCGGCGCCTTCCTTGATCATGCCGGCGATGTCTTCCTCGGTCGGCGCTTCTTCCTTGGCCTGGTGGATGCCGATCAGGCGCACGATCGCATTGGTCGACAGCGACAGCAGCTTGACGAAGGGCGACATGAGCTTCGAGAGCAGGCGCAGCGGCGGGGCGATCAGGACCGCCATCGCTTCCGGGTAGGCCATGGCGATGCGCTTGGGGACCAGTTCGCCGAAGATGATCGAGGCGACCGTGATGGCCACCACGACCACGCCGAGGGCCGCTTCGCGCGCATAGGGACCGACCACCGGCACGGCTTCGAGGTGAGGCGTGAGGTGGCTGACCAGCGAGGCTTCGCCGAAGGCGCCGTTGAAGATGCCGATCAGGGTGATCCCGACCTGCACCGTGGAGAGGAAGTGGCTGGGATCGTCGGCCAGCTTGAGTGCGATGCGCGCGCCGCGGCTGCCTTCCTCGGAGCGCCGCTCGAGGCGCATGCGCTTGGCCGACACCAGGGCCAGCTCGCTCATGGCGAACACCCCGTTCATGAGAATCAGGACGGAGATGATCAGGATGTCGGTCAGCACTTAGGCGGGGCCTCCTTCGGACATACCGGGCCGGAACCGGGCACGCTCGAGGCGGCGTACGGCACATCATCGCATGCCGCCGGCCCGCGCCGCCGCACGAATCAGGGCTGGGGACGGAAATGCTTGCGCACGCCGGCCCAGCATTGCTGGTAGTCGGCCTGGCGCTGCGGGCAGGACAGGGCGTAGGGTGTCGGCACGATCACGTGGCGGGTCTCGAACATGAAGGCCATGGTGTCGACCACCTTGTGCGGCTTGCTCGTGTCGCCGCCGCTTGCCTTGTCGAAGGTGGCGGCGTCGGGTCCGTGGCCGCTCATGCAGTTGTGCAGGCTGGCGCCGCCCGGGTTGAAGCCGTCGGCCTTGGCGTCGTAGGCGCCGTGGATCAGGCCCATGAATTCGCTGGCCACGTTGCGGTGGAACCAGGGCGGGCGGAAGGTGTCTTCGCCGACCAGCCAGCGCGGCGGGAAGATCACGAAGTCGAGGGTGTCCACGCCCGGCGTGTCGCTGGGCGCCTGCAGCACCAGGAAGATCGAGGGGTCCGGATGGTCATAGCTGATCGAGCCGATGGTGTTGAAGTGGCGCAGGTCGTATTTGTACGGGGCGTAGTTGCCGTGCCAGGCCACCACGTCGAGCGGCGAGTGGCCGATCGACGCGCGCCACAGGCCGCCGCAGAACTTGGCGACCAGTTCGAAGTCGCCCTCGACGTCCTCGTAGCGGGCGACCGGGGTGAGGAAGTCGCGCGGGTTGGCCAGGCCGTTCGAGCCGATCGGACCCATGTCCGGCAGCTGCAGCAGGGCGCCGAAGTTCTCGCAGATATAGCCGCGCGCCTCGCCATCCGGCAGGGATACCCGGAAGCGTACGCCGCGCGGGATCACGGCGATTTCCTGCGGCTCCACCTCGAGCACGCCGAGTTCGGTGGCGATGGCAAGGCGGCCCAGCTGGGGCACGATCAGCAGCTCGCCGTCGGCGCTGTAGAAGTAGCGGCCCTGCATGTCCTCGTTGGCCGCGTACAGGTGGATCGCGCAGCCGGTCATCGACTCGGGCGAGCCGTTGCCGGCCATGGTGACCCAGCCGTCGATGAAATCGGTCGGAACCGATGGCATCGGCAGCGGGCTCCAGCGCAGCTGGTCGGGCGGGGCCGGGGTGTCGAAGCGGCTAACGATGCGGCCCGCGTCGAGCGCCTCGAAACTGCCGTGCACGGCGGCCGGATGGATCCGGTAGAGCCAGGAGCGGCGGTTATGGCTGCGCGGGGCGGTGAAGGCGGTGCCGGAAATCTGTTCGGCATACAGGCCATAGGCCACGCGCTGCGGCGAGTTGCGGTGCTGCGGCAGGGCGCCGGCGAGTGCTTCGGTGGCGAACTCGTTGCCGAAGCCGCTCATGTAGGCCGATGGGTCGCCGTTGGGCTGGCTCATGCTTCTTCTCTCCTGGCTGGATGGGCAGTGACGAATGGCGCCACTCTAGAAGAAAACACCATGTTTTACGAGATGAATATAAGAATGTAGACTATTCACCATCTAAATACTGCTGTTCGCGCGCGGGCGGCGCGCCCACAATGCTGCCGCGACGGACATGAAAGATCCATGATAGAGCCGCACACCATCGACCTGAACCTGCTTTCGGTGTTCCAGGAAGTCTACCGGGAGCGCCAGATCTCTTCCGCCGCCAAGCGGCTCGGATTGAGCCAGTCGGCGGTCAGCAATGCGCTGGCGCGGCTGCGGCGCGCCTTCGGGAACGAGCTGTTCGTGCGCACCGCCAGCGGCATGCAGCCGACGCCGCTGGCGACGCAGATGGCCGAGCCGATCGGGGTGGCGATGGCCCAGGTGGCCCTGGCGCTGAACCAGCGCAGCCGCTTCGATCCGGCCAGCAGCCACCGGCGCTTCACGCTGGCGATGACGGACGTGGGCGAGATCTACTTCATGCCGGCGCTGATCGAGCGCTGCCGTGTGCTCGCGCCGCAGGTGGAAATCAGCTCGGTGCGCGCCGGCGCGCTGAATTTGAAGGAAGAGATGGAAGGCGGGCGGGTGGACCTGGCGATCGGCCCCTTCGAGGACATCTCGGAGGCGCTGTACCAGCGCCAGCTGTTCCGCCAGCCCTATGTGACGATGTTCCGCAAGGGGCACCCGCTGGGGCGGGGCAAGGTGGACCTGGCGCGATTCGTAGCGGCCGAGCACATGCTGGTCGATTCGCACGACAGTCCCTACGAACGCATCAACGGCCTGCTCGCGCGCGCCGGGATCGGGCCGAACGTGCGCTTCCGGGTGCCGCATTTCACCGCGGTGCCCTATATGGTCAGCACGAGCGACCTGGTGGTGACGGTGCCGCAGAAGCTGGCCGAGCGCGCGGCGCTGCCCTTCGGCCTCGAATGGATCGCGCCGCCCCTCGAACTGCCGCCGCTGCAGACGAATGTGTTCTGGCACCGGCGCTACAACCAGGATCCGGGCAACCAGTGGTTGCGCGGCCTGCTGGCGGAAGTGTTCGCCGAATAGAGAGCTTGAACGGCCATGGAGACTGGCCGACGACCAACGACACACGACAAGGAAGAGAAAAATGGCAGACCTGTTTGAGAACCCCATGGGCCTGATGGGCTTCGAGTTCGTCGAATTCGCTTCGCCCACCCCGGGCGTGCTGGAGCCGGTGTTCGAGGCCCTGGGCTTCACCAAGGTGGCCGTGCACCGCTCGAAGGCCGTGAGCCTGTACCGCCAGGGCGGCATCAACTTCATCATCAACAACGAGCCGAAGAGCTACGCCGCCTACTTCGCCGCCGAACACGGTCCCTCGGCTTGCGGCATGGCCTTCCGCGTCAAGGATTCCCACAAGGCCTATGCGCGCGCTTTGGAGCTGGGCGCCCAGGCCGTCGAGATCCCGACCGGCCCGATGGAACTGCGCCTGCCGGCCATCAAGGGCATCGGCGGCGCCCCCCTCTACCTGATCGACCGCTTTGACGATGGAAGCAACACCGGCAAGTCGATCTATGACATCGACTTCGAATTCCTCGAGGGCGTCGACCGCCACCCGGTGGGCCATGGCCTGTCGATCATCGACCACCTGACCCATAACGTCTACCGCGGCCGCATGGCGTTCTGGGCCGGCTTCTACGAGAAGCTGTTCAACTTCCGCGAGATCCGCTACTTCGACATCAAGGGCGAATACACCGGCCTGACCTCGAAAGCCATGACGGCGCCGGACGGCATGATCCGCATCCCGCTGAACGAAGAGGGCAAGGCCGGCGGCGGCCAGATCGAGGAATTCCTCATGCAGTTCAACGGCGAAGGCATCCAGCACATCGCCCTGCTGACGGACGACCTGATCAAGACCGTCGACAGCCTGCGCGCGTCCGGCGTGCCCCTGATGACCGCGCCGCCCGAGACGTATTACGAGATGCTCGACGAGCGCATCCCCGGCCATGGCCAGGATGTCGAAGCGCTCAAGGTGCGCGGCCTGCTGCTCGACGGCGCGGTCGCCGACGGCAAGGCGCGCCTGCTGGTGCAGATCTTCGGCGTGCCCCAGCTGGGACCCGTGTTCTTCGAGTTCATCCAGCGCAAGGGCGACAACGGTTTCGGCGAAGGCAACTTCAAGGCGCTGTTCGAATCGATCGAGCGCGACCAGCTCAAACGCGGGGCGATCGCCGGCGCGACTGCCGAGGCCTGACCCGCGCAGGCGGGCACACGGGCGGGCGGTACCCTGGGGGGGGGGCGCCCGCTTTTTGTTATGCTGTGCGCTTTTCGCCAAGCGCATCGCCCCATGCTCGCCGCCTTCACCATCCTCCTGCTCTTCCAATGCCTCGGCGAGGGCATCGTCTTCCTGCTGCACCTCCCGCTCCCCGGCCCGGTCGCCGGCATGCTGCTCCTGATGGCGGCCCTGGTCATCCGGCCTGCGCTCCAGCAGCGCATCGAGGAGGCCGCCAACACCTTGCTGTCGCACCTGTCGCTGCTGTTCGTGCCTGCCGGCGCCGGCGTCTATGCCACGGCCGCCAGCGGCAGCGGCCACTGGCTGGCCATCCTGGTCTCGGTGGTGGCCAGTACCGTGCTGGCGATGGCGGTGACGGGCCTGGTCCTGCGCAGGATGGGCGAGGGCGGCGGCAAGGGGGAGGGCAAGCGCGATGCCTGAATTCGCCGGCCTCTCCCAGTTCTGGGTCTACCTCTCGGCCTCGCCCCTGCTGGGCCTCACCCTGACCCTGTGCGCCTACCTCGCGGCGCAGCGCGTGCACGTCTTCTTCAAGGGCTCGACCCTGGCCAACCCGGTCGCGATCGCGGTCGGCCTGATCGCCCTCGTGCTGTGGCTGTCCGGGATGTCCTACCAGCGCTACTTCTCCGGCGCCCAGTTCGTTCACTTCCTGCTCGGGCCCGCGACGGTGGCCCTGGCCCTGCCGCTGGTACGCCAGCTGCCGCGCCTGCGGCGCGCCTTCCTGCCGCTGGCGGCGGCGCTGCTGCTGGGCTGCGTCACCGCCATCGTGTCGGCGGTGGCGGTCGCGCTGCTGCTGGGCGCCACGCCGGAACTGGCGGCGACCCTGGGGCCGAAGTCGGCCACTTCGCCGATCGCCATGGCCGTCTCCGAACGCCTCGGCGGCATCCCGGCCTTCACCGCCGCCCTCGTGATCGGCACCGGCGTCTTCGGCGCCGTCATCGGGCGCTACGTGTTCGACCTGGTGGGCGTGCGGGCGCCGGCCGCGCGCGGTTTCGCCATGGGCCTGGCCGCCCACGGCATCGGCACCGCGCGCGCCTTCCAGGTCAGCCCGGAATCCGGCGCCTTCGCGGCCCTGGCCATGGGCCTGAACGGCGCCATGACGGCCGTGCTGGCGCCCTGGCTGGTGCCGCTGGTGATCGCCTGGCTCGCATAACCGTTCTCGAAGGATGCGTAGCGCCAGGTAATGGCTCCAGTTGCTAGACTCGATGCGATTGCATCCAAGGAGTCCAGCCTTGTCCACCACCACCAAGAAAATCAGCCTCGCCCTGCAGGGCGGCGGCACCTACGGCGCGTTCACCTGGGGCGTGCTCGAGCGCCTGCTGCGCGAAGAGCGGCTCGAGATCACGTCCCTGAGCGGCGCCAGCGCCGGCGCCATCAATGCCGCCGTCGTGGCCGACGGCTATGCGCGCGGCGGCGGGCGTGAAGGCGCACGGCGCGCGCTCGACCGCTTCTGGCGCGCCCTCGCCGGCACCGCCCTGTTCAGCCCCCTGCAGCGCACGCCGCTCGACCACCTGGCCGGCGGCTATACGATGCGCCATTCGCCGGCCTACCAGATGCTGGAAATGGCCGGCGCCCTGGCCGGGCCGGTGCTGGAAATGCCCTTCACCGTCAACCCGCTGCGCAATTTTCTCACCGCGATGATCGATTTCGAGCGGGTCCGCGCCTGCGAGGAAGTCGGCGTGTTCATCAGCGCGACCGAGGTGCGCAGCGGGCGCGGCAAGATCTTCGTGCGCCAGGAAATGGACGTGCAGCGGCTGATGGCGTCGGCCTGTCTGCCGACCGTGTTCGCGGCCGTGCAGGTGGAGGGCGAGGCCTACTGGGACGGCAGCTTCGCCGCCAATCCGCCGCTCGCGCCCCTGGTGGAGAACGGCGGCGCGCAGGACCTGCTGGTGGTGCAGATCAATCCGATCGAGCGCAAGGAAATCCCGCGCAGCATGGCCGACATCAGCAACCGCGCCAACGAGATCGCCTTCAACACGAGCTTCGTGCGCGAAGTGAATGCGCTGCTGCACACGGGGGCGGTGCCGAGCGAGGAGGGCGGGGCGGCGATCACCTATGCGCCGGTGCGCCTGCACCTGGTGACGGCCAACGATTTCCTCGTCGACTATGGGATCTCGAGCAAGTTCAACGCCGAGCCGGGTTTTCTCGAACAGCTGCGCGCGCGCGGCGTGGCGGCGGCCGATGCCTGGCTGGCGCGCCATGCCGACGACGTCGGCGTGCGCGGCACCCTCGATCCGGCCGCCGTTTTTGGGGCGCAGCGCCCGTAGCTGGCGGCTTTCGTAGGGTGGGCAGCTGTCCTGCCCACCCTACGGGCGCCGCTTCGACTCTTTACGCCGGATTCGACTTCCAGGTCTTCTTCGGACCGAAGGCCTTGGCCGCAAACACCGCGCCGGCCAGGCCGACCAGCACCGCGGTGGCGCTGCCGCCGAAGCCGACCGCGTGTTCCTTGGCCAGCTTGCCCGCTTTCGGGCCGACCAGCTGCAGGCGGCGCCTGGTCATCTGCGCGCCCAGCTCGGACAGCGCCTCACGGCTCAGCTTTGCCTCGGCGTGCGGCAGCAGGGTCGTTTCCTCGTCGGCCACGTGGTGCATCACGTCGCGCATCAGCTCCATCACCAGCTTGTCGTGGCGCGGGTCGCTGCCGCTGGTGCGGCGCAGCTCGGCGATCAGGCGGCGCATCTCGTCGTGTTCCGGCTCGGCCTTGTGCATGAAAGGCTCGCCGGCGTCGCGCTGGCGCATCACCGGGTAGAAGATCTCTTCCTCGAGCGTGGCGTGGATTTCCAGCGCATCGCAGATGGTGTCGGCCAGGGCCTTCTTGACGCGCGCCGGCTTGTCCTTCTCGTACTGGTGGAAGGTGACCATCACGTGCGAGTGGTCGAAGCGGATCATGTTGGTGATCGTCGGGCTCAACTTATTCAGGTTAAACATGGGTACCCCCTTTATGGTCATATAACCAACATAGTAGTGCGGCGCGGCTCGACTTTACTGTAGGAGCGCGTGCCGTAGCGGTGTCGGCACGGACCCCACGGGGCGGCCCGCCGCGCCCTGCATCCTGAGTCCACGTTGACGAAAGTGCATTAGGCAATATTTATCAGTTTCAATATTTCCATAAAGTTCATTAATTGTCGCTCTAGTCCTACAAGCGCATGAGCGAACACCTGATGCCAACTGCCGGGTCAAAAGACGAACATGGGATAGTCGTGCTGCCGGCCGCTGCCGCAGCCACCTGGAGGCGCCGTGTCGCGCCACAACTCAAACAACGGAGGGACGTTCATGTTTGCTCATAACAAACGCCTGCAATACACGGTCCGCGTCAGCGAACCGAATCCGGCTCTGGCGAACCTGATGCTGGAACAGTTCGGCGGTCCGCAAGGCGAACTGGCCGCGGCCATGCGCTATTTCACCCAGGCCGTCGCTGAAGACGATCCAGGCCGCAAGGACATGCTGTACGACATCGCGACCGAAGAGCTGAGCCACCTCGAGATCATCGGTCACATCGTCGCCATGCTGAACAAGGGCGCCAAGGGCCGCCTGGCCGAGGCGGTGGACAGCGAAGCGGACATGTACCGCGCCATCACCGGCCCGGGCAACGACAGCCACATCACGCAAGTGCTGTATGGCGCCGGCGCCCCGCTGACCAACTCCGCCGGCGTGCCATGGACCGCGGCCTACATCGACTCGATCACCGAACCGACCGCCGACCTGCGCTCGAACATCGCGGCCGAGGCGCGCGCCAAGATCGTCTACGAGCGCCTGATCGCGCTGACCGACGATCCCGGCGTGAAGGAGGCGCTGGGCTTCCTCATGACGCGCGAAGTGGCGCACCAGAAGTCCTTCGAGAAGGCGCTGTACGCCATCGAGCCGAACTTCCCGGCGGGTAAGATGCCGGCCGATCCGCGCTTCGCCAGCGTTTACTACAATATGTCGCAGGGACCGGGCGAGATGCGCGGCCCCTGGAACCAGGGCGCCGACTGGGACTTCGTCACCGACCGCGAGAAGCAGATGGCGGTCGACGGCGGCTCGGGCGAGGCCGAAGTGGCGCTGCCGAGCGGCGACATCGACATCCTCAAGCAGATGGCGATGCGCACCATGTCCGACCCGATGTCGACCCCGCGCACCGGTGCCGAACTCGGGATGAGCATGCAATCGGATAGCAGTGCTACGATGGGCGGGTCCTCGGGCAATTCGATGGGCCAGGCCGTCACGGCCAACAAGGGCGGCCCGCTCGACGATACGGGCCTGAGCCACCCGGTCGACAAGGGTGTCGCCAAGTCGATGAAGGCGATGAAGCCGACCAAGAAGTAAAGCCAGTGCCGCGCGGCGCACCGGCCTTGCCGAAGCGCCGCGCGGCTTCTCCCCGGGCCATGCATGAATTTTCATATAGACAAAGCACGTGAAAGCAGCAGTCTCGGCAACAGCCTGATCGCGGCGCGCGGCCTGCTGCGCCTGCTCACTTTCTGGCGTGTCGTCGGCTTCCTCATTTGCAGCGTGGGCGGCGTCCTGCTGCTCGGCAGCCTGGCGGAGCAGATCATGAACGCCGATCCCAAGATGCACCGCGCCCTGCTGGGCGGCGCGACGGCCGCGGCCGCGACCGCGCTGGGCACCTTGCCGGTCCTGTTCGCACAGAATTTCTCGAAGCGTACCTACGACTGCTTCCTCGGCTTCGGCGCCGGGGTGATGCTGGGCGCCACCGCCTTTTCCCTCGTCATCCCGGCGCTGAACGCGGCCAGGGCGGCGGGGGCGGGCAACTGGGAAGCCAGCCTGCTGGCCGGCGCCGGCATCATGGTCGGGGCCATGGCCATCCTGCTGCTGGGCCGCGCCGTGCGCGCCGAGGGCATCCTGGACTCCAGCGTGGACGGCGTGTCGCTGCGGCGCGCCTGGATTTTCGTCTGGGCCGTGGCGCTGCACAATATTCCCGAAGGGCTGGCCATCGGCGTCGCCCACGCCGGCATCGACCTGGAAAAGGCGAATTCGCTCACCACCGGCATCTCGATCCAGGACGTGCCGGAAGGCCTGGTGGTGGCGCTCGCGCTGCGCACCGTCGGCTATGGCCGCCTGACCTCGGTGGGCCTGGGCATCGCCTCGGGCCTGGCCGAACCGGTCGCGGCGGCTTTCGGCGTGGCCCTGATCGGGATCGCTGCGGGTCTGCTGCCGATCGCGCTGGCGGCGGCGGGCGGAGCCATGCTGTTCGTGATCGTCAACGACGTGATCCCCGAATCGCGCCAGAGCGGCAACGGTACCTGGGCCAGTATCACCCTCCTGATCGGCTTCATCCTGATGACGGTGCTCGATACGGCCCTCTCGTAAAGGCGCTTGACAGGCGAAATATGATGGGCGTAATATGATGCTCATCATATTTCAGGCGCCACCATGAACACCTCCGCCAAGTCCAGCAAGCGCGAGCAGTCCCACCACCGCATCGTCGAAGCCGCCAGCCGCGCGGTGCGCCGCCATGGCTACGCCGGAGTCGGCGTGGCCGAGGTCATGAAAGAAGCGGGGCTCACCCATGGCGGCTTCTATGCCCATTTCGATTCCCGCGAAGCCCTGCTGGTCGAAGCCATCGAGCATGCGGGCGCGATCAGCAGCGCCCTGCTCGACGAGCGCATCGCCGCCCGCACCCGCGAGACCGGCAATGCGCTGCAGGCGCTGATCGAACTCTATCTCTCCGACGAGCACCTGGCGCACGCCGAGCACGGCTGCGTGGTCGGTGCGCTGGCCAGCGAAATCCCGCGCCAGCACGACGTGGTGCGCGAGGCCTCGGTGCAGCGCGCCGACCGCCTGGTGCGGCGCGTCGCCCTGGCCTTGCCGGACGCTGCGGCGCCCGGGCTGGCGAGCGTCATTGCCGGGGCCCTGGTCGGCAACCTGCAACTGGCCCGGATCCAGGGAGACAATGCGGAAGGCAGGGCGGTATTGGCTGCTGCGCGCGCCACCCTGGTGACCCTGTTCGCCAAGGTTTCTTGAGTTGTCCCGCGCCGGCCCGTCCGGCTTTTTTCTGATCCATAAATATGATGATCGTCATATGATCGACATCATAATTTCGGCGGCAGCGCCGTCATACCACCCTGAAAGGATGCACCATGAAAGTCCAGAACGCTACCGTCCTCGTTACCGGCGCCAACCGTGGGCTGGGCGCCGAATTCGCCCGCCAGGCCCTGGCCCGAGGCGCCCGCAAGGTGTACGCGGCTGCGCGCGATCCGGCCACGATCGTCGCGCCCGGCCTGGTGCCGGTGCGCCTCGACGTGACCGACGCCGGCCAGGCGGCACTGCTCGCCCGCGAGCTGGGCGACGTCGACCTGGTGATCAACAATGCCGGCACCGCGGAAACCGGCGGGGTGCTGGGCGACGGCGGCCTGGAGGCGATGCGCCGCATGTTCGAGACCAATGTGTTCGGCCTCCTGAACGTCAGCCGCAGCTTCGCGCCGGTGCTGGCGCGCCACGGCGGCGGCGCCTTCGTGAACGTGCTGTCGATCGCGAGCTGGGTCAGCAATCCCTTGCTCGCCAACTACGCCGCCAGCAAGGCCGCTGCCTGGAGCGCCACCAATGGCTTGCGCGACGCGTTGCGGGCCCAGCAGACCCAGGTGCTGGGCGTGCACGTGGGCTTCATCGATACCGACCTGACCCGCGGGATCGACGCGCCGAAGCTGCAGCCCGGCGCCGTCGTCGACGCCGTGTTTGCCGCCCTGGAAGCGGGCGACAGCGAGGTGCTGGTCGACGAGCTCACCCGCGCCGTGAAGCGCGGGCTGTCGGCCGATCCGGGCATCTATACCCTGGCGCGCTGAGCGGAGGCGGCAATGGCGGACACGGTGATGGAGCAGGTGCTCGCCCGAATGACGCGGCCGCGCCGCCAGCCCCTGGACGAGGAGGGCCGGCGCCTGCTGCTGGAGGGGATGCGCGACGAGGTGTGGCACGCGGGCCGGATGCTGGTGGTGCACACCTTCGGCGATGCGCGCCCGGATGCCGCGACTGGCGCCCCGCGCCGGCGCGCGCTGCTCGTCCACGGCTGGGAGAGCCGCGCGGCAAGCTGGCACGTCCTCGCGCGCCGGCTCGTGGCCGAGGGCTGGCACGTGACGGCCATCGACATGCCCGGGCACGGAGAATCGGCCGGCGAGGCAAGCAATGTGATGGCAATGGGGCGGGCACTGCTCGCCGTGTCCGGGTGGCTCGGCCCGGTCGACGCCGTGGTCGCGCATTCGCTGGGATCGCCGGCCGCGCTCTACGCCTTCGCCCATGGACTGCGCGCCGGGGCCAGCGTGCACCTGGCGGGACCTTCCTCGCTGATCCGGGCACTTGAGCGGACCGCCTGCGCGGTGGGTGTGGACGCCGCGGTCCTGCGCGCCCGCTTCGAGGCGCTCACCGGCCTGGATCCGGCGCAGATGGAGCTGGAGCGCCTTGCGGCGGGGATGCGCCATCCGGCCTTGCTGCTGCACGATCCGCTCGATCCCGAGGTGCATTGGTCGGAGTCGGCGGCGCTGGCGAATGCCTGGGATGGGGCGCAGCTGGAGGCGGTCAATGGGGTGGGGCACCGGAAGATCATCGGCGAGAACGGGGTCGTCGATCGTATCGTACGGTTTCTATCGTAGGGTGGACGGCAAGGCCGCCGTCCATCCCTGCAAAAAAAACGCCCCGCGGCTTGCGCTGCGGGGCGTTTTCTTCATTCCAGCCGGGCCGGATCAGTCGCGGATCTCCAGCGCCCGGTTCAGGCTCAGCGCGGCCAGCGAACCCACCGCGCCCGAGAGCAGGTAGAGGCTCACGTAGCCGAGGCCGAAGTGGGCCGACAGGCCGAGTGCGACCAGCGGTGCGAAGGCCGCGCCGACCAGCCAGGCCAGGTCCGAGGTCAGGGCCGCGCCGGTGTAGCGGTAGCTCTGCTTGAAGTTCGCGGTCACGGCGCCGGCCGCCTGGCCGTAGGACAGGCCCAGCAGGGCGAAGCCGACCAGGATGAAGGTGTTCTGGCCGGTCACGCCGCCGTCCATCAGGGTCGGCACCGCCAGCGAGAACAGGCCGATCAGCACCGCCAGGGTGCCGAGGGTGGTGCGGCGTCCGACGCGGTCGGCGATGTAGCCGGAGGCCAGGATCGCCAGTACCGCCAGGCCCGCGCCCCACATCTGGATGTGCAGGAATTCGTCCATCGGGCGGGTGTCGTAGAGCTGGATCCAGGACAGCGGGAACACCGTCACCAGGTGGAACAGGGCGTAGCTGGCCAGCGCGGCCAGTGCGCCGATGGCGATATTGCTGCCCTGTTCCTTGACCACTGCGCCGACCGGGGCCGGATCGAGTTCGTGGGCGTCCAGCAGGCGCGAATACTCGCTGGTCGAGACCAGGCGCAGGCGTGCGAACAGGGCCACCACGTTGATCGCGAAGGCGCAGAAGAAGGGGAAGCGCCAGCCCCAGACCAGGAAGTCGTCCTGCGTCAGGTTGGTCAGGAGGTAGGAGAACAGGCCGGCCGCGATCAGGAAGCCGATCGGCGCCGCCAGCTGGCCCAGCATCGCATACCAGCCGCGCTTGTTTTCCGGCGCGGACAGGGCCAGCAGCGAGGGCAGGCCGTCCCAGGAACCGCCCTGGGCGATGCCCTGGCCGATGCGCATCAGGGACAGGATCACGATGGATGCCGCGCCGATCCGGCTATAGGTCGGCAGGAAGGCGATCACGCATGTACACGTGCCCATCAGGAAGAGGGCGATGGTGAGCTTGATTTCCCGGCTGAAACGCGTCTGCAGCCACATGAAAATCATGGTGCCGAAGGGGCGCGCGATGAATGCGAACGAAAAAACGGTAAATGAGT
>Ga0209023_10001538_pt1 | contig 30630 bp, 30 predicted proteins | sample LakOneMetagenome_FD_187468 | JGI IMG/M metagenome (GOLD analysis project Ga0209023, IMG submission 187468) | Freshwater and sediment microbial communities from Lake Erie, Canada (SPAdes) (version 2) | ecosystem: Environmental > Aquatic > Freshwater > Lentic | place: Lake Erie, Canada...
GATGAGAAAAAAAACAGCCCCCATCCCCTAAAGGGGGGTGAACCCTACGAACCAACAGTAACTGTTACAACCCGAAAGCTCAGCTCCTCTTCAGGGGATGGGGGCAAAGTTGAAATCAGTGTAAAGGATAATGGCAACGGCATTCCTCAAAAAGTAATGGATAAAATATTTCAACCCTTCTTTACCACCAAGCCCACGGGAAAGGGAACTGGCCTGGGTTTAAGTATGAGTTATGACATTGTAACCAAAGGACACGGAGGTGAACTGAAAGTACAAACCAAAGAAGGTGAGGGAGCGGAATTTATTATTATCTTACCAGCTGTCTGAATCACTGATTAACAGGATTAAAAGATTACTCGGATGAACGATACAATAAAATCAGTGAAATCCATTCATCCGTGCGAATCTGTGATTCAGATAAAATTTACCATATAAACCTTAAATTGAACACATGAAGATTTTAGTAGTCGACGACGAACAGGATGTAAAGGTACTTTTTGAACAACGGTTCCGGAAAGAGATCAGGGACGGGCAAATGGAATTTGTATTTGCCTTCTCCGGCGAAGAAGCTCTGCTGTATCTTAACCAGCACGAACATGAAGCGGTGCTGATATTATCCGACATCAATATGCCCGGTATGAGCGGCCTTGAACTGCTGGGACAGATCAAACAGAAATACCATAAGCCACCGCCGGTGGTGATGATGATCACGGCATATGGCGATAAAGAGAATTACGATACTGCCATGCAACTGGGCGCCGATGATTTTCTTACCAAGCCCCTTGAGTTTAACCTGCTGAAAGAAAAATTAAAAACAATAAGCTGATGTCGAAAATATTAGTGGTTGATGACGAAACAGACCTGGAGGTACTCATCAAACAGAAGTTCAGGCAGAAGATACGGGATCACCAGTATGAATTTGTATTTGCTATCAACGGCAGGCATGCGCTTGAGCAACTGGAACAGCATGCTGATGTGGATATTGTACTCAGCGATATCAACATGCCCGAAATGGACGGCCTTACCCTGCTTACCAAACTGAATGAGCAAAATGGGTTATTTAAATCAGTGATCGTTTCTGCTTACGGAGATATGGAGAACATCCGTACTGCCATGAACCGCGGCGCTTTTGACTTCATCACCAAGCCCGTGAATTTTGAAGACCTGGAACTGACGATGGAGAAGACCATCAAACACGTGAACCAGATCCGGGAAACGATGAAGGCCATCAAGGAAAATAATATCCTTAAAATGTACGTGGATGAGACCGTACTGAATTTTATGGGAAGCCGGGAATTTGAATCTTCCATTATGGTGAATGAAACAGTGGAAGCAACGGTTGTATTCATCGACATCTGCAGCTTTACGTCCATCAGTGAAAATGAATCGCCGGATACCGTGGTGAAACTGCTGAACAAGTATTTTGATGTGATGGTGAAAGAGATCATCGCACAGGGTGGTTATATTGATAAGTTCATCGGCGATGCCATCATGGCGGTGTTTCGTGGCGACTACCATTTAGACCGGGCCATTGATGCCAGTCTTGCCGTGCGGAAAAAGATTGAAGAACTGCCAAATGAATCCGGCAATATATTCTTTGCACCCAAAGTTTCCATCGGCATCAACAGCGGTGAAATGATATCCGGCAATATCGGCTCTGCCAACCTGCGCCGGCTTGATTATACCGTTATCGGCGATGCGGTGAATACGGCACAACGCTTACAAGGCGCAGCAAAAGAAGGGCAGATCATCATCACAGAGCAGGCCTATCAATCTGTAAAGGAATCCTTTCACTGCAAGCAGGTTGGGGAAGCTGTTTTAAAGAATAAGAATGCACCGGTTATGTTGTATGAGGTGTTGGATTGATAAACAAATAAAAAGATGAAAAAAAACTTCATCGGTGTCCCGGAGTAGCATCCTTTTGAAGAAGAGAAAATTCTATAAACTTAAACCCTTCATAAGTTTCAATAAATCTAAGCTCAATTTCTTCGTAGATTTTTTGTTTATTTGGTTTCTTTGCAATGTAAACTTCCTGGATACAATAATTTCCCTGAGCATTTCTTAACTGGCCGGGAGCTGCTGGAAGATAAGACCCTTCACTTTCAAATTTTGAAAATGTTACCCGATCATTATCTAAAAATAATTCTATTAAATCCTTATCAAATGCTTCGTTAAAATACTTTTCAATAAATGCATCCATCTCTACACTTATGCCGTTATAAAGTATTGTATCCACAGATAATTTCTTAACTGTATAATAACCTGAATTTCGAACTGAGCTTGTGAACTTCTTCCAAAAAGTCGCAAAGCTCTCACTGGCAAATGTTTTTGGTGGAAATTCATATTTTCTTACTTGTTCAATACCATCATTCTCGGGCTTACTACTCTCACCCATTGCAGGCTTTTGGCTTAACCTCCCCTTGCATGCAATCAGTACAACTAAAAACACAAGTAGATTCTTTTTCATTTGCAATTTAATCTAGGTGGATTTTAACATTCTTCAAATTTACATTCTCCTTGATTATCTACTCCTGAAGTTAGGTCAATAAAAAAGCCTCCTCAAACTTGAGAAGGCTTTTCTGGTGCCCGGGACTGGATTCGAACCAGCACATCCTTGCGAACGCTGCGACCTGAACACAGTGCGTCTACCAATTTCGCCACCCGGGCAGGGTTTTGAGTTAGCGGTTTTGAGTTTGTGTTACTGCTCTGTTAACCGCTAACGGACTGCAAATATAAAAGAAGATGATTAATTTAATGCAGAAATATGATAATTATCAGCATGTAACCATTTCCCCGATTATACTTTTGATTTATGAATATAGGCTTTGATGCGAAGAGGGCTTATCAAAACTACACCGGGCTTGGTAATTACAGCCGAACCTTGTTGGCATCGCTGTCTGAGTTTTATCCCAGAAACAATTATTATTTGTTTGCCCCAAAAATAACCGGTCTTTTCAATACAACGGGTTTCGGAAATATTTACCCGGTTGGCCCGGTTCGCTTTCCGGCTACTGCCTTTAAAAGCCTTTGGCGCAGCAACTGGGTAAAAAAAGAACTGATTGATTACAATATTGACCTATACCATGGTCTCAGTCACGAAATACCAATAGGCATTACTGCTACAGGCATTAAATCTGTAGTTACTATTCACGACCTCATCTTTGAACGTTATCCTGAACAATACATGCCGGTAGACAGGTTCATTTACCGAAATAAGTTCAGGTATGCATGCAAACATGCTGATAAAATAATCGCCGTCAGCAGGCAGACAAAAGAGGACATTATTGATTTTTACAAAATCCCCGATGAAAAAATTGATGTTTGCTACCAAAGCTGCAACCCGCAATTTTCCCACATAACTACCGAAGAAAAAAAAGAAGCCATACGGCAGTTGTACGGGCTGCCGGACAAATTTTATTTGTACGTAGGTTCTATCATAGAACGAAAGAACCTGATGCTGGTTTGCAGGGCGCTAAGAAAACTGAATGGTAAGTTACCCCTGGTTGTAATTGGGGAGGGCGGCACCTACAAACGAAAAGTGAAAAAATATATTGCAGAAAATGGCTTACGGGAAAGTGTTATTTTTTTATCGGAAACACCGACAGCTAAATCTTCAGAATCTTATAAATCATCGCTCGATTTACCAGCCATTTACCAGATGGCCACTGCTCTCATATATCCAAGCATGTTTGAGGGTTTTGGAATACCTGTGCTGGAAGCCATGTTTAGCAGGCTACCGGTGATTACTTCTAAAATGAGTAGCCTGTCCGAAACCGGGGGGCATGCTCCATTATATGTAAATACAGGCAATGAGACCGAACTGGTTGCAGCCATGCAGGCTGTAGCCAATGACAGCTACCTGAGAAATCGTATGATTGAAAAAGGGCTAGTGCAATCGCAGCTTTTTACACAACAAAAATGTGCAGGAGCCGTGATGGAAGTTTATAAAAAAACCTGCGGCGATATTCACCGGTTATTTGTTAATCCGCTTCCTTCTAACAGCTTAAACGAATTGATCAATTAACCCTTCTTTCCTACACCGAAACATTAAAATCTCTCAGGGCATCATTTAAACTTGTCTTAAGATCGGTTGATGGTTTGCGTTGCCCGATGATCAATGCACAGCCTACACCATACTCCCCTGCCGGAAATTTTTTGGCATAGCTACCGGGTATAACCACACTTCTTGCCGGAACAATGCCTTTCATTTCCTTCGGTTCTGCCCCGCTCACATCTATGATCTTTGTTGATTGTGTCAGAACAACATTAGCTCCAAGCACGGCTTCTTTTTCCACCCGTACGCCTTCCACCACAATGCAGCGACTGCCAATAAAACATCCGTCTTCAATGATCACCGGGCTCGCCTGCAAAGGTTCCAGTACGCCTCCAATGCCCACGCCACCACTCAGGTGAACCCCCTTCCCTATCTGGGCACAACTACCTACGGTTGCCCAGGTATCAACCATCGTTCCTTCATCAACATAAGCGCCGATGTTTACATAGCTTGGCATCAATACCACATTCTTTGCCAGGTAAGCACCGTACCTTGCTACCGCATGCGGCACAGCCCGCACACCCAAAGAAGCATAATCAGATTTCAGTTTCATCTTATCATAAAACTCAAAAGGCGGCAATGTAAATGTCTGCATCTGCTGAATGGCGAAGTACATTAATATGGCCTGCTTCACCCATTCGTTCACCTGCCAGCTCCCCTGAGCGATAGTCGAAGGGTCAGAAGGCGCTGCCGTTCTCAATCTTCCTTTGTCCACTTCTTCGATCACATTCCGTACCGCATCGGCATAGGCTGTTTCTTTTAAAAGATCCCGGTTGGCCCAGGCTGCCAGTATCATTTCTTTTAATTCCATTTATTTTGTTTTTTGCAAACTTACATTGTTGAACCAAGAAAGAAAAAAGCATTTTAATCAATAACTTTACAGGTAATATGCAAAAGTATCTCGTTATACAAACAGCTTTTTTAGGTGATGTGGTGCTCGCCACGGCGTTGGTGGAGAAGCTTGCACAGTATTACCCGGAGACAGAAATTGATTTCCTGGTACGAAAAGGAAATGAAAGCCTGCTGCAGAATCATCCCCACCTGCATCAGGTTCTGGTATGGAATAAGAAAGAAAAGAAAATAAAAAATCTTTTTGCAACCCTCTCCCATATCAGGAAGAATAACTATGATAAAGTTATAAACCTGCAACGCTTTTTTGCCACCGGTTTATTAACGGCATTCTCCGGCGCAAAAGAAAGCATTGGCTTTGATAAAAACCCGCTGAGTTTTTTATTCAGCACAAAGATCAAACACGTTATCGGCAAAGAAAACGGCATTAAGCATGAGGTGGAACGGAACAATGATCTCATCCGTTCGTTTACTGACGATGTTTTTACCCGGCCTAAATTATACCCTTCAGCAGATGATGTTTCAGCCATTGAACCTTACACCAACGGGCCTTATGTAACCATGACACCCGGCACCGTTTGGTTCACCAAGCAGTATCCCGTAGAAAAATGGATCGAACTGATAAGCAATTTTCCAAAAGAATATGCTGTTTATTTGTTAGGCGGAAAAGAGAACATTGCCGAATGTGAACACATAAAAAGCAATGCTGAAAATTCAAACGTGCAGGTATTAGCCGGTAAACTTTCTTTTTTACAATCGGCTGCACTGATGAGAACGGCTGCCATGAATTACGTGAATGATTCTGCTCCCCTGCATTTTGCATCGGCGGTGAATGCACCGGTAACAGCCGTTTTTTGTTCAACGGTTCCGGCTTTTGGTTTCACGCCTTTATCGGATAAATCTTTTGTAATTGAAACAACAGAGAACTTAAACTGTCGCCCTTGCGGATTGCATGGGCATATGGCCTGTCCGCAAAAGCATTTCAAATGCGCCTTAACCATACAAACAAACCGGCTTATTGAAACGCTTGAAAAATAATAACAAATGTTTAGTTACGAGAATGATATTGAACAATGCCTGCAGGTCTTACGGAATGGCGGGTTGATCCTCTACCCCACCGATACCGTTTGGGGCATTGGTTGTGACGCTACAAATGAGGAGGCCGTGGCAAAGATCTATGCGCTTAAAAAAAGATCAGATGAAAAAAGCATGATCATTTTACTGGCCGACGAAAAAGACATCATTCAATACGTTACGCAACCTGATCCAAAAGTGTTTGATTACATAAAAGGCATTCACAAACCTACTACCATCATCTACGAAGGTGTTGTGGGGCTTGCACAAAATCTTACTCCGCAAAACAATACCATTGCCATCCGCATTACCAAAGACCGGTTTTGCAAAGATTTGATAAAACGATTTCGAAAACCCATTGTTTCCACTTCGGCAAATATCTCCGGGTATCCTGCTCCCGAAATTTTTACGGATATAGATGTAGCAATAAAAAACGGTGTTGACTATACAGTGCAACACCGCCAGGATGACTTAACGCCTGCTTTACCCTCTGCAGTGGTTAAGTGGAACGCTGATGGCTCTCTCAACATCATACGTCCATGAAAAAATTATTTACAAAGTAAGGCCAATACCTAACTGGATACTCTGGTTCTTCCACTTTTCATTGTTATCAATATCGTTGATATTACTCAGGCCAATAGCATAACGGCCATAAATATTCAGGTGTTTTATATTTACCTGCACACCGCCCAGCATGCTGAAGTCGCCGCTTTTGAAAGCCGCCTTACCATTTTGCAGAAGCGTATTGCTCTTATTGGTTAGAATACCGAACTGCGGACCAACCTGCAACGTCAGCATTTTAACCGGCTTGATATTTAACAGGATGGGAAAACTTAAATATTTCAATTGCACTTTATCCAGTTGTTTGAACTGGTAAACACTGCTGAATGTGCTGGATGTATCCACGTTGGTCTGGCTGAATAATATCTCGGGCTGGATTGCGAATTTTTTACCCAATCCTATTTCAACAAAACCGCCCAGGTGATACCCGAAAGAGAATTCTTCTTTGAATGATTTGCCTGTAAGTTTGTTGATAGAAGCCCCGCCTTTAAAACCGATGTGAATTTTTTGAGCGAATGCTGAAGTACTGATGATTGTTAAAATTGCCAGTGAAAGGAGTTTCGTTTTCATATTAAATTATTTGGTTCGGAGGTAGGGCGCAAGGAATATGCCATTAAGGGTTTGTGTTTTACAATTATTTGTTAAGAGAATCAAGCAGTTAAAAAGAAAAACCTGCTACAACAGAATACAATGAAGTAAACCTGTTCTCGGTAGTTGATGACAGGTAATAATCAAGATAAACCTGTGGCTGAAAATAGAACCTACCATAATAATAAGTTATCTCTGCAAGCAAGCCCAGTGATTGTATCTTAAAAGAATCGGAACTGGTTCCATCGCCATATCTTGTTTTTAAATAATTCTGAACAAAGGGCCGCCGGTTGTTTATACTGCTGGAGTGAGAAATTTCCCATCGTTGTGATCCGGCATTTAGCATAATTGTTGACTGCAGCTGAATGGCATCTTTCTTATTAACCAGTTTGTAAAAATTCCATTCATGTGAAGCGGATAATATGGCCGACAAACCATATAACCTTGTGGTGATCGTATCCCGTATATGCACCACCCGGTTTAAGAACCAGAATGCCGTATCAAAATATTCTTTTAGTTTCCCAAAAGAAAAACCAAGAGCAAGACCGGGCTGTATCCATGTTTTTTTATACGTGAAACTGCTATAAAAATCATTCTTAAAAGGACTTACGTCAAAACTGGTGGTCGTGCCTTCCATGAACCGGGTGTAAGATATTCCTGCGTCGATACTTTTACTTCGATACATATAGGAAGGGCTGATGGCATATTGGTACATTTTCAACTTCCCTTCATCGTTTGCCATAAAGCCGGTCACAATAAGTGCCAGCCCGCTTTTATGATAATATCCTGCTGATCCTGTATAAAATAGTTTATTGGTAATTGATTGTCCCGCATTCAGCGAATTATTTTTAAGGCTGAAGATGCCATTGCCGATACCCAGGTTCAGGTCAACATAACTTTTATGCTTCTTCGTCCCCATCATCAGCTTAATGAACTCATCATTTTTGAACATGGAATCCAACATGGCCCTGTCCGCTTTGGAAAGGGAGTCGGTCTGTCCATACAGCAATGAACTGGCGAAGACTGCGAGCAGCAGGTTCAGTATTTTATACATACAGGTTGAGTGTGGGCCCATATAGATTAGAAAAATCAAAAATAGTTTAACCAATCACTAAAAAGCCACCATTAAACGCAAAGTTTGGTATTTACATTGTTTTGGACGATAAAAGCCTTACCTTTGCGCCCATTAATTAATAACTGAGAATTACATGACATGCTCAGTTGCTGTTGAAAACAGATCTATCCCCGGGGCAGTTTTACACCCCCTGCACTTGATACAACGGCCGAAAGCATGACATCCTGGTACTTCGATAAGTTCAGTACGATCAGGAAACAGCATGTGGCTATCGCAAAACAAATTTCATGAATGCATTTGAAGCCTTAGGCTTGAACGAACAATTGGTACAGTCCGTTACCGAATTAGGATTTGAAACACCCACGTCTATCCAGGAAAAAGCCATTCCTGTTTTATTATCAGGCACCACCGATTTTATCGGGCTTGCCCAGACCGGCACCGGTAAAACGGCTGCTTTTGGCTTACCCCTATTACAATTGATCGAACCGGCACAAAGACATCCACAGGCTTTGATCGTTTGCCCAACCAGGGAACTCTGCCTGCAGATCACCAACGACATTGAAACATTTAAAAAACACAGCCGTAATATTTTTACCGAAGCCGTTTATGGCGGAGCCTCTATCATGATGCAGATACGCAACCTGAAGAAAGGCGTACACATTGTGGTGGCAACACCCGGCCGTTTGATCGACCTGATCGAAAGAAAGGCGATCGACCTGCAAAAAGTAAAATACGTAGTGCTTGATGAAGCCGATGAAATGCTGAACATGGGCTTCCGTGATGATATCGATTTTGTATTGAAGAATACTATCAACCGGGAAAGCACCTGGTTATTCAGTGCTACCATGCCACCGGAAGTAAGGGCCATCTCCAAAAATTATATGGAGAATCCCAAAGAAGTTACGGTTGGTAAAAAGAACAGTGGTAATGTAAACATCGATCACCAGTATTTTGTAGTGCCGGCACACCAGCGTTACGAAGCATTGAAACGACTGATCGATTTTAATCCAGGCATGTATGCTATCATTTTCACCCGTACCAAAGCCGATGCACAGGATATTTCTGAACGTCTTGCAAAAGCCGGGTATGAAATTGAAGCGCTTCATGGTGACCTATCTCAGCAACAGCGTGATAAAGTAATGGGACGCTTCCGCAGTAAGAATTTACAACTGCTCATAGCCACCGATGTGGCGGCCAGGGGGATTGACGTGGATGCGATCACCCATGTGATCAATTACGAATTACCCGACGATATGGAAGTATACACCCACCGCAGCGGACGTACGGGCCGTGCAGGTAAGACAGGTATTTGTCTTTCCATTTGCCACAGCAGGGAAAGCTACAAGATCAAATCGCTGGAGCGGATGATCAATGCAAAGTTTAATAAAGTGGATATTCCTTCAGGTAAAGATGTTTGCCGCAAGCAGTTCTTCCATTTCATGGATAAACTGATGCAGGCTGATGTTAGTCATGGTGACTACGAAACCTATTTGCCCGACCTGATGACCAAATTTGCCGAAGTAAGTAAAGAGGAAGTGTTGCAACGGGTAGCTGCTTTGGAATTCAGTCATTTTCTTAAGTACTATGAAAATGCCGAAGACCTGAACCGCAACGACATAAGGGGCGACAGAAAACAACCGGCCAGGGAAGATATGAGCGGCAGCAGAAAAGAACGAACCAGTTTCAACCGGCGTGATAATGGCTATACCCGTTTATTCGTTAACCTCGGTATCAAGGATGGTTTTTACAAAGCCAGTTTCTTACAATTCATATTAGATGAAAGCAATCTTAAAAAAGAAGTGCTGGGTAAAATTGATATGAGGGATATGAATAGCTGGGTGGAGATCGATAAAGATGATGCAGGCAAAATGATCAATGCATTGGATGGCAAACGTTACAACAACCGAACCATCCGCATGAATGAAGCCGACGGGGGTTTTAAAAGACCAAGTGATGAAGGGAGAGAGAGAAAAAGGACATATGCTCCGAAAGAAAGAAGGTTCTAAATAAGATTTAAAGCCCCGGAACCGGGGCTTTTTTTATTGATAGCCGGAAATGAAAATACTACTTTTACATTCTGATGGAAGCTGAAGTACACATACTATATTCTTCTGACTATTACGAAATATGCGATTTCAGATGCCTCTGCAATGAATGTACAAAGTCGAAGGTTGAATACAATGAACATCTTTCTCTCTGCATAACCCGGGCGGGGAACTTTTATTACAATGCATTCCGGGCATCGTTGGATACGTATACCGGTTCCGTACTCATCAGCAAACCCGGCTATGATTATACGGTATCGCACCCGGGTGAAGCACCCGATGAATGCAGCATCATCATTTTTAAAAAAGCTTTTTATGAAGACATTGCCGAACAACTTCAGTTGAAAGCGCATTGGTTCTTTACCAACAAAGACATCCAGTCATTGCTTTTAAAATCGAGTCCCCAGTTGGAGCAACTTCATTATTCATTGCTACAGGCAGCCAGGCAACTATCCCCGGATAAACTGGAGATGGACAGTATTGTAATGGAAATTCTCGAAGAAATGCTTTCCCGTTTCACTAATTATGAAATGCCGCAGGCGCTTCCGGCAAGGTTAAAGAAACATCACCTGATAACCATTGAGAAGGCAAAGCAATACCTCAACGAGAACCTGGCGAAGAATATTTCTCTTGAAGAAATGGCCAGGCATTGCTGTATCAGCCCCTTTCATTTCAGCAGGATATATAAAATATTTACCGGCTACTCAGTTTATCAATACCTGCAGCTGATGCGCCTTAAGCATGCCGAGATGCTGCTTAGCACAGCATTGCCCGTTGCCGATATTGCCTTTCAATCCGGCTTCAACAGCATTGATTATTTCTCTTCTGCATTTAAAAAACAGTACAAGGCCTCTCCCACCACTTTCAGGGCAACTCAGAAAAAAACAGCAGGATTTCACAAGTGATGCTCTTTCACAGGTTTTAGTTTTGTGCTTCATTAAATTAAAATGAACATCACAAAATCTGACAACCCGGCCCTGATCCTGGTTGATATTCAAAAAGGATTTGACAATATAAAGTATTGGGGCGGACAAAGAAATAACCCGGATGCAGAGAAAAATGCAGCTGATCTCTTAAAACTTTGGAGAGAAAATAATCTGCCGGTATTCCATATAAGGCATTGTTCCTTAATTCCGATCTCACCACTCAATGAGGCAAACGAAGGAAACGGATTTAAAGAACTGGTAACTCCTGCTGCCGGAGAAACGATCATTAAAAAAAATGTGAACAGCGCTTTTATCGAGACAAACCTGAAAGAGCAACTCGATCATGCAAAGATCACCAAACTGGTCATAGCCGGGTTAACGACAGACCATTGCATTTCAACAACTGTAAGAATGGCCGGCAATCTTGGTTTTAACAGCTTTCTTGTCGGCGATGCCTGTGCGACATTTAACAAGCAAGGGCCCGATGGACAAAATTACCCAGCCGAACTTATCCACGAAACCGCACTGGCAAGTTTACATGAAGAATTTGCCCAGGTTGTAACAACAGATTTTATAAAACAACAATTTAAATAGACATTATGGATGACGCAAGACAGAACCTGCTGCTCGCAGAACAAAAAGCAAAGGAATTATTCAACGCTGCAGAACAACGGGGATTGATCGTTGCCGGGAAATACGAAAGCGAATTGTCGGCAGAAATAGTCAGTCTTGCCAAAGAAGTTTTTAGTATTGAAAGTTTCTGGCATAAAAAAATTGTACGGTCTGGTATCAATACACTTCATCCGTATAATGGTAACCCGGCAGACCGTTTGATCCAGGATGATGACATCGTGTTTTTAGATTTTGGGCCCATCTTCAATGGCTGGGAAGCAGACCTGGGCAGGACCTATGTCATCGGCAATGACCCGCTAAAACTGAAACTGAAAAAAGATGTGGAAGCTGCCTGGCATGAGGCAGATGAATGGTATTCCCGTCAGAAGGAGCTCACTGGTGCGGACTATTTTCATTATGTAACTGAACTTGCAAAAAAGTACGGTTGGGAATTTGGCGGAGAAATAGGCGGGCATATTGTTGGCAGCTTTCCGCATGAACAACCCGATGATCCTGCCGACCTGGGGCTGGATGTTCATCCAGATAATCACAGCAGCATACTCCTTCGTGATAAGCACGGCAATAAAAGGCATTGGATACTGGAAATTCAATTCATAGACAGGATAAATAATATCGGCGGGTTCTTCGAGCAATTACTAACAACATCATAAACAAAAATGAAAAAACTCATTAACACCGGGATCATGACACTGGGATTGTTGCAGGTTTCTGCACAGGAAACGGATATGGCAGCATTAAAAAAACTCAATGCAACGTTCATTCACAATTTCGTTACGAATGATGTTGCGGCGCACAGCCTTATCATTCATAAAGACTTTGTCCGTATCTCCAGCGATGGGGCATTTGCTGGCAGGGAAAAATACCTGGAAGGCTGGGCACATGGCTTTGATGGTATTAAATATTGGGACTACCGGAATGAAGACATAAAAATATTCGGCAGCACCGCCCTGGTTCATTCACAAAACAAATGCATTGTTATAAAAGACGGAAAAGAGCTGGTGAGTTTGTGGATGTACACCGATACTTATATAAAGGAGAATGGCGAATGGAAATGTGTGCAGGCACAAATTGGAAAAGTTACTCCGGAAAATTTTGCCGGCGATGAAACCATTGTGAGAAAGTATGATTATAGGGGGAAGAATGTTCAATAACCAATATTCAATTCCCGATATTCATTCAGCATCCGTTTCCGGAACGAAATGACCATCCATTGAAAATTGAACATTGAGAATTGGATATTGAGAATTTGCATTCTTATACAAGCTCTATCACCGTTATCTCCGGCATGATCCCCACTCTTCCCGGGTAGCCGATAAAACCAAAGCCGGGATTAACATAGAGTTTTTGTTTGCCGTCTTCATAAAGTCCTGCCCATTGCTTGTACATGTATTGCACGGGGCTCCATTTAAAGCCGGGTATCTCCACACCAAACTGCATACCGTGGGTATGGCCACTCAACATCAGGTCAACATCAGGATATTTTGCTTTTACTTCGGCATCCCAATGGCTGGGATCGTGGCTCATCAAAATTTTAAATGGATATTTTTCTGAACCCGGGTGCGCCAGGTCCATGCGGCCATGCTTGGGGAACCTTGCCTTGTTGCTCCAGTTCTCTATACCCAGCAACGCTATTTCTTCACCATTCTTTTCAAGCACCACGTGCTCATTCATCAATAAGCGCCAGCCCAGGTTTGCATGCACCTGTTTCAAATTCTCCAGGTTCTGCTCACGACTAACACCCTTGTACGGCCAGCTTACATAATCACCGTAATCGTGGTTGCCAAACGTGCTGTACACACCCATTGGTGCATTCAGTTTGCTGAACACATCCATGTATTCTTCCATTTCGGTGGCCCGGTCATTCACCAGGTCGCCGGTGAACAGGATGATATCAGCTTTCTCTTTCAGTATTTTTTCAACACCATGCTGCACCGCTTTCTTATCGGTAAAACTACCACTGTGGATATCACTGATGTGAATAATTTTTAAACCCTTGAATGCCGCAGGTAAATTATCAAAAGCCAGCGGGATCTTTTTCAGGCTGTAATTATATTTGTTGCCAAAACCATAAACCAGGCTTCCGAACAATGTGCCCCCGGCTGCTAGTCCCAGCCAGCTTAAAAACATCGAACGGCTGATGCCATCGCCACTCATGCCATCCACGTCGGTATTATTGAAGAACAGTTTACCGGCAAGCCATTGTATGCCTCTTCGCACATCATCCACCAAAAAGAAAATGACCGCTACCATTTTTGCCAGCGATAAACCGATCACTGTTGCAAACAGGTAGGTCCTTATTTTCTTACCCAAAAAATTCTGGTCGGTATAAACAAAGAGCAGGAAACTGAGTATCGCCAAAGCGGTAATTCCCCAATAAACAGAATAAATGATCGTCCTTGCCTTAGGCGAAGCCGACTGGCTGACTGCTTTAACTACCTGGAAAATATAAGTATCCAGCAGCAGCATGATGGCAAGGGAGATTGAAAGGCCCAGTGGTGTTCGCATGTAAAGTTTAGAATTTGGGGTTTGAAGTTTGGGGTTGAGGGTTCAAATATTTGACAGCCGTATGTTTTATTGTTCGTTCCATTATTATCACAAATATTACAATTAAAACTGCTCTTTGTTCCCGGTTTTATGCCGATTGGTTAAATTTGCCGGCCCGGAAGCAAAGTTCAGGCTGTTTACTTAAACCAGACGATCAGGAATGTAAAATATTTTATAATGTGGCGTTTGCGTTTCAATAGCCCCGAACGTAGGTAAAATGGTGAAAACAAAGAGGGGAATTGCGGTACATTACAATACCTTTGAGCAAACGGAAAACCAGCTGTTGATCCCTGGCCCAAAAGCAGGACCATGCAGTCAACCGGCAACGAATAACGAATTATGGCAAGAATAATAGGAGTAGCAAATCAAAAAGGAGGCGTTGGCAAGACAACCACGGCCATTAACCTGGCGGCAAGTCTTGCCGTATTGGAGTTTAAGACACTGCTGGTGGATGCCGATCCGCAGGCAAACAGCACCACCGGTACCGGGTTCGACCTGCACAATATCACCCAAAGCCTGTACGACTGTATGGTAAACGAGTCGCAGGCAAAAGATGTGATCCTGAAAACAGATATTCCTTTTCTCGACCTGCTCCCCTCCCATATTGACCTGGTAGGCGCCGAAATAGAAATGATCAACTATCCCAACCGGGAAAGTGTGCTGAAAAAGATACTGGAACCCATCCGGGATGAATACGATTTTATTGTGATCGACTGCTCTCCTTCATTGGGGCTGATAACAGTGAACGCTCTTACAGCGGCCGACAGCGTGGTGGTTCCGGTGCAAACCGAATTCTTTGCACTGGAGGGCCTGGGCAAATTACTCAACACCATCAAGATCGTTCAGAGCAGGCTTAACCCCGCTTTGAAAATTGAAGGAATACTGATGACGATGTATGACGGCCGTCTGCGCCTCTGCAACCAGGTAGTGAGTGAAGTGCGCCGTCATTTTGACGACATTGTTTTCAGCAGCATCATTCACCGCAACACCCGACTAAGTGAAGCACCCAGTTTTGGCAAACCGGTCATCCTTTATGATTCCGACAGCAAGGGTGCCGTTAATTACCTGAACCTGGCCAAAGAGATCCTGCAAAAGAATAACCTTACCAAAATAAAAGAAGAAGACCGAATACTTGAATGACAAATTTGATGATGCACTGATTTGATAATTATTAAACAATCAGCACATCACCAAATCGCCACATCATCAAATCAATACCATGAGCCTTCCAAATAAAAAAGACGCATTGGGAAAAGGTATCCGCAGCCTGCTTCAGAACATTGATGCGGATTTGAAAAGCACCGCCGGAAGCCTGAAGCCGGAAATAGCAGAGCAGGCTTCTGCTTCCATGCGCATTTCACTCGACCAGATAGAAGTGAACCCGAAACAGCCACGCCGTGACTTTGATGAAACAGCGCTGAATGAACTGGCTTCATCCATTAAAATGCACGACATCATCCAGCCACTTACCGTAACCAGACTGGCCAATGGCAAATACCGCCTCATTGCAGGCGAACGCCGTTTCCGGGCATCAAAGATCGCCGGATTAAAGGATGTACCTGTTTATATCAGGCAGGCCAATGATACCGAACTGCTTGAACTTTCCCTTTTGGAAAACCTGCAGCGGAAAGACCTCAATGCCATGGAAGTTGCACTCAGCTACAAACGCCTGATGGATGAACTGGAATACACGCAGGAACAGGTTGCAGAACGCATGGGCAAAGAAAGAAGCACGGTAACAAATTATATCCGCCTGCTGAAACTGCCGCCCGACATACAGGTGGCTGTTCGCAATGGCGACATCACGATGGGCCATGCAAGGGCTTTGATCAATGTGGACATGATAGATAAGCAGCTCTTTGTTTTTACGGAAATAAAAAAGCGTGGCTTATCGGTAAGACAAACAGAAGAACTGGTAAGAAAACAATATACCCCCGCTGTTAAAGTTGCGGTAAAACAGGCACTGCCGGCCGATCTTAAACGGATTGAAGATAATTTAGCATCGCATTTCAATACCCGTGTTAAATTGCAACGCAGCAAAAAGGGCAACGGAAGTATCTTATTTGAGTTTTACTCCACCGAAGAACTGAATGCGCTGCTGGATAAACTGAACATTAAAGTAAGCTGATGTTGAAAGTAATTTCCTGTTTTGTTCTCACAAGCATCATCCTTTTCTGCAACCAGGCGCTGGCTCAAAAAGACAGCGCCCAGAAGAAGAATACCGGCATCTTTAAAAAACCCGATCCTTCAAAAGCATACAACCCACGCATTGCCACTTACCGCTCTGCCATCATCCCCGGATGGGGACAGGCCACCAATAAAAAATACTGGAAGATACCGGTGGTTTATGCCGCATTGGGAACTACCACGGTGATCTTTTTCCGGAATATCAAACAATACAGGGAATCGAGGGATGCTTATATCAATGCCAGCGATGGCGATCAGGCAAATGATTATTTAATTCCACAACCTTACTATTCAATAAAGGATCAACCCGAACGCATAAGGACATTCCGCAACCAGGTAAGGCAGAATGTTGACTATACGGTTTTATTCTTCATTCTTTTCTGGGGATTGAATGTAGTGGATGCCACTGTAGATGCCCACCTGAAGACATTTGATGTAAGCGACGACCTGAGCCTGCAGATTAGGCCGGGATACAGTCAGCTTGCCCAAACAAATGGCATCAGCCTGGTGCTCAACATCGGTAAAAATCATTCAAAATAATTACCTTCATCGTAAGTAGCTTTATTACCTAACAGCAGAATCACAACAATGAGAATTGCATTGATCGGTTATGGCAAAATGGGTAAGACCATTGAAGAAATTGCATTAAAACGTGGTCATACCGTGAACCTGAAAATAGACATCGATACCATTGATTCCTTTACCAAAGAAAATATCAGCCAATGCGATGTTGCCATTGAATTCACTGGTCCGCACAGCGCCAAAGAAAATATATTGAAATGCCTGGATGCCGGCATACCCGTTGTGAGCGGCAGCACCGGCTGGCTTGAGCATATCGCCGAAGTGGAAACAGTTTGTAAAGAAAAGAACGGGAGTTTTTTATACGCCAGCAATTTCAGTGTGGGCGTGAATATTTTTTTTGAGCTGAATAAAAAACTGGCGCAGTTGATAAAAGGGCAGCCTGAATATGATGTGATGCTGGAAGAGATCCATCACACACAAAAAAAAGATGCACCCAGCGGAACAGCCATCACGCTTGCCGAACAGGTATTGCATGAAGTGACGGGAAAAACAAAATGGGTGAATGAGGCTTCCGCCAATAAAGAAGACCTCGTCATTGTGAGTAAACGGGAAGACCCTGCGCCCGGAACGCATTCGGTTAAATACAGTTCTGCCATTGATGACATTGAGATAATACACACGGCACACAGCCGGCAGGGATTTGCACTGGGCGCTGTGCTGGCCGCTGAATTCATCCGTGATAAAAAAGGTATTTTCTCCATGAAGCAGGTATTGGGAATAAGTTAAGCACTACCACATGCAACGGACAAGAACGATCTTCTTCCTGCTTTTTTTTCTATCCACAGCAACATGCTGCTTTTCACAACAACAATACCTGATCGACAGCCTCAACTTCGTTATAAACAACAGCAATTCCAATAAAGAAAAAGTAAAAGCTTATTTCCTGCTGGAAGAGAAACTTCTTTTCAGGGATTTCGATGCCTGTTTATCCGCATCCCAAAACGGGGCCGAGCTGGCCAGCAAGATAAACGACAGCAGTTCTTTTGGCGGTTTTCAGGATGCCATCGGCAGGGCTTACTATTTCAAGGGCGATTACGACAGCGCTGCCATTTACTATTATAAGGCGCTGGCTATTTTACGCAGAACCGGCGATCGGTCCAGGGAGGCCATTACCCTCAATGATCTTGGAAAACTGTATCGAAAGACCAAAGACCTTGACCGTGCCTTGCAGATGTACGATGAAGCCTTTGACATCTATAAAAAAATGAATGATGAGAATGGCATGGCCACTATCCTGAATGAATCGGGCGTAGTGTTTGAATACAAAGAAGACTATACCGAGGCCATCAGCAGGTACAAACGTTCACTTGCCATCCGGCAAAAGATGAACGACAGCGTAGGCATTGCATACAGCCTGAACTTCATCGGAGGCGCAGCCACACTGCAGAAAAATTTTAGAGAGGCTGAGGATAACCTGCTTCGTTCGCTGCAATTGCGCAAACTGCTTAAGGACAGTTTTTCCATCGCACTCAGTTACGGCGACCTGGGTTTTATGTATAAGGAAGAAAATGATCTTGATAAAGCCATTGAGCAATATAACCTCAGCAATGCCATTGCCATCGACATGAAATTCATGGACCTGATGCTGAGCAATTACAGGGAACTGGCAGCGATCGCCGAAAAGAAGGGCGATTATTCACTGGCCCTCGACTACTATAAAAAACAAACCGGGTTGAAAGACTCGATCTATTCCGGCGATAAGATGAAACAGATCGAGCAGCTCAATGCAAAATACCAGGCAGAGAAAAAAGAACAGCAGCTCAAACTGCAGCAGGCAGAGATCAGCCGCAAAAATTATCTCCTGGCGGGGATCACGCTGGCCGCTGCATTGCTTGTTTTATTCGGCTACACGTTCTTCCGAAAGCGCCGGTTGCAGAATAAAATGATGCTGCAGGCAGAAGTAATGAAGCAGCAGGACCTTGCCACAAAAGCGGTGATCAATGCCGAAGAAAATGAACGCAAACGCATTGCCGCCGATCTGCATGATGGCGTGGGCCAGATGATGAGCGCCGCAAAAATGAACCTCTCTGCTTTTGAGAATGAAATAACTTTCAAAGATGAAACGCAGAAAGTTTCATTTGAGAAACTGATCGGCCTGGTGGATGAAAGTTGTAAAGAGATACGGAGTGTGAGCCACCAGATGATGCCCAATGCCTTACTGAAAAGCGGCCTGGCCAGTGCAGTAAAAGAATTCATTGACAAGATAGACAACCGCATCATCAAAATAAACCTGCACGCCGAAGGATTGAATGACCGGCTCGACAGCAACACAGAAACCGTTTTGTACCGGGTGATCCAGGAGTGTGTGAACAATGTGATCAAACATTCCGGGGCCGCAAACCTGGATATTTCTTTGATCCGGGATGCAGACGGAATATCGGCAACTGTGGAAGACAACGGCCAGGGTTTTGACACAACCGACAAACAGAAATTCGACGGCATTGGTTTAAAGAATATCCGCTCACGGGTTGAGTTCCTCAAAGGCACGGTTGACTTTGACAGCTCACCCGGAAAAGGGACCCTGGTGGCCATTCACATACCCGGAACTCATTAAAAAAATTTCGCTACATTTAGCATGTTGTAAAAGACTTTCAGGCGCAGAAAATGAAAAACACAAAGATCAGACTGGGTATTGTAGATGACCACCAGATTGTAATTGACGGATTAAAATCTTTACTGCACGGGCACGACCAGTTTGAAGTAGTGATAGAATGCACCCAGCCGCTTCAGATGACCGAACTTATCAACAAAAAGCACATCGACATTTTACTCACCGATGTAATGATGCCCGGCCTCAATGGCGCCGAGCTTTCGAAAGAGGTTCACCAAAAATTCCCGGAGATAAAAATACTGGCACTTTCCATGAGCGGACAGGGCGACCTGGTAAACCAGATGATCGAAGATGCAGATATCTCCGGCTATGTACTCAAGAATATCGGTAAGAAGGAATTAGTGAAGGCACTGGAAAAGATCTCAACCGGTGGCATTTATTTCAGCGAAGAAGTGCTGGAAGAGATGACAAGGGCCAGTGAAAAGAAAAAAGAAAATGAAGAAGTGAATCTTACGGCAAGGGAGATCGAGATCATCCGCCTCATCGAAAAAGAAATGAGCAACAAGCAAATCGCCGAAAAACTATTCCTCAGCGAAAGAACTGTGGAAACGCACCGCAAGAATATCTTCCGCAAAACAAATACAGCCAGTGTGATCGGGTTGGTGAAGTATGCGTATGAGCACAAACTGATCTGAGGCAGGTAATCAGTTAATTAGCCAGAAATTGACAGATCCTTCTGCATCTATTTGGGCATTGCTTTAAATGCTCAATACTCAACTAACAATATTCAATTCTCAATGAATGAGCACCTCGTTTTAAAAACGGATCCCGTTGAACATTGAATATTAATTATTGAACATTGATTTTCACAACTGCAGGTTCTCCAGCATATCTTTCGTCATCTGCTGCAGGTTAAATTCTTCCTTCCATCCCCAGTCCTCCCTTGCCACGGCATCATCAATGCTTTGCGGCCAGCTGTCGGCGATGGGTTGGCGGTAATCGGGCTTGTAGCTGATCGAGAACCCAGGCACATGTTTTTTGATCTCTTCAGATATCTCTTTAGGAGAAAAGCTCATTCCCGATAAATTATACGATGTTCTTACAGAAATTTTACTTGCCGGCGCTTCCATCAGTTCAATGGTGGCCCTTATCGCATCGGGCATGTACATCATGGGCAGGTAGGTATCTTCTTTTAAAAAGCATTCGTACGATTTTTCCCGCTTTGCTTTATAGAAGATATCCACGGCATAATCAGTGGTTCCACCGCCGGGTTCGCTTTTATAACTGATCAACCCGGGATAACGCAGGCTCCGCACATCCACACCATAACGGTTATGAAAATAATTGCACCAGAATTCACCGGCATATTTGCTGATGCCATAAACCGTGGTAGGTTCAATGATGGTCTGCTGCGGACAATTTTGTTTTGGTGAAGTTGGGCCAAAAACAGCAATGCTGCTTGGCCAATATACTTTTTGCAGGTTCTCTTCCCGGGCAATATCAAGTACATTCAATAAGCTCTGCATGTTCAAACTCCAGGCAAGGTGCGGATTTTTTTCGCCCGTGGCAGAAAGAATTGCAGCCAGCAGGTATATCTGCGTAATGTTCTGCCTTATCACCTGCACGTGCAGCATTTCTTTGTTCATTACATCCATACTTACGTAGGGGCCGGTACCTTTCAACAGGTCATTTTCTTCCCGCAGGTCGGATGCCACCACATTGGCATTGCCATATATCTTACGCAGGGCAAGTGTTAACTCCACGCCTATTTGCCCGGAGGCGCCAATAACCAGTATTCTTTCTTTTGTCATAACAATCGTTTACCGTACAAATGTAAGGAGTAAAACTTTTTCCGCCGCCGGATAAATGGATCATGGGAATGGCTAAATAGAAGTATATATGATGCCCGTAATTCCGTGTATTTGTAACAATTCAGAATACTTATACCGGTCAAAAATAAGGCGGGCATCCATGCTAAACCTGAAATTAATCGCTATCTTATATCTCATAATGCCGGCTAAAAAAATCATACTGTCATCTATTTTTATAGCATTCCTCTTTGGGTCATTAAGCACATTTTCTCAAACCAAAAAGATCGATAGCCTCAAATCAGCACTCACCAATGCCAGGGAGGATACCGTCAAATTCAGAATATATTATAACATTGCAAGTGAATATTGGATAGGACTTAAAGACACTATTGATTTTGTAAATACGTTCAGGTATGAAGACTCTGCGTTTCATTTAGCCAAAAAACTAAATTACCAATACGGCATATTTGATTGCCTTATGTGCTACGGAAATGTATATGCCTATCAGCATAAACTAACAGAAGCAAAAAGATATTTTAATGAAGCCATTGAAGCGGTAAAGCTTATTGGTGATAAAAAAATGCTTGCCGACAGCTATTTTGAATTGGCAGGCGATTTTTTTCAATATGGGCTTCTTAGTGCAAAAAACAGCGCCCAAAATTTCCCCATTGCGCTGGATTATTTTTTTAAATCCCTGAAAGCTTATGAAGCTATTTCAGACAAAAAAAGAATGGCTGATTGCTGGTTAACAATTGGAAAACTTTATTCCTGGCAATTATTCTTTAACATGGGGAATGGGAATGCCCTGGAAATTGAAAAAAGTGCAACGAATGCATTAAAATTATTTGAGGAAAGCAAAGAGAAAAATGAGGTCGATATTGCCAACTGTATCTTTTTTAAAGGAAAAGCAAACTATTTTAAAGGAGAATATGCCTATGCACTTGAATCGTTTTTGGTTTCTTTAAAGTCGTTTAAAGACAGCAGCATCAAACCTTCAATTGCAGGCGCTTATTTAAACATTGGCCGTGTATATAAGGGGCTTGCCGACAGTGCTTTTGCAAAAGGGAATAAAGCCTATAGTTCTAAAATGCTGAGCGAGTCGTTCAAATACCTGTACCTCAGCCTTAATTTATATACAGAATTAAAATTTGATGCATACATCGCACTTTGCTACTTATACATCGGCACAAATCAAATAGACAGCAGGCAATATCCTTTAGCCAAAGAGAATTTAAACAAAGCAATTCTTTATACCGAAAAACTAAACGGCGGCGGCAGCTACCAGGAAATTTATCAAAGCCTTGCAAAAGTGGATAGTGCCGAAGGAAATTATAAGCTTGCATTAAAGCATTACAATATGTACATGGCCTATAAAGAAAGTAATTTTAATAATACATCAATATTTGAGTCCCTCAATTATAAATTACAATATGAGTTTGATAAAAAAGAAGATTCCTTAAAACAAAAACAACTCATAACCGAAACAAAACTGAACGCAGAAAAAAAACAAAAATATCTTTATTGGACAGGTCTTATCTTATTAGCCCTTCTTTCCTTTTTTGTATTCCTCAATTTCCGTAACCAGAAGAAAATAAACCGCCTTGCGGCTGAAACCTATGCCAAGGAAAGAACCGAACTGGAGCTCAAAAGCCTGCGTGCTCAACTGAATCCGCACTTTATTTTTAACTGCATCAACAGTATTGATGCGTTCATTCACAGCAATGATAAATACAATGCCACCGTATACCTTAATAAATTTGCCCGGCTGCTCCGCAATATATTAGACAGCAGCAAACTAACAACGGTGTCTTTTGCAAAGGATATTGATACCTTAAAACTTTATGTAGAACTGGAGGAACTCAGGCATGAAAATAAGTTCACTGCCATTTTCCACATTAAGGATGAACTGTTAAACAATGACTATAAGGTTCCAGCGCTCATTATTCAACCCTTTGTGGAAAATGCCATTCTACATGGACTAAAGAACAGGGAAGATGATAATGGCCTGCTGCAAATTGAAATAAAAAAAGTACAAAGCAGTATTGAATATATCATCAAAGACAACGGCATTGGCAGAGAAGCAGCCGCCAGGATCGCTCAAAACAAAGAAACATCCTATGGCATGCAGATGAGTAACGACAGGATCAAACTGTTTAACAAAGAAGAAAAAGCATCTGTGCAGGTAACCGATCTGTATAAAGACGGTATTGCAGCAGGCACAGAGGTAAGGATCCTCTTAAACATTATATAACATGATAACAGCGATCATCATTGATGATGAAGCAAAGGGCAGGCTGGTGTTAAGGGAAAAGCTTTCGGCGTATTGCCCCTCGGTCCAGGTGCTGGCAGAAGCTTCCGACGGGCAGAAAGCATTATTGCTGATCCAGCAGCATAAACCCCAATTGATCTTCCTGGATATTGAAATGCCCCGCATGAACGGCTTTGAAATGCTGAATGCCCTGCCCGAAAAGAATTTCCACATCATATTTATCACAGCGTATGATCAATATGCCATTAAAGCCATCCGGTATGCGGCTTTCGATTACCTGCTTAAACCGGTGGATATTGAAGAATTGAAAACAGCGGTTGCAAAGATCAGCCTGGCAGAAAATCACGACACGGTAAAGCAACTGGAACTGTTGCAGCAAACCGCCCTTCATCCAAAGAAACAATTGAATAAACTTGCTATTCCAACGCTGGATGGATTGCTGTTTTATGACATCAACGACATCATACACCTGGAGGCCAACAGCAATTACACCAATATCTACCTTCTCAGTAATACTAAGATAACCGCTTCTAAAACATTGAAGGAATTTGAGGACCTGTTGCCGGAAGATATCTTTTTCCGCACCCACCACTCCCACCTGATCAACCTGAATTTTATTAAACGGTATATCAAAGGCGATGGCGGACAGATAGAACTGCAGAATGGCCGGTATGTAGATGTATCCCGCCGAAAAAAAGAAGAGTTCCTTAAGGCGATCGGCCAGTAAGCCCTTCTCAAGGAAGCGTCACGGATACAACCTCTCCCGGTATTTAAAGTCAACAAAAAAGGAGCAAATAAATTTGCTCCCGGTATTTTGATGAATGAATTCTGTATCGTTATTGACCCAGTTTTCTTTTCAGCTCCCTGATCTCATTTCGTATATCGGATGATTGGCCGGGCAATAATGACCTCCTGAATTTTCCGATAATGGCCGTACGGGGATTTTTACTTGCAACGATGTTATCGGCCGTTGAAGGTTCATTCAGATCATCTTTACCACAGTTCTCATATTCAAAGACTGCTTTTGTATATTGCTGAATAGCCCTGTCGAAATTACTTACTGATTTAAGAAAATGCTGTGGTCCCAGTTTCATAACGGCTGTTTTTGGGTCCAGGTCAATAATAACCGTAGCCCCTGCCTCATCGTAAACAGTCCACTTCTGGCTGGTTTCCCACCAATTTGAGATCACGAAATCATAATAAGGCAGTATCACAGGTATCCCATCCAGCGATGTAAGCGGATTGCGGTTATATCGTTGGTGTGTATATTCTTCCTTCAGGTATAATGCATCATCAATATAAAAATTTACGAGGGTATTGTTTCCAAGGAGGTCATAAGCAAACGTGCAATAAATGTTCTTAGGGATGCTTCTTCTCTTTATTATCTGGTCACGTGAATTATAGGTATTCACGATATCATCCACAATGTTATTTGTACCGGCTGCATACCAGGTCTCCCGTACAAGTTTATTGCCCTGGTACTGGTATTTCACATCAAAGGAACTTCCGTTGTAATTGAATACCACGTGGCCCGTTTTCAAATGATCCCTGTTGTCGTAAGTAAAATTGTACACGTCGGGATATCCGTCATAATAATCAACTTTCCAGTTATCAACCAGCCCCTTTCTGTTGTAATGGAAAAAATTGCCGTAAACGCCATCGCGGTCATCAAATATTAACCGGCATTGCCTGGGCCCGTCATCGGAATCACCTGGCTTTGCCTGGAGCTGATCCGGTGAAACGGTAGGCTCATCCACCGGCATGTCTTTCCTGCAACCGGGGATAACCAGTAAAAGCACTAAGCTGAATAAGATCAATTTCTGTTTCATAAACATGTTGTTTTAATTATTTAAAAAGATTGCGTTATTTCCTGCGGCGATCAATCAAGGTCATTGTGAATTATTATACAAATACGTGAAAAGGCCGGCGGCAGAAAACATTCATTGAGCCATTTACGGGATGTATTGAGCAAGTGGCGGGTCAGTAAAGAATATCATGATCATCCAGGAAGGGCTGCTGGTAATCGCCCTGCGCCTGAAATAAGCTTTTGCCCCTTTTTGAAAGCTTCTTAGTAATTTTGCGGCATGGAAAAATATTTAACCGGTCTTTTCAGCAACCAGCAATACAATAAGAACAATTTCTTCCTGATAGCAGGACCTTGCGTGGTGGAAGGAGAAGAGATCGTTATGGAGATAGCAGAGAAAGTAGCCGCAACCTGCAAAAAATTACAGATACCTTATATCTTCAAAGCATCTTATCGCAAAGCAAACCGTACTTCAGCCAATTCATTCACCGGCATTGGCGATGAAAAAGCCCTTGAACTGATAAAAAAAACAGGTGAACGGTTTTCCATTCCCACTACCACCGATATTCATACGGCTGAAGAAGCAGCAATGGCTGCAAAATATGTCGACATACTACAGATACCGGCTTTTCTCTGCCGCCAGACAGACCTGCTGATCGCTGCAGCAAAAACAGGGAAGATCGTGAATGTGAAAAAGGGGCAATTTTTAAGCGGCCCTTCCATGAAATTTGCTGTGGAAAAAATCAGAGGGGCCGGCAATGATAAAGTAGGGCTTATAGAAAGAGGTAATACATTCGGTTACCATGACCTGGTGGTTGACTACCGCAACATTACCTGGATGAGGGAAATAAACGTTCCGGTGATCATGGATTGTACACATGCCCTGCAACAGCCCAATCAAACCGCCGGTGTTACAGGAGGTAACCCCGAACTGATAGAAACCATTGCAAAAGCAGCCATTGCCACCGGTGCAGATGGATTATTCATTGAAACACATCCCAACCCTGCCGTTGCAAAAAGCGATGGTGCCAATATGCTCAGGCTTGACCTGTTAGAGCCACTGATGGAAAAACTGGTAAGAGTAAGAGAAGCAGTGATCTGATCAGCGGTAACGTAAAGGATTTCTACGGGCATTAAGGATATACCGTTTGATATTCATCCAGAAAGCCACAAAGAAGTAGATAATGACCGGTGAGCCCAGGGTCATAAAGGACATATATATAAAGTACTTGCGAATGGTGGATGTAGCGATGCCCATCTTTTCACCGATGGCGGTACATACCCCGAACACATGCCACTCGATAAAATGTTTGAACCGGTTCATACCACTAAATTAAAACATTTTAGCCCAAAACAAAGCCTTTATAAAATGCGCCGGTTTCAGTAAATTTGCATTCCGGTTTGATAATTTGAAAATTAGCCGATTTGAAGATTGATTTGCACCATACTTACCAGTGAGCAGATCACCCGATCATTCCATTTTCAAATCATCAGATCACCCAATCAGTTCATCTCCAAATCATCAAATCAGACTATGGCTTTCGACATTGAAATGATCCAAAAAGTGTACGCAAATTTTGCAACCCGGATTGAAGCGGCACGTAAAGCAACGGGAAAACCCTTAACACTCACCGAAAAAATTCTGTACGCCCATCTTACCGAAGGCAATGCCAGTAAGGCTTTCCAGCGTGGAAAAGATTACGTGGATTTTGCGCCAGACCGGGTGGCCATGCAGGATGCCACCGCACAGATGGCGCTGTTGCAGTTCATGCAGAGCGGCCGTACAAAAGTGGCTGTCCCTTCAACCGTACATTGTGATCACCTGATCGAGGCAAAGGTTAACAGCAAGACCGACCTTGACCGTGCCGTACACGAAAGCAGTGAGGTATACGATTTCCTGGCTTCAGTCAGTAATAAATATGGTATTGGTTTCTGGAAACCGGGTGCCGGTATCATTCACCAGGTAGTTTTGGAGAACTATGCTTTTCCCGGTGGTATGATGATCGGGACCGATAGTCATACCGTTAATGCAGGCGGACTGGGAATGATCGCCATTGGTGTGGGCGGTGCAGATGCATGCGATGTGATGGCCGGCTTGCCATGGGAACTGAAAATGCCGAAACTGATCGGCGTAAAACTAACCGGTAAATTGAGCGGATGGACCGCTCCAAAAGATGTGATCCTGAAAGTAGCCGGTATCCTTACCGTAAAAGGTGGTACGGGTGCGGTTGTTGAATATTTTGGCGAAGGCGCCGTGTCAATGAGTTGTACCGGTAAAGGAACCATCTGTAATATGGGTGCCGAGATTGGTGCCACCACTTCTACCTTCGGTTACGACGAAAGCATGAGCCGGTATTTAAAAGCAACAGGCCGTGAAGAAATTGCCGCTGCTGCAGATAAGATAAAAGAACACTTAACAGGCGATGCAGAAGTTTATGCAGAGCCCGAAAAATATTTCGACCAGGTAATTGAGATAAACCTGAGCGAACTGGAGCCACACTTGAACGGCCCATTCACACCAGACCTGGCCACGCCTATTTCTAAAATGAAAGAAGAAGCCATTAAGAATGGCTGGCCTACAAAAATTGAAGTGGGTTTGATAGGCAGTTGCACCAACTCTTCTTACGAAGACATCAGTCGTGCCGTAAGCCTGGCGCAGCAGGTTAGTGATAAGGGTTTGAAATTAAGGTCCGAATTCACCATCACTCCCGGCAGCGAACAGGTTCGTTACACCATTGAAAGAGACGGTTTCTTAAATGTGTTTGATAAGATCGGGGCTACGGTTTTTGCCAATGCCTGCGGACCTTGTATTGGTATGTGGGCAAGGGTTGGCGCAGAGAAAGCAGAAAAGAATACCATCGTTCATTCTTTCAACCGGAATTTTGCCAAGCGTGCCGATGGCAATCCCAATACATACGCATTCGTAGGCAGTCCGGAAATGGTAACAGCCATGGCCATTGCCGGCGACCTCACTTTCAATCCGCTTACAGATACCCTGACCAATGATAAAGGCGAGCAGGTAAAACTGGATCCCCCAAGCGGTTACGAACTTCCAACCAAAGGCTTTGCGGTAGAAGACGCCGGTTATCAAAAGCCTGCTGAAGACGGAAGCGCCGTTGTGGTTAAAGTATCTCCCGACAGCAAGCGTTTGCAATTACTGGATCCATTTGCCGCATGGGAAGGCACCGACCTGAATGGGTTGAAATTATTAATTAAGGCAAAGGGAAAATGTACCACCGACCATATCAGTATGGCCGGGCCATGGTTAAAATTCCGTGGGCACTTAGACAATATCAGCAACAATATGCTGATCGGTGCGGTCAATTTCTTCAATGAAAAGACCGACAGCGTAAAAAACCAGCTTACAAAAGAATACAGCACGGTGCCCAATACACAAAGGGCTTATAAAGCAGCAGGTGTTGGAACGATCGTGGTGGGTGATGAGAATTACGGGGAAGGCTCCAGCCGGGAACATGCGGCGATGGAACCACGCCACCTGGGCGTAAGGGCTGTGCTGGTGAAATCATTTGCAAGGATACACGAGACCAACCTGAAAAAACAGGGAATGCTGGCGCTCACTTTTGCAAACAAAGAAGATTACGACAAGATACTGGAAGATGATACCATTGATATCGAAGGCCTCCTGGCTTTTGCACCCAACAAGGCATTGCAACTGGTATTGAACCATGCAGATGGCAGCACCGAGACCATCCAGGTAAACCACACATACAACCAACAGCAGATCGAGTGGTTCAAAGCCGGTGGCGCACTGAATATCATCCGCCGGGAATTTGAGAACAAGAAATAAGACTCATTCAACATTACACAGAAACCTGCCCCAGCGGCAGGTTTTTTTATTAACAAAACCTTAGAAAGAAATATTTGATGTTTAAACATCAATATAGTACCTTGCATCAAAATTAAAGATCATGGCAACCAAAAACTGGGTCCTCGACCCCACACACAGCGAAGTTCATTTCAAGATCAAACACCTGATGATCACCAACGTAACAGGCAGTTTTGACATTTTTAATGTAACAGCAAAAACAGAAGATGAAGATTTTACCAAAGGAAAGATCAGCTTTACGGCTGATGTAAATTCCATCTCTACCGGCAACGAACAAAGAGACGGTCACCTGAAAAGTGCTGACTTCTTTGATGCTGAAAAATTTCCGCAAATAAAATTTGAAGCAACGAAGGCCGAGTCAGTAGATAATGATGGTTCCTTTAACCTCTATGGTGACCTTACCATACGTGACGTAACCAAAAATGTAAAGCTATCCGTTGAATTCGGAGGCGTTGTTAAAGACCCCTATGGAAATACAAAGGCCGGTTTTACCATCAATGGAAAATTAAACCGGAAGGATTTTGGCCTTACCTGGAATGCCGTTACCGAAGCAGGCGGCGTGGTAGTAAGTGATGAGGTAAAGGTGGCAGCAGAAATACAACTGATAGAACAACAATAGTTGGTTTCGCCCATGAAAAAGAAAAGCGGGTCCTTCACTGGATTCGCTTTTTGATTTTATGCAGTTACTCATTTCACATCAAACCATACTTTCTTTCCATCATTCCAGTCGCCGTTATAATTAATAGTAAGCTCCTCTCCTTTTTCAATCACCCTCACCGTTTTGATCAGGATGCTGTCATCTTCAAAATCCATGAAGTATTCGCAGTTGCTTTTATAACTGTGATTATAGATCGGCACCAGGCCCAGCGCCATGCAGCATTTGTCTTTCTGCTTTCCCCATTCAAAGATATAGTCGTGCAGTAAGGTCTTGTCCAGGTGCTCCCTGTCTGTTTTGTCCATCGCAATCACCGGCGCTATTTCAACAACGGTATTTGCCGGGATCCGTTCCCGGGTAAATACGCCCCTGCCCTTTTCCCTGCTGGCATCAACAAATAAATAAGGTTTCAGCATAACATCTGGTTAAGAAATAAATGGGCTAAATTGCGGCACCATTTTAAATGCAATTTAATAACAATGACCGATGTCGCTGGAACTGGAAGAAATATCATTACAGCAGCAGTTTGAAGAAGTGATCGCTTCGGAGAACAAACTGGCGATACAGGAATTCCT
>Ga0209023_10001539_pt1 | contig 30627 bp, 24 predicted proteins | sample LakOneMetagenome_FD_187468 | JGI IMG/M metagenome (GOLD analysis project Ga0209023, IMG submission 187468) | Freshwater and sediment microbial communities from Lake Erie, Canada (SPAdes) (version 2) | ecosystem: Environmental > Aquatic > Freshwater > Lentic | place: Lake Erie, Canada...
CGGGCCGCGGGCCGCTGGCCGGCCCGGTGGTGGCCGCTGCAGTCATCCTGGACGACCTGCATCCCATCGCGGGCCTGGCCGATTCCAAGACCCTGACCGCAGCCCGGCGTGAGAAGCTCTATGACGAGATCCGCGCCAAGGCCCTGTGCTGCTCCATCGCCGAAGCCACTGTCGAAGAGATCGACAGCCTGAACATCCTGCAGGCCACCATGCTCGCGATGCGCCGTGCCGTGATCGGCCTGCGCCTCAAGCCCGTGCGGGTGCTGGTGGATGGTAACCGCCTGCCCCTGCTGGACGTGCCTGCCGAGGCGATCGTCAAGGGCGATGCGCTGGTGCAGGCCATCTCGGCCGCCTCCATCCTGGCCAAGGTGCACCGCGACCGCTGGTGCGCACAGATCGACCAGGACTTTCCCCACTACGGCTTTGCCGGCCACAAGGGCTACGGCACGGCTGTGCACATGGCCGCGCTGCGCGAGCACGGCGCCTGCATTCACCACCGGCGCTCGTTCGCCCCGGTGGCCCAAAGCCTGTTCGTGTAATTGGCCAGCCCGACCGCGTCGATGACATCACCTTCCGTCACCCCCATCCATTCCCGCGACAACGCGTTCGTCAAGGACCTGCGCCGCCTGGCGCAAGACAGCACGGCTTATCGCAAGCAGGGCAGGGTGTGGCTGGAAGGGGACCATCTTTGCCGCGCCGCGCTGGAGCGGGACCAGCGCCCGGTGGTGGCGGTGTTTGCAGAGTCTTTTTGGCCACTGGCGCAGGTGGAATGGGCGCAAACAGCTCCTAAAATCATAGTGCTCTCGGATGCCCTGTTTGCGGAGATCAGCGGGCTGGAGTCGCCTGCGCGCATGGGCTTCCTCCTCGACCTGGCCCCGCCCACCTCATTGCGCCCCGACGCCGCCACCGTGGTGCTGGACCGCGTGCAGGACGCGGGCAATGTGGGCTCCATCCTGCGCAGTGCCTCGGCGTTCGGGTTCCGGCAGGTGGTGGCTATCAAAGGCAGCGCTGCGCTGTGGTCTCCCAAAGTGCTGCGCGCCGGCATGGGGGCGCATTTCGCGCTCGACCTGATCGAGGGTGTGGAGCACGCAGAGCTGCAGGCGCTTGAGGTGCCGTTGCTCGTCACCAGTTCCCACTTGGGTGACTGGCTGCACCGCGCCGCGTTGCCCTGGCCGTGTGCCTGGGTGCTCGGGCACGAAGGGCAGGGCGTGTCGCCAGTGCTGGAAGAGCGTTCTGCCATGCGCATTCGCATTGCGCAGCCCGGTGGCGAGGAGTCGCTGAACGTGGCGGCCGCAGCCGCCATTTGCCTGCATGCGAGCGGTGCTGCTCGCTGAAGGCGTTGTATTCGATGGGTGAGCTCCGCGAGTGGGCTGGCGAGACGAGAGATGGCGTTCAAGCCAACCCAAAAGCGGCGCGGGGAGACTTACTGCTGATTGCGCAGGAACTGGCGCACAAAGTCAGCTTGGTTGGGCGCGTCTTTTTCGGTGGTGAACACGACCTGCTGGCCTTCGACGCGGATCTTGAGCGCTGAGGCGAACTTGCATTGCACCTGACCCAGGCTGGCAGCCTTGGCCTTGACGGCGGGTGTGCTGCGGCACAGGGATTCCAGTTCGGAGGCGACCACGCCGCAGAAGCTGTCAATGCTCAGGGTCTGCAGTTTCTCGTCGTCGATCGATGCCCAGTCCACCGAGGTCTTCACCGGTGCGCCGCAGGCAGCGCTGGCATCCTGGTCCATCTTTGCCAAGTCGGCCTGTGCACTGGCCAGGCGCTTGTTGCGGTCAAAGCGAGCCAGTTTTTCTTGAACGCCCTGTTTTTGCTGGCGCTCGTAGCTCGCCTGCAGGTCCGCCAGCTTGAAGGCTTTGGTCTTGTCTTCGTGGAAGCCCAACATCACGCCATCGCGCTTGCCGGGCAGATACACCACGTACTGCTCACCGCCCACATAAGCATCGGTCTGCTTGTGCAGCAGGCCGTAGTTGCGGCCATCGATGCGGGTGGAGTACACATCGCGCGCTGTGCCTTGCTTTTCCACGGTGCTCAGAAAGACGACCTGGTCGATGGGGTCGTTGATGCCGCTCACGCGCACCAGTGCCTGCTTGCCGTCCACGCTGGGCGCGACCACCACTTCAACCCCTTGCGGGCCCACCAGGACTTTCGGATACTTGGCCAGCTCGATGGCCTGGGCGGCCAGGGTGATGCCGAGACCTGCCACTGCGACGGCAAGGGGACGAATGAAAGCGAACATGGAAACAGCCTCTCTTGAAGTTGGAAACATTGGTTTTTGAAATGGGCGCCGGGCGGAGTCTAGGGGCGCAGTGATGCACCGAAACGCCTGGAACACTTCCTTACGTAACAAGGTTATGCAAGCTATGCATTTGCCGGGCGAACGGGCCCGAAGGGTATAATCGGGAGCTTTTCTCGCAACAGCGTCGCCCGATCGCACCCAAAGCAAAAATTCATCTGAGAGCAGCCACCAGCACTGCGTACGTTTGCGTGTACGAGTGGCCTGCAGGCGCCGGGCGACCGTAACCATCCGGAGAACCCAGTGCTTTTGTCTCTCAAGGGAAACTTCCCGCCCGCCATCCTGGCGCTCGCAGACGGCACGGTCTTTATCGGCAACTCGATTGGTGCCACCGGCACCACCGTCGGTGAGGTGGTGTTCAACACCGCCATCACCGGTTATCAGGAAATCCTCACCGACCCCAGTTACTGCCAGCAGATCGTGACACTCACGTATCCGCACATCGGCAACTATGGCGTCAACAGTGAGGATGTCGAAGCCGACAAGGTCTATGCCGCGGGCCTGATCATCAAAGACCTGCCACTGCTGGCCAGCAACTTCCGTCAGACGGAAACCCTGTCCCAGTACCTCGTGCGCGAGAACACGGTCGCCATCGCCAACATCGACACCCGCAAGCTCACCCGCCTGCTGCGCAGCAAGGGCGCGCAAAACGGCGCCATCGTCGGTCTGGCCCAGGGCCAGGTGGTGACGCAGGCGCTCATCGACGAAGCCCTGGCGGCTGCCAAGGCGGCTCCCAACATGGCCGGGCTGGACCTGGCCAAGGTGGTGTCGACCAAGGCCTCCTACGAGTGGACGCAGACCGAGTGGGTGCTGGGCACGGGCTACGGCAAGCTCGAGTCTCCCCAGTTCCACGTGGTGGCCTACGACTACGGTGTGAAGCTGAACATCCTGCGCATGCTGGCCCAGCGCGGCTGCAAGGTCACTGTGGTGCCGGCACAAACGCCTGCCGCCGATGTGCTGGCCCTGAAGCCTGATGGCGTGTTCCTGTCCAACGGCCCTGGCGACCCAGAGCCCTGCGACTACGCCATCGCCGCCACCCGCACCATCGTCGACAGCGGCGTGCCGACGTTCGGCATCTGCCTGGGGCACCAGATCATGGCCCTGGCCGCGGGCGCCAAGACCTTCAAGATGACGAACAGCCACCACGGCGCCAACCACCCCGTGAAGGACCTGGACAACGGCCGCGTGAGCATCACCAGCCAGAACCACGGTTTCGCGGTGGACATGCAGTCGCTGCCGGCCAACCTGCGTGCCACGCACGTCAGTTTGTTCGACGGCACGCTGCAGGGCCTGGCGCACAAGGACAAGCCGGCGTTCTGCTTCCAGGGCCACCCCGAGGCCTCGCCCGGCCCGCACGACATCGCCTACCTGTTCGACCGCTTCACCGACGCCATGCGCGCGGCCAAGGCGGCCTGAAATCAAGGAACAGCGCCATGAAATTTTTCAGCTTCCCCCTCGCGACCCTCGAAAAGGCGATCCACAAGCGCGTCCTGACGCTGCCGTCGCCCTACCGCGAATGGTTCACCGAGCGATGGGCGCAAAAGCCCTACAAAAAGTCCTTTGTCGAGAACAAGGCCATGCCCCTGATCACGCTCGTGGCCAAGGGCAAGACGCTGGACGACGCAGAGTTCGAAGAGCTGCTCAAGGAATGGGAAGTGACCTTTTATGACGCTGAAGAGGAAGTCCTGCGCCCGCTGATCCAGGGGGATGGCCTGCTGCAACTGATGCAGAAGAACCTTCCCCCGGCGCGGGCCGAGGCGCTGCTCACCAAGCTGACCGCCCGCCGCCCGCAGGCGGACGCCGCACCCTCTGTAGAGACCCCTGGCTCCCAGGCAGCCGAACCTACGATCGACTGATCGACGCACCATGCCAAAACGTACAGACATCAAAAGCATTCTCATCATCGGCGCTGGCCCGATCATCATCGGCCAGGCCTGCGAATTCGACTACTCCGGCGTACAGGCCTGCAAGGCCCTGCGTGAAGAGGGCTACAAGGTCATCCTGATCAACAGCAACCCCGCGACGATCATGACCGACCCGGCCACGGCCGACGTGACCTACATCGAGCCCATCACCTGGCAGACAGTCGAGAAGATCATCGCCAAGGAGCGTCCCGACGCCATCCTGCCCACCATGGGCGGCCAGACCGCGCTGAACTGCGCGCTGGACCTGTGGCACAACGGCGTGCTCGACAAGTACAAGGTCGAGCTGATCGGCGCCACGCCCGAAGCCATCGACAAGGCCGAAGACCGCCTCAAGTTCAAGGACGCCATGACCAAGATCGGTCTGGGCTCTGCGCGCTCGGGCATTGCCCACAGCATGGAAGAAGCCTGGGGCGTGCAAAAGCAGGTGGGCTTCCCTACCGTGATCCGTCCCAGCTTCACGCTGGGCGGCACCGGCGGCGGCATTGCCTACAACCCCGAAGAATTCGAGACCATCTGCAAGCGCGGTCTGGAAGCCTCGCCCACCAACGAGTTGCTGATCGAAGAGTCGCTGCTCGGCTGGAAGGAATACGAGATGGAAGTGGTCCGCGACAAGGCGGACAACTGCATCATCATCTGCTCCATCGAGAACCTCGACCCGATGGGCGTGCACACCGGCGACTCGATCACCGTGGCCCCCGCGCAGACGCTGACCGACAAGGAATACCAGATCCTGCGCAATGCCTCCCTGGCAGTGCTGCGCGAGATCGGTGTGGACACGGGCGGCTCCAACGTGCAGTTCTCGATCAATCCGCAAGACGGCCGCATGGTCGTGATCGAGATGAACCCGCGCGTCTCGCGCTCGTCGGCGCTTGCCTCCAAGGCCACGGGTTTCCCCATCGCCAAGGTCGCCGCCAAGCTGGCCGTGGGCTACACGCTCGATGAGCTGCGCAATGAAATCACGGGCGGCATCACGCCCGCGTCGTTCGAGCCTTCCATCGACTACGTGGTCACCAAGATCCCGCGTTTCGCGTTCGAAAAATTCCCCACGGCCGACAGCCGTCTGACCACGCAGATGAAGTCCGTGGGCGAGGTCATGGCCATGGGCCGTACCTTCCAGGAATCCTTCCAGAAGGCCCTGCGCGGCCTGGAAGTGGGCGTGGACGGGATGAACGAGAAGACCCAGGACCGCGAAGTGCTCGAAAAGGAACTGGGCGAGCCCGGTCCTGAGCGCATCTGGTATGTGGGCGACGCCTTCGCCATGGGTTTGTCGGTCGACGAAGTCTTCGACCTCACCAAGATCGACAAGTGGTTCCTGGTGCAGATCGAGCAGATCGTGAAGATCGAGCTCGACATCGACAAGCTGGTGGTCGAAAAAGGCGAGGGCGCCCTGGCGGCGCTCGACGCGGGCACGCTGTTCACGCTCAAGCAAAAGGGTTTTTCCGACCGCCGCCTGGCCAAGCTGCTCAAGACCACCGAAAACGCCGTGCGCGAAGCACGCCACGCACTGAAAGTGCGCCCGGTGTACAAGCGCGTGGACACCTGTGCGGCCGAGTTCGCTACCAACACGGCATACCTGTACTCCACGTATGAGGCCGCCACGCATGGCGGCGTCGCGGAATGCGAGTCGGAGCCCACCAACAACAAGAAGATCATGGTGCTGGGCGGTGGCCCGAACCGTATTGGCCAGGGCATCGAGTTCGACTACTGCTGCGTGCACGCGGCGCTGGCGATGCGCGAGGACGGCTACGAGACCATCATGGTCAACTGCAACCCCGAGACCGTCTCCACCGACTACGACACGTCTGACCGCCTGTACTTCGAGCCTGTGACGCTCGAGGACGTGCTCGAGATCGTGGACAAGGAAAAGCCGGTCGGCGTGATCGTGCAGTACGGCGGCCAGACGCCTCTGAAGCTCGCCCTCGGCCTGGAAGCCGCTGGCGTGCCCATCATCGGCACCAGCCCCGACATGATCGATGCCGCCGAAGACCGCGAGCGCTTTCAAAAGCTGCTGGGCGAACTCGGCCTGCGCCAGCCGCCGAACGCGACTGCGCGCACCGAACCCGAGGCCCTGGAAAAGGCCGCCGCCCTGGGCTACCCCCTGGTGGTGCGCCCCAGCTATGTGCTGGGCGGCCGCGCGATGGAAATCGTGCACGAGCAGCGCGACCTGGAGCGCTACATGCGCGAAGCCGTCAAGGTGAGCAACGACTCGCCCGTGCTGTTGGACCGCTTCCTCTCCAACGCCATCGAGTGCGATGTGGACTGCGTGCGCGACTCTGCAGGCGTCACCTTCATCGGTGGCGTGATGGAACACATTGAGCAGGCCGGCGTGCACAGCGGCGACTCCGCCTGTTCGCTGCCACCGTACTACCTGTCGCAGCCGACCATCGATGAGATCAAGCGCCAGACCGCCGCCATGGCCGAAGGCCTGAGCGTGGTGGGCCTGATGAACGTGCAGTTCGCCATCCAGGAAGTCGATGGCAAGGACGTAATCTACGTCCTGGAAGTGAACCCGCGCGCCTCGCGCACGGTGCCCTTCGTGAGCAAGGCCACCGGCATCCAGCTGGCCAAGGTGGCCGCGCGCTGCATGGCCGGCCAGACGCTGGCATCGCAAGGCATCACCAAGGAAGTGACACCCCCGTACTTCAGCGTGAAGGAGGCCGTGTTCCCGTTCGTGAAGTTCCCGGGCGTGGACACCATCCTCGGCCCCGAGATGAAGTCCACCGGCGAAGTCATGGGCGTGGGCAAGACCTTCGGCGAAGCCTTTGTGAAGAGCCAGCTCGGCGCAGGCACCAAGCTGCCCACATCGGGCAAGGTGTTCCTGACCGTGAAGAACGCCGACAAGCCGCGCGCTGTCGACATCGCACGCCAACTGGTGGCCCTGGGCTTCGAACTGGTGGCCACTAAGGGCACGGCCGCCGCGATTGAAGCGGCCGGCGTGCCGGTCAAGGTGGTCAACAAGGTGACGGAAGGCCGCCCGCACATCGTGGACATGATCAAGAACAACGAGATCGTGATGGTGATCAACACCGTGGAAGAGCGCCGCAACGCGATCGCCGATTCACGCGCCATCCGCACCTCGTCGCTGCTCGCACGCGTCACCACCTTCACCACCATCTTCGGCGCCGAAGCGGCGGTGGAAGGCATGAAGTACCTGGACAACCTGGACGTGTACTCGGTACAGGAACTGCACGCGCAGCTCGCGGCCTGAAGGCCCCCAAAAGCGGCATAATTGGCCGCTGAACAACACCGCCGCGCGGCAACGTGCGGCGGTTTCCTTTTGTAGGGTCGCCAATCGCACAGCATTGCTTGCCATGCGGGCTGACCGACCGGTGCAGCGCTAGAGGCGCGCACCGGCCTTGTTGACCTATGGAGACGAACGAAAAAACATGGCCACCATTCCAATTACCAAGCGCGGCTCTGAAAAGCTCAAGGAAGAACTGCACCGCCTCAAGACGGTGGAGCGCCCCGCAGTCATCACCGCCATCGCCGAAGCCCGTGCGCAGGGCGACCTGAGCGAAAACGCCGACTACGACGCCGCCAAGGACCGCCAGGGTTTCATCGAAGGCCGCATCCAGGAAATCGAAGGGAAGCTCTCGGTGGCACAGGTGATCGACCCCAGCGCTGTCGACGGCGGCGGCAAGGTGGTCTTCGGCGCCACGGTCGAACTGGAAGATGAAGAGTCCGGCGAAGCCGTCAAGTACCAGATCGTGGGCGAGGACGAGGCAGACCTCAAGCAGGGCCTGATCAACATTTCGAGCCCCATCGCCCGTGCGCTGATCGGCAAGGAAGAGGGCGACACCGCCGAAGTGCAGGCGCCCGGTGGCGTGCGCCGCTATGAAGTGGTGGGCGTGAGCTACCAGTGATGATCGTGCGGGGCATGTTCCAGCGTCTTCCGGCCCTGGTGGCTGCCCTGTGGTGGGGAAGTTTGACCACCATCGGGTTCCTGGTGGTGCCCCTGCTTTTTGCGCACCTGCCGTCGCCGTCCATCGCCGGCAACATGGCGGCCAGGCTTTTTGCCGCGCAGACCTGGGTGGCTGTCGTATGCTGCGTGGTATTGCTGCTGATATCGCGACCAAAACACGCGATAGCGCAGTACCCGTGGGCGAAGTTTGCTATGATTTTTATACTAGGCGGCATGCTGTTGGCACTGCTGTCCCAGTTTGGCGTGGCGCCACGCATCGTGGCCCGCCAGGACCTGCGCCTGTGGCACAGCGTGGGGTCCGTCATGTATGTGCTGCAGTGGGGCTGCGCGTTGGCGGTGCTCTGGAGCACCCTGCGTCCGGATGCCACCGACGCACCTGTGACCGACGCTGACGATGCGTCTGTAGACACTGACACTGTCTGAAACCATTGAGCGGTTGACGCTCGGCAGTGCTGCGACAGGGCCGAACCGTTCCCTTTCCCAGTCACAGAAAGTCAGCGGGTCAATCAGCTGCTGAAGGCGCCTGCACTGGCATCTTGCACCCTAGGGTTGTGATGCGATGCACGGCGTGACGCTGGTGCCCGCAGGTCGCCATGACTCCTGCCACTACTCTCGCCAATATTCCGCCACCCATGTGGCGGGCCGGATATAGCGAAACGGGCGGTTGCGCCGCCCGGCCAGCGCATCGGGCGGATTGCATTCCCCATGAAAGACCACGATGCGGGCTCCCGGCGGCACAAAAGGGGGCTGCCAGTAGTTGGTGGGCCAGCGGGGAATGCCGTGGTACTTGAAGCTCGGGCACCACTCGGCGGGCCAGTACTGCAGCTTGCCCTGCTTGTGCAAGAAGTCTGACAAATAGGCCTGCTCGTTGCGAAACTCCTGCCGGATCTCGGCAAAGTGCGCGCGGAAATGCTCCAGCACGTCCGGGTGCGCGCCCAGCTCGAACCGGTAGACCGATGAGTTGCCGGTGATGCGCCACGGGCGCTTGTAGTCGTGAATGATCAGGAACTGGCCAGGCTGGGTGAAGAACCCGTCCAGGCTGCCCGTGATGACCACGTCCACATCCAGGAACAAGGCAGTACCCCGCAGCCCGTGCAGATCGGCGGCAAAGGTGGCCAGCTTGGTCCAGCCGCGCTCCGGAATGCCGGGCGGCAGGTCGAGCGCCGGAATGGGCAGGCACAGCACCTCGCTGCGAATGCCCGCGCTGTCGTCCGTCAGGCAGACGAAGCGAAAGTCCCCAGCCAAGTGCCTTCGCACCATCGCATAGAGCCGATTGACGTACTCGGGGCCATATTTCGTGCCCCACTTCATGCAGATGATGTGGCGGACGGGGTGCGCGCCGTCTAGTGCTGCAGACCCTGCATGTACTGCAGATACTGCGGAGAGGCTCATCAGTCTGACTGGCGTTTCTTGATGGATTTCTGCTTTGGCTTGGCGCGCTTGATCTGGCCGCCGGAGGTCAGGCGCTGGTTGCCCAGCACGCGCAGCTGCTTGATTTCCGGGCGCTGGCCGCCGCGCTTGCTGAACTTGAGCACCTTCACATCGCGTGGGCCGGGCATGCGGTCGTCGTCCACCGCCTTTTCCTTGGCCGGAACGGGGCGCCAGAGCACCAGCAGCTTGCCGATGTGCTGCACGGGGGCAGCATTGAGGTCGGCGGCGAGTTCCTGGTACATCAGCTCGCGGGCTGCACGGTCGTCGCCGAACACGCGAACCTTGATGAGGCCGTGGGCATTGAGCGCAGCGTCGATCTCTTTTTTGACGGCAGGGGTCAGGCCGTCGCCGCCAACCAGGACCACAGGGTCCAGATGGTGGGCATCAGCGCGGTGAAATCGGCGCTCGGCGGGGGTCAGTTGAATTTGGGGCATGGGCCCTATTATCCGCGGCCTGCCGTCCGGTGGCCGTATTTCATCCGGCATGGCGCATGCGGGGGGCGGCAATATCGGTTGTCGAGAGACAATACGGCGGTATGAAAGTCAAAACTCAGAGCAAGAAGGTCAACAAAGCCTGGCTGAACGACCACGTGAACGACACGTACGTCAAGCTGGCCCACAAAGAGGGCTACCGCGCACGGGCGGCCTACAAGCTCAAGGAGATCGACGAGCAATTCGGACTGGTCAAGCCGGGCTACACCGTGGTGGACCTGGGCTCGACGCCCGGGGCCTGGAGCCAGTACCTGCGCCGCCGGATGTCACCCACCGGGGCGGCGGCGGGCCAGCTCAACGGGACCATCATTGCGCTGGACATCCTGCCCATGGAGCCCGTCGAGGGCGTCATCTACCTGAACGGGGATTTTCGCGAGGCCGATGTTCTGGCCCGGCTCGAAGAGGCCCTGTCCGGCAAGGTGGTGGATGTCGTGGTGTCCGACATGGCCCCCAATCTGTCGGGCATCGAGGCGGCCGATTCTGCCCGCATCGCCCATCTGGTGGAGCTGGCGGTGGATTTTGCTTGCAACCATTTGAAACCGGACGGAGCGCTGGTGGTGAAGCTTTTTCACGGCAGCGGATACAGTGACCTGGTAACGCTTTTCAAGCAGACCTTCAAGGTCGTGAAACCCGTCAAACCCAAGGCGTCGCGCGACAAATCGTCAGAGACTTTTTTGGTGGGCATCGGGCTGAAAAAAGCGGCCTGATGGGCCTTGTCCGGGGTCAAGAAGCGTGAATTACGGCCACAAAGCCCGTGCTGTTTCCATGGCCGATAGTGGGAATAGCTATGGCCGGATGCCTTGAAAGACCTAAAATGAGCCACACATGCGAGCCGTGACGTGACGGCAGTGTGTCCGTTTTCTGTTTCCTGCAACTGGAGCCCCGCTTGAATAATCAGTGGTTTTCAAAAATTGCCGTGTGGCTGGTCATTGCCATGGTGCTTTTTACGGTGTTCAAACAATTTGACACCCGTTCAGGCGCCAGCGCAGGCCACGTCGGCTACTCGGAATTCCTTGAGGAAGTCCGCAGCAACCGCATCAAGAGTGCAACCATCCAGGAAGGCCAGGGCGGCACCGAGATCGTGGCCGTCACCAACGACGACCGCAAGATCCGCACGACCGCCACCTACCTCGACCGCGGCCTCGTGGGCGACCTCATCAACAACAACGTCAAGTTCGACGTCAAGCCCCGCGAAGAAGGCTCCCTGCTCATGACCTTGCTGGTCAGCTGGGGCCCCATGCTGCTGCTGATCGGCGTGTGGGTGTACTTCATGCGCCAGATGCAGGGCGGCGGCAAGGGCGGTGCCTTCAGCTTCGGCAAGAGCAAGGCGCGCATGCTCGACGAGAACAACAACCAGGTAACGTTCGCGGACGTGGCCGGTTGCGACGAGGCCAAGGAAGAAGTCAAGGAAGTCGTCGACTTCTTGAAGGATCCGCAAAAATTCCAGAAGCTGGGCGGACGCATCCCCCGCGGCCTGCTGCTGGTGGGCCCTCCCGGTACCGGCAAGACCCTGCTGGCCAAGTCCATCGCGGGCGAAGCCAAGGTGCCGTTCTTCAGCATCTCGGGCTCGGACTTCGTGGAAATGTTCGTCGGCGTGGGCGCAGCCCGTGTGCGCGACATGTTCGACAACGCCAAGAAGAACGCCCCCTGCATCATCTTCATCGATGAAATCGACGCTGTGGGCCGCCAGCGTGGTGCCGGCCTCGGTGGTGGCAATGATGAGCGCGAGCAAACCCTGAACCAGATGCTGGTCGAGATGGACGGCTTTGAAACCAATCTGGGCGTGATCGTGGTGGCTGCCACCAACCGCCCCGACATCCTGGACGCGGCCCTGCTGCGCCCCGGCCGTTTCGACCGCCAGGTCTACGTGACGCTGCCCGATATCCGTGGCCGCGAACAGATCCTGAACGTGCACATGCGCAAGATCCCGATCGGGCAGGACGTGGCCCCGAACATCATTGCCCGCGGCACGCCCGGCATGAGCGGTGCCGACCTGGCCAACCTGTGCAACGAAGCTGCCCTGATGGCTGCGCGCCGCAACGCACGCACGGTGGAGATGCAGGACTTCGAGAAGGCCAAGGACAAGATCCTCATGGGCCCAGAACGCAAGAGCATGGTCATGCCCGAGGAAGAGCGCCGCAACACGGCCTACCACGAGTCGGGCCACGCCCTGATCGGCAAGCTGCTGCCCAAGTGCGACCCGGTGCACAAGGTCACCATCATCCCCCGCGGCCGTGCCCTGGGCGTGACAATGAGCCTGCCTGCACAAGACCGCTACAGCTACGACCGCGAGTACATGCTCAACCAGATCAGCATGCTGTTCGGTGGCCGTATCGCTGAAGAAGTGTTCATGAACCAGATGACCACCGGCGCCAGCAACGACTTCGAACGTGCCACGCACATTGCGCGTGACATGGTCACCCGCTACGGCATGACGGATGCCCTGGGCCCGATGGTCTATGCGGAAAACGAAGGCGAAGTGTTCCTGGGCCGTTCGGTGACCAAGACCACCACGATGAGCGAGCAGACCATGGAAAAGGTCGACATGGAAGTGCGCCGCATCATCGACGAGCAGTACAACCTGGCCCGCCGCCTGATCGAAGAGAACAGCGACAAGATGCACGCCATGGCCAAGGCCCTGCTCGAATGGGAAACCATCGACACCGAGCAGCTGGACGACATCATGGCGGGCAAGGAGCCACGTCCTCCCAAGGACTGGACGCCACGCACGCCTCCCTCGTCGGGCGGCGACAACTCCAGCGGCGGCACACCTGCCGTGGCCACGGACACCGCTCCCTCGGCTGCCTGAAGGCTGAGGTGCATTTGAACCGCTGAACGGGGCCTTGTGCCCCGTTTTTCTGTTTCTGATCCCATCGCCCATCGCCCATCGCCCATCGCCCATCGCTTGTTGTCCAGCGCTTGCTATCCGATCTCGATACTCGCTGTTCGACGCTCAGCTTCGTACTCCACCGCGTTCCCATGCTTCTCTTTCTGTGTGTTGCCCGGTGCTGCACGTGTGCTCGGCTTCTGATTCCCCTGCAACCATGATCTGGCAGACCTCCCGCTTCGTCATTGACCTGTCCCGTCCGCAGATCATGGGAATCGTCAACGTGACGCCCGATTCGTTTTCGGACGGCGGACACCACGGCTCCACCACTGCGGCATTGCGGCATTGCGAGCAGTTGCTGATCGATGGCGCGGACATCCTCGACATCGGTGGCGAGTCCACGCGCCCTGGCAGCCCGGCGGTGCCTCTGGACGAGGAGCTTGCCCGCGTGGTGCCGCTGGTGCGTGATGCCGTCAGCCTGGGCGTGCCGATCTCGGTAGACACCTACAAGCCTGAGGTCATGCAAGCCGTCCTGGACCTGGGCGCTGACATCGTCAACGACATCTGGGCCCTGCGCCAGCCGGGCGCCGTTGCCGCCGTGGCCGCGCACCCGCGCTGTGGTGTGTGCCTGATGCACATGCACTGCGATCCGCAGACCATGCAGGCCGCGCCCATGGAGGGCGATGTCGTAGCGCAGGTGCTATCTTTTTTGGAGCTGTCAGCGCAGAATCTGCTGGCTGCGGGCGTGCAAAAGGATCGCATCGTGGTCGACCCGGGCATCGGCTTTGGCAAGACCGTGTCGCAGAACTTTGCCTTGCTCGCGCACCAGCAGCGGCTGCGCGATGCGGGCTATGCCGTGCTGGCTGGGTGGTCGCGCAAATCGTCGCTGGGTGCTGTCACAGACCTGCCGGTGGACCAGCGCATGGTGCCCAGCGTGGCCGCTGCCGTGCTGGCGGTGGAGCGGGGTGCATCGGTCGTGCGGGTGCATGACGTGCGGGATACCGCGGCGGCGTTGAAGGTGTGGGTTGCTATGCAGCAGCAGGCCGCGGGCTGATGCTGCAGCGGTGTGTCGCCAGCGCCGGGTCGGCGCAGGCGATGCGGCTTGTTGCAGGGCGCCGCGGGGCGGTCCATAACGAATAACGAGATACACGAGGAGACGCTCGAACATGACGCGCCAATATTTTGGAACCGACGGCATCCGCGGAACGGTGGGGCAGCCCCCCATCACCCCTGACTTCGTGCTGCGCTTGGCCCATGCCGTGGGCCGCGTGCTGCGCCGCACCGAAGAGCGCCCGACGGTGCTGATCGGCAAGGACACCCGCATCTCGGGCTACATGCTCGAGAGCGCGCTCGAGTCTGGCTTCAACTCCGCCGGGGTAGACGTGGTGCTGCTCGGCCCACTGCCTACGCCCGGTGTGGCCTACCTCACGCGGGCCCAGCGGGCCAGCCTGGGGGTGGTCATCAGTGCCAGCCACAACCCGTATCCCGACAACGGCATCAAGTTCTTCAGTGCCCAGGGCACCAAGCTGCCCGACGCGTGGGAGCTGGCGGTAGAGACTGCCGTGGCCGAGCCCCCCGTGTGGGTGGATTCGGCCAGCCTCGGCAAGGCCCGGCGCCTGGACGATGCGGCCGGACGCTACATCGAATTCTGCAAGAGCACCTTTCCCCAGGACCTCACGCTCAAGGGCGTCAAGATCGTGGTGGACGCTGCGCACGGCGCGGCCTACCAGGTGGCGCCCAAGGTGTTCCACGAGCTGGGGGCCGAGGTGCTGTCCATAGGCTGCGCGCCCGACGGCCTCAACATCAACCGCGACGTGGGCGCCACGCACCCCGATGCGCTGGTGCGGGCCGTGCGTGCCAACCGGGCGGACTACGGCATTGCGCTGGACGGCGACGCCGACCGGCTGCAGGTAGTGGACGCCACGGGCCGTTTGTACAACGGCGACGAGCTGCTGTACCTGATGGCCGCCGACCGCATGGGCCGTGACGAGCACGTGCCCGGCGTGGTGGGCACGCTGATGACCAACATGGCGGTGGAAGTGGCGCTGCAGGCGCGCGGCGTGAAGTTTGTGCGCGCCAAGGTGGGCGACCGGTACGTGCTGGAAGAGCTGGCCCGCAACCGCTGGGTGCTGGGCGGGGAGGGCTCCGGCCACCTGCTGGCCCTGGACCGCCATACCACGGGCGACGGCCTGGTGAGTGCGCTGCAGGTGCTGCAGGCCTGCGTGCGCAGTGGCCGTACGTTGTCCCAATTGCTGGCCGAGGTCACGCTGTACCCGCAGGTACTGCTCAACGTGCGCTTGGCGCCGGGCCAGGACTGGAAGTCCAATCGCCTGCTCGCAGACACCACGCGCAGCGTGGAGCAGGAACTCGGCTCGTCGGGCCGGGTGCTGATCCGAGCGAGCGGCACCGAGCCTTTGCTGCGGGTGATGGTGGAAGCGCGCGATGCCCAGCAGGCCAGCCTGTGCGCGCAAAAGCTCGCCGATGCGGCTCGTGCTGGCTGATAGCGCCTAACGCACCTCACGCCTCAGCCAGCCCAGCCGTTCAGCGCCGCCGATCCATCCCCGCCAGTCGCCCCCCCGCTCAGCTTGCCGAAAAGCGGGCGGGTTGGGCGATCCGGTACGCTGTCACCTTGACTGCCGAAGCCACCTTACCGAAGCCACTTTAAGCCGCTCAGGATTCCTCTCATGTCGTCTGCCGCTTTGACTTCCACTTCGACATCCATCGCCATCGCCATCGACGTCCGGCGCGTGGACTTTGCCAACGCCCGCGATGCCCAGGCCCTGGTTGATTTGCTCGACGGCTATGCACGCGACGCAGCGGGCGGCGGCGAGCCACTCAGTGACGAGGTGAAGCAGGGGCTGCCAGAGGCACTGCGGCAGCGCCCCCAGGCCTTCAGCGTGATCGCCTGGGCGGCTGACCCATCCGCCCCAGGGGGCGAGTTGCCCGTGGGGCTGATCAATTGCCTGGAAGGTTTTTCTACCTTTGCGTGCAAGCCCCTGGTCAACGTGCACGACGTGGCCGTGGCGCCCGGGTGGCGCGGCCACCGCATCGCCCAGCGCATGCTGCAGGCGGTGGAGGCGATAGCCCGGGAGCGTGGCGCCTGCAAGCTGACCATGGAGGTGCTGTCGGGCAACCACAGCGCCCTGCGCGCCTACGAACGCCAAGGCTTCGCGGCCTACACTCTGGACCCCGGCATGGGGCAGGCGCAGTTCCTGCAAAAGGTTCTGGAGGGCGCGGGGCCGCCTCCCGTGCCCGCACTCTGAACTTTCCTCGGAGACCAGACCGCATGAAGACATCTTGGGACCGGATCGCTGTGATGGCCTGTGCCGCGCTCACGGCTTTGGCTGTGGCGCCCGCGGCGCACGCGGGCAAGACGCTCGATGCCATCAAGGCGCGGGGGCAGGTGGTGTGCGGCGTCAATACCGGCCTGGCCGGGTTCGCGATGGCCGACGCGAGCGGCAAGTGGTCGGGCCTGGACGTGGACGTGTGCCGCGCCCTGGCGGCCGCGGTGCTCGGCGACGGCCACAAGGTCAAGTACGTGCCGGTGGACGTGCCCCAGCGCTTTACCGCGCTGCAGTCCGGCGAGGTGGATGTGCTCTCGCGCAACACCACGTTCTCGCTCACCCGCGACGCGTCGCTGGGACTGCACCAGACCGTGGTGACCTACTACGACGGGCAGGGCTTCATCGTCCCCACCAAGAGCAAGATCAAGAGCGCCCGCCAGCTCAAGGGGCAGACCGTGTGCGTTCAGTCGGGCACCACCACCGAGAAGAACCTGCTCGACTACTCACGCGCCAACGGCCTGGATGTCAAGCCCGTGATGTTCGAGAAGATCGACGTGGCCACCAGCGCCTACTTGGCGGGCCGTTGCACGGCCTACACCACCGATGCGTCGGGCCTGGCGTCCTTGCGCAGCACCGTGCGTGACGGAGCGGCTGTGCACACCATCCTCCCGGACCTGATCTCCAAAGAGCCTTTGGGGCCCCTGGTGCGCCGTGGGGACGACGAGTGGTTTGCGGTGGTCAAGTGGGTGATCTACGGCCTCATCGAATCCGAAGAATATGGCGTGACGCAGGCCAACGCAGACCAGCTGAAAACCAACAGCACGAACCCGGTGGTGCAGCGCATTCTGGGGACGTCGGAAGACACGGGCAAGCTGCTGGGCCTGGACCGGGACTGGATGCTGCGGGCCGTCAAGACCACGGGCAACTATGGCGAGATTTTTGAGCGCAATGTCGGCCCCAAGTCTGCGCTGGGACTGCCGCGCGGGCTGAACAACCAGTGGAACAAGCAGGGGCTGATGTACGCCTTCCCGATCCGCTGAGGACTTGATGGGGCTTAAGCGTGACGACGTAAGTTGCAAAAGGTCTGCCCTTGATCTGCTATTAAAAATATAGCTGCTTGCGCTTGTCTATCAAGCGGTAGGCCTTGTTTTTATCTGAAACCGATGCGCAGTGGCCCTAAGCTGGGGGCAAAGTTGTCGCACTGCCGCGGTGTACTGTCTTGGCGCAGCAGCCCGTCAGTGCACCTGCTGCTGTCGCATGAAGACTTCGAGCTCCGGCGCGGCCAGGGGCATGCTGAAGTGGTAGCCCTGCGCCTCGTCGCAGCCTTGTTCCAGCAAAAACGCGAGCTGCCCTTCCGTCTCCACACCCTCTGCCGTGGTGCGCATGCCCAGTGCCTGGGCCATGCGGATGATGGCGCTCACGATGGCGCGGTCGTTGCCCTCGTCGCCAAGGTCGCGCACGAACGACTGGTCGATCTTGAGCTTGAAGATCTGAAAGCGCTTGAGCTGGCTCAGCGATGAATAGCCGGTGCCGAAGTCGTCCATCGACATGCGCACGCCGCGCGCGTGCAGTTGGTCCATGGTGGCCACGGCAGCATGGGGGTCGTCCACGGCCACGCCTTCGGTCAGCTCCAGCTCCAGCGCATCGGGGGGCAGGTCGAACTCGGCCAGGATGCGGCTCACCATCTCGGGCAACTGCGGCTGGCGGAACTGGATCGCCGACAGGTTCACCGCCATCATCAGGCCAGGGAACCCATCGGCGCGCCACACCTTCAGTTGCGCGAGCGCCGTGCGCAGCACCCACTCGCCAATCTGCAGGATCTGGCCGCTGTCTTCGGCGATGGGGATGAACTCTGCGGGGGAGATACCTCCCAGCTGCGGGTGCTGCCACCGCAGCAATGCCTCCACGCTGCGCACGGCGCCCGTGGTCAGGCTCATCTGGGGCTGGTAGTGCAGTTGCAGCTGGTTGCGCTCCAGGGCGCGGCGCAGGGCGTTCTCCAACTGTAGCGCGCGCACGGACTGGGCCTGCATCTCGGGCGTGAAGAACTTGAAGGTGTTGCGCCCATCGAGCTTGGCGCGGTACATGGCCACGTCGGCCGACTGGGTCAGGGTGTCGAAGTCGGCGCCGTCCTGCGGAAACAGCGCGATGCCCATGGACGGCGCCATGGTCAGCTCGTGGTGATCGATCTGGTAGTGCTGGCGCGAGGCCTCCTGCAGCTTGCCCGCCACGCGGGCCGCGCCGTGGGCATTGGCACCCGGCAGCAGCAGCACGAACTCATCGCCGCCCAGGCGCGAGACGGTGTCCTTGTCCCGCACCACGGCGCGCAGCCGCTTGGCGATCTCCACCAGCAGCACATCGCCCACGCGGTGGCCCAGCGAGTCGTTCACATGCTTGAAATGGTCCAGGTCCAGGAAGATCACGGCCAGCGGTGTGTTGCCCTCTTGCGCCACGCGGATGGCCTGCTGCGCGCGTTCGGACAGCAGCGTGCGGTTGGGCAGGCCGGTCAGGGCGTCGTAATGGGCCAGCCAGTAGATGCGCTCCTGGTCCGCCTTGCGGTCGCTGATCTCGCGGTGCAGGTTGTCCACCGTTTCGCGCAGCTCCTGGGTGCGGTCCTGCACCTGCTGCTCCAGGTCCTCGTGCGCGCGCGCCAGGGCCGCCTGGGCCTGTTTGCGCTCGGTGATGTCCATGGTGATCCAAATGGTGCCCTGCGACGCATCCGCCGGGTCCAGCGACTTGCTGCGCACCTCGCAGATCACGGGAGTGCCGTCCTTGCGGCACAGCTCCACCTCGCCCTCGTAGGTCAGGCCTGCCGCCATGGGCGGGTAGCAGCGGCGGCCCACCTCGTCCCAGGCCGCGTCGCTGGCATACCAGCGGCGCGACGAGCTGCCCACCAGCTCGCCCGGCTGGTAGCCCAGCATCTGCTCGAAATGGTGGTTGCAGCGCGTCAGCTGCCGGTCGCGCAGAAAGGCGATGCCCACCATGGCGCTGTCGAACAGCAACTGCTTTTCGCTGACGGCCGCGTTCAGCGCGGCCTCGGCGCGTTTTTGTTCGTCGATGTCGTCAACGATCCAGATCGAGCCTTCCGCCGTGTCGTGCGGGTTGATGAGGCGCCCCGTGAGGCTGCCCCAGAACAAACTGCCGTCGCGCCGGCGCAGTTGGCGCTCGATGCGAAACGACTGGCCCTGCGCAAGCACCGGGTAGGCCGTGCGCCCCAGTTCCCTGAAAGCGTCACGGTCGGGGTAGAAAGCCTCGGTGTTCTGCCCGACCACCCGCTCGGCACTGGCGTAGCCAAAGATCTCCGCATACCGCTGGTTGCACCGCACCACACTGCGCTGGCGCAGAAACACGATGCCGACGCCGGCACTGTCGAGCAAGGTTTGCTGTTCGCGCAAGGCGCGCTGCAGGGGCGTTTGGGGGGCGGCTCCAGGACGCTGCAACTCTGGAGCGCCGTAGGGCGCGGACATGGGAACCGGGAGCAATGGAAAGCCAGAGGCAGGAAATTTGTACCAAATTGTAGCAGTGCCGCCTTGCAGCGCCACCGCGGGCAAGCCGCAGGGCCGTGGTGCAGTCACTCAGCGGCAGTGCGGCAGGGTGTTGGTCATGCCAGCTTGCACCCACGTGCTCAGGGCTTCGCCGCTCAGCCAGGCAGGTTCAAATGGCTGCGCAGGTAGGCTTCGAAGTCTGCCGCGGGCAGGGGCCGGCTGAAGAGGTAGCCCTGGCCCTCGTCGCAGCCCTGCGCGCGCAGGAATTCGAGCTGCCCGTCGGTCTCCACCCCCTCGGCCGTGGTCTGCATGCCCAGGGCCTGAGCCATGCGGATGATGGCGCTCACGATGGCGCGGTCGTTGGCATCGTCTTCCAGGTCCCGCACGAACGACTGGTCGATCTTGAGCTTGTAGATCTGAAAGCGTTTGAGGTAACTCAGCGACGAGTACCCGGTGCCGAAGTCATCCATCGACAGCCGCACACCGCGTTCGTGCAGCTGGTCCATCATGGCCAGCGCGGCAGCGGGGTCGTCCACGGCAGCGCCCTCGGTCAGCTCCAGCTCCAGCCGGCGGGCGGGCAGCCCGGCCTGCACCAGGCACCGCGTCACCATCTCGGGCAACTGCGGGTGGCGGAACTGCACGGCCGACACGTTCACTGACACGGCCCTGAGCGGCAGCTGCATGTCCAGCCAGCGCTTGATGTCACCCACGGCGGTGCGGATCACCCATTCGCCAATTGCGACGATCATGCCGCTGCTCTCTGCCACTGGCACAAACTCGGCGGGTGACACCATGCCCAGCTCGGGGTGACGCCAGCGCAGCAGGGCCTCGGCACCCACCAGCTTGCGGGTGTCCAGCGACACCTGGGGCTGGTAGTGCAGCTCGAACTGGTTGCGCTCCAGGGCGCGGCGCAGGGCGTTTTCGATCTGCAGCGCGCGTGCGGTGCGGGCCTCCAGGTCGGCCGTGAAGAAGCCGTACCGGTTGCGGCCATTTTGCTTGGCGCGGTACATGGCTGCATCGGCCCGCTGGTACAGCGTGTCGAATGTTTCGCCGTCTGCCGGGTACATCGCAATGCCCACCGACAGCGTGGTCGTGAGCTCGTACGGGTCAAGCTGAAAGGGCTCGGCCACCGCAGCCAGCAGCTGGTTGGCCACCTCCGCTGCCGCCGCTGCCGACGTGGCGGGCAAGAGCAGCAAGAACTCGTCGCCACCCAGGCGCGACACGGTGTCGTGCGACTGCAGCAGCGACTGCAGCCGGCGCGCCACCGCTACCAGCAGCATGTCGCCAATGCGGTGGCCCAGCGAGTCATTCACGTTCTTGAAGTGGTCCAGGTCCAGAAATAGCAGCGCCAGCGTGCCGCCGCGGGCCCGCTCATCGTTGATGTACCGCTGGGCGCGCTCGGCCAGCAACGCGCGGTTCGGAAGCTCGGTCAGCGAATCGAAATGCGCCAGGTGTTGGATGCGGTCCTGCGCCTCGCGCTGTTGGGTGATGTCGCGAAACAGCGTGATCGAATGCGTCACCACGCCTTTGCCATCGCGCACGCTGCTCACCGACAGCCACTGCGGGTAGGTCGATCCGTCCTTGCGGCGCCCGCGGACCTCGCCCTCCCAATGGCCGTCCTGCGTGAGCCGCGCGTAGACCGTGTCGGCATCGAAATCCCGCACGGATTCTGCCGCGGTGAGCAGGCGCACCGACTGCCCGATGGCCTCGGCCTCGGAATAGCCGGTGATGCGGGTGAATGCCTTGTTGATGCGCACGACGGTGTGCGTCGCATCGGCGATGACGATGGCTTCGCTGCTCTGGTCGAACACCTGGGCGGTGAGCTGCAGCTGCTCTTGCGACCGCTTGCGCTCGGTGATGTCGCGCGAGAGCACGATGTACCGCGGTGCATCGCTGCCCGGCGCGGCGGTCTTGCGTGCGGCAGACAGCTCGAACCAGCTGGTGCCCAGGCCAGGCAGATCGACCATGATCTGCCGCCCGGTAGACCAACCGTGCTGCTCGGCCTCGTGCAGCACATCCATCACTGCCAGGGCCGCCAGCGCGGGCAGCATGTCCGTCACGTTGCGCCCGATCAAATCGGCTGCGGGCGCCATCAGCAGCTCCGGCCGCTGGCTGTGTACGCTGCAGTAGCGGCCTTGCTGGTCGATCTCGAAGAGCGGGTCGGGAATGGCATCGATGGTGGCGTGCAGCTGCTGCTGCGTGGCCTGGATCTCCGCCGTGCGCTGCTCTACCTGTTGCTCCAGGCCTTTTTCATGGGCCTTGAGCCTGAACAGCAGCCAGGCGAGGTACGCCATCATCAGCGCAAACCCGAGGCCCAGGGCACACCGCACCGCCAGAACGCCGGGGTTGCCCCAGCCCGTGGCGGGGTCCAGGCTCAGCGTCCATTGCCCGTTGGGCAGATTAAGCGAACGGCCAACCGCCTGGTCTGCGTCGGGCGGTGGCGCAGACGCTGCAATGGTCTGCTCTTCCTGTGTGCCTGGGCGAACGCGCCACAGCCGGTAGTGGTAGCCGCGCTGGGTCAGCTGCGGCAGCCGCGCCACGTCCAGCACATCCGGCAGGCGGATCGTGACGTAGGTGAAGCCCCAGAACGCGCGCTGACCTTGGGCGTTGTCGAGGTACACCGGCTGGCGCCCCACCACGCCCAGCCCGCCCTGGACCAGTTCCAACGGCCCTGCGAGCGTGAGGCGCCCCGACTCGCGGGCGCGTGCAGCCTCCGGGCCCTGCCGGGGGTCGTTGAGCTGATCGAATCCAATGACGTTTTCATTGCCCTGGCGCGGCACCACCTGCTTGACCACCCCCTGGGGCGCGAGGCCCATGGCAGCGATGCCGGGGTAGAAGGGCAGCATCTGCGTACCGATGTCTTCGAACTGGGTGACGGTACCCCGGCCTTGCCGCACCAGAGCCACGAGGGTGTTGTTGGCCGACAGCGCCAGCTCGATGGCCCGCTGCAGCGCCTGCACGTGGTCGCCTGCAATATCGGCTGCCTGGGTGCGCTGCTGGTCGCGTTCCTGCTGCTCCAGCGTCCAGATGAGCGCTGCAGCACACAGGGCAGCCAGCACAAAAACCACGACCGGACCCGTGAAGGACCTGCGGGATCGGGAGGTGAGGGGCGTCTGCACGGCGTGATTTCCTGAAACCATTATGCAGGTGCGCGGGCCACCTCCCGCGTCGTGGAAAACGCTTGTCTGTCATGCCGCTGACATGCCGCCGACATGCCGATGTCATGGGTCCATCCCACACTGCGGCGCAGGGACCAGATTCCCTGGCCGCTGCGGGAATGTTCGCTGCTGCGGCCCTACATCAGGAGATGTTGCACCATGAATGAGCTGTCCGCCTTGACGCCGATCCTGCCCCACGATGCATTGCCGCACAGTGCCGTGCAAGCCCCCGGTGCCGTGCTCGGCACTGCTGCCAGGCCTGCGCCCGAGCGCGGCGCCATTCAGGTGGCCTGGGCGCGGCACGAAGATGAAGTGCGCCAGGCGCAGAAACTGAGGTTCGACGTGTTCGCGGCGGAGATGGGCGCTCGATTGACGACCCCCATCGCCGGCCACGACGTGGACCTGTTCGACGATTATTGCGAGCACCTGTTGGTGCGCGACGCACAGAGCCAGCAAGTCATTGGGACTTACCGAGTGCTCACGCCAGCCCAGGCCCGGCGCGTCGGCAGCACCTACAGCGACACCGAGTTCGACCTCACACGCCTCCGCACCCTGCGCCCGCGCATGGTCGAACTGGGCCGCAGCTGCGTGCACCCGGACCACCGCCACGGCGGCGTGATCATGGCGCTGTGGAGCGCGCTGGCCGACTTCATGGTGCGCAACCAACTCGACACCATGATCGGCTGCGCGAGCATCCCCATGCTACACAACGGCGTGATCAGCGGCGACGCGGCCGCCAGCATCTGGAACCAGGTGCGCCAGACGCACCTGGCCCCTATCGAATACCACGTGCTGCCCCGGCTGCCGCTGCCCATCGAGCAACTGGACGGCTCTGTCTTTGTGGAGCCTCCGGCCCTGATCAAGGGCTACCTGCGCCTGGGTGCGCGGGTGCTGGGTGCCCCGGCGTGGGACCCGGACTTCAACACGGCAGACCTGCCCATGCTGATGCGGCTGGCAGACCTGCACCCCCGTTACCGCAAGCACTTTCTGGGGGCCTGATGCGCGCGGCGTTCGACGCGCTCGGCGACTGGACTGCACACGTGGGAGGTGGGCAGCACACTGCCGCCGACGCCGACGACGCGCATCCACCCGGCCACCGGCAACTGCGGGCGGTGTTCATCTCCGACCTGCACCTGGGCACGCCCGGCTGCCAGGCCGAGGCGCTGCTCGACTTCTTGAAGCACCACCCGAGCGACCACCTGTATCTGGTGGGCGACATCGTGGACGGCTGGCAGCTGCGCCGCCGCTGGTTCTGGCCCCAGGCCCACAACGATGTGGTGCAAAAGCTGCTGCGCCGCGCGCGCAAGGGCTGCCGCGTGGTCTTCGTGCCCGGCAACCACGACGAATTCGCCCGTGCCTTCGTCGGCCACTCGTTCGGCGGCATCGAAGTCGCCGAGGACACCGTGCACACCACGACCGACGGTCGCACGCTGTGGGTGACCCACGGCGACTATTTCGACGGCGTGATCCAGTGCGCCAAGTGGCTCGCCTATGTGGGCGACAACCTGTATGAGTTCACCCTCAAGCTCAACCGCTACCTGAACTCGCTGCGCGCCCGCATGGGACTGCCGTACTGGTCGCTGTCGGCGTACCTCAAGGGCAAGGTCAAGAAGGCCCTGAACTACGTGACTGACTTCGAGGTGGCCGTGGCTGCAGAGGCCCGCCGCCGCGGGCACGACGGCGTGGTGTGTGGCCACATCCACCGCGCCGAGATGCGCGAGATCAATGGCACGCTGTACTGCAACGACGGCGACTGGGTAGAGAGTCGCACCGCGCTGGTCGAGCACATGGACGGCCGGCTCGAACTGGTGCAGTGGCATGCGCCTGCACCGCAACGCACAACATCCACTGTGACAGCAGAGGCCACGGTATGAAAATCGCACTGGTCACCGATGCATGGCGTCCCCAGGTCAATGGTGTGGTCACCACCCTCATCGAGCTGGTGCGGGAGCTTGAAGCGCTGGGGCACGAGGTGCGGGTGATCGAGCCCGGCCAGTTCAAGACGCGTCCATGCCCCGGCTATGCAGGCATCAACCTGGCGGTGCGCCCTGCAAAGCAGGTCGCCCGCATGCTGGACGAGATCCAGCCCGACGCCATTCACCTGGCCACCGAAGGCCCGCTGGGCTGGGCAGGGCGGCGCCATTGCCTGCGCAAGGGCCTGGCCTTCACCACGGCGTTTCATACCCGCTTTCCGGAGATATTGCAGGCAGCGCTGCGCGTGCCGCTGTCGTGGGGGTATGCGCTGTTCCGGCATTTCCATCGGCCTTCGTCGGGTGTCATGGTGCCCACGCAGGGCGTTCTGCAAATGCTGGCGCAGCGGGGCTTCGGTAACTTGCGCCTGTGGACGCACGGTGTTGACACACAGGCGTTTTCCTTTCATGGCGAGGTGACCCACAGCCCGATCACCGGCACGCTGGCCCATCCCGTCGCCTTGTATGTGGGGCGGGTGTCGTACGAGAAGAACATCGAGGCCTTTTTGCAGCTGGACATGCCGGGCACCAAGGTGGTCTGCGGCGTCGGGCCGCTGGAGGCACGCCTCAAGGCCCGCTACCCGCAGGTGCGCTGGGTGGGCATTCTTGAGCGCTCGGCGCTGGCACAGGTGTACGCGGCGGCGGATGTGTTCGTGTTTCCGAGCCGCTCGGAAACCTTCGGTCTGGTGATGCTGGAGGCTATGGCTTGCGGAACGCCGGTGGCAGCGTTTCCGGTCGAGGGGCCCATGGAGGTGCTGGGTGCTCATGCGGGTGAGGCACCGCAAGGGGGCGTGCTGCATGACAGCCTGCTGGTGGCGGCGCAGGAGGCGCTGGCCATTCCCCGGTGCGCGGCCCGGGCCCGGGCGCTCGATTTCACCTGGTCCCACGCGGCTAGATTGTTCGAGCAGCACCTGGTGCCTGCCCGCGTCAGCATCGTGACGGCGCCGATGTCTGTCACAAAATCTGTCACATCATTGTCATCTGGGCGTTAAATACTGGGGTCATCCCGCACTTGCCGCGCTTGCGTACCCATGCTGCCTTTGCCTTTCGATGACGCTGCCGCCCTGCGGTTTGATACCGCTGCCATGACCGAACATCCTCTTGCTGCCTCGTCACATGACCGTCATGACGGTGAGCCGGCTGCACTGACGCAGGCCGTGCAGCTGCCTGCCTTCCTTGACCGGGATCACAGCATCCTCGCGTTCAACGAGCGCGTGCTCGACTGGGCCACGCGCAGCGATGTACCGCTGCTGGAGCGTCTGCGCTACCTGTGCATCGTCTCCTCCAACCTCGACGAGTTCTTCGAGGTGCGGGCCGCGCCGCACATCACCGCAGCACAAAAGGGCGAAACCCAGGGCCGCTACTCCACCGCATCGTTCGAAGCGGTGGCCGCCAAGGTGCACGAGCTGGTCGAGCGCCAGTACGCGCTGTACAACGACGCGCTGGTGCCGGCCTTTGGCGAGCATGGCATTCGCATCCTGGGTCACGGGGAGCGCTCGTCGGCCCAAAAGCGCTGGGTGCAGGAGTACTTTGCGCGGGAGGTGCGGCCACTCCTGATCCCGGTGGGGCTCGACCCCGCGCACCCGTTCCCGCAAGTCGCCAACAAATCGCTGAACTTCATCGTGCGCTTGAAGGGGCAAGACGCCTTTGGCCGCGAGAACGAGATCGCCATCGTCAAGGTGCCGCGCGCACTGCCGCGGCTCGTTCGCATACCTGAACGCGTGGCCCCCGGGCAGAAAAATCTCTTTGTCAGCCTGTCCAGCATCGTGCGGTCCCATCTGGAGGATCTGTTCCCTGGCCGCGAGGTCACAGAGTTCTCGCAGTTCCGGGTGACGCGGCATTCGGACCTGGCGCTTGATGAAGAAGACGTGCGCAATCTGCGGACTGCCTTGCGCCAGGGCCTCCAGCACCGTCACTACGGCCAAGCCGTGCGGCTCGAAGTGTCGTCCGGTTGTTCTCAGTTTCTGTCGGACTTCTTGCTGGCGCAGTTCGGCCTGCCCGTGGCGGCCTTGTACCGTGTGCAAGGTCCCGTCAATCTGGTGCGGCTGACCCAGCTGGTGGACCTGGTGAACGATCCTTTGCTGCTGTTTGCGCCGTGGAACTCGGCCTGGCCGCGCCAGCTGCAGCCCGGCATGCCGATCATGGAGCAAATGCGGCGGCGCGACGTGCTGATCCACCAGCCTTTCGAGAGCTTCGACGGTCTGCTGGCGTTCCTGCGCGAGGCCGTCAACGACCCGGATGTACTGGTCATCAAGCAGACCATCTACCGCACCGGGTCGGACTCCGAACTCATGAACCTGCTGACCGAGGCGGTGCGACGGGGCAAGGAAGTGATGACGGTGGTGGAGCTGAAGGCGCGCTTCGACGAAGAAGCCAACATCAACTGAGCCGAAGCGCTGGAGTCGATCGGTGCTCAGGTGGTCTACGGGGTGGTGGGCCTCAAGACGCACGCCAAGATGCTGCTGGTCACGCGCAGAGAAGGGCGCGAGCTCAAGCGCTACGGGCACCTGTCCACCGGCAACTACAACATGCGCACCGCCAGGCTTTACACCGACCTGAGCTACCTCACGGCAGACGAAGACATGACCGCCGACATGGACGGCGTCTTCAACCACCTGGCCAGCCAGAACCGGCCACCCCGGTTGCGCAAGCTCATGCTGGCGCCGTTCCATCTGCACCGGCGCATGCTGGAGAAGATCGAGCAGGCCGGCCTGGCGGCCAGCCGCGGCGAGAACGCCCGCATCGTCGCCAAGATGAACTCCCTCACGGACGAGGCGCTCATGCGGGCGCTCATCCTGGCGGGGCAGCGCGGCGCACGCATCGACCTCATCGTGCGGGGTGCCTGCATGCTGCCGGCGCAGGTGCCGGGCCTGACGGACAACATCCGGGTGCGCTCCGTCATCGGGCGCTTCCTGGAGCACACGCGGGTCTTTTACTTTCTGGCGGGGGAGCAGGAAGACCTGTACCTCTCCAGTGCCGACTGGATGAACCGCAACATGATGCGGCGCGTCGAACTGGCCTGGCCCGTCACCGACCCGGTGCTGCGCCAGCAGATCGTCGATGAGTGCCTGGTGGCCTATCTGCACGACAACCGCGACGCCTGGACGCTCAACGCCGAAGGCCGCTACGACCGCGCAGAGCGCCCGACGGACGGCGTGGGCGCCCAGGACGCACTGATGGTTCGCTACGGGCCCGTACCGCCCGCGGGGGCTGTCGAGCAAGGGGCCGCATGATGGATCTCATCCTGTGGCGCCATGCAGAGGCCGAAGAGCCGCAGGAGGGGCACGACGATCTTGCGCGGGCGCTGACGCCGCGGGGGGAAAAGCAGGCAGCCCGCATGGCGGGCTGGCTGGACCGGCAACTGCCCGAAGGGCTGCGCGTACTGGCCAGCCCTGCACGGCGCACCGAACAAACAGCCAGTGCCCTGGGCCGCAAATTCAAGATGCGCGCCGAGTTGCTGCCAGGGTGCACGCCGCAGGAGCTGCTGGAGCTGGTGCAGTGGCCTCGCTCCAAGGGCGCGGTGCTGGTCATTGGCCACCAGCCGGTGCTGGGCCAGACCATTGCCCAACTGATGGGGCTGCAGGCCGCGGACTGCGCGGTGCGCAAGGGGGCCGTGTGGTGGCTGCGCCAGCGGCAACGCCTGGATGAGAGCCAGACGCTGCTGCTGGCGGTTCAATCGCCCGATCTCCTGTAGGCGCTGCCTCGCGATGGTCCTGCCTACGACTGCCAGGCAGACTCCGTCAATCGCTCAATCCGTAAATCCGTGAATTGGGTCGATTGATGGCAGCCCGTCCTCTGTGGAGCCGTAGTCAGCCGGACTCGCCTCTGGGATAGGCTTACTTGCGCGCGGCCTTGGCGGTCTTGGCTGCGGGCTTGGCAGCACCAGATCTTGCAAGCGCAGTTGCGGGCGCGGGCGGAGTTGCAGGTGCAGACTTTGCAGCGGGTGCATCCGCTTTCGGGCGACCTGTCTTGATGGATGGCACAGCTTGCAAGGCAGAGCGCAGTGCGCTGTCCGACAGGGCCGCCAGCACCTTGAGACCGGCACGCAGCAGCTCGCTTTTCTTGACGGGCTGGGCCAGTGCGGCCGAGCGCTGCTTCAGCGTCTCGATCACGGTGTATTCATCCTTGGGGATGGTGAAGCTGTCGCGCACCAGCTTGGGCTTCTTGGCCTTGCTGTCCTTGGTGCTGTCAGCCACCGTGGCCTTGGCGGGTTTTGCGGGCTTGACGGCCTTTGCAGCAGGCTGCTTGGGCGCGGCGGCCTTGGGCTTGGCGGCGGGCTTTGCCGCAGCCTTGGTCGTTGGCTTGGCAGCGGGCTTGGCCACTGGCTTGGGCGCTGCAGCGGCCGTTTTCACCGGTTTGGCGGCGGGGGCTGGGGCGGCAGCAACGGCGGGAGCGGATGGAGTGCTGGAAAGCGGGGCGCTGGAAGTTGTCATGGTCAGGTTTGAGTAAACGGTATAAACAGTTTATACCGTTTTTTGGCAGCGCTCAACCAGGACGCCGCTGGCGCCCGCGTGCCGCAGTCCTCACCATTCAGGCCAGACTGACGGCCAACTCCCAGGGGGTCTTCAGCCAGGCCTGCGTTTCTTCGCGCAGCAAGTGTGCCGACTGCGGGTAGGCGGCAGCCCAGCCAGGGCGTGCTGCCAGGTGAAAGCGCGGGCCTTCCTGCCGCAGCGCCAGGCCCTCGGTGTCCGGGTCGCGGCGCGCATGGCACAGGGCCACAGCCAGCCGCAGGCTCAGCAACTGCAGCGCGAACATCGGGTCTTGCAGATCGGTCTCGATCTTGCGGACCTTGCCGCGTTGCCCCTGCACCAGAATGCCCAGGCGGTGCAGCTCCGGCACGGCAAAGCCGGCGGCATCGGTGTTGTCCAGGATGTAGGCGCCGTGGCGGTGGTAGTCGCTGTGCGATATGAGGCAGCCGATTTCGTGCAGGCGCGCGGCCCAGTCGAGCTTGCGCGCGGCGCGCTCGCTGCCGGCCGGGGCGGCCTGGTCAAACAAGGCGCATGCCGTGCGTGCCACCCGCTCGGCGTGCTCGGTGTCCACGCCGAAGCGCTGCATCAGGCCGTTCACGGTGGTGGTGCGCAGGTCGGTGCCGGGCTGCTCGCGGTCCAGCAGGTCGTACAGCGCGCCCTGGCGCAGTGCGCCTTGCGCGACCTGCATCTGGTCGATCTCCAGCAGGTCGAACACGGCCCGCAGCACGCTGACGCCGCCACCGATGACGGCGCGGCGCTCCTCCTTCAGGCCGTCCATGCGCAGGCGGTCGGCCGTCTGCGCGCGCAGCAACCGTTCGTGCAGCCACGCCAATCCCTCGCGGGTGATAGTGCCGGGTGTGCCCCCGGCAGCAGCCAGAATGTCTCCCACCGCGCCCGCCGTGCCGGACGAGCCATAGGCCACCTCCCAAGCATCCGGGCGAAATGTTCCCAAGGCCTCGTCGAGCACGGCCTTGGCCGCAATCTCAGCGGCAAGGAATGCCGTGGCCGTGAATTCGCCTTGCGGAAAGTAGCGCTGCGACCAGGCCACGCTGCCCACGCGGAACGATGCCACCGCATGGGGCGTGAATTGCTGCCCCAGGATGAGCTCGGTAGAGCGCCCACCGATGTCGATCACCAGGCGGCGTTCGTCGGACTGCGGCAGCAGGCGCGCAACGCCCTGGTAGATCAGGCGGGCTTCTTCGGGGCCGGACACCACGTCGATCGGGTAGCCCAGCATCTCGCTGCCGCGCGACAGGAATTCCTCGCGATTGCGGGCTTCTCGCAGGGTCTGCGTGGCCACGGCTCGCACCTGGGCACGGGGGAACCCGGCCAGCCGCTCGCCGAACCGCGCGAGACACGCAATCGCGAG
>Ga0209023_10001540_pt1 | contig 30575 bp, 27 predicted proteins | sample LakOneMetagenome_FD_187468 | JGI IMG/M metagenome (GOLD analysis project Ga0209023, IMG submission 187468) | Freshwater and sediment microbial communities from Lake Erie, Canada (SPAdes) (version 2) | ecosystem: Environmental > Aquatic > Freshwater > Lentic | place: Lake Erie, Canada...
TATCAATTGTTCACGGGAAGAGCCTTTCGGTCTGTCTGTTCTCGAAGCTTCCGCAATGGGCCGCCCAATTGTCGCTTTCGCCGGTGGTGGAATTCCGGAGATTGTAACGGACGGGGAAACGGGGTGGCTGGTGAGGGAGGATTCCATTGAGGGGTTCGCGACAGTGCTTCGCCGGGCTGCCGATGACACGGCCAAAGGTGTGGACTATGGCGCGAATGCTCGGTTGCTCGCAGAATCCCGCTTTACCATTGAGAAAATGTGCGCCGGTTATGCGGCCGTCTATCGAGAAATGAGCGATGCAACTGCCGTCACCGCCAGCTAACGGTTCAGTCTTACGGACAGTTGAACCCAAGCCATCGTCGGCGCAAGACGCGCGGGACCGGAGGCTTCGCGTTCTTTTCATCAACGATACGTCACGAAATGGCGGGCCGGGCCGAACCGTTCTATACGTGCTGAAATTTCTTGATCCACAGCGTATTCACCGAACGGTGCTGATCCCGCGGGAAGGGGTAGTCAGCGACCGGCTGGAGAGTGCCAACGTCGCCGAGAATCTGTTCTTTGAACCTGATCTCATTGAAAACATCTATGAGCCGGTCTCAAGGCCGATGGAGCGGACTGACTTTGATGCCCCCATTTTACTGAAGGCATCGCGCGCCGTTGCGAATGTGGTCCGCGCCACAGGAGCCATGCTGAGGCTTATCAAGCGGGTGAGGACGGAAAAATTCGACCTCGTTTTCTGCAACGGAACGACCGCAAATTTTGCGGGCGGAGCGATTGCGGCAATCACCGGCGTGCCGGTGATCTGGCATGTTCTTTATCCCTCTGTTGCTCCGCCCATCCGGGGGCTGCACTCCGCGCTTGCGGCGGGTCTAAACGTTCGATCGATCATTTGCGTCTCGCGCGCGACCGAAACACAATTTTCCCACTGCCGGCAAAAGGTCAGGGCCATCCAAACCGCGTTGGATATTGCTGAGTTTGACAGCGGCGCCGTCAAACCGGTTCTGCGCGATGAGTTCGGCCTTGCGCCGCAGACCGTGGTTTTCGGGAGTCATGGCCGTATTCTGCCGCGGAAGGGATTTATCGAACTCATCAGGGCGGCACGCATCGTCATCGATGCGTTGACGGATGAACAACGGGCGCGATGCCGGTTTGTGATCTTCGGCGATACGCCAGAGGATATGCGCCCAGATCATCTTGGAGAATGCCGGGCACTGGTGCGTGAATTTGGCCTGGCTGAATGGGTCATCTTTGCTGGATTCCGCCCGGACGTTCGCGCCTACGTCGCCGATTTCGATGTCGCTGTTGTGCCGAGCGTTTATGAGGATCCGCTGCCGCGCGCGGTAATGGAGGCAATGGCCATGTCAAAGCCGGTTATCGCCTTCCGGATGGGCGGGATCGGCGAGATGATTGACGACGGCGTGGAGGGGAAACTCGTGACGGGTGCTCCGCCGGACATCAAGGGGCTTGCCGACGCGTGTCTGGCGTATTTCGGCGACGAGACTCTGCGACGCCGTCAAGGTAACGCCGCCCGACGCCGGATTGAAAAAGATTTCAACGCCGTCAATCATGGAACCGTTCTTCAGGCTGAAATGGAACGCGTTGTTTCCGCGCACGAGGGATCGGCAGCGATCTAGCGAACAGCAGATGCGTTTTCGTGGTTTTGCGTCCGAGAAAATGAAAACCGCCCGAGCAACCACGGCAGGCCGACAAGCAGGAAACCCAGCAACAGATCGACCGCGATTGTGATCATCAAAACGGCGGCCACAGCTTCCGTTGATAGTGTCAAAAAACTCGCCGCTGCAATGCCGGTTCCCACGAACAGCAGATCCTTGTTCGGCAGCAGCGGCAATCTCGAGATCAGAAGGCGCAAAGCCACGAAATAAAGACATGCAATCGCTGTAGGAAGTGCTCCCGACAGCCACCAGATACCGAACTGAAGCACCAATGCGATGGCGCTCCGAAGCAGGTGAATTGTGAATGTCGATGCGATCTGCTGCCGGTTCAGGGTCGTGACCTTACGGCCCCCGAACACGAGAATGAGACAGAACATCAGCGGAAGGGAGGCGATCGCGATCGAGGTCCACAAATGCGTTGAGAAGACAGTCGGAAGCGTGATGCCGCCCGATGCCGAAAGGAGCAGAATGACCAGCCAGACCATTGCGAGACCGGCACCTGCCGAGAGAATGTTGCTATCCTTGATGGCGTGCAGCAGGGCGGTCTTCTCAAGGCTAAGCCTGTGTTGAGCCCAGAAGTAGAAATAGGCCTCTCCCGAATAATCGAGCACCATCGAGTTGAGGTAGCGCTTGCGCAGGAATATCGAAAGCGGCAGAGCTTTTTCGACCTTCCAGAGATTTCGGTAGATCAGGAGATCAGCCACGGGCTGGACGAAGAAGGGTACCAGCACCAGCAAATAGAAGCTCAATGCCGTCGGTTTCGCTCGCCAGATCTCCAGCCAGCCGATCGAGGCAAGCTGATGCCCGATGAAGCCAAGCAGGATAACCGGGACACCCCAGCGCAACGCCTGTATGGCAAAATGGAACAGCGCGGACCTCGGCTTTTCGGCCGCTTCCCCGAACTCACCCCCCACCTGTACGACGGTGTTCATACGCCCCGGACGTGCTCACTGACCCGCCAAACGATCCCATCATTTGGCACCGTTGTCCACGACGGAGCCGTTGCGGGAGCCGAAAAGGGGCTGAGAATGAGGGGATTGTTGTTAATTCGGTCGCCTAAGGTCTGCCCGCCCAGGGCTATTCGGCCATTCTCGGGGTGGCAACGGACTGGTATGGTCCGCCAGATTATCGGGCCGTTGTGGCGGCCATCGGGCACAAGTCACCTGTCCAAAGGGATACTCGTTGATGATTGCAGCCTCTCTTCTTTCGCTGATTTCAAACCCATGAATATGGCAGAGGCATCGGCTGCATTCGCCCCGGCTGTACCGCGGGCGTCGGCTTCTCGTCCGATGCGTGTCTGCCTCGTCACAAGTTCCTATAACTACATCAAGGACGGTATCGCGCTGACGCTCAATCGGTTGGTGGGCCATCTCGAAGACAAGGGTGTCGAGGTGCGAATATTTGCTCCCGTCGCTGGCCGTCCCGCTCTCGAGCATCGCGGTGATCTCATGCCGGTGCCGTCGGTCGCTCTCCCAATGAGGCCTGAATACCGGCTCGCGCTTGGCCTCCCGCGCCGCCTGCAGGCGGACATCGAGGAGTTCGATCCGGACATCATTCACATCGCCGTGCCGGATATTCTTGGATATCAAGCCTTGCGACTGGGTCAAAGACTGAAGGTGCCGGTGGTTGCGTCGTATCACACGCGCTACGACACCTACGTGAAGTTTTACGCGCCGCTGAAGCTGTTTCAAAAGCCTGTCGAAAATTATCTTCGCTTTTTCTATCGCAACTGCGTGCAGGTTTACGTACCGTCAGACTCCATGGCTGTTGTTCTGCGCGAACAGGGTTTTGCGGACAATCTCGCAGCTTGGCCTCGCGGTGTGGATGCCGAGAGATTTCATCCCGCCAAGCGTTCCCAGGAATGGCGCGCGCGTTACGGGATTGCCCCGGATCAGGTGGCGATTGTTTTTGTCGGCAGATTCGTTCGCGAAAAGGGTCTCGACCTGCTGGCCGATTCGTTGAACGAATTGAAGCGGCGTAATGTTGCTCACCGAAGCATCGCCGTCGGTGACGGGCCGGAGCGAGCGTGGCTTGAGAAGAAGCTGCCGGATACAATATTTCCCGGGTTCCTGCACGGTGAGGATCTTGCGCAGGCCTATGCGTCGTCGGACATTTTCTTCTTCCCGAGCCAGACCGAGACTTTTGGGAATGTAACGCTAGAAGCGATGGCGTCCGGACTGCCGGCCGTTTGCGCCTTCGCGACGGGTAGCCGCTCGCTTGTGATTCCACAGGTGACCGGCTTCATGGCTGAAACAAACAGTCCCGGAGATTTTGCCGACCATTTGTCCACCCTGGTGGCCGACGCTGTCATGCGCCGCCGCATGGCGGCGGTAGCCCGCGAGGGAAGCCTGAATTTTTCATGGGACGCAGCCATGGATCGCATGCTGGGCTATTACCGTTCCGTGCTCGTCAGCACGACGCCATAATATTCGGGCGTGGCCTCATGAACCCAAATCTAGGTCGTCAGGTCGCAACGGTTCTGGACGAGACGCCGCGGACGCAGGGCGGCCGCAAGAGTTTTTCCTTCCTTGACATCAACACTTTCTTTTCGCGCCGTGCGGGCGGCATTCGTGCGTTCTACGAGGCGCGGATCAAGCATTTCAGCGGCCAGACTGATCATCGGTACGTTCTGGTCCATCCGGGCTCGCGATTCAGTTGGCGGGACAGCGATCAAAACGTATCGACAGCTGAAATCTACGGGCCGGTCGTATCGCGCGATCCGAGCGGCTATCGATTCATGCTGGATTACGCAGGCGTCTATCGTGTCATTCGCGGGAGCAGACCCGATGTTATCGAGGTGGGAGAGCCGTGGCTTTCGGGACTGTTCTGTCTGTTGATCAAGAAGCTTGGTCTCTATCAGGGGCTTTTGGTCAGCTACTTCCACAGCGATCCCATCCTCACGCATCTCTTGCCTTGGGCGAACAGGGGAGCGTTTCAAGGTTTGCGCAAGGCGGCTGTTCTCCGGCCCCTGGCATCGCTGTTTTACCGGGTGCAGCGCGCCTACGATCTAACAGTTGTTTCCTCACGAGTCATGCAGCGCCGCCTTGAGGATGAGAGCGTGCCGGTGGCGGTTGTGCCTCTCGGAATTCCGCGCATTTATCTTGAGGTGCCGCTTGCCACTCGCAAAGCCAGCGCCAATGGAAGCGAAATCAGGTGTCTGTTCGTCGGTCGTCTGAACGTCGAAAAAGGCATACAACTGATCCGCGATATCGTTCCACGTCTTCTAGCGCTCGATTATGTCCGCGTGACCGTGATTGGCCGGGGCGGAGCGCAGGATTTTTTCGCCGGCCTGAACCATCCCCGCTTTGACTTCAGAGGATTTGTCGAAGACCCGGTGGACGTACGAAAAATATACGACGATCACGACATATTGCTTGCGCCTGGGCCGTTTGAAAGTTTTGGCCTTGCAGTGGTTGAGGGTATGGCGCGGGGCCTTGTTGTTGTCGGTCCCGATACGGGGGGGACTGGGGAACTGCTGCGCGACGCCAATTCTAGGTTCATCTTTCGAGCAAACGATAGCGACGATTTCCTGCGCACGGTAATGCGGGCGATGGAGTGTGATTGGATCGAGGAAGCCGCAGCCGCCAGAGAGTTCGCGTTGAAGCAGGGAACGATTGACCTGGCGATGAAGCGCATCGCCGACCTTTACGTGACGCGTCTGAGCGGGAATATCGCGAGCAGGTCGTCGTGAAGCTTCTGGTTTCACTCCATGACGTGACGCCCTTTCATTTGCCTAGGCTGCAGAAGGCCGAAGCGCTGTGTGAGGCACTCGGTGTCGAAAAAATGAGCTTCCTACTCATCCCGGATTATCATTCCCTTGGGCGGTCCGATCTGAGTCCGGATTTTGTCGCCTGGTGCCGCCGTGATCGCGCTTTTGATGTTGAGTGGTTTCTTCATGGGTATACACACGCGGACGAGGCGCCGGCTTCGGTTGCTTTATCCCCGCGAGATCGCTTCCGGCGCCGTTTTTTGACAGGGAGCGAAGGGGAGTTTCTTCCGCTTGAAACGATTGACCAGCAACGTCGCATTCAGGATGGACTTACTGTTTTCCGTCAATGCCTGCGGAGCGATCCGACGGGCTTCGTTGCGCCGGCATGGCTTTTCAATCGGCACCTAATCTCGATCCTGCGCGACAGCAGTCTTCACTACACCGAAGACCACAGCCGGCTATTTTCCGTCGCAACGGGGAAAAGCCTGCGAAGTCCCGTTATCACGTGGGCGACGCGATCCTGGTTGCGAAAACACGGATCGGTCATCGCGGCACCGCTCCTCACTAGGCACTGGCACAACGAAGACATTTTGCGTGTCGCGATGCACCCGTTTGACTTCGATCATCCGGAAACCGTGGACAGCATTCGCCAGAACTTGGCTCGCCTGATAAGTAAACGAGAGATGCTTTTTACCAGTGAGCTTGATTTCGGGAACGCTGTTTAGGCTGCAGGACCCGGTTGCGCCTGCATCCGGTCGCGGACGACGCGTGAGTGGAGTGAATACCTCGGATCGAAAATGAACTGTGCCAAAAGCCTAGAGAGCGACTGTTTCGATTCAAGAGTGTCATAAAACTCCGGCGCCTTCGCACGAAGCGCGGGAAGCCTGTTCCACGGAATCGAAGGAAAGTCGTGATGCTCGTTGTGATAGCCGACGTTCAAGGTGAGGAAATTCAACGGGCCGTAATAGCTGAACGTCTCCTGTTTGGGATCGAGCGTGTAGTGCTCCTGAATCCAGCGGGCGCCGAGGGGATGTAGTCCAAGTGCGAAGAGGACGGATGCAGCAAGATAAAGCAGGCCGTTCCAGCCGCAAAATAGGACAATGGCAACGTCGAAAGTAACGGCGGCGACAACACTGAGGATTGTCCATCGGTTCATGACAGATATCGAACTAAACCGGGCCGGCCGCGCGACCTGTAGAACCGGAAAGAGAATCAGCCAGATCGCCTTGGCGTACCAACGATTGCCGACGAGATCTGCCTCCCAATGGCTGGCGAGGTCGGCGTCCCGGTCGTAGTCACCCTGATAGGCGTGGTGCTCCAGATGGCAGATGCTGAAGCCGATTGCCGCCGGCAGGATATTTGGCAGATCGGCAGCGATCGCTGCCAGTTTGTTCAGCCTGCGGTCTCTGAAGATCAGGTTATGGGTTGCTTCGTGAATGATCACGTAAAGGCAGTTGTTGGCAAAAGCGCCGACCAGATATGCCGCGATCAGCGCCAGCCACCAATACGTTGTTCCAAGGTGTCCCATGAGCGCCGCCAGGCCGACCTGCAGCAGGACAACCGCAGTCAGAATTGCCGCGGTCCAGGGATTGCGTCCCATGAGATCGCGGACATCCGGATGTTGCCGCAGGATCGCTTTGGTTCGTTCGGGATGAGGTTGGGCGGGCGTGGAAAAATCAAAGGCGCTGGTCATGGTGGGTTCCTTCGACATCCGACCCTGCCACGGGCCGAAGTCGATGGGAAGTACTTCCCTTCGAAGCCATTGGCCTGACCCAGCTTTCTCATGCTAGGGCTTCTCCTAACCGCTTCAAAAAACGGGCTTTCCGACAATGCTCGATGCTCGAAATCTGGCTAAGGTTTTTGGTGATCGAACGGTTGTGGAGGATGTCAGCCTTCACGTCCGGCGGGGGGACATTGTGGGCCTGATAGGCCCGGGCGGCGCGGGAAAGACAACCGTTTTCGGAATGCTCGCCGGGATTGTGACGCCCGACCGGGGAACCGTACACCTCGACGGCGCGAATGTGACATTCGCAGCCTTGTTCGAACGTGCGCGTCGTGGCCTGAGCTATCTCACGCAGGAGGCCTCGATCTTCAAGGCGCTCACCGTCGAGCAGAATATTCTGATGGTGCTTGAAACGATCGAGAGCAGCCCGGCCCGCAGGAAAAAGACGCTCAACTCTCTTTTGTCGGAATTCGGTCTGTCGGAAGTCCGCAATGCTGCGGGCGCCCGGCTGTCGGGAGGCGAACGGAGGCGCTGTGAGATTGTGCTGGCGATAGCCGGGGAGCCGAGTTTCGTGTTGCTGGATGAGCCGTTCGCAGGCGTTGATCCGATCGCCGTCAGCGATGTCCGCAGGCTGGTCGGCTCACTCGCCGACCGTGGCGTCGGCGTCCTGATCTCAGACCACAACGCGCGCGAGACGCTCGGTCTTGTCGACCGCGCCTATATCATCCAGTCCGGCTACGTACTCGCCCATGGGCCGCCGGCGGACATCGTCAATGATCCGTCGGTCCGGCGGATTTACCTCGGCGCAGGATTCAGACTCTAGCCCGCATCCGGAGATCACCTCGGCGGCGTCGGTCGGTCGGTCCGAGGGCGGGAATGTCTTCCACCGCAGCAAAGGCCAGCAGATCGCGGATAGCGGCGGCGAAATACCGATAAAACAAGCTACGCAACGCGCATCGGGGTGAAATTCACAAGCAAATCGAGTTAGATTTAGCGAAAGAACCGTGTCAAACTCTCGTTTTGTTAGAGCAATATTGCCGAAGGCTATGTCATGAGCGGGGGCAGATTTAAAGTATTCTTGATCAAGCCGTCGCGCTACGACGACGACGGCTATGTGATTCAATGGCGCCGCTCCCTGATCCCGGCCAACAGCCTGGCCAGTGTTTACGGTCTCGTGCGCCATTCTGCGGACGCCCGAATATTCGGGCCGGATATCGAAATTGACGTCGTTGCCATCGACGAGTGCAACACGGTGGTCAATTGCCAGCGCATCGCACGTCAGATTGAGGAGGCAGGCGCAGGCCTGATTTGTCTGGTCGGCGTGCAGTCGAACCAGTTTCCCCGCTCGGTCGATATTGCCCGCCAGTTTCGCGACAAAAACATCGCCGTCGTCATTGGCGGCTTTCATGTCAGCGGTTGCCTGTCGATGCTGCCCGCGTTGCCCGAAGATATCCAGGAGGTTCTAGATATGGGGGTATCGCTGTTCGCGGGCGAAGCCGAAGGGCAGATGGAAAGTCTGCTTCGCGATGCATTCGAGCGCAAGTTGCGACCGATTTACAACTGCCTCCACGAGCTTCCCAATCTCGACGGCGCGCAAATTCCCATTCTTCCGGCTGAGAATATCCGCCGGCAGGTCACTGATTTCACCAGTTTCGATGCGGGACGCGGCTGTCCGTTTCAGTGCAGCTTCTGCACGATTATCAACGTTCAGGGTCGGAAGTCCCGGCACCGAACGGCGGACGACGTGGAGGAGATCATTCGCGCCAACGCCGCGCAGGGCGTGACGAACTTCTTTGTCACGGACGACAATTTTGCGCGAAACCGGAATTGGGAGTCGATTCTGGATCGCATCATCTGGTTGCGGGAGAATGAGGGGTTCAAGCCATCGCTCATATTTCAGGTCGATACACTGTGTCACCGAATTCCTGGATTTATCGAGAAGGTTGCGCGCGCCGGATGCATCTCGGTGTTTATCGGGCTGGAAAACATCAATCCAGAGTCCCTGATGGGCAGCAAGAAGCGCCAGAACAAGATCTGGGAATATCGCGAGATGCTGCTCGCATGGCGGCATTCTGGTGTCATCACATGTGCGGGCTACATTCTCGGATTTCCGACCGACACGCCCGCATCCATTGCGCGGGATATCGAAACGATCCAGCGTGAGCTGCCGATCGATATTCTTGAGTTCTTCCTGTTGACGCCCTTGCCGGGTTCGGAGGATCACAAGCGCATGTACATGGCCGGTGTTTCGATGGATTCGGACATGAACCGGTACGATCTCGAGCACGCATGCGCCAATCATCCCATTATGGACAGAGCGACGCTGGAGAAAGTCTATCGCGATGCGTGGTCGCTTTACTACACCGATAGTCACGTTGAAACGCTCATACGCCGCGCCTCTGTCAGCAATCTCCGGTCGCAGCGGAAACTGATCGACGATCTCACGCTTTTTTCCGGCGCCGTTCGCATCGAGAACGTTCACCCGTTGCAATTCGGGTTGTTTCGCCGCAAGGTCAGAACACAGCGGCGGCATGTAATGCCGGTCGTCAATCCCCTCGTATTTTATACTGTTCGTTTTGGTGAGATCGTCAAAAGCGCGGTCCGGTGGATTCGGCTGTTCGCGCACTATCGGGGGCTTCGCCGCAAGATTCTCGCTGATCCGGCCGTCAAGGCTTATACCGACCTTGCACTGACGCCCGTGGCACCAGAAGAAGCCCTACACGAGGGTTTTGTAGCCGAGTTCGCGGCGAAGATTCCCAACACGCACGGTGCTCCGAAAAGGATCGCCGTCGGGTGATTATCTTGTTCGCACTCGAACGCGTTTTGAGGCGGGGGCGATGCTAATGCCCAATCGGAAAGGACCTGCCTTGCCACGGCTCTACGTCGTCAAGTTTCTGACGCGGGTTCTCGTTCAGGCTGCGCTTGTCGTTCTTCTCATCGAAGCGATCTTCATGACCGAGAAGCTGAACGATGTCCTGCGTTCCGCGTTGGCTCAGAACGCAAGCTTTGAAACGATATTTGCGCTTTTATTCCTGCGCGCGCCCGAAGTATTCGGGTTGGCCATTCCGCTCGCGCTCTTGGTTGCAATTTACCGGGTCACACTGCGGTTTCGAGAGGATCGGGAGCTTCTCATTTTATCGGGAATGGGAGTCGGCTCGTACAAGTTTCTTTGGTTAGCTGTAGGCATCGGACTGGCGGCGCAAATTTTGTCGCTTGTCATCTCGGGCATCATCTCGCCGGCTGCGGTATTTGGTCAGCGACAACTGCTTTTTGACTCCCACTACGTGGCTTTGCGGGGCGGAATTTCGGCAGGACAATTTTATGGTTTCGGCCAGTACACGGTATTTGCCGGCCCAAATACGAAGTCAGATACCCGCCGTCTTTTCCTGCACCGGGTCGTAGGTGACGACGAGCAGGCGGTCATCGCCAGGCAGGCATCGCTTGAAGGGCCACGCGACGACGGCACGATGACGCTTCATCTGCAGGACTTCGTTTCAACGTGGTTTGCGTCGATTGCAAAACCCGCCGAGGCTGAAGCAGTGGCTTCAGAGCATTGTCCGAAATGCTCAGGGATCACCTCGTTTGAGCCCGTCTCAAGCACCCGGGTCGGTAATCTGACTCAGGAACTGGAAGTCAACGAACTGTTCGCGTTCGATCCTCGCGGCTCGCATCCGTCGGAACGCACTTTCTTGGATCTTGTAGGCATGGGGCCGGCGGCCGTGCGCCCTGGTCTAAATGATGCGTACGAGCTTGGACGCCGAATCAGCCGGAGCCTGCTTTGCCTGCTGGCGCCACTGATCGCTGGAATGGCAATTGTGTTCACAAATCGGACTACACACGTTGCCGCACTTCCCGTGGCCTGCGCTCTTTTGATGTGCGTCGATCTTTTGTTTGGCGTGCTCGTCGAGCAGACCGCCGGTTTTGGGCTTCTGGCTGGAATCCTGTCCCCGATGATCGCGTCGCTTGCCATTTTGGCGGTTGGCGCAACGTGGCTGTTGCTTGCACAGAATGCGCTAGTCAAGCCGGGCTTGTCGCGCGCATGACCGCCGTTCTCGAACGGTTGCGTGGAAGCGCGGTGCGGCCACGCCGCAACGCGCGGCTGGCGTTTTTTGGATTGTACACCCGATATACGTTTCAGGTTTATGTGCAGCATATCTTTGTTGTGCTGGCCGGATTGCTGATCGCGGCTCTGACCATTGACGTATCCACGCAGGTCCGTGAACTGCTCGCTGCGTCGCCTGCCGCGACCGGCTTCGACATTCCGCTGCGGCTGGCGTGGTATGCCCTGCTCAGGTGCACCGATATAGCAACGCGCCTGCTGCCGATCGGATGCTTCCTGGGCGTGCTTTCGGCAGAAGTTGCAATGACGGTGGGGCGAGAGCGCCTCATGATTTCGAACACCGGCCGCTCGCCCTTCCAGTGTGTCGTTCCCGCAGTGCTGCTGGGAATTATGTTCGGAGGTGTACAGTTCACCTTGGACGCGTTTCTGCGCCCAATGGCGATGATGGCCCAGATTTCCGGCCGGCTTGGCGATGACGGCCGCAGGGCCGACCGAACCATCGACAGGGGACAAAGGTGGTTCGCTTCGAAGGACGCTCTGGTGAGGGCCCGTATCGAATACGGGCCCTCACCGGTGTTGCGGGATTTGACCGTCTTCGCGACGGGAGACGATGGGCAGCTTCGGAAAGTGCTCACGGCGGCCTCGGCCAGTCCGGAGCCGGGCACAAGCTTTTGGCTGATTAAGGACGGCAGGCTTTGGGTGGCGGATGGAACCGGCTCGCGCGGTTTTACGGTCGAAGTATCTCCGCAGACGGGCGAAGCGCGAGCCGATCTTGGAATGGATCCGCTGTGGGTGAGCTACTTGGATATAAGTCCTGCGTACCTGCCTCAGGTTGTTCTTCACTCGCTCGCGGGCTCGCCAGGCGGCGTCTTTGATGCCCGCATTTACCGGATGATGATTCAGGTTCGTTATGCGGACTGGTTCCTTCCGGGGAGCATGATCCTTCTCGCAAGCACTCTGTCATTGTTTTTTCTGCGCCATGGAAGCTCCTTCCAGCGTGTGATCATGCTGGCGTTGATCGGGTACGTTGTGCATGTCGCCTTGCGGGCCATCAATTTGCTGGGCGGGTACGGCTACGTCTCGCCCGGCATTGTGGCCTGGTCCATTCCTTGTGTTCTCATCGCCGTCGCAACGACGGTGTTGACGTTGACGTATGCCCTCGGCACCGGGGAGGGCATATCGGGGTTGCTTCGTAAGCTGTTTGGAGGGCTTCCAGGACGGTCGTATCCATGATCCCATCCCCTCAAGGGGTTTGACGGAGCCGGAATATTGCACGAAAATTGAGCAATTGGGGGTCGCGTGAAAATCCGTGATTTCAATAAGCAGATTCCGTAGTAACGTAGGTATTATCACGGGCGGGGTGGATTATTGGAATGGGGTCGGGGTCTCTTTTGGAGTTCGCCTCAAAGCGTGCGCGCCTTGCAGGCAAATCAATACTTGATAGCGGTAATCCCTGGTTTGTGCCTTTAGATCGCCTGCGGAGCGATGCGCAGTCGCGTGGAAAATCGCTCGTTAGTTTCGCGAATTACGACTACCTCGGTTTGTCGGATCGCCCGGAAATCAAGAAGGCTTCGGCCGAGGCGCTCGAGCGCCACGGTACCGGTGCGCTCGGATCCCGGCTCGTTGGCGGCGAGCGCTCGATGCATTCCGAGTTCGAGCATGCTGTCGCGGATTTCATTGGTGTGGAAGCCAGCCTCACGCTTGTCAGCGGCTATCTCACAAATCTGACGATCATCCCGCATCTGCTTGGTGTGAAGGATCTGCTTCTGATCGACGAGCTTTGCCACAATAGCATTTTGGCCGGTGCAAAGAACGCGAAGGCTGAACTTGTCGCCTTTCGGCACAACGACCTTGAGCATCTGGAATCCATTCTCAAGGAAAAGCGCGGCAGCTTCCGCAATTGCCTTGTTGTTGTGGAAGGCCTGTACAGCATGGATGGAGACATTCCCGATCTCCCCAAGCTGCTCGAGCTGAAGTACCAGCATAACGCCTGGCTATTGGTGGACGAAGCGCACTCATTCGGTGTACTTGGCAAACGGGGGCGTGGGATCAGCGATCATTTTGGCGAAGATCCAAACGACATCGATCTCATTGTCGGAACACTCTCCAAGGCACTCGTATCCTGCGGAGGATTTCTTTGCGCCAGGCAGGAGATCATTGACTGGTTGAGGTTCACGCTTTCGGGCTTTGTCTACAGCGTGGGTCTTTCTCCCGTCATAACAGCGACAGCTCATGCCGCACTCGACATCATCGCTGCCGAACCCGAACTTCCGGAGCAACTGAGAGTCGTATCCGAAATGTTCCTGGCGAAAGCCCGTGCCGCCGGATTGAACACCGGTCCTGCTATAGGCCGAGCTGTAGTGCCCGTGATGTTCGGCGACCTTCGTTCAACGATGCTCGCATCCCAGGAGCTTTTGAAGAAAGACATCTACGCACCGCCGATCGTACATATAGGGGTGCCCAAGGATCTGCCCCGCATCAGATTCTTTCTTTCAAGCCGCCACCGGGAAGCAGATATCGACAAGGCCATCGCTGTTCTCAAGGAGCAGGATTTTCAGGCTGCGCCCGCGATGGAATCTGTTTTCTAGACAAGAATTCAGCGTCGAACGGCTTGCGATCTTTAGCCAAGCGGCTTTTCAAATAGCCGGTATCGCTTTTTCTGTGCGGCCCCGACGAGATCAATCACATTCTTCACGCCCTCGTTTTGATCGAGAATCCAGGACAACTCCCCGATCGGGGTGCCGTTTGCGATATTAAATACCCGTGTCTCCTGAATCACCATTAAGGCGAGGGCAGCGCCGAGCGGAGAGCTTTGAAGCGCCTTTCGTACGCCCATGAGCGGCATCCGCGCGGTGAACGGTTTTTTGATTTTGAGGCGCCACAAGATCTTGGCCCAGCCGAAAGGAAAGAGCTTCCCGCCGAGATCGCGAATGACCTCATTCAGGTTTGGCATGATGAGCGCGAAGGCGACGGGCTCGCCGTTGTATTCCGCAATGGCCACATCACCCGGTCGCAACAGGATTCTGAAAACGGTGGCGAGGTCGGCAATCTCAGCTTTTGTCATCGGGACGAAGCCCCAATTGTCGGACCATGCATCATTTATGATATCGAGTAGCAACGCGATTTCCTGATCGATATTCTTGCTGTCCTTTCGAATGGGCCGGACTGTAATTCTGTTACGCTTTCGAGCCCATTCGACAAGCCGCATTGCACGATCGGGAAATGGCAATCTTCCGTCATACTCATAGGTCAGCAAATCCTGCACGGGGCAGTAGCCCGCGGCGGTAATGTGCTGCTCGAAATACCGATGATTGTAGTTCATCATTACGCTTGGCGATGCATCGAAGCCGTCAACAAGCAGGCCGGGCTGATCCCAAAGGGAAAAGCTGACGGGTCCGACGATTCTGCGAATACCGGACTCGCGAGTCCAGGATTCAGCAGCCGTCAGCAACCGGCCGAAGACGACAGGATCGTCGACGGCCTCGATAAACCCGAAATGTCCGGTGGCATCCCGATGCCGGTCGAGATGAAGCTGATCGATCTGCGCTGTGATGCGGCCGACCGGCACTCCGTCCCGGTAAGCGATCCAGAATTCGGCCTTTGCATGCTGAAAGAAGGGATTGTGCTTCGCCTGAAAATGAAATTTTCTTTCAAGCAGGAGCGGGGGTATCCAGTGTGGATCGTTTCTGTAAACGCGATATGGAAGAGTATGGAAATCGCGCCAATCCTTGCGCGTCTTCACTTGCCTGATATCGAGAGGTCTCGTTTCTTTTGTGCCATTCAACATCAGATGTTCTCAAAGTCGGAAATGAAAATCCCGTGGGCGGCCATCCGGATATGAATTGCAGGGGGACGGGTCAGATTGCAACAGCCGTAGCGCGGCGGGGGGATGCATTGCGCAGAATATTGATCACGGGGGCTTCCAGCGGGTTAGGGGCGGCATTGGCGGAGGCGTATTCGGCGAAGGGAATAGACGTTGTTCTGATGGGCCGAAGTGAGGAACGGCTCGGTCGGATTGGGGAGCGTTGCCGTGCAAAGGGGGCGGAGGTTCAGACCATCAGCCTGGATATTCGCGACACTGATCGCTTCCTCGCGGAAATCCGGCGTCTCGATGCCGAGGCGGCAATCGATACTTTTTTCCTGAATGCAGGCATAGGGGGCGTTTCTTCGCCTGATTTCGCCAGCGAGACGACTGAGCGGGTGAAGGAGGTGTCGGAGGTGAACTTCCTGGCCCCCGTGCTCGGCGCCGCTCTCGCGGGCGAATTGATGGCAGCCCGGACCAGCGGCCGGATAGTCCTGATCGGATCGATCGCACAGCAATTTCCCCTCCCGATGGCGCCGTCATATTCCGCCACCAAGGCGGGGCTGGCGATGTATTCGGAGGCGCTTCGCCTCCGGCTTGCAAAATACAACGTCAAAATCACGCTGGTCTCGCCCGGATTTATCGATACGCCCATGAACCATGGCATGGATGCGCCGAAGCCTTTCCTTATTTCCGCGGAACGTGCGGCGGCGATCATTCGGAAGCGGGTTGAAGAAGGAGTAGAGAGGATCGTGGTTCCCTGGCAGTTCTCATTCCTTGCCGTCCTCGCGGGGCTGGCGCCTCGATCGCTGGTGGCTGCGGTGCTCAAGTGGGTATAGCCGCCGTATTGGCGGGACGCCCGTCCTTCCTCGGACGTGCCAAGGGTCGATCGCGCCGGCTGGCGTCATCCGACCCTGTTGCCAGCAATTCTGTTCCGCCTATGATATTTCTCAGGCAGTTCAATTCCGCGCTCCACCGGCTGTCGGGGCCGATCTGATTGTCGAGAAGGTCCTCTGATGCACCCTCGCGTTACTGCGGATTATCGCACGATCCTCTGGATTGTGCTCGCCACGGGGCTGGCTGCGGCCCAATATGCTTTTCCGCCGTTCGCGCCCTATGTCTGGCCGATAAGCTGCTACTTTGCGCTGGCCTGCGGCGTGATCGCTCACAACCACAATCATTGCCCGACATTCGAGAATGCGAAGGCCAATCACTTCTTCGCCAACTGGATTTCTATTTTTTACGGGTATCCGACTTTCGCCTGGATACCCACACACAACATGAACCATCACAAGTACGTCAATCGCGCGGGCGATGCGACGATCACCTGGCGGCATTCCAACAAGCACACCCTTTTCATCGCGACCACATACTTTTTCGTTTCGAGTTACTGGCAGAGCGTTCCGATCCGCTCATTCATCGTCAAGGCGCGGGAAAAGAACGGGCCGCTCTACCGCCAGATCGTTTTTCAGTATGTGTTCTTCGCGACCACCCACATTGCGCTGGCATGTCTGGCAATCGCCTTGTATGGCCTGCGGGCGGGCCTGTTTCTCTACTGCATGGCGTTTCTCTTGCCCGCCTTCTTCGCACTGTGGACGATCATGTTGTTCAATTACGAGCAGCACGTGCATACGGATCCGTGGTCTGACTTCAACCATTCGCGCAACTGGGACGGCCGACTTCTGAATTTCCTGCTGTTCAACAACGGCCTGCACGGGGCGCATCACGAGACGCCCGGCACGCACTGGAGCAAATTGCGACCCGTGCACGAGAAGCTTGCGCCTTATATCGATCCTCAACTTATTCATCGCAGCATGTGGGGATATTTTGTCCGCCAGTATGTGGTTGCGCCCTTCTTTCCGGCATTCGGGACGCAGCAGGTGGGAAGGGCTCCATCCGATCCTCCGGACGGCAGGCCGTCAAGTTTGCAGACAGCGGAGGTTGACTTGGGGGAAGCAGGAACCACGGTCGATATGATTCGTGGTTAAATGCGGTCGACTTCCGATCAAGTAATGCGCGATGGGTTCGAAACTGCCGGAAAAGAACAGCCGAATTATATACAGAGAACATATCATTGGCCGGCAGACCGATCGCTAATTCAAGATGTGGATGGTGACATTGCGGCGTGGCTTGAGAATACGAACGTGGCTACGCGCTCCAATATTCTGGATTCTCTTCGTCGCTGCCGTATTGCGACTGGTTGGATTGGGCTGGGGGCTTCCTGCGTCCGACGGCTGGGACAGCGATGGAATTGCGCCACGCGATTTCCTTGTCGGAGTTTCCAAAACATATCTGCCCGGTGACTATTTCACCTATCCGCCATTTCACCTTCTGATTTTGACAATTCTCACCTTTCCGGGGTGGCTTACCGGGATCGTCAATGCGTCATCGATCGCGCCTGCGGACATTGTCGCGGAGTTTATAAAAATTCCGTACATGACGTTCTTTGCGCTCGTAGCTCGTCTCGTTAGCACTGTGATGTCGCTTGGGACTATCTATTACGTCGGAAAGATCGGCGAAGAACTTGCCGGAAGGCGCGCGGGAATATGTGTTGCCGGTGTATGTGCGATGAATGCCACTCTCACATACTATGGACACACCACTAACCTCGATGGCCCGTACTTATTCTGGTCCAGTCTGGCAATTTTGTTCTGGATTCGAGTAATCGCGCGACACGATCTCGGCCAGATTCGCTGGATGGTGCTTTGCGCCGTCGCTGCCATCGCCACCAAGGATCAAGCTTATGCGATTTTTCTGCTAAGCCTGCCGCTAAGCCTCATTTTTTGGTTTGCAATAGATGCCTGGCCAAAAAAGAACATGCGACAGGTTTTTGCTGCTCTTCTCGGATGGTCTTTAATCGGACTGTTTCTGTTGCTGCTCGTCGATGGAGTGATCACCAATCCGACGGGGTTTCGCGCAAGGCTGGCTTTTCTCACCGGCAGTGCAAGCCAATCTCACGCGTATTACTCCGCAAACTGGCACGGCTATCTTCAACTCGTGAAAGATGGCTGGGACAATATCGATCGATACTATCCGAAGGCAACCGCTGTCGTTGCGGTCATGGGTTTCGTTATTTGGATTTTCCGGCCGTTGAGCAATCGAGGCCTATGGATCGCCGGTTTCGTTCCATTTCTTGTCGCGCTGTCGTTCACGCTGTCATTCAACTTCGTTGTTTTGCGTTCCGAGAATCGCTTCTTGCTGCCGCAGTCCATTTTTCTGGCCGTGTATGTTGGTTTGGCGATCGAAGAATTGATATTTTCCGGACAACGGACGCTTGCCTTTCTGGCTCGCTTCGGTGTGCTTGTCATCGGCTGTCTCGCTTTGTTTTACTGCATGGCCATCGACGCGGCGTTTCTGAATGATCCGAGATATGCTGCCGAACGCTGGTTGAAATTGCATGCCTTGCCCAATGATTCGATCGAAACTTATGGCTCGAATGTCTATCTGCCTCGATTTCAGGAGGTCGGTCGAGTGACGCGGATTGATCGGAAGCCGATCAGGAGCCGAAGCCGTCTTCCAGGCGTGATTGAAAGCGCAGATCCGTTCGAGTTTGCCGTCAGCAGAGCGCCGCGGTTTATTGTCTTGAGCGAATTCTGGGCGATCCGCTATCTGACGGGCGAAAACGAGTTTTCCGATAGTGGCAGGATTTCTTCTGTCGCACAAAAGGATCATTTTAAGGACGCTGCCGCCCGCAGATATTTTCGAGATCTGCGAGACGAGAAACTGCCATATAGAATTCGATACGAGGCCGGCCCATCGTCCGGCTTCTGGCCTGCGGTTCGTGTCCACGAATCGCTAAATGAGAGAATTCTCATTTTCGAACGCATCGCTGAAAATTAGCGGGCCGCGCTAGGGTTTGTTGGACAGTTTTGATGAAGCGTTCGTATCTGTCGTTTTGTAGAGTCGGAATGGGCCGATTGCAGAAACGGAGTTTAGTTTCCCGATGCTTTCGCCGCTTGTGTCGTCCTTTGCACCTAAAAACCGGTCGTCGTGAACGATGACGTAGTCGAACTTTCCGACGTGATCGCGGAAATTTAATCCGGCCGCTCTGAAAGCCGGGGGGAGATTTGGGAGAAACGTATTGGATCGCTCCGGTGCGTTCTGCAGTTCAACTCGCTTGTATCGCAGCGGCTGTTGGCCGGCAAAAGTGAATAGAGATTGCACGATCGCGTGTCGTTGCAAAACCGCGAAAGCGCCGATGTGATACAGACCGGCAGCGCGGGTGCCGAGTTCTTTATCCGTTGTCCCGTCTCTTACAAAAAATACCGAGGAACCCTTGGGTACTGCTTCCAAAAGGCGAAATAGGGTGGTTTGCGAGTCTCGGGCGATAGTCCATTGCTGAACATGCAGAACACTAATGCTTGCCGTGATCAATGCAATCATAATGGCGAAAGAGGGGAATGGAGTGATGCCCGGTTCCTTTGACGAATCAAGTGAGGCAACAAGAAAGAACAGGCCGGCCAGCAAAATGCGCCAGGTTACGAAATTCGTCTCTTCGATCTTGGATGGAAGCACAAAGAAAAGCAGGACGCATAGAAGGATTGCGATGGTTGCGCCCGGTCTGTAGCGAAACCGGCTGAGATAGATCGCCAGAAAGAAGGAGATGCAGGCCAGAACCAGCAAGACATCGTTGATGAACGGCGTTCCGAGATCAATCAGGCGGTCAAGATCGCTGATCCTTGAATAAGGCGGCTGGAAACTGCGAAATGTTTCGACCGATGAAGTTTTCTCAGACCGCGTATGGTTGAGCCATAGGAGCGCGAGAAGTGCGGACGGAAGAGCCTGTAGCCCGTCGCGGATTAGTCGCCCAAGCAGTCTCTTGATCGAGTTGAAGTTCCATGTGCCGAGATTTTCTTTTCTGAATGACCAGCCCAGAACGAAAATGCCGTAGCAGGCCCATGCATAGAAGTGGATCAGATAGAGTCCCGTCGAAAAGAGGGTGGCGCCGAGCAGCCGCGCCCGCCAGCGGTTTTCAGCAAGCGATGCCCACCACGCCGCCGCCCACAAGGCGACTCCAATCCCGAAGTTGAAGCTGAGAAACCCCTTGTTGAAGCCCGTATTAAAAACGAAAGGGAAAATCAGGAGGGGGGCAAGAGTCCATCGGCCGACAATGGCTTTGTTGAGTGCGAAGCATCCGCTGAAGGTCACTACGCAGCTCAGGACGACGAAAATCTTGCCCGCATACTCCAGCGGCATGAAGCGTCCTGCTGAAAGCGCAAACAGGTCCCAGCCCAGATTGGGCACGGGCGAATAATCGACGCTGAAATAATGCTTAAATATCGGATCGTCGAGATTTTGCAGGATATAAGCGCGGGCGAGGTGATTGGGGTAGTCCTGAAGGCCAGGATACTGAAACAAGAAAATCGGAAGACAAGCGATCAACGATAGCGCGACGGCCCATCCCACTATGATACTCTTGCGATTTGCCTCGTCCATATTTTCATTCCCGAAATTCAGAGGCTGATGTGCGCAAATTATTTTTGGAGTATTGCCGCGAACGCGGTCGGGGATGGAGGGTCAGTTCGTCGTTGCATTGCGGAGTAATCGGTCCTGCATGGCGCGGAATATGATTTCGTTCCCGGTCTCGGAGTAGTGGAAGTCGCCCGGTACGAAGAGTCTGTCATACCAGTTTGGAGCCTTGTCCCGTTCGGCCAAAAATACCGGGAACAGGTTGACGAACCCCTTGCAGTGGTTTTGGCAGAATTTGCTCCAGATCTGGATCTGCCTGTTATCGCGGTCGTCGCGCGCAAGCTGCGCTGGCCACGGATAGACGACAATTGTAAGGGGGATCATCTTTTTCTTTAGAAGATCTGCCAATGCCGTTAAGTTCTGAACGGATCGCGCAATGCCACCTTCTACTCCGAGAGGCTGGTATCTTGTCGCAGAAGGATTTGGGTAGAGCCACTCGGTCCGGAAAGGATCGAGAGGAGAGGGCGGCTTCGGCGGATCGACTTTCTTTTCGATCCAGTCGCCGATGGCGTCGGTAATTTTTAAATGGCTGCTGACGAATGATTTCTTTGACGCAGGAGGTTTCACATCGGCAGGATCGCAGTAAGCCCTGTATTTGGGATCGTCATCAATACAGAAATAACTTGATGCTTCGTCAGTAACATCGGAAAGGTCGGAAAAGACGACCACTTCGTCAAAGTGAAATCCGTCTGAAAGCAACGCCTGAATTTTCTTGAAATAGATAGACGGCGAGTACGACGCGACTCCAGCGTTCAGAAATTCGATCTTTTCCTTACGATTCTGGCCGGCACTATAGAGTTTTCCGGCGAATGTTTGCTCAAATGGCAGGCCGATGCCCTCGGTGAAAGAGTCGCCGATCAGCAGGATGCGGCGGTTCGGGGAAACCTTGGCAATTTCTCTTACCGCGGAGTCCTTGAAGCCAAGGCTGTTTGTGAACAGCCTATAGCGATTGTTCCCCCAATAGTCGTATCCGTCGAAATTGGCGATGAGGCTGTGGTGGTAGCGATAATCGAAAACCCGGTATCGGCGAGGATCGCCCATGGTCAATGCCGTAAATGCGAAATCGAACGCCAGATAGAGCACGAAGCAATAGAGTAGGAGCATCAAGCCGATCACGATCCGCCGTTTGGAATCAGTCATTGCCAACCGCCTCGACGCGTTGGCCAGTTGTCTCTTCCACCGGCGATTAAAATCGAGGTTTTGCTGAATGGGCGTGGCCTTAGATCCACCCGGCATGGGGTCGACATCGAACTGTACTTTTGCATCCAATATGCCGATAAGTATGCTATTACGTCTTTGTTTTTTAACTGAAGTTCGACTTTGGCCGCAACAGACATCATCTCCCCGCGTGACATTAATGCCTTCCGTGGATTTTCATGAAAGTTTCACCAGGCAGGATTCCGTAATCCGGGGTTCGGATCGTGCTTTTGGCTTTGTCATGACGGGGGCTTTTGCGCTCCTGGCAGCCATCAACCTCTGGCATGCTGGGCGAATTTGGCCGTGGATGGGTCTGATCTGCGTGGGGTTTCTTGTCGCGAGTCTTGTCCGACCGTCGGTGCTGACGCCGCTGAATCGTCTCTGGTTCAAGCTGGGTCTTTTCCTACACAAGATTGTCAATCCTATCGTCATGGGGCTGCTTTTCTATTTTGCCGTCCTTCCCACGGGACTTGTCATGCGCCTGATGGGCAAGGATTTGCTGAGGCTAGGGCTGGATCGGCGTTCTGAAAGCTATTGGATTGTGCGACAGCCGCCGGGGCCACAGCCCGAGTCGATGCGGGATCAGTTCTGAGAGGCCGTGTATGGATTTCCTGACCGAGTTCTGGCGCTATATCCGTGTCCGGAAAAAATTCTGGTTATTGCCGATCCTGATCATGACGGTCGTATTTGGGGGGCTTGTGCTCCTGACCAAAGGATCAGCCGTGGCGCCGTTCATCTACACCCTCTTTTAGGGCTGGTTGATGCGCGTTCTGGGAATTTCCGCCTTTTATCATGATGCCGCGGCCGCCCTGGTCGATGAGGGCCGCATCATCGCTGCGGCTCAGGAAGAACGCTTTACGCGCAAGCGGCACGATGCGGAGTTTCCCGCACAGGCCATCGCATATTGTCTCGAGGAGGCGGGCTACGCGATCGAGGACCTCGATCATGTTGTGTTTTACGACAAGCCGTTTTTGAAGTTCGAAAGGCTGCTGGAAACCTATGTGGCGTTAGCGCCGCGCGGATTTCGGTCGTTCAAGCTTGCGCTGCCCGTCTGGCTCAGGGAGAAGCTGTTTCAGCGGAGCCTGCTGCAAAAGGAACTGGCGAAGTTCTCGGATCAGTTCGACGCCGCAAACAAGCTTCTCTTTTGCGAACACCATGTCAGCCACGCCGCGTCAGCCTTCTTTCCCTCTCCATTTGAGAAAGCTGCAGTTCTGACGATGGACGGTGTCGGTGAGTGGGCGACAACTTCCGTTGCGGTGGGCGACGGCAACCGACTGAACATCATCCAGGAGATCCATTTCCCTCACTCGCTCGGGCTTCTCTATTCGGCCTTCACCTATTACCTCGGCTTCAAGGTCAATTCAGGCGAGTATAAAATGATGGGCCTGGCTCCTTACGGGCAGCCAAAATATGTCCAGCTTATTCTCGACCATCTGATCGATCTGAAGCCGGACGGCTCGTTCCGGCTGAACATGACCTATTTTGATTATTGCACTGGCTTGACGATGACGAACCAGCAATTTTCCCGCTTGTTTGGAGAGCCGGTGCGCACGCCTGCTGATCACCTTACAAGTTTTCACATGGATGTGGCAGCCTCGATCCAGGCGGTGCTCGATGAAGTTGTGATTCGCCTCGCACGGGGTATCGCAAAACAAACGGGAGAGAGAAACATCTGCCTTGCCGGTGGCGTCGCGCTGAATTGCGTAACCAATGGAAAGCTGCATCGCGAGGGAATATTCAGTGACATCTGGGTGCAACCCGCTGCAGGCGATGCAGGCGGCGCGGTGGGTGCCGCTTTGGCCGCAACCCACATTTTTGCACAGCACTCGCGTCACATTAGCCGCATGGATGGAATGTCCGGTGCTTTGCTGGGACCTGATTTTTCCCAGTCCGAGATCGAGCGTCGTTTGAAGGAGGCGGGCGCCAAGTTCAGTTCGGTTAGCTTTGACGAAATGATACAAACGACCGCTCGCTGCCTTGCACAGCAGGATGCGGTCGGATGGTTTCAGGGAAGGATGGAGTTTGGTCCGCGTTCTCTCGGTGCGCGCTCCATCCTCGGGGACCCGAGATCGCCCAAGATGCAGCAGACGCTCAACCTCAAGGTCAAATATCGCGAAAGTTTCCGTCCGTTTGCGCCGGCGGTGCTGCGCGAGGATGTCGCCGAATGGTTTGAGTTCAATGCCGACAGTCCGTATATGTTAATTGTTGCTGGCGTCAGACAAGACAAGCGTCGCGCGATGGCACCCGCAGAGCAGGACCTGTTCGGCATCGATAAACTGAATATTGTGAGATCGGAGATTCCGGCCGTCACACATGTGGACTATTCGGCGCGCCTTCAGACTGTAGATGCAGCGTCAAACCCCATCTTTCATCGCCTACTAGTTCAATTCAAGGACATCACAGGCTGCCCTGTGCTGGTCAATACGAGCTTCAACGTGCGGGGAGAGCCGATCGTCTGCACGCCAGAGGACGCGTTCCGCTGCTTTATGGGGAATGAACTCGACGTGTTGGTCGTCGGGAACTGCATTCTAAAGAAGCGGGACCAGGATCCGCGCCTCAAGCAAGACTATAGCAGCGCGTTCGATCCTGACTAAGTTATGCTTCAATTCTTGGGCGAATCCGACTGAGTGCCGTTTCTCAGCTTATAGACATGCATTCCGCCGTCCTGTGCGGCCAGCACAAATCTTTGGGACAACACTTCGCGAATCCGCGGCGGAAACAGGTCGGTCTGTATATCGACCGCAGACAAGGGTCTCTCAAGGATATCGGTGTGGACGACAAGGCAGCGCACATCGGGACGGATTAGATCGTTCTGCCATATCTCGACCGGGAACATCCCGCTAGTTACGAGATGCGTGAACTGATAAGGCGTGGCGATAACTCGATTGTTCAGACTGAACTCAAATCCGGGTTCATCGGCGAGTACAACGTCCTGTTGCCCGATGCCGCAAATCTGCCGAGCCTTGGCAAGGATGGCTGACTGCTTGGGGGTGTTCTCAATATCGTCAAGGGAGCTACGGACTGTCGCAATTCCCACCCACAAGGCCTGAACGGTTGCAACGGTTGCAACGATGGGTGACAGACGCGACGGGGCACTTTGCGAAAAGACGATCAGAGCCGCGACGCAGGGCTCCATCCAGTAGTTGCTCGCGCTTCCTGTCTTGGCAAGCAGCAGCAGGGTCCAGAAGACGCTGGCTGCAAGCGCGGATAACGCTATGCGGGCATTGATGGACGATCGCTCGTGAAATCCGCACCAGGCTGCGAAGGAAATGAATGCGGCGAAGAACGGCAATCTCGAATATAAGTTGTCGAGCCAGATCGACAGAACCAGCGGTTGCGCCGTCGACATCACTAGATGTGATATCCATACGCCGCCGCTCGCTTTCTGCAATATGAAGGCAATGGGCGTTGAAACCGCCAAAGCCCCCAGCACAGTGAAGCCCGCAGCCCTTCGGTCGATGAGAAGCGTCGCGAGAAACGCACCCGCCCCCAATCCGATGACGTGCGGCTTCAGCCATGCGGCCAAGGCGAACAGAACGCCGGCAAGGAATCCGGATCGTCCCGCTTTGACTGAAAGCAGTAGTCCTATCCCAGCCAAGCAAAGTGCAGCACTGTCTGGCCGGCCGGAGGACCCGTAAAGGATAAGGACGTAGGTGCCGGCGATGAACAGTCCTCCCAGACCCATCACCCAGCGCGAGGATTGGCGTGCGGAAAAAACAATAGCGCAAATCAACCCCAGCCAAAGCAGCGTGGCAATAATCCTGCTTCCCAGAAGCGCTGCCGATTCGGGAAGCAGTGAAACCAGCCAGGACCAGAGTGGAGGATAAAGCACATAGTATCTTGTCGGCGGCTCGCCGTACTCGTGAATACCTGCGATTGGATCGATGTAGAGAGGCCGGCCTTCACGGATACGAGAGGCCTCAAAGAGAATCTCGCCTTCGATCCCGACGGCCGGGCGGCTTTGCGATGTGATAATTGCGCACGTCATTGCGGCTGCGCCCGCGATCAGAAGTATGACCAGAAGTGCTCGGGTCGCCCAGCCTCCCATTGATAGGACTTTGCTTTCCAGAGAATAAGTATGTTCTATCGCGTGCGATTTTAGAAATGATAGTTGCCGGGCGCTAGTTGGATTTGATGAGGTAGGCGCTGACGCGATCCCTGTTCTGGATCCGCAGTTCCCTGCTTTTGTTGGAAGTTTCCCTGTTCCGATCCTTAGGGATTTTTTAAGAAGCCCCTGCAGCGCAGCCATTTTTGCGGTGATAAGTCTCTCGTATAACCTGAAAATTCGAATTTTCCCTGAAAAATTCCCTGTTTGCAGGGAATTTAGTGGGAGAACGGCGCGATCAGCACTGCGCCGCCAGCCAGCCAGTCCGGCTTTCAGAGCATTTCCTTCTCACCCATAAGAAAAACCCGCGAAGTGCGGGCTTCTTTAACCTCGACAGGTCTCTAGTCGAAGGCATCACATATGCTGTTCGCCGTCAGCACCCTTGAGACAAATTGAGGGACTTCACGAAGGGAGGATTTCTGATTCATCGTAGCCGCAAGGAGCGAAGATGAAACAAAAATCCGGACCGGGGAAAGCGCCCGCAGACCAAGTGCTGAAGGACATCTGGCACCAGACGCGTCGGCAGTACTGGGCCGAAGAGAAGATCCGCATCGTGCTGGAAGGGTGCGCGGTGAGGAGAAATCTCAGAACTTGACGCCGGGAAGGCATCGCCGCTTCGATGTATTATGGCTGATCCAAGGAGTTCCTGGAGGCTGGCAAGCGCCGATTGGCCGGTAACACTGCGCGAGCCGCAACACCTGGCGAGGTGAAGGATCTTCGTCGCGAGGCAACTGTGTTGAAGGAAGTCGTGGCCGATCTGACCCTGGAGAACCGTCTGCTTAAAAAAGATGAACGGGGATGGGGAGGACGAGGCATGAGATATCCTGCATCCGAGAAGGCCGAGATCATCGCGCTGGTGGAGCAATCGCATCTGCCGGCCAAGCGCACGCTGGACAAGCTCGGTATCCCACGCGCGACCTTCTACCGATGGTACGACCGCTATCGGGCGGGACGGCCTGAGGTGTTAGCCAATCATCGCTCACGGCCGAATCGCGGTCTGGAATCGCATTCCGGACGACGTCCGCGAGAAGATTGTCGAGCTGGCGCTGCAAGTCCCTGAGCTGTCGCCGCGGGAGTTGGCGGTACGGTTCACTGACGAGAATAAGTGCTTCGTCTCCGAGCTTCGATCTATCGACTATTGAAGGCGCATGACCTGATCACCTGCCCTGCTTACGTGGTGATCAAGGCGGCGAACGAGTTCAAGGACAAGACCATCGCCATCAACCAACTCTGGCAGACCGACTTCACCTACCTCAAAATCACCGGCTGGGGTTGGTACTATCTGTCGACAGTGCTCGATGACTTCTCACGCTATATCGTGGCTTGGAGATTCGGTTTCACTATGTGCTGCAAGCAGTCCCAAACTAACATTCCGATCGACCACTCAGTCGGGGCCGGTCGGTTATAGCAAAGCTGACCAGCTGAACTGATAAGTCCCGCTGATCAGCAATGCCAGCCGCGAGCAACCACTGTCGCGACGTCTGTACCGCTACCAACCGACAACACTATTTGCAAAGACCCGCGTCATTTAACCTTACTTGGTAAGTTTCTTAGGCTCGCGGAGGTGGCATGTGCCTTTCCTGTGAGGCCTCAGGGCATAATATCCGCCACATTGAGAGAAAAATTCGCGGCGTCAGGGAATAAATTGACACTTGGCTTTTTCGGTTAACAGGTTAAACCCGACCGACAATTGATGCTTTACGACGATTTGAGCACGAACCCGAATTGATCGGACTTATGTCCGGGCGGCCTGCAGAATAGCCTTTGGCGCGGATTTCCGCGCCAAAGGTAATATGTGGGGCGAGCTTCCGTGTTCGCGAGCAACCACCCGTCCCGGACGCCACTTTCTTAAATAAAAAAACCCCAGCCTTCTCGGCTGGGGTTTCAGTTTCAACTGGAGTAGGTGAAGTGAATTACTTCCAGAAAGCGTAGTTCACGCCAAACTTCATGGTGTGGGCGGTGACCTTGTTGTCGATCACGAGCGGCCCGGTGGTGAATACATTGTTGCGGTCGAATTCCATGTAAAGGTATTCGGTCTTGAGCGAAAGGTTGTTGGTCATTGCCCATTCTACGCCACCGCCGGCAGTCCAGCCGCTGAGGTCAGAGCTGCGGGTAAAATTCAACAAAGCAGGATTGATATTGAGCTTCGTGTCTTCCGACCCGTAAGCATAACCACCGGTTCCGTACACCAGCAGGCGATCGAAAGTGTAACCGAAGCGGCCGCGCACGGTGCCGAAGTACTTCATTTCGGTGCCGGTGCTGATCGACAATGGTCCAAGCGTGGCATTCAGCTCGCTCTTCATGTTAGTGCCCTGAATGTCAGCTTCTAAGCCGACAACCCAGTTTCCGCCGAACTGCCAGTTGTAACCAATCTGACCGCCGCCAAACCCGCCGAACGACGTCAGATCGATAGCTGCCAACGGCGTTCCGGCAACGCCGAGACCGTAGTCAGTCCGATCACCGCCAACGCCGGCGTTAACGCCAACATACATGCCGGTCCAGCTAAATCCGGGAGCAATGATAGGGGCCTTCGTGTAGGGGCGGGCAGCAATATCCGCTGCTGACGCCGATACGGTTCCTGCAAACATAGCCAGGACCGCGGCTGCAATAGCCGTGCGCATTGGAAATCTCCGTGTTCAACTCAAAAAAGACTTAGATGACAACCACGACACCTAATATCTGCCAAACTGTATCCACTTTCGGAACAGCCGCCTATTGCTGAAATGTCACACTACCGCTAATTAATTTTTAACGAATCTGACCGGTCGTCTCTAACTGGTCCGATCGGAATGTTAGTTTGGATCTGGTCTGCGTTGAGAATTTTGTGATCTGCCCTTTGAATTGGTCCACTCTGAAGTATGATCTTCTGATGGATGGAGCTGCCCCCGTTTCGTGGTCCTGACTTGCCACTGAGTTTTTCCTCCACGCGTCGCGCGCTCGATATCGAGCTTCGCGCGTCTGCGCGATCTCGCCAACCTCCGCCGTAGGTTCGGCTACCGGCGGCTGTTCATCCTGCTGCGGGATCAGGCGCCCGTCAGGCATCTACCGGCTTTATCGGAAGGAAGGGCTCACGGCCCGCAAGCGCAAAATTCGGCGACGGGCTGTGGGAACACGGACCCGATCCTGATCGAAGCCAAAGCCAACGCGCGCTGGTCGCTCGACTTCGTCCACGACCAGTTCGCGCTTGGCCGATGCTTCCGCATTCTCAACATCGTGGTCGACGTGACGCGCGAATGCTTGGCGGCGATCCCGGACGCTTCTCCGGGAGACGGGTCGCACGCGATCTGACGATACTCATCGGCAGTCGCAGCGAGCCTGCGATGATCGTGTCGGATAACGGCACCGAGTTCACCTCGAACGCGATCCGGCGGGGCAAAAGATCATCGTGTCGAATGGCATTACATCGCGCCGGACAAGCCGATGCAGAACGGCAAATCGAATCCTCCAACGGCCGGATGCGCGGCGAGCTTCTGAACGAAAGCCTGTCTATCGATCTAGGTCTGACCTGACGGATATTTTGGACCAGCGGGATAGAGACTACTGCATTGCTGTGCTCCGATCCAGATGCGTCGGTGGAGCTGATGTTTGGGGCGCCGGTGGTCGATAATTCAGAGAAGAATGCGGTCTGATCGTGTTGTATTGTTTGCGCCATTGCTCGATGACGACTGTGGCCTCCTTCAGGCTGTAGAAGATTTCACCGTTCAGGCATTCGTCGCGCAGTTTGCCGTTGAAGGACTCGCAGTAGCCATTCTCCCATGGGCTGCCGGGCGCTATGTAGAGCGTCTTCGATCCCAGCTTCGCAAACCAGCTGCGCACAATCTTGGCCGTCATCTCCGCGCCGTTGTCCGACCGGATGTGCTCCGGCACACCTTTGGCGAGCATCACATCGGCCATGGTGTCGATGACGCCGAAGCTGTTGATGCGACGGGCCACCCTGATCGCCAGGCATTCCCGCGTGAACTCGTCGATCAGCGTCATCAATCTGAGCTTGCGGCCGTCATGGGTCTGCGCCTCGACGAAGTCGTAGCTCCAGACATGGTTGCGATGTTGCGGTCTCAGCCGGATGCAGGATCCGTCGTTGAGCCACAGCCGGCCGCGCGGCCGCTGTTTCCTGGGTACTTTTAGCCCCTCACGGCGCCAGATCCGCTGGACCCGATCACACCCGACCTGCCAGCCGGCATCGACCAGCAGCGATGTGATCCGACGATAGCCATATCGTCCATATTGGGATGCGAGAGAGACGATCGCTCTCGTCAACGCATCCTCATCAGATCGAACGATGGTGGCGTATCGCTGTGTTCCGCGGTGCTGGCCGACGATCCGGCAGGCCTGGCGTTCGGAGAGACCGTACTTCCCTCGAATGCCCTCGACCGCCTGCCGGCGCCGTTCGGGGCTTACAAGTTTCCCGAGGCAACGTCCTTGAGCACCTGCTTCTCCAGCGACAGATCGGCGACGAGACGCTTGAGGCGGACATTCTCACGCTCCAGGTCCTTCATCCGCTTCGCCTGATCGAGCTCAAGACCACCGTATTCCTTCCGCCAGCGATAGTAACTCTGCTGCGAAATTCCGGCTTCCCGGCAGGCCACCGGCGCGGCCTTACCCTGCGACATCAACACTTCAATCTGACGGAGCAGCACCACGATCTGCTCCGCGCTGAACCTCTTCTTCGGCATAACTAAAGTTCCTTTCCAAGCTCAGTTTCTCACAAAGCTTGGTCCAAAAAAGCCCGGTCAGGTCAGTGCGGCGCTGCGCATCGCGGATCGTGCATACGTTCTCTCCCTCGGCAGGGTCGAACTTGAGGGAACAGGGACGGAATTGCTGAATGATCCCGCAGTCA
>Ga0209023_10001541_pt1 | contig 30573 bp, 28 predicted proteins | sample LakOneMetagenome_FD_187468 | JGI IMG/M metagenome (GOLD analysis project Ga0209023, IMG submission 187468) | Freshwater and sediment microbial communities from Lake Erie, Canada (SPAdes) (version 2) | ecosystem: Environmental > Aquatic > Freshwater > Lentic | place: Lake Erie, Canada...
ATCTGAATGGCGGCGACCTTGCCGTCCGGGCTCGACCACTTCTTGTACAGCGCGATGGCGCGGGGCACCTGATAGCCGTAGTCGTTGGTGTCGACATTCACTGGCTTGCCTGCGATGCCGCCATTCTTGTTGACCCAAGCGAACACATCCGCCTCGGCCTGACCGAAGGGAACGCCGACGTCAGAAGTGCCGCCCGAGTAATCGGCGAGATGGCCAACGGCGATTTGCGCCTGTGCCGCACCGGTAACGCTGCCGAGCAGCAGGGCCATCGATGCGGTACCCAGCAGTTTCTTGATGGTCATGGATTTCATCCTCCGGTTTCCTCTGAATGTTTCTTGCGAGGTCTTGTTGTTATCGGTCCCGTTCCGACCTCAATGCGAGAACGGGTAGAGTTTCCAGTAAGCCTTGATTTGCCGCCAGCGGTGAGCCAGCCCGTCTGGCTCGAAGATCAAAAAGATGATGATGATGACGCCGATGGACATCTCGCGCAGGAAGGAGATGTTGCTCTTGAGACCGAGATATTGATCGATCGCGCTGCCGCTCAATCCGGCGCTGATCCATTCCATCGACTCCGGCAGCAGCACCATGAAGGCTGTCCCCATTAGGGTGCCCATGATCGAGCCGAGGCCGCCGATGATGATCATTGCAAGAAAGATGATCGAGCGGTCGATGCCGAAACCTTCGTTGGACACGACCTGATTGTAATGCGCATACAGCGCGCCGCCGATGCCGGCGAAGAACGCCGCAAGGCCGAACGACAGCGTGCGGTATTTGGTGAGATTGATGCCCATAATCTCCGCGGAGAGATAATGATCGCGCACAGCGACAAGTGCGCGTCCGTCGCGCGTCCGCATCAGGTTGGTCACGAGCAGGTAGCAGACGACGACATAGGCAAGTACGACGTAAAAGTATTGCCGGTCGCCCCGCAGCACTTTCCCGAAAAGGGAAAAAGGTTCGGCAAGCGCCGGGACGCTGCCACCGGTGAACCATTCGGCACGACCAAAGAAATCCAGCAGGATAAACTGCGCGGCCAGCGTCGCAATGGCGAGGTAAAGTCCCTTCAACCGCGCCGCGGGCAGGCCGAAGATTAGGCCGACAAGGGCTGTGACGAGGCCCGCCAACGGAATGCAGAAGAACACCGGAACGTGGTGGTTCGACAGATACGCCGACGTAAATGCACCGAAGCCGAAGAACGCGGCATGGCCAATGGAGATCTGGCCGGTGAAGCCGACCACGATGTTGAGACCGAGTGCGGCAATGCCGAAAATGCCGATCTGGATCAGCATGCTCAGCGCGTATTCCTTGAGCACAAACGGCGCAAAGCAGATCAGCACGATGCCGACGATCATCATGTTGCGGCTGGTCGTGGTCGGAAACACGGTGGTGTCCGCCGCGTAGGTCGTGCGGTAATCGCCAGCGGGGAGGAGGGTCTGTCCAGCCATTAGATGCGCTCGATGTCTTTGGTGCCGAACAGGCCGTAAGGCTTGATCATGAGAATGATGATGAGCGCGTAGAACGGCGCGATCTCGAACAGGTTGCCCCAGTGCAGGTACTGGCTGTCCACGAACTGTGCGAGGTTCTCAAGCAGACCGATAATGATGCCGCCGAGTACTGCGCCGCCGACGCTGTCGAGGCCGCCGAGGATCGCTGCCGGAAACACCTTGATGCCGTAAGCGGCGAGGCCAGCCGACACGCCATTGACCACAGCGACCACCACACCTGCCACGGCGGACACCGTCGCGGAAATCGCCCAGGCCATCGCGAACACGGTTTTCACCGAGATGCCGAGCGATTGCGCGACCTGCTGGTTGAACGCGGTGGCGCGCATCGCGAGGCCATATTTCGAAACTTTGAAGAACCACGCCATGCCCGCCATCATCACGCCTGACACGACGAGGCTCATCACATAGACGGTCTGCACCTGCAGCCCGAAGATGTTGATGAGCTGTGTGTCGAATACGCGCGGGAAGGGCTGGAGATTGACGCCGAAAATCCATTTCATCAGCGCCGAGAACACCGTGGAGAGCGCAATCGTCACCATGATAACGGAGATGATCGGCTCGCCGATCATCGGACGCAGAATGATGAGCTGGATCAGAATGCCGAAGACGAACATGAAAACCAGCGTGATCGGCATGCCGATCCAGAACGGCACCTGATATTTGGTCAGCAGGAACCAGCAGACCCATGCGCCGATCAGCAGCAGTTCACCCTGCGCGAAGTTCACCACCTGCGTGGCTTTATAAATCAGCACGAACGACATCGCGACGACGCCGTATAGCGTGCCGACCACGAGGCCGTTGATCAGAAGCTGAATGAGAAGCTGGGTGTTCACTCCGCGGCCTCCGCCGTCTTGATCCGTGTTCCGAGGTCGATGACCGGCAGCGTGCAGCGGATGCGCTGGGTAGTGCCGTCCTGGAAGCGGATCACGGTGTCGATGTCGATATCCGGCTTGCCGCCGTAGATCGCGTTGATGATGTCTGCGTACTTTTCGTTGATGACGGTGCGGCGGACCTTGCGGGTGCGAGTCAACTCGCCATCGTCCGCGTCCAGTTCCTTGTAGAGCAGCAGGAATTTCGAGATACGCTGCGCTGGCGGCAGAGTGGCGTTCACCGCTTCGACTTCCTTGCGCAGCAATTCGTAAGTCTCAGGCCGCGAAGAAAGGTCGGTATAGGTGGTGAAGGAAATACGGTTCTTTTCCGCCCATTTCGATACGATCGAGAAGCGGATGCAGATCATCGCGGCGAGATATTCGCGGCTGTCGCCGAGCACCACGGCTTCCGCGACGTAGGGCGAGAACTTCAGTTTGTTCTCGATATATTGCGGCGAGAAGCGGTCGCCCTGTGCGGTCTGCGCCATGTCCTTGATGCGGTCGATAACCACAAGCTGTTTCGCTTTGTTGAAATAGCCCGCATCGCCTGAGTGCATCCAGCCGCCACGCACCTCGGCGTTGGTGGCGGCCTCGTTCTTGTAGTAGCCGGAGAACATATTCGGGTGTCGCACCACGATCTCGCCGACGCCATTGACGTCGGGATCGACGATCTGAATCTCGACCGTCTTGCCCATGGGGACGCCCGTCGTATCCGGATCGACGGCATCCGCCGGATGCAACGTAAATGCACCGAGCGTTTCGGTCTGGCCGTAGAGCGTGCGAAGCGGGACGCCCATGGCACGGAAGAATTTAAAAGTATCCGGGCCGAGCGCTGCACCTCCGGTCGCCGCCGAGCGCAGCCGCGTGAAGCCGAGCCGGTCGCGCAGCGCGCGGAACACCAGCGTTTCCGCCACCATCGATTTTTTGCCGTCGTCCAGCGCGGCGAGACCGGCTTTCATTCCGGTCTCGTAAAGGCTCTGCTTCATCGCGGAGGAATCCATCACCCGCGCGCGAACGTCTGCGGCGATGGCTTCCCAGATGCGCGGTGCGAACAGCACGAAGGTCGGTGCGATCTCGCGGAAGTCGTTCATCATGGTGTCGGACTGCTCGACGAAGTTCACCTTCATCCGCGACAGCAAACCTTTTCCGAGCGCGTAAACCTGTTCCATGATCCAGGGCAGCGGCAGCACGGACACGTATTCGTCCTCGGGGCCTTTCGGGTCGAATGAGAGATAGGTCGCACAGTGGCGCAGCACGCTGCCTGCGGTCAGCATCGCGAGCTTCGGATTCGAGGTGGTGCCGGAGGTAGTACAGAGGATCGCAACGTCTTCGGTATTGGTCGCGTCAACGAGCCGATCGTAAAGCTGCGGTTCGCGCGCCGCGCGGTCGCGGCCCATTTTTGCGAGCACGTCTGCTTCGACTAGGCGCGGATCGTTGTATTTCCGCATGCCGCGCGGATCGGAATAGACGATGTGCTTGAGGTGCGGCGCGCGGTCGCCGAGTTCGAGCAGCTTGTCGACCTGTTCTTCATCCTCGGCGAACACGATCTTCGTTTCGCCGTAGGTCAGCAGATAAAGCACTTCCTCGGGCAGCGACTCGCGGTACATGCCGAGCGACATGCCGCCGATGGCATGGGCCGCGACTTCCGCCGCCACCCAGTCCGGCCGGTTGTCGCCAATGATGCCGATGACATCGCCGCGCCGGATGCCAAGTTCGGCCATGCCTAGTGTGAAGTCGCGCACACGGTTCTGGTAGTCGTTCCATGTGAAAGTGCGCCAGAGCCCGAAATCCTTTTCGCGTAGCGCGGTCTCGCTGCCGTGCTCCTTCGCGTTGAGCCGAAGCATCTTCGGATAGGTGTCGGCCTGCGCGACGCGTGCGGCGTAGTCCATCATGCGGTCACCTCGGCCACCGGATTGGTGTCGTCGAGCGCCTCAAGCACCTCATCTTCCTCGCCGAGATAGGCCTTGCGCACATGCGGATCGTCCAGCACGTCTCCGGGCAAGCCCTCGGCGATCTTGCGGCCGAAATCCAGCACGGTGACGCGGTGGGAAATGTCCATCACCACGCCCATATCGTGCTCGATCATCATCACCGTCATCCCATATTCTTCGTTGAGATCGACGATGTAGCGGGCCATGTCTTCCTTCTCCTCGAAGTTCATGCCGGCCATCGGCTCGTCGAGAAGAATGAGTTTCGGCTCCAGCGCCATGGCGCGAGCGAGTTCAACGCGCTTGCGCAGGCCGTAGGAGAGGGTGCCCGCGGTCGCCTTGCGGACCGACTGAAGATCGAGAAAGTCGATGATCTCTTCCACCTTGCGGCGGTGTTCGAGTTCCTCGCGGCGCGCGCCTGTCAGCCAGTACAGCGAGCCGGTGATGAAATTGTTTTTCAGCAGGTGATGCCGCCCGACCATGATATTGTCGAGCACGGTCATGTGGTGGAATAGCGCGAGATTCTGGAACGTGCGACCGATGCCGAGTGCTGCGCGGGCATTGGGCTTGAGGCCGGTGATGTCGCGGCCGCGATACAAAAGCTGACCCTCGGTCGGGGTGTAGCGGCCCGAGACGCAGTTCACGATCGAGGTCTTGCCGGCGCCATTGGGGCCGATGATCGAGAACAGCTCGCCTTCGTTGACGCCGAAGCTCACATCGGTCAGGGCGCGCACGCCGCCGAACCTCAGCGAGACTCCCCGCACCTCCAATGCGTAGGTCACTCAATTCCTCCCGGATACGGCGCTTGTCGCGCTCTTTATCGATGGTTTGCCACCGCAGGTCCGATCCTATATCGACCGGCCCCGGTAAGCCATTCTACTAATGATGTTTGACGCTAAGAGACGCATTTGACGCAGCTTTGCCGCGTCGAGTGCGGTGGTCTTGCCTAACGCAACGCGATACCTTGAAATGTCTTTTGCCTGACATTTCGCCGGGCAATTTCGCCGCACTCCGATGGTCGATGCCGCAACGCAACATGATGTTGGTTTCTCAAGAGCGCACCCGTGAGCGGTTTAAGTCATGATCGGTGCCGATCACCTGAAGCGCATCGCGGTCTGGTCGCGCGGTCTCAACGAGCGCGAAGTGGAAGTTGCGCGCGCAGGCATTGTTGAAAAGTCATACGGCGCAGACGAGTTCATCTGCATGCGCGGCGATCAGTGGGAATACTGGGCCGGTGTGGTCACGGGTCTGATCCGGATCGGCGCGGGTTCCGAGGACGGCAAGGCCGTCAGTCTCACGGGATTGACCAGCGGCGCATGGTTCGGCGAGGGCACCGTGCTCAAGCACGAGGCGCGCCGCTACGACGCGGTGGCATTGCGCGAAACGCGCCTCGCGCTGATGGACCGTGCAACGTTTCTATGGCTGTTCGAGAACAGCGTCGCGTTTAACCGCTTTCTGGTGGAACTGTTGAACGAGCGCCTCGGCCAGTTCATGGGGCTGGTCGAATATGGACGCGCGCTCGATGCGAAGGGCCGCCTCGCACGATCGATCGCGTCGCTGTTCAACCCAATCCTCTATCCGGACGCGGCACCGCATCTGGACCTGACGCAGGAGGAACTCGGGGCGATCTCCGGAATCTCGCGGCAGAATGCGAACCAGTGCCTCAAGACGTTGGAGAAGGAAGGGCTGCTCCGGCTCGAATATGGCGGCGTAACCGTGGTCGATCTCGATCGGCTACGTGCATATGGGGAGTGACGTCGGAGGTTTCTTCGCTTTCAGCAGCGCCTTGACCCGGTCGGTATCGGCCTTCGTGATCGGATTGTAGATCACCATGTTCAGATCCGGCCTGCCATCGACTGCGAAGGATGAAAACTCCATCGAGAGCGGACCGACGACAGCGTGATGCAGGGTCTTGATGCCGTCGCCATGGCTGCGGACATCGTTGTCGCGCCACATCTCCTCGAATTCCGGACTTAGCCTGCAAAGATCGTCCACGAGCGATTGCACTTCCTGCATGGCACCGGCGCGAACGGAGTCCGCGCGAAACGATGCCACCACGAAGCGTGCAACATTGTGCCATTCGGTTTGTGCTGCGCGCACACGCGAGTCGCGGAAAATCAGCCGCAGGATGTTGCGCTCTTTCGGTTCGAGCGCGCCGTAATCGGTCAGCACCGCCGTCGCCGCGCGATTCCACGCCACGATGTCCCATGTCGGCGTCTTCACGATGGCCGGACTCACCACCAGAGCATCGAGCACGCGCTGTAGTCGCGGCGTGACGCCTTCGGGCGGATTGTAGCGAACCTCCGGCGGACGTCCGAGGCCGAGGATGAAGATGTGCTCGCGCTCCACATCGGTCAGCATCATCGCGCGTGCGATCCGGTCGAGCACGTCCGGCGAGGGCGCGCCGCCGCGTCCCTGTTCGATCCACGTGTACCAGGTGGCGCTGACATTGGCGCGCTGTGCCACTTCCTCGCGCCGCAGTCCCGGTGTCCGCCTGCGCTTGAGCGGAAGTCCAAGCGCCGCGGGATCGAGCTTCGCGCGGCGGTCCCGTAAATAAGTCCCAAGCCTGTTGTCTGTGCTGGCGGGCATAAGAGTCCTGTTAGTTATTATACCTGTATAACGACACTACTTTACCGGAATATAGCAGAACCCGACAATGCGCGCATCCATTCAGGAGAATTGCGATGCGTGTATTTGTGACCGGCGCGACCGGCTTTGTCGGCTCGGCCGTTGTGAAAGAATTGATTTCTGCAGGACATCATGTGCGTGGACTAACGCGGTCCGATGCAGGCGCGGCGGCGCTGACGGCTGCGGGTGCCGAGGTGCATTGGGGCACTTTGGAAGACCTCGACAGCCTGCAGCGCGGAACGGTCGGCGTGGATGGCGTGATCCATCTCGCCTTCATTCACGACTTCTCGAAACTTGCCGCTAATTGCGAGACGGACCAGCGCGCCATCGAAACGCTGGGCGCTGCGCTTCGCGGCTCAGATCGGCCATTGCTTGTGACATCGGGTGTGGCGCTTCTCGCGCCCGGCCGCGTTGCGACCGAAGAGGACGTTGCCGCCGGACACTTTCCGCGCAAATCGGAGACGGTCGCGGCTGCATTGAGAGAGCAGGGCGTCCGCGCCGCTGCGGTTCGTCTGCCGCCATCGACCCATGGCGCGGGCGATCATGGCTTCGTGCCGATGCTCATCAAACTGGCGCGTGCGAAAGGCGTGTCAGCCTATATCGGCGACGGATCGAACCGCTGGCCCGCCACGCATCGTTTCGATGCGGCGCGTGTGTTTCGCCTTGCTCTCGAGGATGGCGCACGACACGGCCCGTATCATGCTGTCGCCGAGGAAGGTGTGCCGTTCAAGAAGATCGCCGAAGTGATCGGTTGGTGGCTCAGCGTGCCGGTCGTGTCGAAAACGCCCGAAGAGGCAGCGGATCACTTCGGCTGGTTCACGATGTTTGCTGGCATCGACGTGCCGACATCGAGCGCGCGGACGCGCCAGCTCTTGAACTGGCAGCCGACACAGCCTGATCTGCTGACGGATATGGATCAGAGGGCTTATTTCGAAGTGACGGAAGAGAGCGTGTTGTCTTCCTAAGACCGCACTGTCGCGTAGGCCTCGATGGCTGGGGGTTAAACCTCCAGCCACTCCTTGCGGACGCCATCGTTGGCCTTCAACTCGGCTGGCGTGCCCTCGAATACGATTCGGCCGTGCCCCATAACGTAAAGCCGGTGCGAAATACGCATCGCGATAGAGAGCTTCTGCTCCACCAGCAGGATCGCGACACCGCGGCGCGCGATCTCGGCGATCAGGTCGCCGACCTGCTGCACGATCAGCGGTGCGAGACCTTCCGTCGGCTCATCGATCATGACGAGTTCGGGATCGCCCATCAGCGTGCGGCAGATGGTCAGCATCTGCTTTTCGCCGCCGGACATCACGCCAGCGGCGGTGTCGGCACGCGCCTTCAGGTTCGGAAACATCTCGAGCATGTCGTCGAGTTTCCACTTGCCCGGATGCTTGGGGTCTTTGACGCCGAGCAGCAGATTTTGGCGAACGGTGAGGCCGGGAAAGATGTCGCGATGTTCCGGCACATAGCCGAGGCCGAGATGCGCGATCTTGTAGCTCGGCAGGCCCGCGATGTCCTTGCCCTTGAAGTTGATGGTGCCGTGCGGCGGCACTTCGCCCATGATCGCCTTCACCGTGGTTGAACGGCCAACGCCGTTGCGACCGAGCAAGCTGACGACTTCACCAGCGGCGATGTTCATATCGACGCCCTGAAGGATGTGGCTTTTGCCGTAATAGGCGTGGAGATCCCGAACTTCCAGCATCAGGCAGCCTCCTCGCCGAGATAGGCTTCCTTGACCTTCGGATTGTTGCGGATTTCCTCAGGCGTTCCGGTTGCGATGACGTGACCGTAAACGAGCACCGAGATGCTGTTGGCTAGGCCGAACACCACGCTCATGTCGTGCTCGACGATCAGAAGCGTTTTGCCCTCGGTGAGACGGCGGATCAGCGCCACCGCGCGTTCGGTCTCCGCATGGCTCATACCTGCGGTCGGCTCGTCGAGCAGGATCACGTCCGCGCCGCCCGCCGTCGTGATGCCGATTTCGAGCGCGCGCTGTTCGGCGTAGGTCAGCAGACCTGCTGGCACATCGCGCCGCGAGGTGAGGCTGATGTCTTCGAGAATGTGCGCGGTGCGCTCGCGGACTTCCGGAAGATTGTCGATGTTCTTCCAGAACGCATATTTGTGCCCCGTCGCCCACAGCACGGCGCAGCGCAGGTTTTCCCATACCGTCATGTTGGCGAAGACGTTGGTAACCTGAAAGCTGCGCGACAAGCCGCGTCGGTTGATCTGATACGGCGGCAGGCCGGAGATTTTCTCGCCCCGCATCAGCACTTCACCGCTGGTCGGTGCCATGTAGCCGCTGATGAGATTGAACGTGGTCGATTTGCCCGCACCGTTCGGTCCGATCAGAGCGTGGCGCTCGCCTTGCTTCACTTTCAAATTAAGATCGCGGATCACCTTGGTGATGCCGAAGCTCTTTTGAACGTCGCGAATTTCAACAGCGAAGCTCATGCGGCCATTCCTTTTGCACGCGCGGCGGTCAGCGCTTCGTCCCAGGCTTGCGCAACGCGCGTCCATGTTTTGCGGGCGATGATAAACCCGCCGACGATCAGGACGAGGGCGATGCCCCAGGTCAGCGGGCTGGCGGTGTTGAAGGGGATACCGAAGGCCTTGATGTTTGGATCTTCCGTCGGGTTCATCAGGTAATGAACCGACGACTCGATCCCGATCATGAGACCGATCACCAGAGCGAGGGTCGGCACCAGCGCCACCGCGTAGGCGGGCAATACTTTCCCGAGCGTTCCACCCTTGATCAGCGGACGATGCATCATCAGCAAGCCGGTGATGCCGCCGGGCGCGAACATCACCACCACGATGAAGAAGAGGCCGAAGTAGAGTTGCCACACCGTTGTCAGGTCGCTCAGGCCAAGCGACAGGACCGTGACGAAGATCGCACCGACAATCGGGCCGATAAAGAAGCCGACACCGCCGATGTATGCGGCGAACAGCACCGTTCCGGATTGCACCGCACCGAGATAGGCGGAGTTCGCAATCTCGAAGTTGATGGCCGCCAGCGATCCTGCAATGCCGGCGAAGAAACCGGAGAAAGAGAACGCGATATAGCGGACCACGTGCGGATCATAGCCGACGAACTGCACGCGCTCGGGATTGTCGCGCACCGCATTTGACATGCGGCCGAGCGGCGTGCGGGTGAGGGCGTACATGGCGATGGTGCAGATCAGCGTCCATCCGGCGACCAGATAGTAGATCTGGATCTGCGGCCCGAAATTCCAGCCGAAGATGCTCAGCAACTTGGTGCGGTTGGCGGAGATACCGGCCTCGCCGCCGAAGAATGTCCGCAGGATCAGCGCCGACGATGCGATCAGTTCGGCAACGCCGAGCGAGATCATCGCAAAAGCCGTGCCGGATCGTTGGGTCGAAACCCACCCCAGCAGCATCGCAAATACCAGACCCGTTATTCCGCCGATCAGCGGCACCAGCGGCAGCGGGATCGCCCACTTGTTGGCGCCGATGATGTTGATGGCGTGAATGACGAGAAAGCCGCCGAGGCCGTAATAGACCGCGTGGCCGAACGACAGCATGCCGGTCTGGCCGAGCAGGATGTTGTACGACAGCGCGAAGATGATCGAAATGCCAATCAGGCTGAACGTGGTCAGCGAGCCGCCGGAGCCGAAGACTTTCGGCAGCAGCAAGAGCAGGACGGCGGCGGCAGCCCAGGTCCCGTAGAACTTGAGATTCTCGGCGGCGGTCGGCGGCGGAGGAGCTACGCGTTCGGTGATGTCGCTCATGTGTCACGCGTCCCCAAAAGGCCCATCGGACGGAATGCAAGGATCAGCACCAACAGCAGGTAGGGCATGATCGGCGCGATCTGCGCGATGGTCACGTTCCAGATGTCCGAAAGCCATGTCGATGCATAGGCCGGACTCAACGGTCCGAAGACTTCAGACAGCGAGCCGTTCATGGACACGGCGAAGGTTTGCACAAGACCGATCAGCAGCGATGCGATGAACGCGCCGGGCAGGGAGCCCAGTCCGCCGACCACCACAACCACGAACAGGATCGGGCCAAGCAGACCCGCCATGTTCGATTGCGTGACCAGCGCAGGTCCGGCGATCACGCCTGCGACCGCGGCAAGTGCGGTGCCGACGCCGAACACCAGCATGAACACGCGCCCGACATTGTGGCCGAGATGGCCGACCATGTGCGGGTGGGTCAGTGCTGCCTGAACGATCATGCCGACCCGCGTCTTCTTGAGCGCGAGCAGAAGGCCGAGGAAGATCAGGATGGAGGCCAGCAGCATGAACATTTTGTATGCGGGATAATTGGTCGAGAAGATTGTGAAGGCCGGGAAATCCAGCAGTGCCGGGACGCGGAAGTCCACCGGGCTCTTGCCCCAGATGATCTGGACGATTTCCTCGATCACGAACGCCAGACCGAAGGTGAGAAGAAGTTCGGCCACATGGCCGTTCTTGTGCACCGGGCGCAGCCCGTAGCGCTCCACCCCGGCGCCGATGAGTCCCGCCAGCAAAGGTGCGATCACCAGTGCGGGCCAGAAACCGAACCAGCGGCTGAGCTGAAATCCGAAGAATGCGCCGAGCATGTAGAAGCTCGCATGCGCGAAATTCAGCACGCCAAGCATGCTGAAGATCAACGTCAGGCCGCTGGCCATCAGGAACAACAACATCCCGAACAGGACGCCGTTTAGAGTCGATATGACAATGAGCTCAAGCACGACCTCAGCACTCCCCCGCATTAGTGAAGGTGTCGTCCGCCCCGGCTGAAGCCGGGGCGGATATCAGGACGTGGAGGTCCCGATTAAGGACGGGTCATCTTGCAGGTGGTGGGCAGGACAGTCTTGTCGGCATCGATCTTGGCGACACCCTTCCACCCCCAGCCGGTCTTTTCCTCGTCGAACGGCTCCTTGTTCTTCATCTCGCCGAACTGCGCGATGTACATCGGCTGGAAGAACTGGTGGTCGTCCTTGCGCATGAAGCCCTTGCCGCCGTTGAAGACGTCAAATTCCATGCCTTCGAGAGCGGCAGCGACTTTGACGGGCTCAAGCGAACCGGCCTTTTCGGCGGCGAGCTTGAACATCCGCATTTCGTTGACGGCACGCGGATAGAACAGGCTGAACCCGAACTTGTCGCGCAGCGCCTTTTCGAAGGTCATCGACTCCTTGTGGTCGATGTTGGCGTAACCTTCGACGACGGTGAACACCTGATCGTTCAGGTTGCCCTGCTTGATTGCGGTCGGACCGCCGGTGCCGCCTGCATAATAGGTGTACCAGTTGACCTTAAGTCCGGAGTCCGCCGCCGCTTTCAGCAGCAGAGCAAAGTCCTGACCCCAATTTCCCGTAATGACGGTGTCTGCGCCGGACGCCTTGATTTTCGCGATGTACGGCGCGAAGTCGGTGACCTTCAGCAGCGGATGCTTTTCGTCGCCGACGATCTCGATGTCGGGGCGCTTGTCTTTCAGCATCGCGCGCGCGGTGGTGCGCACGGACTCGCCGAACGAGTAGTCCTGGTTGATCAGGTAGAGCTTCTTGATGGCTGGCACGCCCTTCATGTAGTTCGTGAGGGCTTCCATCTTGATGTCGGAGTTGGCGTCCCAGCGGAAGTGCGAGAAGCTGCACTTATCGTTGGTGAGCACTGGATCGACCGCGGCATAGTTGAAGAACAGAACTTCCTTACCGGGATTGCGCTCGTTGTACTTGGTGATGAAGTCGGTCAGCGCGCCTGCGACCGAAGAGCCGTTGCCTTGTGTCACGTACCGCACACCGGCATCGATCGCCTTCTGCGCTTGAATCAAGCTTTCCTGCGGATTGGTTTTATTATCGAGCGGCACGATCTCGACCTTCTTGCCGAGAATTCCGCCCTTGGCGTTCAACTCATCGGCCATGAACTGGAAAGTCTTGAAGCCGATCTCGCCGACGCTTGCGCCGCCACCGGATAGCGGGTCGATGTAGCCGATTTTTACGGTGTCTTGTGCAACGGCCGTTCCGCAAAGCGGAACTAGGAAGGCCGCTGCCATCATAAACTTACGCATGTTTCTCTCCCTGATTAGTGACGACTTTTTTTATGAGCAAACGAGAAACGCCCTGGTTCATTCGAACCATTCATGAGTGGATTGTGGTCCAAGCCTCCCAAAGCCGCAAGCCCCAGATATCGCCAATCATTTGATAATGCTAAATTTGCCTGCGATGCTGGGTGCATGATAGGGGATGCGACCCTCTGAATAACGAGTGGCATGTGGGGTTATCGATGGCCGGTGTGCCGTTTGATTTGAGGGGGAAGCGCGTGTTTGTCGCGGGGCATCGCGGCATGGTCGGCGGTGCTCTGGTGCGGCGGCTCGCGCGTGAGGACGCCGAAATCGTGACAGTTTCGCGCAGCGAAATTGACCTGCTCGATCAGACGGCGACCAATCGCTGGTTCGCGGCAAATCGTCCGCAAGTTGTCTTCCATGCGGCAGCAAAAGTCGGCGGCATCGTTGCCAATAACACCCTGCGCGCTGAATTCATTTATGATAATTTGCTGATCGCGACCAACGTGATCCATGCTGCGCATGTGAACGGCGTGGAGAAACTTCTATTTCTCGGTTCGTCCTGCATTTATCCGAAGCTCGCGCCTCAGCCGCTGCGTGAAGAGTCGATACTGACGGACAAGCTGGAACCGACCAACGAGCCTTATGCCATCGCGAAGATCGCTGGGTTGAAAATGGTGGAGTCCTATCGGCGGCAGTACGGCAGTGACTTCATCAGCATCATGCCGACCAATCTCTACGGCAAGGGCGACAACTATCATCCTGAATACAGCCATGTCGTGGCGGCGCTGATCCGCCGCTTTCATGAAGCCAAGCGTTCGGGTGCGCCGTCGGTGACCGTGTGGGGCACAGGAACGCCGCGCCGCGAATTTCTGTATGTCGATGACATGGCGGATGCGTCGATCCACTTGATGAAGAACTATTCCGATGGCGCTCTCGTCAATGTGGGCAGCGGCGAAGACATCACCATCGCAGAGTTCGCGCGCGTTGTGGCGACAACCGTAGGGTATACCGGCGAGATCACCTTCGATCCGTCGAAGCCAGACGGAACGCCGCGCAAGTTGCTTGATGTTGGTAAGCTCGCGAAGCTCGGCTGGCGGGCCAGCACGTCGCTCGAAGACGGCATGAAGCTCGCCTATCAGGCGTTTCTCGAAGAGAATACACGCTAGCCTTATCCCTTCAAAGCGATCGCACGTTTTCCGCATGTTTCGGGAACAGGCGTCAGCTTACGCCGTTGCACCGCATGTCTCGAACACGGGAGAGAGTCATGAATGACAATGCGCGCGAAACGTCGTCGCTAATCGGTAGCGACAAGGTTGATGGAACTGCAGTCTATGGTGCCGACGGTGACAAGATCGGCTCGATCGAACGTGTCATGATCGAGAAGACGACCGGCAAGGTATCCTACGCTGTGCTTGGCTTCGGCGGATTTCTTGGGATTGGCGACGATCACTATCCGCTGCCGTGGGCATCGCTGAAGTACAATGTCGAACTCGGCGGATATCAGACGATGGTTCCGGTCGACAAGCTGAAGAATGCGCCGAAATATTCCAATGAAAGCGATTGGGACTGGGCGAGCGCTCGCGCCAAAGGTCTCGACGATTACTACGGCATGGCGGTCTAGAGAGTAACAGGAGCGTTGGCGCGGCAGGATTTAGGTTGCTGCCGTGCCGCTGCTCTTTTTCTTCTTCGGTTTCGGCAGACTGGCGACAGTGCCGATGACCTCTTCGCGCTCGAGTGCAGCGATGTCGTCATCGGCCAAGCCGAGCACGTTCCGCAACACGTCGTCATTGTGCTCGCCGAGTGTCGGCGCGAGGCGCGTGATTGGGTAAGGCAGTTCAGAGTTGCCTTCGCGATAGGACACCGACGGCAGCAGATGCGGTCCCATAAAAGGCCGGTCACTTGGCTGCCAATGTCCGGTTTTCAGCAAATGCGGATCGGAGGCGAGATCCTGCGGCAGTTTCGCGATGCCCGCAGGCACGCCAGCCTTTTGCAAGGCCACTATTGCGATGTCGGGCCGCACATCCGCCAACCATTGACGGATCGCGACCTCGATCATGTCTTCGTGCTTACGCCGTCCATCGGCATTACTCAGTTCAGCGTTGCTCGCGAGATCGGCACGTCGCATCACAGCGCACAGTGCCTGCCACTCTTCACCCGTTCGCACAGCAAGCGTCAGCCACTGATCGTTTCCGAGCGTCGGGAAACATCCGTTCGGAACATATTGCGGATGACGGTTGCCAATGCGCGGGCTGGTCTGTCCCGTTGCGGATTGTTCGAGGATCGACGGCGCGACCATCGGCAACATGCACTCGACCTGGCTGAGATCGATGTGCTGGCCTTCGCCGGTGTTGCGCTGATGCATGAAGCCGAGCAACAGCGCCGCCGCGCCATTCACACCTCCGATTGGATCGCCGAACGCCGCATGTAGCATGGTCGGTGGATCGTCGGGAAAGCCGGTGACCGAGGGAAGACCGGATGCCTGCTCAAGAGTCGAGCCGTAGGCGCGCACGCCACTCCATTCGCCCGTCATGCCGAAAGCCGGCATCGTCACAACGACAAGGCGCGGATTGATCTTGAGGATCGTTTCGACATCGAGGCCAAGGCGCGGCATCACATCTGCCGCGTAGTTGTCGATGACTGCATCGGCATCTTTCATGAGCCGCTTGAGCAGATCGAGTCCCGCCTTCGACGTCAGGTCCAGCGTAATGCCGCGCTTGTTGCGGTTGTTCATCTGGAACCAGTACGTCTTCTCGTAAGTCCGCTCCTCATGATAGGGCGGCCGTGTATCGGTGCCGCGAAACCAGTCCGGATACTGGCAGGACTCCACTTTAATAATGTCAGCGCCGAGATCGCCCATCTGGCGCGTCGCGGTCGGCCCGGCCCATCCCATCGTCAGATCAATAATGCGCAGCCCCTTAAGCGGCAATGCATCCAGTGCCGTGGCTGCGCGGGTCGCTTTGCGTTGATGCGAGGAGAACGGGATTTTGTCGTCGACCCCTGCCAGCGGCGCGCGTCCGTTCGGCTTGGGACGCGAGCGTGTCAGATGCTGCGGCAGCACCGGGCCTTCAAACTTTGCCGTGCCGATTTCGACATGACCGAACGCCCCGCGCACGCGATGAACATCCTGTGCCAGCAACTCTTTCATGTCGGGCACGACGGCAAGCGGCAGCCGCAGATCGACGCCCATCTCGAACCATTCCATCGCCGTGCGTTTGAGCATCGCGGGCGTGATGATGGCTTTCAGCTCGTCCGCATGGATGAAGCGGCCAATGGTGGCGGAGTATTTCGGATCGGCGGCGAGGTCCGGCATATCGAGCAGGGTGCAAAACGCTGTCCACTGCGCGGGCGTCACGACGGTTACGCCGAGCCAGCCATCCTTGGTGATGAAGTTGCCGCTCGGATAACCGCGGCCGAAACGATTGATGCCCGCGCGCGGTCTTGTGAATCCGGCTTCCAGCGCAAGGCCGGTATCGAACTCGCTGATTTGCAGCATCGCCTCAAGACTGTTGACCGCAAAGCGCCGCGCACCGTGAGCGTGTCCATAAAGTCCAGCAAGCGAGGGGATGAACGCTGTGAGACCCGCCATCACGCCGATCTGTCCGTCACGCGGCAAGATGGGCGGCCCATCGACCGCGCCAACAAGTTTCACGAGTCCTGCGAGACTTCGGCACACCGAGTCCGTCGCATGATAGTTGCGGTATGGTCCGTGCTCGCCGAACCATGAGAGCGCTGTGATCGCAAGGCCTGGATCGGCAGCGTTGAGTTTCTGATGCGAGATCAGTGATGCTTTCACGTCATCCGGATGCCGTGCATCGAGCAGCAGGTCGGCCGTAGCGAGAAGCGCGAGGATTTTCTCCGCATCGGCGGATTTTTCCGGATCGGCGGTGACGCTTTTCTTGTTGGTGTTGAGCCATGCGAAGGTCACGCTTTCGCGTTGTCCGCCGCCTGTATCCACCAGCGGCGGAATGCGCCGCCCCGGATCGCCGCCCGGCGGCTCAATCTTGATGACCTCTGCGCCGAAGTCCGCGAACAGCTTGCCGCAATAGCCGAGCGTGTCGCCCGATCCAAGTTCGACAATGCGTAAGTGCGAGAGGGGGAGTGGCGGCATTTTCAGCTCTGCTTTATTTTTTCGCAGAGTGCACGATCATATTTGAACGTGCAACCGTTACAGAGCCTTTGCGCGCGGCGGCAATTTGCCGAGCGCAGCGGCCATCGCGCTGATCAGCGGCTTCATGAAGAACGAGTCGTTCGCAGGATAGATGTCCGTGCGAAGGCCGAATGTGGCCAGTTCCTCCGACACGACAGGCCCGACCGACGCCACCGGCGTGTTCGCAAGCCCGTCACGCAATTTGTCCTCGCATCCATGCGCGCGCGCGACTTCGACCAGACGGCGCACCTGTCCCGAACTCGTCAGTGCGATGGCATCGACACGGCTCTCCGCCATTTCGCCGATGGCGGCGACGATGTTCACGTCTGCGGCCTGTCCGTCATAAATATACGGCAGCACCGTTTCGACTTGAGCGCCATAGGATGTGATCGCGGCGATCAGCTTTGCGTGATCCTTGTCTGGATAAAGCTGCAGGCCGATGCGGTGGCCGTTCAATTCCTGTCCCGCCAGCATCGCGGCGACGCCTTCCGAGGTTGGTGTCTCGGTCTGCGCGGTTGCGTCCAGCCCGATCTCGCGTAGTGCACGCACGGGTTTTGGGCCACGCGCAAACCGTCGCGCCTTGCCGATGGCCGCAATGAAATCCTGCTCGACGCCGATGCGCTTGGCCACTTTCATCATGCGGCGCAGGCCTTCGCCGGTCATCAGCACCAGATCGTCAAACGGTTTACTTATAAAAAGACGTATCCATGACTCGACAGGCGCGGGGTCCGGCGCGTCTTTGATTGTAAACATGGGGCATTGCAGAACATTCGCACCCTGTTCGCCGAGCAGGCGTGAGAACTGCGCTTCCTCGCGCGTTTCCAGAATGAGAATGCGATAACCTTCAAGCTTGCCCGCCATTTGGACCTTTCGCGACGAAAGTCGAATGATGCCGTTAATTTACGCTCGCGGCTGATCGGGTGAAAGGCTGTTTTTGAGGCCTCGGCGTTGGCGAAAGTGCTGCATGGGTGCTAGAGGAGGGCCACACTTCACTTCAGATCGTGCCTTATCATGTCCGACCAGCAATTCGTATTGACCCTGTCCTGTCCGGACCGGCCCGGCATCGTGTCCGCCGTATCGACATTCCTGTTTGCCAACGGGCAAAACATTCTCGATGCCCAGCAATATAGCGACATCGAAACCGGAAAGTTCTTCATGCGCGTGATGTTCGCGTCGCCTGCGGGTCAGACCGACGTGCCGGCGTTGCAAGCCGGATTTGGGGTAATGGCCAAGCCGTTCGACATGGACTGGCAGGTGCACGACCGTGCGCATCATCATCGCGTGCTGCTAATGGTGTCGAAGTTCGATCATTGTCTGGTCGATATTCTCTATCGATGGCGGCGCGGCGACTTACCTATGATTCCGACCGCGATCGTTTCCAATCATCCGCGCGACACTTATGGCGATCTGGATTTCGGCGACATTCCGTTTCATCATTTGCCGGTGACACCTGCGACGAAAAAAGATCAGGAGGCGGCGGTTTGGACTCTGATCCAGCAGACGAAATCCGATCTCGTCGTGCTCGCGCGCTACATGCAGGTTTTGTCAGAAGAATTCTCCGAGCGGCTTTTCGGGCGCTGCATCAACATTCATCATTCGTTTTTGCCTGGCTTCAAGGGTGCGAAGCCCTACCATCAGGCGCATGAGCGGGGCGTGAAGCTAATCGGAGCTACGGCGCATTACGTGACCAACGCGCTCGACGAAGGCCCTATCATCGATCAGGACGTCGAGCGCATCAGCCATCGCGATTCACCAGAAAATCTCGTGCGCAAGGGTGCCGATATCGAGCGCCGCGTGCTGGCGCGCGCGGTCCGCTACCATCTCGAGGATCGCGTGATTCTGAATGGCCGCAAGACCGTGGTGTTCACCGATTAAGGCACGATGATTATGCAGCGCACGAGGCCGCCATTTCGTGCCGATCATGTCGGCAGCCTGTTGCGTCCGCAGCGGCTGAAAGATGCACGGCTGCGTTTTGCGAATGGCGAGATCGCAGCGTCCGAACTGGAACGGCTCGAGAATCTCGAGATCGACACGGCGGTCCGCCGCCAGCAGCAGGCCGGGCTGAAACTTGCTACCGACGGCGAATTTCGCCGCGCATGGTGGCATTTCGATTTTTTGAAACATCTCATCGGCTGCGAACTGCACAAGACGGACGGGGCGATGTTCGAAGGCCGCCCAACCAGCGGTGAAAACATCCGCGTCACCGGCAAGCTCGACTTTCCCGCCGACCATCCGATGCTGGTCCATTTCAAATTATTGAAAGATCGATGCGATCTAGCGGGCGTCATGGCGAAGATGACGATCCCGTCGCCATCGCTGGTGCACTATCGCGGCGGACGCAAAGCCGTATCGCAATCTGCCTATCCGGACATGGATGCGTTCTTTGTCGATCTGGCAAAAACCTATCGCAAGGCGGTGCAGGCGTTTTACGATGCGGGTTGCCGTTATCTGCAATTCGACGATACCGTGTGGGCCTATCTCTGCTCGGAGGATCAGCGGGCGAAGCTGCGTGGGCGCGGCGAAGACCCTGACGCGCTTCCCGCGATTTATGCGCGCGTCATTAATTACGCGATCGCCGAGCGTGCCGCCGACATGACCATCACCACGCATGTCTGTCGCGGCAATTTTCGCTCGAACTGGATTGCGAGCGGGGGATACGAGCCGGTAGCCGAAACGCTGCTCGCGGGCGTGAATTACGACGGCTACTTCCTCGAATACGATTCGGATCGCGCGGGCGGCTTCGAGCCGCTGCGGTTTCTGCCGAAAGGCAAGATCGTGGTCGCGGGACTCGTGACATCAAAAACCGGCACGCTTGAATCGAAAGCCGATATTCGCGCGCGATTAAACGAAGCGGCGAAGTTCGTGCCGCTCGATCAGCTTGCGCTGTCGCCGCAATGCGGCTTTGCATCCACTGAAGAGGGCAACATCCTCACCGAGGATGAGCAATGGGCCAAGCTGCGGCTGGTCGCGGAGATCGCGAAAGACGTGTGGGGCAGGTAGCGCCGACTCATATGCGTTCTCAATGTCCGGCCAGCACGAGAGTCTTGACCGGCAACAGCAGCGCCTGAATACGCAACAGCATTGCATGAACGATGCCGACGGCATCGACGGCATGCAGCCAGATTTTTTTACCCGTGCCGGTGTCCTTCGATGCGATGACATCATGGTTGCCGGTATAGGCATTCGCGATGCAACTGCTGCCGGGCGTGACGCCTTCAAGGCCGCCTTTATAAATAGGCTCCATGAAAACGAGAATGGTGCCGGGCCGCTGGACCTGCTGCGCCTCCACCAATTGCTCGCCGGTCCGCACCTGACCCGCAGCGATGTATTTCTGCACGCTGGTAATCACCATCGGAATGATGGTCCACGGTTTTGAAATGCAGGTGGCCTCCGCCACCATGCCTACTTTCATCACCTGAGCTTCGATTTGTCCAAAGCCTGCGGCCAGCGCCTTTTCGCCCGCTCCCTCCGGAATAAGAATGCCGCCCGGCCGCATCATGGGATTGACCACGTCGCCCGGCCGCAAGGTGAATTGCTCGACGCGGCCCGCGACGCCTGCGCGAATAAAGGTTCTGTCCAGGTCAACCTGCGTCTGAGCAAGTGCTGCTTCCGCGCTGGCTTTCTCCGCTGGTAGAAGTGTTGTGACACGGATGACGGCGGATTGTTTTGCGGCGGTGACGGCATCAAGCGTGCCTTGCCGTCCGGTCAAAATGACTTCAAGCTTTTCGATGTCCCGCTGCGGAACGATGCCTGCATTGCGCTTCTGCAATTCGCGTTTGACGTCGAGTTCGTCGGACGCTTGCCGGTAAGCGCTTCTGGCTTCCTGAATTTGCGCCTCGGCCTTGGTGACGTCGGTCTGCGCCGCGACCAGAGCCGCGTCGACCTCCGCGATCTTGCGGCGCGCGGTTTCCAGCGCGGCCTCCTGCTTTGCGCTATCGAGCTTGAAAATTACGTCGCCCTTTTTCACGGGCGCGCTGAAATCCGCATGAACCTCGGCCACGCGCCCGATGGCATCCGGAACGATCGGGATCGTGCGGAAAAAGAGCGTCGCGCTGTTGGTGGTCGGGTGGAAATAAAAGATCATTGTGATCAGCGCTACGGTCAGCATCACGCAGGCGGTGATGCCCCACCGTAGTTCGTACCAGACCGAGAACAGCGTGATCTCCTTCCCGAAGCGTTTTCCCTGCGCATAGCGGCGATAGAGATAATCCGGAAAAACCGTGAGAAGCGAGCAGAGCAACAGTTCAAGCATGGCGCTGCACCTCGCTCGTCTTGCCGGGTGTGTTCTCAGGCGCGGTGTGAGCCGCCTCGTCAACAGGCGGCTCGGATGGATCGCGTTCCGGCGCAATGCCCGCCATCTTTTGAACGGAGCCAGCGATGCTGCGCAGCGGCGTGCTGAAATCGGGCAGGTCGATCATCGCCAGAAACAGGCCGATCACCCAGAACAGATGATTGTGTGTGAACAGTGCGAGTAGGCAGAGCACCGCCACGATCTCGAACTGCAGCTTTTGCGATTTGTGCGCCATCCGTTCTGGCAGCGAATGAATTTGCAGATAGATATTTCCGACTAACAAAATGGCGCCGATCAGGATGATCCCGACGGCAACCATCAGAATGTCAGTGTCACCGGGAGCGGTGATAAAGCCGGGGAGGTGATGCGGCGCGCTTGGATGAAGTGACTCGCTCAAGGCAGCCTCCATTCCAGACAACCGGGCGCCGAACGATAACGATTTGGCAGCCGCCCGGCCCGGGTTCCATCCTTGCACAAGGCCGGAACTTGGCAAGTAGAAGGTTGTGGGTCAGCCGGAATTCTCGCATCGGTTTCAGGGTGCGGTACCCCGGCGAAATGTCACATGACCGGCAAAACATCACTTCGGCGTAGCGAGGTGCGGCATCAGAGCCGCCAGATCAAGGCGGCGTCGATGAGGCGTAGAAGGCGCGACACCAATGTGGGCCGCGATCCCTGCCGTACCGCGCGACCGTAGGAATTCCACCATAGGTCTTCCGCGTCGGGACCGATTGATGCAAGATTCTGCTTATCGAGAGCAGTCGAACCTCGTTCAAATTTCTCCCAGTTTGTTTTGAATTCCTGGGGCGACCACAAATATTGACGCCCCCAGCCGTTGGCGACATCGGCAACTCCCAGCCGTGCGCCCTGCGTTTGTTCGCGCGCCGCTGTTCGATCGAACCCTAGTCGTTTGAAATGCCAAAGGATCAATTCTTCGCGCGCGGGTAATCGCAACTTACCTTTGGGCTTTGCGCGATGTCGTCCCATCGTGAATCCAGCATCGATCACCGCATTTGGATCGAAAATACTCAGCTTGCTGAAATCAACCGATGGCTGTCCCCGATTGATGCAGTCGATCAGAAAGCCCTCATCCGCCGGCATCGTAGGATTGATCATGTCGAAGCCGAGAGCCGGGATGAATGTCACGCCTTGTTGTTGCTGTTCGGACAAATAGGAGCGCATCGATGTTCTGGGGGTCCAAAGATGTTCATCGATCGCTGTGATCACGACCCAGTCGGCTTGTCCGCGGCTCTCTTTCCAGATCTCGTTCTGCATCTTCCTGTGTGAACGCACGAACGACTTTGGATCTGTCCGCGTGAAGGTCCGGATTTCTACTTTGGGATGCGCGCGTAGAATGTCGAGAGAACCGTCGGTCGATCCGTCGTCATAGATGACGTATCGGTCCACCCACGGGTCATAGTGCCTGAAGAAAAAGCCGAGCATGTCGGCCTCGTCCCAGCACAGCGTGTACAGATGGACGGTTGGCTGTTTCATCCGATCTTCAGACTTGTCCTAAGAGGCAATCGACCGTGCTGGATTTCCCACGACCGTCGTGCCCGCTGCAACATTGCGCGTGACGACTGCTCCCGCGCCGACGATTGCATTTTCCCCGATGACGATTTCCGGCAGAACCGTCGCGCCGGTGCCGACAAGAACACCTGCGCCTATGGTGACGCTTCCGCCGATCACCGCGCCCGGTCCGATGGAAACAAATTCGCCGAGCCTCACGTGATGCCCGATGATCGCGCCGCGATTGAGAAATCCGAATGCGCCGATGGCAACGCTGCCTCCCAGAACACAGCCAGCGTTAACGTAGCTTCCAACGCCTAAACTCATATGCCGGGGAACGATCGCGGTCGGATCGATCAGCGTGAAAGGTGTCTTCAGCCCTGATCTTCCGGCTTCTTCGGCGGCAGTGCGACGGTTGCCCGGCGAAAACAGCGGTACGAGAAAAGGCATCGCGAGCAGTTCGGCGGGAATGCTGTCTGCATTCACGAGAGGCACGCTATCGAGTAGCTGAGACTGCACCGGCCGATTTTGAACGCCGGCTGCGATCCGCATTCCGGTGCGATGAAGACTTTCCTCGACGTCCACGACGACCGGGGAGCCGATGCCGAAAAGGATGATGCCCGTCACGCGCGAATGAACTCCAGAATGGTCTCGGCAACATAGGGCAGCGAGGCCGCCGCTGTCTCGGGCTGGATCGGCAAACTCAACAACGATCCGGCGAGATGTTCGGCCACCGGAAACGATCCTGCGGCCAGTGATGAAAAAGCCGGGTGCCGATGCAGGCACGGATCGTAATGGATATTGGTTCTGATTCCGGCGCATAACAGGTGGGACTGAAGCGCATCCCGCTTTTCGTGACCGATGGCGAATTGATGATACACGCCTCCGGGATCGTTCGCCGGCAAGTTCAGCGCTGTGTTTGCAAAGAGTGCGCGGTAACGCTCGGCAATCGCGCGGCGTTCGGTATTGCCTTCGTCAAGATGGGGCAGCAAAGCGCTCAGGATCGCGGCTTGCATGTCATCGAGCCGCGAATTGAAGCCGAGCGAGTGGATCATGCGGTCGTCGCCGGTGACACCGTAGTTTCGCAATCGCCTGACCCGATCTGCGATATCGGGATCGCTGGTGAGAACCGCGCCGCCGTCGCCGATCCCGCCAAGATTCTTGGTCGGATAAAATGAGAACGCGGCGGCGTGACCAAAAGTGCCCAGCCGCCGGCCTTCCGTTGTTGCTCCGTGTGCCTGTGCGCAGTCCTCGATCAGCGCAAGTTGATATTTTTCCGCAATGGCGGTCAGCTCGCTCATCGCGCAAGGCATGCCGAACAGATGAACAGGCACGATAGCCGCCGTGCGCGGATTGATCGCGGCTTCCACGGCTTTCGGGTCGATGCAGCGCGTTCGTTGATCGACATCAACGAAACGCGGGGTCGCGCCGCAGTGAAGAATGGCCTGCGCGGTCGCCGGAGCTGTCAGCGCGGTGGTGATGACTTCATCACCGGCGCCGACACCCGCTGCGCGCAGGCTGAAAGCAAGTGCATCCGTCCCAGAGTTGACGCCGATGCAATATGTTGTTCCGACATAGGACGCAAAGTCCGCCTCGAACTTTGCGACCGCGGAGCCGAGAATGTAGTTCGGACTTTCGATGACGGAGGCAATCGCGGCATCGACCGCGCTTCGATATCGCGCGATGCGTGATGCTGGCGCGGCCTGCGGTATCATTCCGGATCGACAATCAGGTTAGGTTGAGGTGTGTCGAACTGTGCGCTCGCATTATATTCGATGGGCGACAGCACGATCACGACGGTCTGCGGCTCGAAACGGCGGAGACGCAGCCAAACGCCCGCGCGCACCCACAACGCGCTGCCGGATGTCTTTGCGAGCCTGTATTCTTTCGTTTCCTGACCGTTGTCGAGGTCAACGTGAACCGCGCCAGCGGCAGCGATGATCACCTGATCTGCCGGATTGGAATGCTCCGCGCGCGCTGAGCTTTCGGGACAATCCGTCAACGTGAACATCCGTTTGATGACAAATGGCAGCGTCGCCGGATGTTCGAAAAACGTGAGACAGCCGCGATGATCGACGTGCTCCGCCACGGGAATAAGACTGACACCTTTGATGAGACGCGTCTTATTCATGACAGATGGACTCAAATCTGGCCACGACCGCTCTCGGTTGAGACGCTTTAGATCGTTCGCGAAGCGAGGCAGCTTATAACAGCGGTATCCGGGGCGGTAAACCGGCGCGCTACCAGCATGAAAACCACGGGAATTGCTGTTAATACGGGCGCTAGTCCATCTTGCTAAAGCGCATCAGATCAAACCCGCTTTTGTCGAGCAGCAGAAGTTTTCTGCGCGGCTGATCGACGCGCCATGCCCTGACATTTTCGAGAGCACGATGAAATTTGTATTCCTGATTCATCGCCGCAGCCGAGCAGGCCATGCGCGTGCTTGCCATCGGCCGGAATGTGATCGTGTCGCCGTCGATATTCGCTGAGCCCGCATAGCGATTGCAGCCACCGGTACCAGTGACGAGACCGTCAGCCTTTAATTCAAGCGTCGTCTGCAGCCGGTCAATGACGCCGCCGCCGTCGATGTCTTCTGCCAGCCATTTGCCGGTGGGCGAGGCGGGGTCCGCGCGCACTCCGTGCGTCAGTGAGAGGGCCAGAACAGCGGATGCTGCGAGTCGGAAAAGCATGGTGCAGTTTCGGCGCGTTTGCGGAGGGCGGACCATTGAGTGGCCGCTGAAGCCATCAATTTAAGGAGCCGGTTTGTGGAATGCTTCAACTTTCTAACCACTGAAATTTCGGTGATCGCGGTTTCAATCGTGGGCAGATGGTGGTAGGAAGCCGGACGCAAAAGCATTCTGCCCACAAATTTTGGCCCACACCGAGCCTGCCCAACAATCTGATGAAAAACGACCAGCTCCTGGCCCAGATCTCCGAATACTGCCGTCAGGCAGGAATGGCGGAATCGACGTTCGGCCGCCGCGCCGTGAACGACGGCAAGCTGGTGCACCGATTGCGCGAGGGCAAGCGCATCACGGTCGATACGCTGGAGCGGATTAGAGCATTTCTTGGGGACGGTGTGCCCGTTGTCATCGTGCCGGAACCGCCGATCGAGAAGCGCGATCCCACCGGCAATTTCCGTTTTTTCGAAAACCGTCAGAAGTATCTGCTGTTCGTCCACACCTGTTCGGAAAAGCGCGTGATCGGTGACCGCGTGGCGCTGGAATTGGGGAGCATCCACCCGCGTCCGCCTGCGTTGCGCGTTTTCGACGCAGGCGTTGGTGACGGCACGGTGCTGGCGCGTGTGATGCGCGCGATGCACAGCCGATTTCCGAACATGCCGTTCTATATCGCGGGCAAGGAAATCAGCCTCGAGGACGTGCGGCTCACATTGCAGAAGGTGCCGGATCGTCTGTTCGAACATCCGGCGACGGTGTTCGTGCTCACCAACATGAACTACGCCGAAGCGCCGTGGCTCGCGCCGAAATCGCCGACCGCGGCCGCCGGCATGATCTGGCGCGAGGTCGCGCTACGTGGCGCATCGTCCGGCGAATTCGAAACGCAAATCGCGGAATTGCAGGGGTTTCTGGAAGAGAACTGGCGCGCCAGCGTGAGCGCGCGGTCGGGCATGCCCGTCTATGAGCGGCCGATTGCGCTCGTTATTTATCGCGAAGATCATCGGTTCTTGCTCGATGCCATGATTCCGCGGGCAGGGCGCGTCGAGGCCAATTTCGATCTTGTGATTGCCTCGCAGCCTTATCGTGCGCGCTCGTCGTTGAACTTCCGCGCCAAGAAAATCATCGCGCCACTCGCGCGTGCCTTGCGCGCAGGTGGCCGGCTGATCGGGATTCACTCTTACGGTCGTGATCCTGGCATGGAGATCGTGCAGTCGGTCTGGCCGGGAGAAAATCCTTTTGCGGTCAGCCGCCATGAGTTACTGCGCGCCGTGAAATATGAACTTGGTTCGTTCGGGCGCGATCTCAACTTCAACGCGTATGCCGACAATCGCTCGATCTTCCGTTACGACATGGAAGCCCTGCCCAACGAGGTCACGGGCCCCATCGGAACATCGACAGCCTTTGCAGCATGGAACGCAGCGGTGTATGTCGCTCAGGTCGAAGACGATCGCCTGACGGAAGTGACCCAGAGCGGCCGGTATCTCGACGCCACACGGGACGTGCTGCGAAAGAATAACGGCCTGTGGTTTTACGATGAATCCTACGTCATCTCCCGGCGTCGCGATTGAAGAAGTTTAGCTAAATGTTGGAACGGGCCGATCGCGGCCCATCTTGAAGGGATTGGTTGATGCGCGCGTCTTATCTGTTCACCAGTGAATCGGTTTCCGAAGGTCATCCGGACAAGGTTTGTGACCGGATTTCGGACGAAATCGTCGATCTGTTTTTCCGCGAAGGTCCGAAAGCCGGAATCGATCCGTGGGACATTCGCGCGGCATGCGAAACGCTGGCCACCACCAACAAGGTCGTGATCGCGGGCGAAACGCGCGGACCATCGACGGTCACCAACGATCATATCGAGCAGGTCGTCCGCAACGCGATCAAGGACATTGGCTACGAGCAGGACGGCTTCCACTGGAAGAACGCGGACATCCAGATTCTTCTTCACCCGCAGTCGGCGGACATCGCGCAGGGCGTCGATGCGAAGCAGCCGACTAATGCCGAAGAAGGCGCCGGCGACCAAGGCATCATGTTCGGTTATGCGACCAACGAGACGCCGGAACTGATGCCTGCGCCGATCCACTACGCGCACAAGATTTTGCGCCTGATCTCGGAAGCCCGTCACTCGGGCGTGGAGAAGGTGCTCGGCCCGGACTCCAAGAGCCAGGTCACGGTGCAGTACGAAAACGGCAAGCCCATCGGCGTGCGCGAGATCGTGGTCTCGCATCAGCATCTCGTCGAGGATATGTCCTCGAACCAGGTGCGTGAGCGCGTTGAGCCGTATGTGCGCAAGGCGCTGCCGGAAGGCTGGATCACCGACAAGACGATCTGGCACATTAATCCGACCGGCAAGTTCTTCATCGGCGGTCCTGATGGTGACGCGGGCCTCACCGGCCGCAAGATCATCGTGGACACTTACGGTGGCGCTGCTCCGCATGGCGGCGGCGCATTCTCCGGCAAGGACTCCACCAAGGTGGATCGCTCGGCAGCCTATGCCGCGCGTTATGTCGCCAAGAACGTCGTCGCGGCGGGTCTCGCCGACAAGTGCACGCTGCAGCTTGCTTATGCGATCGGCGTTGCTCGTCCGCTGTCGATCTACATCGACACGCACGGCACCGGCAAAGTCTCCGACGATAAAATCGAAAAGGCCGTGGCCGAGTCGATGGACCTGACGCCACGCGGCATCCGCAAGCATCTCGATCTCAACAAGCCGATCTACGCGCGCACGTCCGCTTACGGCCACTTCGGCCGCACGCCGGACGCCGACGGCGGCTTCTCGTGGGAAAAAACCGATCTCGCCGACGCGCTCAAGCGCGCTGTTTGATTCATAAAGGACAACACAATGACCGCTGCAACCGCAAAGGCCCCCAAGGGCTTCACTGATTACATCGTTGCCGACATCGGACTTGCCGATTTCGGCCGCAAGGAACTCTCGCTGGCCGAAACCGAAATGCCGGGCCTGATGGCGACGCGCGAGGAATACGGCCCGAAGCAGCCGTTGAAGGGCGCGCGCATTGCAGGCTCGCTGCACATGACGATTCAGACTGGCGTGCTGATCGAGACGCTCGCAGCACTTGGCGCCGATATTCGCTGGGTCTCGTGCAACATCTACTCGACGCAGGATCATGCCGCTGCGGCCATTGCTGCCGCTGGCATTCCGGTGTTCGCCGTGAAGGGCGAAACACTGGTTGATTACTGGGACTACACCGCAAAGCTGTTCGACTGGCACGGCGGCGGCCACCCCAACATGATCCTGGACGACGGCGGCGACGCCACCATGTACGTCCATCTCGGCCTGCGCGCCGAGAACGGCGACACGGCGTTTCTCGACAAGCCCGGCTCCGAGGAAGAAGAAGTGTTCTTCGCGCTGCTGAAGAAGCAGCTCAAGGAAAAGCCGAAGGGCTACTTCAAGGCGATTGCCGACAGCATCAAGGGCGTGTCGGAAGAAACCACCACGGGCGTGCATCGCCTGTACGACATGCAGAAGGCCGGTACGCTGTTGTGGCCTGCCATCAACGTCAACGACTCGGTCACCAAGTCGAAGTTCGATAACCTTTATGGCTGCCGTGAATCGCTGGTGGACGGCATCCGCCGCGGCACCGACGTCATGATGTCGGGCAAGGTTGCGATGGTCGCGGGCTTCGGCGACGTGGGCAAGGGCTCGGCTGCGTCGCTGCGTCAGGCCGGTTGTCGCGTGATGGTCTCTGAAGTCGATCCGATCTGCGCACTTCAGGCGGCGATGGAAGGCTATCAGGTCGTGACCATGGAAGATGCCGCGCCTCAGGCTGACATCTTCGTCACCGCCACCGGCAACAAGGACATCATCACCATCGAGCACATGCGCGCGATGAAGGATCGCGCCATCGTCTGCAACATCGGTCACTTCGACAACGAGATCCAGATCGCGTCGCTGAAGAACCTGAAGTGGACCAACATCAAGCCGCAGGTGGACGAGATTGCGTTCCCGGACGGTCACCGCATCATCATGCTGTCGGAAGGCCGCCTCGTGAACCTCGGCAACGCGATGGGCCATCCGTCCTTCGTGATGTCCGCGTCGTTCACCAATCAGACGCTGGCGCAGATCGAACTGTGGGCGAACAACAAGGACGGCAAGTACAAGAAGGAAGTGTACGTGCTGCCGAAGTCGCTCGACGAGAAGGTCGCGCGTCTGCATCTCGCCAAGATCGGCGTGAAGCTCACCGAACTACGCAAGGATCAGGCCGACTATATCGGCGTGAAGCAAGAAGGTCCGTTCAAGAGCGATCACTATCGGTATTGAGCATGATCCCGAAAAGTGGGCACCGGTTTTCGGACTAGATCATGCTCACTTGAAAGTTGTTCGCCAAGCAAAGAAGCCCCGGAGCAATCCGGGGCTTTTTTCTTGAACCGTTCGCGGCGCAGGCGGTTATGATCCTGGCGTCATTAGCCACGAAGGTTCTTCTGTGCCTCAAAGTCCCACAGTCTATCCAAAATCCGTCGCGCTGCTCGGCGTGCCCATCGAAGTCGGCGCGTCGCAGCGCGGAACGCTGATGGGCCCGGCGGCGCTGCGCACGGCGGGTTTGCCCGGACTGCTCGAAGGTCTTGGCTTCGCGGTGGAAGATCACGGCGACATCCTGCGCCGCGAACTCACGTTCATCGACGGTGCGGCTGGAGACAACACGAAACACTATCGCGAAATTCAGGCATGGATTCGCGTCACCAGCGAACGCGCCTACACAATCGCGCGCTCAGGTGCCGTTCCGATTTTCCTCGGCGGCGATCATTCGCTGTCGATGGGTTCGGTCAACGGAGTTGCGCGTTACTGGCAGGAGCAGGGTCGGCCGCTATTCGTGCTGTGGCTCGATGCCCATGCCGACTACAACACGCCCGCGACCACGATCACCGGCAACATGCACGGCATGTCCGGTGCGTTCCTATGTGGGGAGGGCGGCCTCGACGATCTGCTGGCGGGCGATCCGCGCGCGTCAATTCCATCCGGACAACTCTGCCTGTTCGGCCTGCGTTCGGTGGACAAGCTGGAGCGCGAGTTG
>Ga0209023_10001542_pt1 | contig 30571 bp, 25 predicted proteins | sample LakOneMetagenome_FD_187468 | JGI IMG/M metagenome (GOLD analysis project Ga0209023, IMG submission 187468) | Freshwater and sediment microbial communities from Lake Erie, Canada (SPAdes) (version 2) | ecosystem: Environmental > Aquatic > Freshwater > Lentic | place: Lake Erie, Canada...
GGTTCATGGCCCGCTCGCCCTGATCGGCAGCGCCTTCTATGCGATTCGTGTTCCTCGGCTCATGATTTACGCTCCACGCTTCCTTCCCACACTCGGTTACCCTCATGCAGTTGCGCTTCACTTCGCTCACTGTGGTCAGCTTGCGACGGGACTTTCACCCGCAGGAGTGCGCCCATGCTGGGCGCACCATGAAAAAAAATCCACTGCCAAGGCAGTGGATTTTTTTTCGCCTGACCTGGCCGGAGCCAGGTTGTTGCGCCAATTACTTGGCTTGCTTACGGCGGCGGGCAGCGCCCAGGCCCAGCAGGCCCAGACCCAGCAGGCCGACCGATGCCGGTTCCGGAACGTCGGCAGCCTCGTTGAACACGACGTCCAGCGAACCGTCGATGGTCAGGGTACCTTCAGGCACGAAGTTGTTCAGCTGGCCCGACTGGAACGACAGGTTGTAGAACGGATTCGGCGCGGTGAAGAACTGCTTGCCGAAGTCGGTCAGGTTGAAGGTGGTGGTCGAGCCGAAGCTGCCGCAGTTGATGCCGTCGTCGCCGCAGGTTTCCAGGGTGGTGTCCAGGGTACCGACACCCGACACTGCTTCGCCGTAGGCGAGACGCAGGTCGTCGCCGGTGTTGGTCAGGGCGAAGTTACCGGAACCAGTTGCCGGAACGCCGGTCGGGTTAGCGGTATTGCGGTTCTTGTCGAAGAAGACTTCCAGCGAGCCCGGACCAGTGAACGAGAACTTGGTCACTGCACCGGCGGCGGTCACGACGCCGCGGGCCTTGTAGAGGGCATACAGGCCATAACCGTCACGTGCGCCCAGGCCGCTGTCCTGGATGACGCCGACGCCGCCACGGTCGACGAACTGGCCTGCGGTCCACAGCAGCGACACGTCGAAGGTGCCGTCGCCGTTGAAGGTGATACGCTCGATGTAATCACCGGTGATCTTGTTGGCCGAGAAGGTCGGGTACGGATCCGAAATCGGGTCGTCCAGGGCGCTTGGATTGACGGTGAACTGGTTATAAGGGGCTGCGCTAGCGCTAACGCTGGCGAACATGGCGGTCAGTGCAACTGCGCCTGCAACAACAGATTTCGAAAACAGTGCTTTCATTATGATCTCCTGGATAGTCGGTACTAGCATCCCTCTATTAGCAAGTCCCGTGCCAGAAAAATAAATCCTTTGAAATCAAGTACATATAATTTAATCTTGAGATCGACTGGCGCAGCTGTAAAAAATGCCGACAGGTGAATTTTGACCTCAGGCAAGCTGTGACGGCTTACGCGCCACCACGTTCCAGGTATTGCCCGACTTGAATTCGGACGCGATCTCGTAGCCGGCGTCGAGCATCTTGCGGCGGATGTCTTCTTCGCGGAAAGGGCTGTACAGGATGCCCTTCTTGATACCCCAGTCATTGATCTTCTGCGCGGCCCAGCGCAGCGGGGCAAAGCCGCTTGGATACAGCAGCACGTTGGCCGCCAGCGTGCCGCCCGGTTTCAGTACGCGCAGGATGTCGCGCAAGGCGCCGTCGACGGTCGGGAAGCAGTGGATCGAGTTGGCGATGTTCGCCGTATCGAAGTGGTTCTCGGGGAAAGGCAGGTCGGCCGCGTCCGCGTGCTGCACCTTGACTTGCGGATTCTTCTCGAAACGCTTCTTTGCTCCCGCCAGCATCGAGGGCGCGTAGTCGATGCCGACCACGTTCACCTTCGGCAGCTTGCGGCGGCGGCGCCAGTTCAGGATCATTTCCAGCAGGGTGCCCGTGCCGCAGGCGACTTCCAGGTGATCCTGGCCGAAATTCGGGCCGAAGAAGCGCATCTGGGTGCCGATCGTGCTGTTGTAGGCGAAGGTGAGGATGAAGAAGCCGCGTATGTCGTACCACCATGGCTCGGAGGAATAGGCTTCGGCGATTTCGTCGCGGGTCTTACCGATCGTCATGACAGTCCTTGTTAGTGGAAATAGAGCGGGGACAATTGAAGGAGCGAATATAGGTGGTTCCTGGAGCCCAGGCAAGCCATGCGGGCCTCCGCCCGCGGAATTCGCCCGCTTTCCCCCTTGCGAGGGGGCGTGGGCTCAACCGATGCGCTTCAGGCGAGCGATGATGCCGGCCTCTTCGCGCGGCGAGAAAAAATAGGGGAACAGCGAACGGTCGCCGACAGCATGGTCTCCCTGCCCCGCCACCTCGGCGATGCGGCGGGTACCCAGGGCAGTATTGCCACGCAGCAGCACCGCAGGCGCATCCACCCGTGGGTTGGGACGCGATTCGCATTCGACCACGAAGTCCAGCATCGCCTCGTAGAAGCGGCGGTGGCGCGGGTTTACTTCGATGAAGATGTCGCTGCAGCCGTGCAGGTCGCGGGCATAGATGAAGGCCACGTGAAACAGCGAGGCCAGCACCGCCTTGGATTTCACGCCCGGGTCGATTGCCAGCTTGATGATCTCGCACACCTTGCCGCCATCGGCGCGGTAGGGATCGATGTGGTCCTTGAACACCTGGTCGCACAGGAGGCCGACGTTGGAGTCGAGATTCAGGCTCAGAGTGCCGATCACCTCGCCCTTGCTGGTGGCCGTCAGGGTGATGCGGTTAGGATCGTTGCCCACCTGGTGGTTGCCGGTGTAGCCGCGCCATGTGTACATTTTGCTGATGAGCATGCTGGCCGAGTTGCGGTGTTCGTCGACGTCGGCCGCACGGATACCGAACACGCTTTCATTGATGGTGACGTCCACGATGCTGGGCGAATACGACTCGCTGCCGCGGTCAGCCGTGCTGCCGTGGCTGACTTCTTCTGTCATTACGGTATCGATCATCGGTATTCTCCAGGCGGATGGACAGGGCATGCCGCAGTCGGGACTGCCTCATATCATAGCACTTGGTATTCCAGCGTATCAATAAATTAATACGGGCAACATTTCTTTCTATCATACCCACTACGCTTGCACCAATCTACCCCCTCGGATGGTGGCAGGAAAGACAAGCTAATGACATAAGAAATGTTGATAAATATATAAATATATAAATATATGTAAAATTTTCCGACATACCCCAAAGCTTGTCAGGATTCGCCGGCCTTGTCCTTGTTTTTTTCCTGCTGGATATCTTGATGCAGTTGGCCAATCAGTTCGGAAGCTGCCGCAACGATATGCGCCGATCCGAAGCCGACGCGCGTCATCTCGCGGAACAGGGAACGGGCAAGGATCCTGGCCACCTCTTCCGGATTGCGGTAAGCGAGGCGCTGCTCGGCGGTCTCGGTGTCGGCCTCCTGCAACAACGCCGACTGGGCGAAGCGCGATCCCAGCAGGTGGCGTAACTGCCTGACCTGCAAGGATTTGCCAATAAACAGGGCAGCCACCTCGAACATCCACAGCGCCGACTCGTCGAACGGCCTCGTCCCTGTGCCGTTGGCGGCATTGATGACGCCGAGGACGCGGCCCTCCACCCGGATCGGCGCGCTCATCAGGCTGGCGCCCAGCGCCGTGCCACGCCGCGCCAGGGCGGCGAACTCCGAACGGGCAATGTCGGGCACGAGCACCGCCCTTCCGCCGGCGAGCACGCGCCCCGAAATGCCCTCGCCGCGCCGGATCGCCGCCTGCAGGGCGGCGTCCGGCAAAGGGCCGTGGTGGGCGTGGATGCTCATGCATGCTTCGGAATCGCCCGGACTCCCCAGCAGCATGACCGAGGCGCTGGCGGCATCGATCAGCTGCGCCAGGCGGGCGAGCTGGCCTTCCAGCCCCTGCTCGAGGGCCTCGTCCACCAGGAATCGATGCAAGGCCTGCAAACGGTCGGGGAGGATGTGCTCTGCGTGCATGCTCGGCCTTGGGAGTGATAGTTATCTTGATTTCAACATAACTATTGCATTACACGCAAACGAATTGCGTTGCGTGTGTGCGGGCGGAGCGAGAAGCGAGGGGCCGCCCGGGTGGCGGGCGGCGCGGGGACGCCGGAACGCCGTTTGGCGCGCCGGGATGAAAGCGGGCCGGTTGCGGCCCGGCCCTCATTCCATGAGTCTTAGAAGAAGCTTTCCGGGATCACGAGCACGTCGCCCGGGCGCATCGGCATGTTCGCCGAAATGTCGCCGCCGCGGATCAGGTCGTCCAGGCGCACATTCAGTTTTTCCTGCTTGCCGTCGACGTTGCGGATGATGGTCGCCTTGTTGCCCGCAGCGAACTCCGTGATGCCGCCGACGGTGATCAGCACATCCATCAGCGACATGTCACGGCGGTAAGCCAACGCTTGCGGGCGCGAAGCCTGGCCGATCACGCGGATCTGGTCGCCGTAGTTGCCGACGAAGTTGGTGACGATGACCGTCACCACCGGCTGCTGGATGAACTTCGAGAGCGCCTGCTCGATGTCACGCGCCAGCTGGGTCGAGGTCTTGCCGGCGGCGGGGAGGTCTTCAACCAGCGCGGTCGTGATCTTGCCGTCCGGACGCACCGGCACCGAACCCGACACCTCCGGATTGCGCCAGACGGTGATGGTCACATTGTCGCCAGGTCCGATCAGGTAATCCTGGTTGACCGGCGCCAGCGCGGACGGGCTCGGCGACGTGGGGGTGGCGCAGGCGGCCAGGACAAGGGCTGCGGACAGCATCAGTGCAACCTGTTTCATCATCTTCTTCATGCTCACGTCAAATCCCTTCGCAACAGCTTCAAATTGTTTTTTTGCCATGAATGGCCGAGTTGTATTGTATAACGACTATTTCCTTAAAAGCTGAGCATCAGCTCAGTCGTGCTCACTTCTGTTGCAATAAGGCGTGTACGTAGCGTACCGGGACCGCATAGGTGATGCCGCTCGGCGCGGTGATGGCCGTTTCCTTGAGCCCCTTGACGAACACCATATTGATGACAGCATGGACCACCCCGGTCTCCGGGTCGTACACGGGGCTGCCGCTGTTGCCCGGATAGGCCGTGCCGTCGAGCTGGTAGATGTCGAAGCCGGAACGCGCAAGCTGGGTGATCGAGCGCGCGTCCAGCTTGCGCGAACTCAGCGAGGGCGTGACGATCGGCGTGATGGCGGCCAGCGTGGCGCGGTGGGTCGCGGGATGCAGGCCCAGCGCCATCCCCAGGGGGAAGCCGGTGAAGGCCAGATCCTGCCCTTCGACGATGCGGTCCGGCTCGCCGAGCTGCAGGGCCGGCAGCGGATCGCCTTCGAGCCGCAGATGGGCCAGGTCATGCTCGCGGTCCAGCGCCACCAGGCGTGCGGGCCGGAAGACGACACCATTCCGTTCTCGCAGCACGATGCCCAAGGTTTCCTTGCCCGCTTCACTATTAATAGGCGCCACCACGTGGGCATTGGTCACCACGCTCAGGCCATCCCCAACCACGAAGCCCGTGCCGAAGAAGGCGATCGCCGGGCTGCGGGTTTTCAGTTCGGTGCCGACCCCCACCACCGAGCGCTTGACCACCGGGATCGTCTTGCTCAGTTCGGCCCGGGCCGGCGCCAGCGGCGCCAGCGAGAGCGCTGGCAGCAGGCAGGAGCAGGCCAGCAGGCGGCGCTTTCTTGTCATCGTCATATCACAATACCTGTGTAAAGAAACGTATTCAATTTGCAATCAATCGTGCAAGCTATTTCGGTTGATCAACACTACAATAGCAAAGTTCGTGCACAGCGGCGCAGCGTCCAAAAGGTCGACGACGCCACGAAAAAGTTATAATTATGTAATCGCTGTGAGGCAATTTTATTTATGAACTTGCAATTTTATGCCGGATTTTCCCCTTTTTTGGGCAGGATCAACGTTGCTTAGTGGAATTTGTGTTGCAAAGCTGGTGCATTTGCTAAAGAAAGCGCGGAATTTTCCAAAGCGCAATTGCAATTGCTTGGTGCACAAGCGATCATGCAACACGTTTAATTGATTGTTGAGTCCGGACAAACCGGGTCATGATGTGAGATTGACAAGATGGCAGAACTGACAGCACTGGTCCTGAATTTCCTTAAGGCTATTGGAAAATACCGCTGGCATGCGGTTGTGATCACATGGATCGTCGCCCTGTGCGGCTGGGCGGTTGTCCTCAAGATGCCCAACCAGTACGAGGCGTCGGCCCGTGTCTATGTCGACACGCAAAGCATCCTGAAACCCCTGTTGTCGGGCATGACCATGCTGCCGAACCTGGAACAGCAGGTGGTGTTCATGCGCCGCACCCTGTTCAGCCGTCCGAACGTGGAACGCGTGCTGCGCATGGTCGACCTCGACGTCAAGGCCACCACGCCGAAGGAACACGACGCCATGGTGGAGAAGCTGTTGTCGAAAATTAAGATCGCCGGCACCGAACGCGACGACATCTATACGATCAGCTATACCGCGCCGAATCCCCATCAGGGCAAGGAAGTCGTCCAGGCCTTCCTGACGATCTTCATGGAAGGCAGTTACGGCAAGAAGCAGGATTCGGATAAAGCGGTGCAGTTCATCGACGAGCAGATCCGCAGTTACGAAGAGAAGCTGGCCACCGCGGAAAACACGCTCAAGGAATTCAAGATCAAGAACATGGGCTTCCTGCCCGGCGACGGCGGGGGCTTCCACGCCCGTGTCGGCAGCACGACCGAGGCGCTGAACCAGGCGCGGCTGGAACTAGCCGAGGCCGAGCAGGCCCGCAACGCCATCCGCCGCCAGATCACGGGCACCCCAGCGGCGCCTGGCGAGAAAGCCCTGCCGGCGCCGGCCGACCCGGAACTCGAAGCGCGCATTGCTTCCGTCACCAAGAACCTCGACGCGCTGCGCCTGCAGTACACCGAGCAGCATCCGGACATCATCGCCAACCGCCGCCTGCTGGAACAGCTGCAGGCCCGCAAGGAAGCCGAAGCCAAGCGTCCGCGCGAAGCGCTCGACCCCGGCGCCAGCTACAGCCCGATGCTGCAGCAGCTTAAGGTCTCCCTGTCGGATGCGGAAGCGCGTGTCGCCGGCCTGCAGGCGCGTGTGTCCGAATACTCGGCGCGCCTGGCCCAGCTGCGCTCCCAGAGCGCCTCGGTGCCGGAGATCGAAGCCCAGCTGGCCCAGCTGAACCGCGACTACGAGATCAACCGCGACAACTACCAGAAGCTGGTGCAGCGCCGCGAATCGGCCAAGCTGTCGGGCGACGTGACCTCGGCAACCGACATGCTGACCTTCCGCGTGGTCGACCCGCCCACCGCGCCGCGGCTGCCTTCCGGCCCGAACCGCATGTTGCTGTTCTCGGCCGTGTTCGGCGGCGCCCTGTTCGCAGGCCTGGCCGGCGCCTTCCTGTTGAGCCAGCTGCGCCCGACCTTCCTGAGCCAGGCCACGCTGCGCGACAGCACCGGTATCCCGATCCTGGGCTCGATCAGCATGAACTGGACCGCCGAGCAGACCGTCCGCCGCAAGCGCCGCCTGGTCGCGCTTGCCGCCTCGGTGCTGGTGCTGTTGACCATGTATGGCGCCGGTGTCGCGACCATTCTCGTGCGCCCGACGCTGTAAGCGGCGCCCCAAGGAGTTAACGTGAGCATTATCGAAAAAGCAGCAAGCCGTATCGACCGCCAGCGCAGCAACGCGGTCGCCGTCCCCGTCACCCCGGCCGAAACGGCGGAGCCGACGCTGGCGCTGGCCGTTCCGGCCGCCGAGCCGGTCGCCGTGCTCGAAGCGCCAGTCGCAGCAGCAGCTCCCGCCGCCGCGCCGGTCGCCTTCGTCCCGGTCCACGATGCGGCCGCACCAGTATCCCCTGTGCCCCCTGCCGCGCCTGCCGCCCCCGTCGGCGGCCGCGCCAATCCGCGCATGGTCGAACTCGACCTGGATAAAATGCGCCAGATGGGCATGGTCACCGCGGCCGGCGGACGCACCAGCCTGCTCGAGGAATTCCGCATCATCAAGCGTCCGCTGCTCAAGCGCGCCTTCGGCGAGCGGGCCAAGGGCGAGATGCCGCCGAACCTGATCATGATCACCAGCTCGGTGCCGGGCGAAGGCAAGACCTATTGCGCCATCAATCTGGCGATGAGCATCGCGATGGAACTCGATCACACGGTGCTGCTGGTCGACGCCGACGTGGCCCGTCCTTCGATCCTGCGCACGCTCGGCCTGCCGGCGCAACGCGGACTGATGGACATCCTGGTCGACGACAAGCTGGACCTGTCCGACGTCCTGTTGCGCACCAACGTCGACACGCTGTCGATCCTGCCGGCCGGAACCAGCACCGCCCATTCGACCGAACTGCTCGCCAGCTCGACCATGAGCAACCTGGTCACCGAAATCGCCAACCGCTATCCGGACCGTGTCGTGATCTTCGATTCGCCGCCGCTGCTGCTCACCAGCGAGTCGCGCGTGCTCGCCGGCCACATGGGCCAGATCGTCGTGGTGGTCGAAGCCCAGACCACCACCCAGCATGCGGTCAAGGAAGCGCTGCACAAGCTGGAAGGTTTCAACAACGTCAACCTCATCTATAACAAGACCAGGGACATTCCTGGCATCGAAGAGACGTATGACTACCACTACGGTTGAGTGGCCGGGCCAGCGGCCGGGCGTGCTGCGCCTGGCGCCGCTTGCGCTGGCCGTTGCCTCGCTGTTCGCCGCCCCCGCGGCCCTGGCGGACTGGCGCTTCACGCCGACGCTGCGTGTCGTCGAGACCTATACCGACAATGTCGACTTGCGGCCGGACGACCGCGCCCACAGCGAACTGATCTCGGAAATCACGCCGGGATTCGCGCTGGCGCTCGACAGCCGCCGCCTGAAGGGCTCGGCGCACGCGTCCTACCGCCAGTTCGTGTATGCCAAGGAGTCTTCCGACCGTAATCGCAGCGACCACTTCTCCCAGTACGGCGCGGACCTGCACGGCGTCGTGGCAGAGGACCTGCTGTTCGTGGATGCCAGCGCCAGCTCCGGGCGCCAGAGCGTCTCGGCCTTCGGCCCACGCGCCGAGGACCGGCCCTATTCGGACCTGAACAGCACCCAGGTCAAGACCTGGCGCATCAGTCCCTACCTGGTCCAGCAGTTCGGCCGCAATGCGCGCGCCACCGTGCGCTATACCAGGGACTCGGTCGAAAGCGACCGCCGCAGCCAGTTCGGCGACAGCCTCGCCGACACCGTCAGCGCGAGCCTGGACAGCCTGCCCGACGCGGGCAAGCTGGGCTGGGGACTGAACTACCAGCACCAGGACCTGGACAGCGAGCGCGTCGGCGAAACCTCGACCGAGAACATCAGCGGCAGGCTGCGCTACCAGCTGCTGCGCACCTTCGCGCTGACCGCGAACGCGGGCTACGACCGCTATGACTACCAGACGCTGGGCGGACGCACCGCCGGCCGCAACTGGTCGGCCGGCTTCTCCTGGACGCCGTCTCAGCGCAGCACGGTCGAGGCCTCGCTCGGCCGCCATTTCTACGGCACCACCGGCTCGCTGCTGGCCAGCGTGCGCAGCCGCAGGTCGGTCTGGCTGCTCAGCTACAGCGACGCGATCACCAACAGCCGCTCGCAGTTCACGCTGCCCGCGGCCGTCGATACCGCCGCCATGCTGGACCGGCTGTTCCTGACCTCGATTCCCGACCCGGTGCAGCGCCGCCAGGCCGTGGAAGCGTATATCCAGGCCAGCGGCCTGCCGCCCAGCCTGGCCGACAGCGTCAACTACCTGAGCAACCGCTACATGCGCCAGAAGCAGCTGCAAGCCTCGGCAGCCTTCCGCGGCCTGCGCAGCAGCGCGGTCCTGAGCGCCTACGCCAATGAACGCACGGCGCTGTCCAGCCAGACCAGCGACAGCGCCCTGCTGGGCAGCCAGCTGGCCTCGCTCAACAACAATGTACGCCAGTTCGGCGCCAACGCGACCGCGACCTATCGCCTGAACGGGCGTTCCAGCCTGGTCGGCAGCGCCACCGCCAGCCGCACCGAATCGCTTACCACCGGGCGGGAAAGCGTCCAGCGCCACCTGCGCCTGGGCTTTAACACCCAGCTCGGCCGCCACCTGAACGGCAGTGTCGAGCTGCGCCGGCGCCTTGGCGATACCGACTTTGAAATTGGCAGCCTCGCGACCCGCGGCTATTCCGAGAACGCCATCTCCGCCACTCTTTCTATGCAGCTCTGAGCAGGACCGAGCACGATGTACGAAACCTACTACGGACTGTCCGCCAAGCCCTTCCAGCTTCGCCCGGACCCCCACTTCTTCTTCGGCTCCAAGGGCCACAAGCGCGCCATGGCCTACCTCGAGTACGGCCTGTCGCAGGGCGAAGGCTTCATCGTCATCACGGGCGAGGTCGGCGCCGGCAAGACCACCCTGGTGCGCAACCTGCTGAACAAGCTTCCGCTTGATCAGATCGTCGCGGCCCACATCGTCAACACCAGCCTGGATCCGGAAGACACGCTGCGCATGGTGGTCTCCGCCTTCGGCCTGCCTTTCGAGGGCGCCAGCAAGGCCGAGCTGCTCAACCGCCTGGAACAGTTCCTGCGCGGCGTCGACCGCCAGGGCAAGCGCGCCCTGCTCGTCATCGACGAAGCCCAGAACCTGAACGCGCGCACGGTCGAAGAACTGCGCATGCTGTCGAACTTCCAGACCGATGACCGCTCGCTGCTGCAGACTTTCCTGCTCGGCCAGCCGGAATTCCGCGCCACCCTGCACAGCCCCGGCATGCAGCAGCTGCGCCAGCGCGTGATCGCCAGCTACCACCTGGGCCCGATGGATGCGCAGGAAACCCGCGCCTATGTCGAGCACCGCCTGGCCACGGTCGGCTGGAAGGGCGACCCCTCGTTCGACGACGGCGCCTACGCGGCCGTCTACGCCTACAGCGGCGGCATCCCGCGCAAGACCAACACCCTGATGGACCGGGTTCTGCTGATGGGCTACCTGGAAGAGCTGCACGCCTTCACCGAAGCCGACATCAACGAGGTGGTGCGCGACATCTCGGAAGAATTCGAGCTGCCCGACGCCGTGGGCGAGCCGGATCCGGCTTCGCTGCCGGGTGAACTGCGCGCCATGGAACACCGCGTCGGCGACCGCCGGTCCGGCGGCGCCAGCGTGGAAGTGCTGGACGAACGCATGATGCGCCTCGAGAAGTCGATCGTCTCGGTACTGTCGATCCTGAAAAAAATCGTCGCCACGCCCCAGGGCGCGGCGGCCCAGCACATGGACAACCAGGAATGAAACTCTACGCACCCGCCCCGCGCCCCCTGCCCGCACCCGGAGAGCGCATCAGGAACGCCATGACCTGCGACGTCGAGGACTACTTCCAGGTCTCGGCCTTCGCGCCCTACATCGACCGCGATTCCTGGCCCACGCGCGAATGCCGCGTCGAAGCGAACATGGAGCGCATCCTGGCCATCTACGAACGCCACGGCGTGAAGGCCACCTTCTTCACCCTGGGCTGGATCGCCGAGCGCTACCCAAGCATGGTGAAGAAGATCGTCGCCGCCGGCCACGAACTGGCCAGCCACGGCTACGGCCACCTGCGCGCCTCCGACCAGACCCGCGCCCAGTTCGACAACGACATCAGGTCGAGCAAGGCGCTGCTGGAAGACATCGGCGGCCAGGAAGTGATCGGCTACCGCGCGCCGAGCTTCTCGATCGGCCACGCCAACCTGTGGGCCCTGGAGGCCCTACAGGAAGCGGGCTACCGCTACAGCTCGAGCATCTACCCGATCGCCCACGACCACTACGGCATGCCCGACGCGCCGCGCTTCGCTTTCTACCCGCACGGCCCGGACGGACTGCTGGAGGTGCCGGTCACCACCGTCAACATGCTGGGCCGCAACCTGCCGGCCGGCGGCGGCGGCTATTTCCGCCTGCTGCCCTACGCCCTGTCGCGCTGGATGATGCAGAAGGTGAACCGCGAAGACCGCCAGCCGGCCCTGTTCTACTTCCACCCCTGGGAGCTCGACCCGGGCCAGCCGCGTCCCGAAGGCCTGGACGTCAAGTCGCGCTTCCGCCACTACGTCAACATCGAGCGCATGGAAAGCCGCCTCGAGCAGCTGGCGCGCGACTTCGCGTGGGACCGCATGGACCGCATCTTCCTCGACCGACAGTAACGACAAGGCATCACCGCAATGAACTCGATCATCGAAGCCGCACAGGCCAAACGCGCAGCACCGATCCAGGCCACCGGTCCGCAGACGCTGCACCTGCTGCAGCCGCAGGACACCGCGCGCTGGGACGCTTTCGTGCGCGCCTGCCCCGACGCCACCTTCTTCCACCTTTCGGGCTGGCAGAAGGTGATCGAGCAGTCCTTCGGCATCAAGACCTGGTTCTACTACGTCGAGCAGGACGGCCAGATCCTGGGCGTGCTGCCGCTGGCCGAGATCAAGAGCCGCCTGTTCGGCCATTCGCTGGGCGCCATGCCCTTCTGCGTCTACGGCGGCGTGGCCACGCTGGACGAGGGCGCACGCGTCCTGCTCGACGAGGCCGCCGACAAGCTGGCGCGCGAACTGGGCGTCGGCCACCTCGAATACCGCGGCATGACGCGCGCCCATCCGGACGATCCGAGCTTCCATACCAAGGAGCTCTACGTCACCTTCCGCAAGGAGATCAGCGCAGACGACGAGGCGAACCTGAACGCCATCCCGCGCAAGCAGCGCGCCATGGTGCGCAAGGGGATCAAGCTGGGCCTGAAGGGCGTGGTCGAGGACAATGTCGACCGCATGTTCGAAGCCTATGCCAACAGCGTGCTGCGCCTGGGCACCCCGGTGTTCCCGAAAAAATACTTCGCCCTGCTGCAGCAGACCTTCGGCGACGAATGCGAGGTGCGCAGCATCTACACGAGCGACGACCGCCTGGTGGCCTCGGTGCTGTCCTTCTACTGGCGCGACGAGGTCGTGCCCTACTACGGCGGCGGCATGGACCTGGCGCGCGAAGTGGCGGGCAACGACTTCATGTACTGGAACCTGATGCAGGCCGCAGCCGCCCGCGGTTGCCGCATCTTCGACTACGGCCGCAGCAAGCTGGGCACCGGCGCCTACGACTTCAAGAAGAACTGGGGCTTCACTGCCACGCCGCTGCCGTACGAGTACAAGCTGTATGCGTCCGACAAGCTCCCGGACAACAATCCGCTGAACCCGAAATACCAGCTCTTCATCAAGATGTGGAAGAAGCTGCCGCTGCCGGTGGCGAACTTCCTCGGCCCCTACATCGTGCGCAACCTGGGATAAGACGTGGAAGACCTGCTCCTGCTGATCCACCGGATCCCCTACCCGCCGAACAAGGGCGACAAGATCCGCTCCTACCACCTGCTCAAGCACCTGGCGCGCGACTACCGGGTGCACCTGGCGACGTTTGTCGACGACGCCGACGACTGGCAGCATGTGCCGACGGTGGAGAAGATGTGCGCCAGCAGCCACTTCGCCAGCCTGAACCCCACGCTTGCCCGCGTGCGCAGCCTCGGCGCCCTGGTGAAGAACCGCTCGCTCTCGCTCGACTACTACCGCGACGCCGGCATGCAGCGCTGGGTCGACCAGACGGTGGCGGCCCACAAGATCGAGCGCGTGCTGGTGTTCTCGTCGGCGATGGCGCAGTACGCCGACAAGTACCCGAACGCGCGCCGCGTGGTCGACTTCTGCGACGTCGACTCGGACAAGTGGCGCCAGTACGCCGACAAGAAGTCCTGGCCGATGAGCTGGCTGTACCGCCACGAGGCGCGCCAGCTGCTGTCCTACGAGCGCCAGGTGGCGCGCGAGTACGACGCCTCGCTGTTCGTGTCCGAGCCCGAAGCGGCTTTGTTCCGCCAGCTGGCCCCCGAAAGCGACGCGCGCATCGGCTTCTTCAGCAATGGCGTCGACACCGACTACTTCTCGCCCGCTGCCGCCGGCCCTTCGCCCTTCAAGGAGGGCGAACGCGCCATCGTCTTCACCGGCGCCATGGATTACTGGCCGAATGTCGACGCGGTGCAATGGTTCGCACAGGACGTGATGCCGCTGCTGCGCGCGCGCTTCCCCGACCTGACGTTCTACATCGTCGGCGCGCGTCCGACCCCGGCCGTGCTGGAACTGGGCAAGCAATCGAACATCGTCGTGACCGGCACCGTGCCGGACGTGCGGCCCTACATCGCGCATGCGCGCGCCGCGGTGGCGCCGCTGCGCATCGCGCGCGGCATCCAGAACAAGGTGCTCGAGGCGATGGCGATGGCCACCCCGGTGGTGGTGTCGCCGCAGGCGCTCGAGGGCATCGAGGCGGAACCCGGCCGCGAGCTGGTGCTGGCGCAGGATGCCGCCTGCTACGTCGATGCGATCGCGGCCCTGCTCGCGCGCGGCGACAACCAAATAGGCCTGGCCGCACGCGCCAGGGTTGAACGCAAATACAGCTGGCCGAGCAACCTGGCCTGCATCGGGGAGCGACTCGAATGTTCCTGAAACCTCCGCCCGGCGTCGACGCCGCGTCCCGGCCGGCAGCGGCCCCCATCAGGATGCCGGCCGCCTCCGCCATCGCGCTGGCGCTGGCCCTGCTCGCGCCCTTCCTGCTGTACTGGTCGACGGCCGCCTCGATGGTCGCGATCTGGAACAGCTCCGAGACCTTCGCCCACGGCTACGTGATCCTGCCGATCAGCCTGGGCCTGATCTGGCGCCAGCGCGCCTGGTTCGCGCGCCTGCCGGCCCGTCCCTGGTGGCCGGGCCTGCTGCTGCTCGCCGGCGCCGGCGCCGCCTGGCTGGCCGGCCGCATGGGCGACGTGCAGGTGGTGATGCAGTACGCCTTCGTGTCGATGTTCCCGCTGGCCGCGCTCACGCTGCTGGGCCCGCGCCTGGCGTCGAAATTCACCTTCCCGCTGCTGTTCCTGCTGTTCGCGGTGCCTTTCGGCGAGATCTTCGTCGGCCCCCTGATCAACTACACGGCCGACTTCACCGTGTGGGCGGTGCAGGCCACCGGCATCCCGGTGCTGCGCAACGGCACCCGCTTCGAGCTGCCGACCGGCAGCTGGTCGGTGGTCGAGGCCTGCAGCGGCATCCGCTACCTGATCTCCTCGATCACCCTGGGCTGCCTGTACGCCTACCTCACCTACCGCTCCAACCTGCGCCGCGCCGTCTTCATCGGCCTGTCCATCGTGGTGCCGATCGTCGCCAACTGGCTGCGCGCCTACGGCATCGTGATGATCGGCCACTCGAGCGGCATGGAACTGGCCACCGGCGTCGACCACCTGGTCTACGGCTGGCTGTTCTTCGGCGTGATCATGTTCATCATGTTCTGGATCGGCAGCTACTGGCGCGAGGACGAGCAGGCCGTCGCCGCAGCCGCCGCCGCACCTGCGCAGGCAGTCGGCGTGCCGGGCAAGTCCGCCTCGCTGCTGCCGGTCGCCGTGGCGGTGGTCGCGGTCGCCGCCATGTGGCCGGCCTTTGCCGCGGTCAATGAGCGCGCGAACCACAACCCGCAGCCGGTGCTGCTGTCCGAACCTGCCGTGGCCTGGCCGCAGACCGCCGGCTTCCCCGCCTGGGAAGTGGCCTACATGGAACCGGACGCGCGCGTGAAGCGCGTCTACGGGGCGCCGGACGGCCGCCCGGTCCAGCTGCAGCTGCTGTACTACCGCAACCAGAGCAAGCAGAAGGGCCTGATCAGTTCCGTCAACCGCCTGGCGGGCGACAAGGATGCCTACCACCCGGTGGCGTCAAGCATGCGCAGCGAGCAGGCCGGCGGACGCACCCTGGCGCTGCACGAAGCGGTCATGCACAGCAACGACGGCAAGCTGGTGGTCTGGCACGTGATGTGGGTCGACGGCCAGTACCTCACCAGCAATGTGGTGGGCAAGCTGCGCCAGGCCCAGGGCAAGCTGCAGTTCCGCGGCGACGACGGCGCCCTGGTGGCGATCGCCGCCCCGGCCGGCGACAGCCAGGACGCGGCGCGCGCCACCCTGCGCGCCTTCCTGGCGCAGAACTTCGCGGCGGTCGACGCCGCCCTCGTGAAGGCGCGGGGACGCTGAGATGAGTGCCGTGCAGCATATCGTGCCGGAGCAGCAGCCGCCGCTGGTCGCGCACCTGATCTACCGCCTGGACATCGGCGGCCTGGAGACGCTGCTGGTCGACACGATCAACCGCATGGCGCCCGGCCGCTACCGTCATGCGGTGATCTGCCTGACCGACTACACCGACTTCGCCCAGCGCATCACGCGCCCGGACGTGGCCCTGTTCGCCCTGCACAAGCCGGCCGGCCTGGCCCTCGGCACCCACGCGGACCTGTTCCGGCTGCTGCGCCGGCTGCGCCCGAGCATCCTGCACACCTACAACCTGGGCACCATCGAATACGCGGCCACCGCCTGGGCCGCCGGCGTGCCGGTGCGCATCCACGCCGAGCACGGCCGCGACGCGCGCGACCCGCAAGGCATCAATCCGAAACACAATCTGCTGCGCCGCCTGCTCACCCCTGTCATCGACCGCTACGTACCGGTATCGCGCGACCTGGAGGGCTGGCTGGAGCGGGTAGTGCGCATCCCCGCGGGTAAACTCCAGCTGATCGACAACGGCGTCGACACGGATCGCTTCCGCGCCACCGGTGCAGCCGCCCCGGAACCCTGGCAGGACGACCCCGACGCCTTTGTCATCGGCACCGTCGGCCGCCTGCAGGACGTCAAGGACCAGGCCACCCTGGTCGAGGCTTTCGCCCTGCTGCGCCGCCAGCTGCCGGACGAAACGCTGCGCCTGGTGCTGGTCGGCGACGGCCCGCTGCGCGCGCAGCTGGAAAGCCGGGTGCTGGCGCTCGGCCTGCAGGACTGCGCTTTTCTCGCCGGCCCGCGCAGCGACGTGGCGCCCGTGATGCGCAGCTTCTCGCTGTTCGCCCTGTCCTCGATCGCCGAAGGCACGCCCGTGACCCTGCTGGAAGCGATGGCCAGCGAATTGCCGGTGGTGGCCACCGCCGTCGGCGGCATCCCCGACCTGATCACGCCGGGCACGAACGGCGCCCTGGCGCCGGCGCGCGATCCGCAGGCCCTGGCCGCGGCGATCCTCCCTTACGTGAAAGACCGGCTACTTTCGCGCCGCCATGGCGCCGCGGGCCGTATGCGCATCGAGCAGCAGTACAGCATGCAGGCCATGCTGGCCGCCTACGTCGCCCTGTACGACGAGCTGTGCCAGACCAAGACAACACCCAGAACACCAAAGAAGGCGATCACCCCATGTGCGGAATAGTTGGAATTTTTGATATGCAGGGCGGCCGCGCCATCGACCGCCACCTGCTGCACCGGATGAACGAGAGCCAGTTCCACCGCGGCCCGGTGGAGGGCGACCTGCACCTGGAGCCCGGCCTGGCCTTCGGCCACCGCCGCCTGTCGATCATCGCCCTGGAAGCCGGGCTGCAGCCGCTGTTCAACGAGGACGAGACCATCGCCCTGGTGTTCAACGGCGAGATCTACAACTTCCGCGAGCTGCGCGCCGAGCTGCAGGGCCTGGGCCACGTGTTCCGCACCCCGTCGGACAGCGAAACCATCGTCCACGCCTACGAGCAGTGGGGCGAGGACTGCGTCGGCCACCTGCGCGGCATGTTCGCCTTCGCGATCTGGGACCGCCCCAAGCAGACCCTGTTCCTGGCGCGCGACCGCATCGGCATCAAGCCCATGCACTACGCGATCCTTGGCGACGGCATGTTCGCCTTCGGTTCCGAACTGAAGTCCCTGCTCACCCTGCCGAACCTGAAGCGCGAGATCGATCCGCTGGCGGTCGAGGAATATTTTGCCTACGGCTACGTGCCGGAACCGCGCACCATTTTCACGGGCGCGAAGAAGCTGCTGCCGGGCCACACCCTCACGCTGCGCGTGGGCCAGCCGGTGCCGGAATCGAAGCAGTACTGGGACGTGCCGTTCACGGCGCACGGCGCCATGAGCGAGCGCGAGATGGAAGAGCAGCTGGTCGAACGCCTGCGCGAAGCGGTGAAGAGCCACCTGATCTCGGACGTGCCGCTGGGCGCCTTCCTGTCGGGCGGCGTCGATTCGAGCGCCGTGGTGGCGATGATGGCCGGCGTCACCGACGGCGCGGTGAACACCTGCTCGATCGCCTTCAACGACCCCGCCTTCGACGAGTCCGAGTACGCGCGCCAGGTCGCCGCGCAATACAAGACCAACCACCAGTGCGAGACCGTCGACAAGGACGACTACGGCCTGCTCGACACCCTGGCGGCCCTGTACGACGAACCCTATGCCGACAGCTCGGCGATCCCGACCTACCGGGTCTGCCAGCTGGCCCGCAAGCGCGTCACCGTGGCCCTGTCCGGCGACGGCGGCGACGAGAATTTCGCCGGCTACCGCCGCCACCGCATGGCGATGGGCGAGAACCGCGTGCGCTCGCTACTGCCGCTGGCCGTGCGCAAGCCGGTGTTCGGCGTGCTGGGCGCCGTGTATCCGAAGGCCGACTGGGCGCCGCGCATGTTCCGCGCCAAGACCACCTTCGAGGCGCTGGCGCGCGACCTCACCGAGGGCTACTTCCATGGCGTCTCGATCAACAACGATCGCATCCGCGGCCAGCTGTTCTCCAGCGGCTTCAAGCAGAAGCTGCAGGGCTACCGCGCGGTCGAGGTGATGCGCGGCTACGCGAAGAACGCGCCGACCGACGACCCGCTGTCGCTGATCCAGTACCTCGACATGAAGACCTATCTGCCGGGCGACATCCTGACCAAGGTCGACCGCGCCAGCATGGCCCACGCGCTCGAAGTGCGCGTGCCCCTGCTCGACCACCAGTTCGTGGAATGGGTGTCGGGCCTGCCCTCGAGCTCCAAGCTGCGCAACGGCGAGGGCAAGCACATCTTCAAGAGGGCGCTGCAGCCCTATTTGTCGGATGACATCCTGTACCGCAAGAAGCAGGGTTTCTCGATCCCGCTGGCGGCCTGGCTGCGCGGCCCGCTGGCGGACGCGATGCGCCGCGCGGTGCTCAATCCCGCCCTGCTCGACACCGGCATCTTCAACCCGGCTTTTCTCAAGCAGATGGTGGACGAGCACCAGTCCAGCGCCAAGGACCACAGCACGACCCTGTGGTCGGTGCTGATGTTCGACGCCTTCCTGCGCAAGAACGGCGCCGCCGATGCCGCAGCGTCCGCGATCGCGGCCGCTGCATAAGAACGACAAGAACACGACCAACGCAACAAGCGCAACCGGAACAAAGAACATGCGAGTCCTCCACGTCCTCGACCACTCGATCCCCCTGCACAGCGGCTACACCTTCCGTACCGCCTCGATCCTGCGCGAACAGCGCGCGCTCGGCTGGGAAACCTTCCACGTCACCGGTTCCAAGCAGAACTCGGACGAACAGCTCGAGGAAACGGTGGACGGCCTGCACTTCTACCGCACCCCTGGCTCGAAAAGCGCGCTGGCGAAACTGCCGGTGCTGAACCAGAAGGAAGTCATCGACGGCTTGACCCGCCGCCTGGCCGAGATCATCCCGGTGGTCAAACCCGATGTGCTGCACGCCCACTCGCCGAGCCTGAATGCGGTCGCCGCGCTGCGCGCGGGCAAGCGCTTCGGCATTCCGGTAGTCTACGAGGTGCGCGCCTTCTGGGAAGACGCCGCGGTCGACCACGGCACCAGCAGCGAGAACGGTCTGCGCTACCGCGCCACCCGGGCGCTGGAGACCTGGGCGCTCAAACGCGCCGACGCCGTGACCACCATCTGCGAAGGGCTTCGCCGCGACATCGTCGCGCGCGGCATCCCGGCCGACAAGGTCACCGTGATCCCGAACGCGGTCGACATCGACAAGTTCTCGGTGGGCGGCAGCGCCGACCAGGTACTCAAGGCCAAGCTCGGCCTGCAGGGCGCGCGCCTGATCGGCTTCATCGGATCCTTCTACGCCTACGAGGGCCTCGACATCCTGCTGCGCGCGGTGCCGCAGCTCACGCAAGAACTGCCCGACCTGCGCGTGCTGCTGGTCGGCGGCGGCCCCCAGGACGCCCAGCTGCGCCAGCTGGCCAAGGACCTGGGCATCACGGACAAAGTGGTGTTCACCGGCCGCGTGCCGCACGACCAGGTGCAGAAGTACTACGACCTGCTCGACGTGCTGGTCTATCCGCGCCTGTCGATGCGCCTGACCGACCTGGTCACGCCCCTGAAACCCCTGGAAGCGATGGCCCAGGGCCGCATCCTGGCGGCCTCCGACGTGGGCGGCCACTTGGAGCTGATCGCCGACGGCAAGACCGGCGTGCTGTTCAAGGCCGATGATCCAGCCTCGCTGGCCGACAAGGTCGGCGCCCTGCTGCGCGCCGACACGCTGTGGCCGGCGCTGCGCGCCGCCGGCCGTCATTACGTCGAAAGTGAACGCAACTGGCCGGTGAGCGTGGCCCGCTACAAGAACATCTACGGCCGCCTGACCGGCCGCGCCACCCAATCCAAAGCTGCATGAAGATCCTGACGTTCAGTACGCTGTTCCCGAACACGGAAAAGCCGGGCCACGGGATTTTTGTGGAGACCCGCCTGCGCCATCTGATCGCCAGCGGGATGGTGCAGGCGCGCGTGGTCGCGCCGATCGGCTGGTTCCCGTCGAAACATCCGCGCTTCGGCGACTACGCCAGGCTGGCCAAGGTGCCGAAGAGCGAAGTGCGCCACGGCCTGCAGGTGGAGCACCCGCGCTACCCGGTGCTGCCGAAGATCGGCATGAACGTGGCTCCGCTGCTGCTGGCCCAGGCGGCAAAGCCGGCGATCGCGCGCATCCTCGACGAAGGCTACGACTTCGACCTGATCGACGCCCATTACTTTTATCCGGACGGCGTCGCTGCGGCCATGCTGGCGCGCTACTTCAACAAGCCGTTGGTCATCACGGCGCGCGGCTCCGACATCACGCTGCTGCCGCAGTACGCGCTGCCGCGCCGCATGATCAAGTGGGCGGCGAACCGCGCCGACGGTGTCATCACGGTCTGCCATGCCCTGCGCGACGAAGTGGTCGCCCTCGGCGTGCCCGAAGAGCGCGTGACCTCGCTGCGCAACGGTGTCGATCTGCAGCTGTTCCGCCCGGTCGAGCGCAGCGCCAATCCCCTGTTCACCCTGCTCACCGTCGGCCACCTGGTGCCAGTCAAGGCCCAGGAACTGACCATCGCGACCCTGCCCCTGCTGCCGGACGTGCGCCTGGTGGTGGCCGGCGACGGCCCGAACCGCGGCATGCTGGAGGCGCTGGCGCGCGAGCTCGGCGTGGACGCGCGCGTGCACTTCCTCGGCGCCGTGCCGCAGGCCCAGCTGCGCGGCCACTACGGCAGCGCTGACGCCCTGGTGCTGTCCTCGTCGCGCGAAGGCTGGGCCAACGTGCTGCTCGAATCGATGGCCTGCGGCACCCCGGTCGTGGCCAGCCGCGTTTACGGCACGCCCGAAGTGGTAGCCGCGCCGGAAGCGGGCGTGCTGATGGACGAGCGCACGCCGCAGGGCGTGGCCGCCGCCGTCAAGCGCCTGCGCGCCGATTACCCGGACCGCGCCGCCACCCGCCGCTATGCGGAAGGCTTCAGCTGGGACGACACGACGCAGGGACAGCTGCAGCTGTTCGAACGCATTCTCGACCGGCGTCTTCTTGCTGCAAGCAAGGCCTTTGCCTGCTGAATCCTTTATTGAGAAATACTTATGGAATCCATTCTTTGGTCGATCGACCTGTTAGCGGTCGTTTTTCTGTGCTTTTGGGCGCTGCGTATCGACAAAGCTGAGAAAAGCGGCGAAAAAGGCGGCAGGCAGGAGCGGCGCTGATGCGTGACCTGTTACTGCTTAGCGTCCTCCCGTTTGTCATCCTTGCGATCGCCAAGCGGCCCTTCATCGGCTTGGGACTGTGGATCTGGACAGCCCTTTTCTTCCCCAATGCATGGGTGTATGGCCCAGCAGCAATCCTGCGCTACAACTTGCTGTTCACGGCAGTGGCCATCATCAGCTACGTATGCATGCAAAACAAACCCAGGATGGTACTCGGCGGCCTCGGTTCTCTGGTGCTGCTGTTCTTCCTGTGGACGACCTTGTCGACCATGATGACGTTGGCACCGCCGGAAAAATCATGGGAGATCTGGTCGAGGTTTGCCAAGGTCATCACGCTATTCGTCTTCATATTGCTGGTCGTTGAAAAAAAACTGCATGTCGACTTCTTTCTCTGGTGCGTGGTGTTATCAGTAGGGTTCTACGCAAATCTTGAAGGCCTCAAGTTCATTGCCAGTGGAGGTGGCCACAAGATCAGTGGACTACACGGCCACGTATTGGCTGACCGCAATGAGTTGTCCTTGGCGTTCACGATGACGCTACCTATCTGCTATTACTTGCTGGGAGAATATGGAAAGCGCTCACGTGTAGTCCATTTTGGACTACTTTGCACGATGGGATTGCTGGTGACCTCCATCATCGGCACGCAATCGCGCGGCGGTTTCGTTGCCATGGCTGGACTGGGTATTTATCTTTTCATAAAAAGCAAGCAGAAAATTCCGATGGCAATCCTCGGTGGAATGCTGGCATTCGCCCTGTCGCACATCGTTTCCGACGAGTGGGCCAACCGCATGAACACCATTGAATCCGCAGATTCGGATTCCTCATTCATGGGCAGGGTCGTAGCATGGAAGCTCAGTTTTATTCTTGCAATGAAAAATCCTTTTTTTGGAGGAGGTTTCAAAGGCCTTGAATATTTCCCTGTGTGGTCCATGCTTTCTCGGGAATTCTTCTCTTACCCCTGGTTTTACACGGGTACCGCGCTGCCGAACACGGAATATGCGCGTGCAGCTCATAGTATTTACTTCCAAGTGCTGGGAGACCAGGGGTTCGTCGGTCTTGCCATCTTCCTTGCTATTCTTGGATTTACTTTTCTCAAGGCCAGCCGACTCTCTCGCAAAGTCAAACAATTGGGTGGACCGGAATGGATCGTGAACGTATCGACAATGCTGCAACTCAGTCTGTTTGCGTATGCGCTTGGAGGGGCCGCGCTGAGTTTTGCTTACTTTGAGCTGGTATATGCGATCGTTGCCTTGATCATCGTGCTCGATGCACGTGTGCTGCCTGCCGTGCTGAAGATGCAGAACACTGGCCAAATCGCATCGCAAGATTGCGCGCCGCCATCCCTTGGACGTCAATAATAATAATGCACGATTCCTCTCGCATAGCCGAACGTCTTATCCGAACATTGGGCGATGCCATCGCGATTGCCGGCCGCAGCAACCGCTTCTGCGTGGTCAACTACCACCGCATCCTCGCCGCGCCCGACCAGATGCTGGAGTCCGAGCCCGACGTGGCGACCTTCCACTGGCAGATGGCCCTGCTGGCGCGATGCTTCAACGTCCTGCCCCTCTCGAAGGCCCTGGAAGCGCTCGACGCAGGCACCCTGCCTCCGCGCGCGCTGTGCATCACCTTCGACGACGGCTACCGTTCGGTGCATGACCTTGCGCTGCCGGTACTGCAGCAGTTCGGACTGCCGGCGACGGTATTCGTCACCAGCGGCCATGTCGGGACGCGCGACATGTGGAACGACTGCATCATCGAGGCGGTGCAGAATCTTCCTGCCGGGCAGCTCGACCTGCGTCACCTTGGCCTGGACAGCTACTCGCTGCATGGTCTCGCGGCGCGCAAGACCACGCTGTCCAGGCTCATGGAAGGATCGAAGTACCTGCCCTCGCCAACGCGGCTGGCCCTGGTGGAAGAGCTGACAGGCCTGCTGGGCGAGGGCGCCGGCGCCAAGGGCCTGATGCTGACGGCGGACATGATCGTCAACCTCGACCGCCACGGCATCGAGATCGGCGCCCATACCGTGTCGCACCCGATCCTGACCAGCCTGGACGACGATGCGGCGCGCTGCGAGATCGTCGGTGGAAAGGAGCAGCTCGAAGCGGTGCTCGGCAAGCCGGTGCGGCTGTTCGCTTACCCGAACGGCAAGCCGGAAAAGGATTTCGGCCAACGGCACGCCGCAATGGCGCGCGAAGCCGGCTTCACCGCGGCCTTCACGACGGTGCCGGGTGCGATCACCCGCAACGACGACCGCTACGCACTGGCGCGCAGCCGGCCCTGGGACCAGACCCCCTTGATGTTCGGCCTGCGCCTGTTGCGCTGGCTGGCTGCCTGATGTACAGGCCCGTACCAACGATTGAACAAGAAACCTATGAACAAGAAGACAGCGCTGCTCGTCGCCTTCCACTTCCCGCCCCAGGCAGGAAGCAGCGGCATCCAACGCACACTGAGTTTTTCCAAGCACCTGCCACGCCAGGACTGGCAGCCGCTGGTCCTGTCGGCCAATCCGCGCGCCTACGCCCAACACAATGCCTCGCAACTTTCCAGCCTTCCGGCCGGCCTGGTGGTGCGGCGCGCCTTCGCGCTCGACACCAAGCGCCACCTGGGCTACGGCGGCCGCTACCTCGAGATGATGGCGCTACCCGACCGCTGGGTGAGCTGGCTGGCGCATGGTGTCTTCACCGGCCTGCGCCTGGCGCGCAAGCACGACGCCCGCGTCATCTGGTCGACCTTTCCGATCGCCACCGCGCACCTGATCGGCCTGGTGCTGCACCGTCTTACCGGCCTTCCCTGGATCGCCGATTTCCGTGACCCGATGCTGCAGCCCACCTATCCGACCTCGGGCCGCCAGCGTGCCATCTACGGCTGGATCGAGAAACAGGCCATTGCACGCTGCAGCTATGCGGTGTTCACGACCGAGCGCGCGCTCGAATCGTACCGGGCGCGCTTTCCCAATGTCGATCCCGCCAAGTTCCGTGTCATCGAGAACGGCTATGACGAGGACGAATTCGGGCGCCTGGTCAACGAGGCCACGCCGGCCGCGCGCGGACCGCGCCTGACGCTGCTGCACAGCGGCATCCTGTACAAGAACGGACGCAACCCGCGCGCTTTCCTGGCAGCCCTCGCCAGTCTGAAGACAGCCGGGCGCATCGACGCCTCCTCGCTGCGCGTGATCCTGCGCGCGCCAGGTGACTTGCCGGGCAACCTGGCCCGCGTGGCCGAACACGGCCTGGGCGATATTGTCGAAGTACTGCCTTCGATGCCCTACCGCGACGCCTTGAACGAGATGCTTGCCGCCGACGGCCTGCTGCTATTCCAGGGGACCCAGTTCAACAACCAGATTCCGGCCAAGATCTACGAGTACTTCCGGGCGCGCAAGCCGGTGCTGGGTCTCGTCGATCCGGAAGGCGAAACCGCCGCCGTCCTGCGCGGCGCCGGTTTCGGCGATATCGTGCACCCCGATGACAGCGCGCAGGTCGCCGCCGTCCTGGAACAGTTCATTCCGGCGGTGCGCAACGGCAGCGCGCACATCGCCAGCGACGAGGTCATTGGCCGGGCTTCGCGCGAACACAAGGCGCGCGAACTTGCCGCCCTGTTCGAGGAGGCGACGGCGTGAGCGAAAAATCGCAAGGCAGCATTAACAAGCAGATCGCCAAGGGAGCGGCCTGGATGGTCGCGTTCAAGATGGTCGACAAGGGTATCGGTCTGCTCAGTACCATCGTGCTGGCGCGCATCCTCGACCCCGAGGACTTCGGCCTGGTGTCGATGTCGATGATCCTGCTGGCTGCGCTGAACCTCCTGATCTCCTTCGGCTTCGAAGTGCAGCTGATCCAGAACCGTGATGCCGGCCGTGACCAATTCGACACGGCCTGGACCTTCACGGTGATCTTTTCGGTGGTATGCGGCCTGATACTGGCCGCCCTGGCCCTGCCCGCCGCTCACTTCTACCGCGAGCCGCGCCTGGAAGCGATCATCTACGCGCTGGCCTTCGGCTTCGCGCTGGATGGGTTCTCGAACATCGGCACGGTCGCCTTCCGGCGCGAAATGCGATTCGATCGCGAATTCAAGTTCTTGCTCGGCAAGCGGCTGTCGAGCCTGGTGGTGACGATTCCCCTGGCGGTGTGGCTGCAGAACTACTGGGCGCTGGTGATCGGCCAGCTCTCGAGCACCGTGCTGTCGGTCGGACTGTCCTACTACATGAGCACCTACCGGCCGCGTTTCTCGCTCAAGTCCAAACTCGAACTCTTCCATACCTCGAAGTGGCTGGTGCTGAACAATCTGCTCGGCTTCCTGCAGGGCCGCTCGGCGACCTTCCTCCTGGCGCGCATGTCCGGCGCCCCCGCGGTCGGCGTCTACTCGATCGGCATGGAAATCTCGACCCTGCCTTCGAACGAGCTGGTCGCACCGATCAACCGGGCTGCCTTTCCAGGCTATGCAAAGGCGGCCCACGACATCGACAAGCTGCGCGATACCTTCCTCAAGGTGATTGCCTCGATCGCGATGGTGGCGATCCCGGCCGGCGTCGGCGTGGCGATGGTGGCAGAGCTGTTCGTGCCGGCCGTGCTGGGGTGGAAATGGCTGAATGCGATCCCCCTGATCCAGATCCTGGCGATGTACGGGGTAATCAAGGCCGTGCAGACCAACATCCCTTACGTCTACCTGGCCCTCGGCAAGGCCAAGCGCAGCACTGTCATCCAGAGCATCCAGGTCGTCATCTTTCTCTCTATCCTGTATCCGGCAATTTCGCGCTGGGGCGCCATCGGCGCGGCCTGGGCCTCGCTCGGGACCGCCATCGCGATGATCCCGGTGAATCAGGCCATGGTGGCCCAATGCCTGGGACTGAGCGCGACCCAGTTCTGCCGCGAGCTGGTGCGTCCGCTGATCGCCTCGGGCGCGGTCGCAGCGGCAGTCTGGGCGGTCAAGAGCCAGCTGGTGCTGCGCCACCACACCCTGGACTACATGCTGGCGCTGATCCTGTGCGCCGCAGTCGGGGCCCTGGTCTACGTGATCGCGCTGTATGCGGTGTGGCGCCTGTGGAAACGTCCCGACGGCGCCGAGCGCCACGCCTTCGGCCAGCTCGAGAAACTGCTGGGCAAGGCGGGCGTGCGGGTCAAGCTGGTAGGCTGAGTCTCAGACCAGAACTTCGACCACGTCCGGGTGGCTCAGGAAGCCGCCCGGGCTGGCCGAGCGGCCGTAGGCGCCGGATTGGAACACCACCACCAGGTCGCCCGGTTCGGCATGCGCCAGTTCCATGCGCTCGGCCAGCAGATCGAGCGGGGTGCACAGCGGCCCCACCACCGATACCGCTTCCAGCTCGGCCTCGCCCGCATCCATGCGATTGCCGATCACGACCGGATAATTCTTGCGGATCACCTGGCCGAAATTGCCGGACGCCGCCAGGTGGTGGTGCAGGCCGCCGTCGGTGACCAGGAAGACCTGGCCGCGCGAGACCTTGCGGTCGACCACCCGCGCCACATACACGCCGGCCTCGCCCACCAAATAACGTCCCAGTTCGATGGCGACACGCGCGCCCGGCTGCTCGCGTGCGAAATCTTCCAGGGCAGGCCCGAGGTGTGCGCCGATCGGCGCCAAGTCGAGCGCGGCCTCGCCCGGGAAATAGGGAATGCCGAAGCCGCCGCCGATGTTCAGGTGGCGCAGGGGTGTTGAGGCTTCGCCTGCCAGGCGCCGCGCCAGCGCGAAGGTCTGGGCCTGGGCTTCGACGATGGCCTCGGCCTTCAGGCTCTGCGAGCCGCTGAAGATGTGGAAGCCCTGCACGTCCAGCCCCAGGCCGGCGGCCAGCGCCATCACGCGCGGCGCATCCTCGGCGTCGATGCCGAACTGCTTGGCGCCGCCGCCCATGCGCATGCCCGAGGATTTGAGCTCGAATTCCGGATTGATGCGGAGCATGAGCTGCGGCGTGACGCCGAGCTGCTCGCCCAGGCGCGCCAGCACCCGCACCTCGCGCTCGGATTCGGCGTGCACATAGGCTCCCGCCGCCACCGCCTGCGACATCTCGGCCTCGGACTTGCCCGGACCCGCCAGGCTGATGTGGCCCGGGTCCATCCCGGTGTCGAGCGCGACGCGCAGCTCGCCGCCGGAAGCGACGTCGATGCCGTCCACAAGATGCGCCATGTGCTGCACCAGGGCCGGCATCGGGTTGGCCTTCATCGAGAAGTGCAGGCGCAGCGCGGCCGGCAGCGCCGCGCGCAGTTGCGCCACGCGCGACGTCAACAAAGCGCGGTCGTAGGCATAGAAGGGCGTGCTGCCGACGCGCTGCGCGAGCCGGTCCAGCTTGAGGCCGCCGACCGTCAGGCAGCCGTCGACGACCGGGAACAGGATCTGCCGTGCATGCACGGGCTTGGCGCCGCTACTCATGGCTCAGGCACTTTCAAACAGGGTGGAATAGGACTGCTGCAGCAGCTTGCGGTCGATCTTGCCGTTCGGGTTGCGCGGGAAGGGGCCGTCCACCAGCGCGACGTGGCCGGGCACCATATAGGCCGGCAGGCGGCGCTGGCATTCGCGCAGCAGGTCGGCCTTGTCGACCGAGCCCGCGCGCGCCACCGCCAGCAGCACGATAGCCTGGCCCAGGACCGGGTGCGGCACCCCGAAGGCGGCCGCTTCTGCCACCAGGCCGCTGGCGTGGGCAGCTTCCTCGACCTCGGTCGGGCTGACCCGGTAGCCCGAGATCTTGATCATGTCATCAATGCGGCCGATGAAGTACAGGAAGCCCTCCTCGTCCATGCGCACCGTGTCACCGGACCAGACGGCCAGCTCCGTCAGCGGCAGGGCCGGATCCTGCCCGGGCGCCGGGCGGAAGCGCTCGGCGGTCTTGGCCGGGTCGTTCCAGTAGCCCAGCGCCACCAGAGCGCCGCGGTGCACCAGTTCGCCCGGTTCACCCGGCGCGCACAGGCTGCCGTCGGGGCGCACCACCAGCACCTCGGCGTTCGGGATGGCGCGGCCCATCGAATCGGGACGCCGGTCGAGCTCCTCGGGCGGCAGGTAGGTCGAGCGGAAGGCCTCGGTCAGGCCGTACATCAGGAACAGGCGCGCGCCTGGTATCGCCGCGCGCAGCGCCGCCACGGTCGCCACCGGCATGGCGCCGCCTGAATTGGTGAGATAGCGCAGCATGCAATCCGCCGGCCAGGCCAGCGAGGACAGCTGGATCCACAGCGGCGGCACGGCGGCCAGGCCGGTAATGCGTTCTTCCTGCACCGCCTTGACGATATCGCGCGGGAACAGGTGGTTGATCAGCACGGCGGTGGCGCCTGTCAGGAAGCTGGTCGTCAGCTGCGACAGGCCGTAGTCGAAGCTGAGCGGCAGGACCGACAGGATGCGATCGCCGGCAGTGATCTCCAGGTAGCCGGCGACGCTGACGGCGCCCGCCACCATGTTCCGGTGCGACAGCACCACGCCCTTGGGCTTGCCGGTGCTGCCCGAGGTGTAGAGGATGGCAGCCATGTCGGCGTCGATCGCCCGGCGGCTCGCCAGCGCGCCGGCAGTGGGCGGGACTTGCGCGGCATCCCAGGGAAGCACCGCGACGCCCGGCAGTTCAGGCAGGGCGCCGGCGCCGCACACGTAGATGGTGGACAGCTGCGGGCAGCCGCCCAGCACCGGCGCCAGCTGCGCCAGCCGCTCGCTGGAGGTCACCAGCACCCGCACCGCGCAGTCGGCCAGGATGTAGCCGACCTGATCGGCCTTGAGCAGGGGATTGACCGGCACGAATACCGCGCCGGCGGCGGTGGCGCCGAACATCGCGGCCACGTTCTCGATCCGCTTCTCCAGGTAGACGGCGACCCGTTCGCGGCGTTGGATACCCGCGGCCAGCAGCGCGCCGGCCGCGCCTTCGACGGCGGCGGCCAGGGCGCTGTAGTCGAGCCGGTGCGCGCCGTACACCAGCGCTTCGGCGCCAGGGCTGCGGCGGGCGGAATCGAAAATGAAGTCGTGGATCAGATCAGGCATTCAGAGCTCTTTCAGAGGCAGGGACAAGGGCGCTGCGCAACACGCAAGTTTAACAGCTCGGGGCCCCGGACCGCGCGATTCCAGGCCTCAGGGCGTGTTTCGCGAACAACTTTTTACGCCTCCGTTTATACTCGCTCATGTCCATGAGCCATGCCGCCACGAAACCCGCCATTCCGATCGCGCCGATCCTGTCGAGCGCCTCGTTCCGGCGCGCCGGTTTCGCACGCGCGGCGACCGTGCTCGATGCCGGCGAGGCGCGCCTGGTCACCAGCGGGCGCATCGCGATCGGCCTGGCCTTGCGCGAGATCGGCGTCGGGCCGGGGGACACGGTGCTGGTGCCTGCCTATCACAGCCAGTCCATGGTGCCGCCGGTGCTGTGGCGCGGGGCCACGCCGGTGTTCTACCGCATCCGGCCGGACACCGCGCCCGACCTGGACGACCTGGCGCGCCGCATCGACGGCCGCACCCGCGCCGTGATGGCGACCCATTATTTCGGCTTCATCCAGGACCTGGCCCCGCTGCGCGCCCTGTGCGATGCGCGCGGTATCGCCCTGATCGAGGACTGCGCCCACTGCTTCATCGGCGAACGCGAGGGCCGCCCGGTGGGCGCCATGGGCGACTACGCCATCGCCAGCAGCATGAAGTTCTTCCCGGTCTACGAAGGCGGGGCCCTGGTGTCCGCGCGCAGGCCGCTCGACAAGGTGGCGCTGCGCTCGGCCGGTCCCGGCTTCGAAGCCAAGGTGGCCCTGACCTCGCTGGAAAACAGTTTCAGCTGGCGCCGGCTGAAGGGCGTGCAGGCCGCGATGTGGCTGCCGCTCAAGCTCAAGGACGGAGTGTGGGGCACGCTGAAGAAGCGCAAGGTCGCCCCTCGGGCGCTGGCGCCCTCGTCCTCCGACAGCAGCTACAGCTTCGATCCGGCCTGGCTCGACAAGCGCTCGTCCTGGTTCGCCCGCAGCCTGCTGGCCCTGGTGCCTGCCGCGCGCATCGCGGCGCTGCGCCGCCGCAACTACGAAACGCTCGATGCGGCGCTCGGCAGCCTGCGAGGCCTGCATCCACTCTACCAGGCCCTCCCGCCGGGGATCTGTCCCTGGGTCTAT
>Ga0209023_10001543_pt1 | contig 30554 bp, 23 predicted proteins | sample LakOneMetagenome_FD_187468 | JGI IMG/M metagenome (GOLD analysis project Ga0209023, IMG submission 187468) | Freshwater and sediment microbial communities from Lake Erie, Canada (SPAdes) (version 2) | ecosystem: Environmental > Aquatic > Freshwater > Lentic | place: Lake Erie, Canada...
TGAAACTGCCGGCGCTGGTGAAGACGCCCGGCGGCGCGCCTTCGACCAACGAGGAAGCGCTGGAGGCGATCGCCGACCAGCACGAACTGCCGCGCGTGATCCTCGAGTATCGCGGCCTCGCGAAATTGCGCAGCACCTACACCGACAAGCTGCCGGAGATGGTGAATCCCGACACCGGGCGCGTGCACACCAGTTACCACCAGGCCGGCGCCGCGACCGGGCGGCTCAGTTCCAACGATCCCAACCTGCAGAACATCCCGATCCGCACCGAGGACGGGCGCCGCATCCGTCGCGCCTTCGTCGCGCCCGAGGGACGCGTATTGCTCGCCTGCGACTATTCGCAGATCGAGTTGCGGATCATGGCGCACCTGTCGCAGGATCCGGCGCTGCTGCGCGCGTTCGAAAGCGGCGCGGACATCCACCGCGCGACCGCGGCGGAAGTGTTCGGCAAGCCGCTGGACGAAGTCTCGGCGAACGAACGCCGCGCGGCGAAGGCGATCAACTTCGGCCTGATGTATGGCATGGGCGCGTTCGGGCTGGCGCGGCAACTCGGCATTCCCCGCGGCGAGGCGCAGGACTACATCGCGCTGTACTTCAGCCGCTATCCGGGCGTGCGCGATTTCATGGAGCGCACCCGCCAGCAGGCGAAGGAACAGGGCTACGTCGAAACCGTGTTCGGGCGGCGGCTGTACCTGCCCTACATCGCCTCGCGCAACCAGGGCCAGCGCGCCGGCGCCGAACGCGCCGCGATCAACGCGCCGATGCAGGGCACGGCGGCCGACATCATCAAGCGCGCGATGGCCGCGATCGACGCCTGGCTGGCCGGTCATCGCGACCGCGCGCTGATGATCCTGCAGGTCCACGACGAACTGGTATTCGAGTGCGAAACCGGCTTCGTCGAGACCCTGCTGCCGGAGGTGCGGAGCCGGATGGAAGGCGCGGCGGAGCTGCGGGTGCCGCTGGTCGTGGACGCCGGCACCGGGGCCAGCTGGGACGACGCCCATTGAACTGAACGAAACGGCTAAACGCGGGCTGAATCCAACAAATTCTTAACCCTGCGCTTCACGAACTATCCATGCGGGTGCTGGTCATATAGGTCGCGACGGATGCAACGTCCGTCGCTGATCTCTCCCTCCCCTGGAGCGATCCCTGGATCGGATACCCCTCCCCAGGTTCCGATCTCAGCCCCGCCGGCACCCCCTGCCTGCGGGGCTTTTTATTGGGCTGCGCCCAATAAAAACCCAAAGTTTGTCTTCGCCAAACTTCGGGGCCCGCTATGAGCATCCAATCCCCGCGGCTTCGCCGCGCCCCCTTACTAAGGGGGCTCTCCACCAGACAGACTGTCGGTATCCCGGAAGTCCGCAAGGGGAATGCCATGAACGAACTGTTCCAGCTGTCGGCGCCGTGGTGGCACTTCGTGCTGCGCGCGGTCGCGATCTACGCGCTGGTGATGGTGCTGATGCGCGTCTCCGGCAAGCGCGCGGTGGGGCAGTTCACCCCGTTCGACCTGGTGCTGCTGATCCTGATCGGCAACGCGGTGCAGAACGGCATCAACGGCGGCGACAATTCGCTGACCGGCGCGTTCGTGATGGCGACGACGCTGATCGCGCTCAATTACGCCGTCGCGTTCGCGACTTCGCGCAGCCGCAGGGCCGAACGCCTGGTCGAGGGTGTGCCGGTGGTGCTGGCGCGCAATGGCAAGGTGTTCGAACGCGTGTTGCGGGAACAGTTCGTCAGCGACGAGGATTTCCACAAGGCGCTGCGCCAGCATGCGTTGGCGGAGGTGTCGGACGTCGCGCTGGCCCTGCTGGAAACCAACGGCAGCATCAGCATCGTGCCGCGCGAAGCCGGCGGCAGCGAACGCGCCGCACAGTACCTGGCCTATTTCGATGGCGCGAAGGATCAGCCTTCGGACGACAGTTCCGACAACCAGTCGCGCGGGCGCAGGTAATCCGCCAGCAGCGCTTCGGCGCTGCCGGTTTCTGGCGCATAGCCGTATTCCCAGCGCACCAGCGGCGGCAGGCTCATCAGGATCGATTCGCTGCGACCGCCCGATTGCAGGCCGAACAGGGTGCCGCGGTCGTACACCAGGTTGAACTCGACGTAGCGTCCGCGGCGGTACAACTGGAACTGGCGTTCGCGTTCGCCGTACGGCATGTCCTTGCGTTTTCCGACAATCGGCAGGTAGGCATCGAGGAAACCGTCGCCGACCGCGCGCAGGTAGCCGAAGTCGGCGTCGAAGTCAGTGTGCAGGTCGTCGAAGAACAACCCGCCGATGCCGCGGGTTTCGCCGCGATGCTTCAGGAAGAAATATTCATCGCACCAGCGCTTGTGCGCCTCGTAGCGCGCCTGCCCGCCGAACGGCGCGCACAGGTCGCGCGCGGTGCGGTGCCAGTGCAGCACGTCCTCGTCGAACGGATGGAACGGGGTGAGGTCGAAGCCGCCGCCGAACCACCATGCGACCGTCTCGCCATCGCGTTCTGCGCGGAAATGGCGCACGTTGGCGTGCGTGGTCGGCAGGTAGGGATTGCGCGGGTGGAACACCAGCGACACGCCGACCGCGCGCCACGAGGTGCCGGCGAGTTCCGGGCGCGCCGCGCTCGCCGAGGGCGGCAGTCGCGTGCCGGAAACGTCCGAAAAGCCGATGCCCGCCTGCTCGAACACCGCGCCATCGCGCAACACGCGGGTGCGCCCGCCGCCGCCTTCGTTGCGCGTCCACACGTCCTCGACGAACTTCGCCGATCCGTCCGCGGTTTCGATCGCCGTGCAGATGCAGTCCTGCAGGCCGGTGAGATAGTCGCGGACAACGGCGATGTCGGGCAGGGCGCTCATGGCGCCGAGTTTAATGCGTTGCCTGCGTGGCCGCGGCTGGCGTCGCGCATCCGGCGAAGGCATCGAGCGCGGGGCGGTAGGCGGTGGTGCGCACGCCGAGCAGGCCGAGCAGGGTGTCGAACAGGTTGTCCTGCGACAGTTCCGTGCCGCGTCGCGCGGAAATGCAGGCCTTGTCCAGCCCGCGCCGCGCGCGGAAGCCCTCGGACAGCCACAACACCATCGGGATGTGGGTCTGCGATTCGGGCGCGACCAGGTAGGGCGCGCCGTGCAGGTACAGGCCGCGCTCGCCGGTGGATTCGCCGTGGTCGGAAATGTACAGCAGCGCGGCATCGACGCTCGCGTCCGCCTGCAGTGCATGGATCGTGCTGGCGACGACGTGGTCGGCGTAGAGGATGGTGTTGTCGTAGGTATTGATGATCTGCGCGCGCGAGCACAGTTGCAGTTCGTTGGTCGCGCAGGTCGGCTGGAAGCGCGCGAACGCATCCGGATAGCGCTGGAAGTAGGCCGGGCCGTGGCTGCCCTTGGTATGCAGCACGACGATGCGGTCGTCGGCCTTCGCGCCGAGTTCGCCGCGCAGGTTGTCGACGAGGATCTCGTCGAAGCAACCGGCCTTGCCGCAGAAGCGCGGGTCCTGGCTGTCGTATTCGTCGCGCTCGTCCAGGCGCTTCGCCACGCCCTTGCTGCCGGTGTTGTTGTCGTACCAGGTCACCCGGTAGCCGGCGTGCGAGAGGATGTCGAGCACGTTCTCGCTGGCCGCGGCCTTCGATTCCTTGTAGTCGGAACGGCCGAGGTTGGAGAACATGCACGGCACCGAGACCGCGGTATCGGTGCCGCAGGAATGCACGTCGCTGAAATAGTCGATCGGCAGCTTCGACAGTTCCGGGTTGGTGTCGCGCGCATAGCCGCCGAGCGAGAAGCTGGCCGCGCGCGCGGATTCGCCGAGCACCAGCACGAACACCACCGGCTTGCCGCCCGCGGACATGCCACTTTCGCGGCGCGCGTCGCGGCCCAGCGGCGCGGCGACCACGTTCACGGTGCCGCCCAGGTGGTGCGCATACGACAGCGACGCCGACAGCACCGCCACCGGGTTGGCGAGGTGGCCGAGTTCGCGGTGGTTGCGCAGGGTGGAGGCGATCTGGCGGCCGCTGAGCACCGCGACCAACACCAGCGCCAGCGCCAGCGCCAGGGCGAGCTTGATCCGCGACCACAGTTCGCGCCGGAACGGCTGCCAGTCGACGCGGATCCAGCACAGCGCGGCCACCGGCACGGCGCACAGGCCGAGGAAGGCCCACAGCATCTTCCATGACAGCCATTCGCCACCTTCCTGCAGGTTGGTCTCGGCGACGCTCTGCACGGCGAAGCGGTCCACGACCGCGCCGTAGTTGTCCATGAAGTAGGCGGCGCCGGCGGCGACGAACAGGACGAACGCCAGCCACGGCTTGAACAGCGGCCTGAAACTCAGTGGCAACAACACGATCGCGATGAGCACGAACAGCAGCGCGCCGACCGCCAGCACGAAGCCCGCGCCGGCCATGCCGGCCGGCGCCAGCGGCAGCGCCACCTGCCAGAAACGGCCATTGGCGGCCAGCAACAGGAACAGCGCCGCCAGCAGCAGCAGGGTGTTGGCGCGCAGCGCCGGGCGTTTGCGGATCATCGGCGCAATCATTCCGCCATCATGCGCGCATGCCTGTCGGAAACGGGTCGGATCGCGCCGGGAGGCGCGATCATGGCTTCAGTGTTTCCATGAACAGCTCGTCGATGCGGCGGTATTCGTCGTACCAAGCATCCGGGTGCACGAAACCGTGCCGTTCCATCGGGTAGGGCGCGATGCTCCAGCCGGTCTTGCGCAGTTCGATCAGCTTCTGGGTCATGTCGACCGAATCCTTGAATAGCACGTTGTCGTCGATCATGCCGTGCGCGATCAGCAGCCGATCCTGCAGGCCGTCGGCGTATTCGATCGGCGAGGAGCGCTTGTAGGCCTCCGGGTCGATGTCCGGCGTGTTGAGGATGTTGGATGTGTACTCGTGGTTGTACTGGGTCCAGTCGCTGACCGGGCGCAGCGCGGCACCGGCCTTGAACACGCCCGGCTGCTTGAACAGCGCGACGAAGGCCATGAAGCCGCCGTAGCTGCCGCCGTAGATGCCGGCGCGGTCGCGGTCGGCCTGCCTGTTCGCCACCGCCCAGTCGAGGCCGTCGAGGTAATCCTCGAGTTCGGGCTTGCCCATCCAGCGGTAGATCGCGGTGCGCCAGCCGCGGCCGTAGCCTTCGCTCGCGCGGTAGTCGAGGTCGAGCACCACGAAGCCCTGCTGCACCAGCAGGTTGTGGAACATCTGCTCGCGGAAATAATCCGGCCAGCGCAGTTCCGCGTTCTGCAGGTAGCCGGCGCCGTGCACGAACATCACGATCGGGTACTTCCTGCCCGGCTGCGGATTCGCCGGACCGTAGTACTTGCCCCAGATCGTGCCCGCGCCGTGCTCGGACGGCACCTGCACCGATTCGGGCTGGATCCAGTCGATCGCCTTGAACGCGGCGGAACGCGTATCGGTGAGTTCGCGCGCGTTGCCGCCGCCGGCATCGACCACCGCCAACTGCGGCGGGACGTAGGCGGAGGAATGCCGCACCAGCAGCTTCGTGCCGTCGGGCGACTGCACGAAGTTTTCCACGCCGTCGTAGCCGGTGACTTCGCGCACCGCACCGCCGTTGGCGGCCACATTGCAGACTTCGTAGTCGATGGGACGATCGCGGTTGCACAGGAAGTAGAAACCCTTGCCGTCGCGCGACACCGCGACCTGCGAGGTTTCCCACTTCCCGTCGGTGAGTTGCGTGCGTGTCGAACCCGCGAGCGTGTACAGGTGCGAGTAGCCGCTTTCCTCGGAGAGGTACCACAGCGTGCGGCCGTCCGGCAGCCAGCCGAACTCGTTGAACCCCCAGTTGATCCAGGCGTCGTCGTGCAGGCGATGGCGCGGCTGCAGCTTCGCGTTCGCGAAATCGACCGAGGCGGGCGTTACCGTTGCAAGCCAGCGGTCCTTGTTGTCGATCGCGCGCAGCATCACCGCGACGTTGCGCGAATCGCCGCTCCAGCGGATCGAGGGCGCGTCGCCGTTGTCGCCGCTGGTCGCCACCTGCAGCGGCCGATTTCCCTTCAGCGGATCCTTGCCCGCGGCCTTGCGCAAGGCGGCGAGCGGATCGGTGGCGATGCCCGGCAGCGGATCGAACTTCAGCTCGCTCACCTTGCCGCTGGAGACGTCCACAAGCCACAACTTCTGCGGCAGCGGGTCGTTGCGGCCGACGCGGGTGCGTTCCTCTTCCTGTTCCTCGTAACCGGATTCGGTGACGAACTTCTGCAGCTTGCCGGCCTTGCCCGCGTCCGCGCCTTTTTCCATCGTCACCGCGAGCAGCCAGCGACCGTCGGGCGAAAGCGAGCTGTCGACGATGTCGACGTCCTTGCCGAGGTACAGCGGCGCCGGCGCGCGCGACGGATCCGCACGACGCCAGGCTTCGTCCTGTTCGCGCGCGGCATCGCGTTGCGCCTTGTCGTCGGCGAGGGTACGCATCAACCGCAACTGGTGGTCGCGCAGGCTGTCGTCGGCGGGCGCCTTGTCAGGCGAATCCTCGGCCTTCAACTGCGCGGCCTGCGACACGATGCTGCCGTTCCAGCGATACCACGCGACATCCCCACTCCGCCACACCAAAGCGCCGTCGTTGCCCCACTGCAACCGGGACTCTTCGTCGTTGCTGCGCGTCAGCTGCGCCAGCGCGCCGCTGCGCAGGTCGCGCACGAACACGTCGCCATTGCGGACGAAGGCCATGCGCGAACCGCCGGCGTCGTATATCGCATCGGATGCATCGAGGTTGGCGCGATCCGCGTCGCCGACTTTCGCCGCCGTGCCCCCCGCCTCCGCTGGGGCAAGTTCGATCGGCTGCTGCCAGGTATCGCGGGTGCTCGCGCCTTTGCGCTTCAATGCGTACTGCGCGGCCTTGCCGTCCCAGCGCCACCAGGCGTCTTCCACGGATGGACCGATCCAGTCCGGGTCGGCCATGATCTGCGCGAGGGTGAGCGGTTGCGCGGGTTGCGCCACGGCGCCGGACGCGGCGAGCAGCAGGCAGGGAAGCAGGAGACGGCGCATCGGCGGTGGTTCCATGTCGAAAACCCGGCGAGCGTAGCAGTCCGCGGCCGCGCGCGGATCGGACGTTGGTCATGCCCTTTCGCGCCATGCCGACGCGGGGAGGCGGATAATGCCGCGCGTTGCTCCCGGCGCCGTGGAGAATGCGGTGGATGCGCTCTTCCTCTCGCGAGTCCAGTTCGGGTTCGTGATCTCGTTCCACATCCTGTTCCCGGCCTTCACCATCGGCCTCGCCAACTGGCTGGCCTTCATCGAATGGCGCTGGCTGCGGACGAAGGACGACCTCTGGCGCGACCTGTATTTCTTCTGGCTGAAGATCTTCTCCGTGTCGTTCGGCATGGGCGTGGTCAGCGGCATCGTGATGAGTTTCCAGTTCGGCACCAACTGGGCGGTGCTCAGCGAGAAGGCCGGCAACATCCTCGGCCCGCTGCTCAGCTACGAGGTGCTGACCGCGTTCTTCCTCGAAGCCGGCTTCCTCGGCGTGATGCTGTTCGGCTGGAAGCGCGTCAGCGACCGCCTGCATTTCTTCGCCACCTGCATGGTCGCGCTCGGCACGCTGCTTTCGACCTTCTGGATCATCTCCGCCAACAGCTGGATGCAGACGCCACAGGGTTTCACCATCGACGCGCAGGGCGTGCTGCAACCCGCCGACTGGTGGGCGATCGTGTTCAACCCCTCGTTCCCGTACCGGCTGGCGCACATGGTGCTGGCCGCGTTCATCACCACCTGCTTCGTGATCGGCGGGGTGAGCGCGTGGTACCTGCGCCGCGGCGTGCACGTCGATGCCGGCAAGCGGATGCTGGTGCACGCGGTGGCGTTCGCCGCGATCGCGGTGCCGGTGCAGATTTTCGCCGGCGACCTGCACGGCCTGAACGTGCGCGAACACCAGCCGGTGAAGCTGGCGGCGATGGAAGCGCACTGGCATTCGGAAGGCGAGGGCAAGGGCGTGCCGCTGGTGGTGTTCGCGGTGCCGAACGAACGCGCGGAACGCAACGATTACGAAATCGCGATCCCGCGGCTCGGCAGCCTGATCCTCACCCACACGCTGCACGGCGAGATCGAGCCGCTGACCGCGGTGCCGCGCAGCGAGCGGCCGCCGGTGAAGCCGGTGTTCTACGCGTTCCGGGTGATGGTCGGGCTCGGCATGTTGATGCTGCTGCTCGCGTTCGCGTCGCTGTGGGCGTGGAAGCGCAAGGCCTTGTTCGAATCGAAACTCCTGCTCGATGGCTGGCGCTGGCTGAGCCCGGCGGGTTTCGTCGCGTTGCTCGCGGGCTGGTACGTGGTCGAGATCGGCCGCCAGCCGTACACCGTGTATGGGGTGTTGCGCACCGCCGATTCGGTGAGTCCGAACATCCAGGCCGCGGCGGTGCTGTCGTCGCTGGTCGTGTATGCGGCGGTTTATTTCTTCATCTTCGGCTTCGGCATCTGGTACCTGCGCAAGCTGCTCACGATCGGGCCGGTGAAGCAGCCGCCCAAGCACCTCGACGGCGGCGAGAAGACTCCGGCGCGGCCGTTGTCGCTGCCCGACGAACCGGTGGAGGGCGGTTGATGCCAACGCGCGGAAAGTTCTTCGTCATGCCTGCGTCGCTTCTAACAGCCGAATGGCTGTTTAACGCAGGAATGATGACAAAAGCGAAAGACACTGGATCCCAGCCTGCGCTGGGATGACGGCAAAAGCGAAAGGCGCCAGGTTCCTGCCTATGCAGGAATGACGGCAAAAGCAAAGGCGGTTGGCGATGGATTACTGGCTTCCCATCATCTGGTTCGGCGTGATCGGCTTCGGCGTGCTGATGTACGTGCTGCTCGACGGTTTCGTGCTCGGTCTCGGCATCCTGCTGCCGTTCGCCGAGGACGAACACCAGCGCGACCACATGATGAACACCGCCGCGCCGATCTGGGACGGCAACGAGACCTGGCTGGTGCTCGGCGGCGCGGGATTGCTGGCCGCATTCCCGAAGGCGTATGCGCTGATCCTGTCCGCGCTGTACCTGCCGGTGCTGCTGATGCTGATCGCGCTGGTGTTCCGCGGCGTCGCGTTCGAATTCCGCTTCAAGGCGCATCGCTCGAAATTTTTGTGGGGCATCGCCTTCGCGCTCGGTTCGCTGTGCGCGGCGTTCTGGCAGGGCGTGATCCTCGGCGCGGTAGTCGAAGGCATGCCGCTGCAAGCGGGCAAGTACATGGGCGGGGTGTTCGGTTTCTTCAGCCCGTTCGCAATGCTCACCGGCGCGGCGGTGGTGTTCGGCTACGCGCTGCTCGGCGCGTGCTGGCTGATCCTCAAGACCGAGGGCGCGCTGCAGAAGGTCGCGCGCACATTGGCGCGACCGCTGGTGCTGGTGGTGGTGGTGTTCATGGGCCTGGTCAGCGCGTGGCTGCCGTTCCTGGACAGCCGGATCATGGCGCGCTGGTTCGAAGACGGGCATTTCTGGTGGTTGTCGCCGGTGCCGCTGCTGGTGCTGCTGAACGCATTCGCGCTGTGGCGCGCGGTGATGGCGAAAGGACGCGACGCCCGCCCGTTCGTGCTCACGCTGTGCTTCTTCGGGCTCGGTTTCGCCGGGCTGGTGCTGGGCATCTGGCCCTACCTGGTGCCGCCGTCGCTGACCATCTGGCAGGCCGCATCGCCGCCGTCATCGCAAATCTTCGTGCTGGTCGGGCTGGTGCTGCTGTTGCCGGTGATCCTGGGCTACACGTGGTGGTCGTACCGGGTGTTCGCCGGCAAGGTCGAGGCCGACGCCGGTTACCACTAGCCGGGATCGTCGCCGACGCGCGTTCGCTGAATGCAAGGTTCCGTCGAACCGCGCTTTCCCGCACAATCGCCGCGAATTCCATTTTCCGGCGGTTTCCCCCGATCGCGATGCTGGCCCACGTCTACAAGAGCCTGAAAAAGGCCGATACCTACGTCTACCTCGCCGCGCGCGACGATTTCGCCCGCGTGCCCGAACCGCTGCGCACGCAGCTGGGCCCGCTGCAATTCGTGCTCGACGTCGACCTCGCCCCGGGGCGCAGGCTGGCGCAGCAAGACCCGGAGGTGGTGCGCACCAACCTCGCGATGCGCGGCTTCCACCTGCAGTTCCCGCCGACCATGGTCGATCCGATGACCGAAGACTGGGGCACCGATGCCTGAGCGCACCGGAACGCTGCGCGCGTTCGCCCTCGGCCTCGGCGCCTTGCTGGCCGTCGCCGCGAGCGCATTCGGCGGCATCGTGGCCGCGATCGGTGGCTGGCTGGCGCAACCCCTGCTCGCGCTGCTCATTCGCGATCCGCGCGGCGAACGCGCGTTCGCGTGGGCCGATGCGGTCGCGCTGGGGCAACGCTGGGCGGTCGCGCTGCTGGTCGCCGGCCTGCTGCTGGCTTGGCCGATGGCGAGCCTGTTGTACCAGCCCAGCCTGGGCGGCGTGCTCGGCCTGAGTGCGGCCTTCGGCCTCGGCCTGGTCATGCTCTGGTACGGATGGATGGCGTGGCATCGGGCCGAAACCCGCGGCGCGGCACGACGCCGCCGCGAAGAAACCTTGCCGTGGACGTCGTGGCATGGCCTCGGCGTGGCGGTGGCGGTGGCGCTGGTGCTGGCGTCGGTGGTGGCGCTGGCGTGGCCGGAAGCGTTGTCGACGAATGCGCGGCGCGGACTCGCGCTGGCGTGCGCGTTGCTGTGGCCGGCGCTGCACTGGTGGATGCAGCGCGAGGTGGCGGAACCGCAGTCCGATGCGCGCGACGAAGGCGCCGACGCAAGCGCCGCGGACGTCGATGACATCGTCGAAGCGCCGTTGGCACCGGTCGCGGCCGTGCCGGCGATCGACCTGGTGCCGGAGTTGTACGCCGCGGCGCGAGGCGGCCGGGTCGAACGCGCGCTGGAATTGCTCGATGCCGGCGCCGACGCGCACGCGATGCCGCCGGCGGAGGACCGCGACCAGCGCGTGCTGCCGGTGCTCGCCGCGGTACTGCCGGATCTGCGCCTGCTGCGTGCATTGATCGCGCGCGGCGCCGACCTCAACCAGGCGCACGCGGGCATGACGCCGCTGCTCGCGGCGACGCGCGACAGCTGGCACGGCCGTCCCGAGGCGGTGATGACCCTGCTCGCGAACGGCGCCGACGCGCGCGGTCGCGATCGCGACGGCAACACGCCGCTGCACCACGCCGCGCGCAGTTCCGATCCGGGCGTGGCCGCGCTGCTGCGCGATTCGGGCGCCGAACTCGACGCGCGCAACGACGAAGGCGTGACCCCGCTCGGCATCGCCTGCGCCTGCGGCAACTGGCGGCTCGCGCGCTTCCTGCTCGAACTCGGCGCGAAGCCGGAAGCCGCCGACGCGGCGCCGGCATTGTTGTCCGCGGCCGGCGGCGACGACGACGATGCCTCCGGCGTGCAACTGCTGCTCAAGCACAAGGCGCGGGTGGATGCGCGCGATGCGCGCGGTCGCAGCGCGCTGCATGCGGCGGCGCGCGCGGGCCATCCCGGCATCGTCAATGCCTTGCTCGAAGCCGGCGCGGATGCGCGCGCGCGCGATGGCGACGGGCGCACCCCGCTGCTCGACGCGGCCGAGGGCGGCAACGTCGCGGTGGTCGATGCCCTGCACGCGGCCGGTGCCGAAGTCGCGGCGGTCGACCACGAGGGCCGCGGCGCGCTCGCGCTCGCCGCGCTCGCGGAACTGCCCTCCACCGCGACGGTGCGCCGGCTGCTCGAACTCGGCGCGGATCCGCAACGCGCCGCGCTGGACGAGCGCACGCCGGTCGACATCGCCGCTTCCGCGGGACGCTGGTCGCTGGTTTCGCTGTTCGATCCCGACTACCCGCTGCCGGCCAGCGTCGGTGGCGACCACGCGCAAGCACCGCCGGACCGCACGCCTCAGTCCTTGTTGCGCGATGGCCTGGTCGAACGCCAGGCGGACGGGCTCGATGCGCTCGCGCGCCTGCTCGGTCCGCGCGAACTCGGCGAACTGCTGCACGAACCGCGCCTCGCGCTGCGCGGCGATGCCATCGCCTGGCTGCTCGCGCACGGCGCCGACGCGGAAATGCGCGACGCCAACGGCGACGTGCCGGTGTTCGCGCTGCTCTCGCGCGGACCCGAAGCGCTGCCGGTGCTGCAGCTCTACCTGCGCCGCGCGATGTCGCCGGCGGGACGCGGCGGGCTCGCGCGTTTCCTCGCCGCCTGCGTGAGCGGCGAACACACCGCGTCCTCGCAACAGCAGTTCGCGCTCGACCTGCTCGACCGCGGCGCCGATCCGTTCGGGAACAGCGGCGCCGGCGATCCGCCGCTGGCGCTGGCGGTGCGGCTGGGCTGGCCGCAATTGTGTTCGCGCCTGGTCGCGATCGGCGTCGACCTCGACGCGCGCGATGCGCACGGCATGGCCGCGTTGCACCTCGCCGCCGCGCTCGGCCGCGAAACCGCGCTGAAGCGGCTCGTCGCCGCCGGCGCGCGCCCGGACATCCTCGCCGCGGATGGACAGACCCCGCTCGGCGTCGCCCTCGCCGGCGGGCGCCGCGACCTCGCCGACTGGCTCGATTGGCGCGGCTGGCCGTTGCCGCGCCGAGCGTTGCGCGCAGAGGATCTGCCCGCGGCGGCGATCGTCGGCGATACCGACGCGGTACGGCGCCTGCTCGAACTGGGTTTCGCCATCGATACCGCCGATGCGCAGGGCTGCACCGCGTTGCTGCGCGCGGCCGGCGGCGGCCATCGCGCCGCCACCGAATTGCTGCTCGCGCGCGGCGCGGATCCGCAACTCGCGGCCAACACCGGCGCGACGCCATTGTCGGCGGCGGTGAGCATGCGCCACGTCGAGATCGTCGAACGCCTGCTCGCCGCCGGCGCCAGCCTCGAACAGCGACTGCCTGGCGATGTCACCGTGCTGATGCTGGCGTCCGCGCTCGGCCTGCCCGACGTGTGCGCGCGCCTGCTCGCCGCCGGCGCCGACGTGCACGCCGGCGATGCGCAGGGACTGACGCCGCTGCATTGCGCCGCGCTGTACGGCTTCACCGCGCGCGAGCGCCCGCGCCTGCTCGCGCTGCTCGACACGCTGCTGCTCGCCGGCGCCGAACCCGACCAGGCGGCCGCGGGCGGGGTGACGCCGCTGCTGTTGCTCCTGGGTGCGCGCGCGGAACCGGGTACCGCCTGCGACGAGGACGTGCTGCTCGCCGCACTCGATCAACTGCTGGACGAACCGGTATCGCTGGAAGCGCGCGATCCGCGCGGCTTCGGCCCGCTGCACCTGGCCGCGTTGCACGGATTGTTGCGCGTGGCGCAGCGCCTGCTGCGCGCCGGCGCCGATCCGGAAATGCGCGATGCGCTGAACCGCCGCCCACGCGAGGTCGCGCTGATGCGCGGCTTCGTCGACGTCGCCGCCGAGCTCGCGCCCCCCGCGGCGGCGCAGCCGCCGTCGATGGCGCGGTATCTGCGGGAATAACGCCTTGCGCGCATGCACGATCCGCGTGCTGTCGATCCTGCCGCTTGTTCTCGGTTTGCAGGCATGCAACCGCCACGATCCGCCATCCGCCGCACAAATCTTGGCGAAGAAACTCGAACTGCCGGCCAATGCCCGCCGCATTGAAACCGCGCACTACCTGATCTGGTCGAGTGCGACGGAATCACAGGCACAGGCTGTCGGCGTGGCGACCGAAGCCTTGCGCGATGCGTATGTCCGGATGTTCCCGCCCGTCCGACCCGAACCGGGGAAACTGATCCTGGTGCTGTATCGCGACCGCGCGGAATTCGAGTCGCACAACCGCAGCAGCCCCTGGGCCGAGGCGTATTACCTACCTCCCGCCAGCCACGCCTATGTCGCGACGAGCGCAGCGAATCCATATCACTGGATGCTGCATGAAGCGACGCACCAGCTGATGCACGAAATTTCCGGTTTCCGCCCGCCGCGCTGGGTCGGGGAAGGCTTCGCAAGCTATCTCGGTGCGAGCAAGCTGACGCCGCATGGGCTTGATGCGGGGAATCCGGATCCGAATGCGTATCCGGTGTGGTGGCTGCATCGCCATCCGATGAGCGGCAATCGCCTGCGCGATGCCGCCTCAGGGCAATTCGTTCCCTTGCGTGCGTTGCTGACGGGGAAGGGCGGCCCCGATGTCGACCGCTATTTCAATTCGTATTACCTCTGCGCATGGAGCCTGACCGAATTCCTGCTGCAGGGAAACGACCGGCGTTACGCGGATGGCTATCTCCGGTTCATCGCGAAAGGCGGGGGAGAGCGAGGATTCGAGGAGATGGTCGGCCCGATCGACCGAATCGAGGTTGCGTGGTACGAGGATCTGTTGCGAAGGACCCGCGAACTGGATGCAATCGTGGTCGCTCCCGACGAACAAGGCGCCTAACTCCCCGGCACCGCCTCGTCCTTCGCCTTCGCCACTTCGCCGAAGGTGCCTTCGCCTAGTTCCGCGGCGAACAACTGTTCCAGTTCCTTGCGCGCATCGGCATTGGTCTGCTGCAGCGCGTCCTCGTCGTCGTAGACCAGGTACTGCGCCTCCAGCAGGCGTTCGTCGAGTTCGCGGAAACGCTGCGCGCGGTCGTCGGCGACCTCGAACGGCACGCCGAGCGCGACCATCACGTCGCGGCCCATCTCCAGGCTGCTGACGAACATCTCGCGCAGCGGCTTCACCCCGAAATCCATCAACTGCCACGCATGGCGGCGGTCGCGCGCACGCACGAACACCTTCGCCTTCGGGTACTGGCGGCGGATCAGCCGGGTGATGCGCAGGCTCGCGTCGACATCGTCCACCGCGACCACGAACACCTTGATCCGCGCCGCGCCGGCGGCGCGCAGCAGGTCGGGCTTGGCCGGGTCGCCGTAGTAGATCGGGTTGCCGAAGCGGCGGAAGAAATCCACCTGCTCCACGTCCGGGTCGATCGCGACGAAGCGGATCTTCTGCGCGAACAGCATGCGCGCGATGATCTGGCCGAAGCGGCCGAAGCCGGCGATCAGCACCTGCGGCTGTTCGTCCGGGATGTCGTCGAAGGCGCGCGCCGGTCCCTTCGGCTTGCCGAACGCGAGCAGGCGCACGATCGCGATCAGCAGCAGCGGCGTCACCGCCATCGACAGGCCGACGATCGCGGTGAGGCGGTCGTGTTGCGCTCTCGTCAGCAGGTTGGCGCGGTCGGCTTCGTTGAACACCACGAACGCGAATTCGCCGCCCAGCGCCAGCACCGCGCCCAGCAGCAGGGCGCCGCGCGGCGACAGCTTGCCCGGACGCAGGCCGAGGGCGAACAGCAGGGAAAACTTCACCAGCATCAGCACCGCCACGCCGATGGCGATCGACGCCGGGTCCGCGGCGACCACGCGCAGGTCGATGCTCATGCCCACGGCCATGAAGAACAGGCCGAGCAGCAGGCCCTCGAACGGCTGGATCTGCGATTCGAGTTCGTGCCGGAATTCCGAATCGGCCAGCAGCACGCCGGCGAGGAACGCGCCCAAGCCCGCGCTCAGGCCCACCAGTTGCAGCAGCCACGCGCTGCCCAGCACCACCAGCAACGCGGTGGCGGTGAACACCTCGGGCATGCCGGTGCGGGCGATGATCCCGAACACGTAGCGCAGGAGGAAGCGGCCGCCGAACACCAGCGCGGCGATCGCGCCCACCGCCTTGGCCACCGCCAGCCAGGTGCTGGTTTCGGCGTCGGCCGCGTGCGCCAGCAGCGGGATCGCCGCCAGCAGCGGGATCGCCGCCAGGTCCTGGAACAGCAGGATCGCGAACGCGAGGCGGCCATGGTCGCTGTTGAGTTCCTTGCGCTCGGTCAGCAACTGCAGCCCCACCGCGGTCGAGGACAGCGCCAGGCCGAGGCCGACCACCAGCGTCGCCGACCATGACAGCCCGGCCAGATGCGCGAGCAGGCCGAGCGCGGCGCCCGACAAAGCGACCTGCAGCCCGCCGACGCCGAAGATCGGGCGCTTCATCAGCTTCAGCCGCGGGAACGAGAGCTCCAGCCCGATCACGAACAGCATCATCACCACGCCGATCTCGCTGGCGGCGAGCACGCGCTCGGGATCGGCCACGACCTTCAGCGCATGCGGGCCGAGCAGCACGCCGGCGACGAGGTAGCCGAGCACCGCGCCGAGGCCGAAGCGCTTGAATACCGGCACCGCGACCACCGCCGCGAGCAGGAACACCAACGCGAGTTCGAGACCGCCGTCGTGCATGGGCACCTCCGGGGCCGATGATAGGCCGCTCGCGGCGGATTTCGGCGTTGTCGCAGGTGAACGACCGCGGGGAGAACGCCATGTCCACGAACCGCATGCCCGGGATCGCCGCGCTGGCGCTGTTGCTGTCGCTGCCCGCGGCGAACGCGCTGGCCGGGGGCGGTGGCCACTTCCGGCTGGGCGAAACGCACGTCGACCCGAAGTACGCCATCGCCGTGGTGCGCGACCGCGGCTACGACGACGATGGCGCACAGACCTTCGTGTTCCTCGGCGATTTCCCGCTGGACGCGGCCAAGGTCGCGGCCGCGTTCGATCCCGAGGACGAAGTGCGGGAAGAACTCGGCGACCGCGCCGGCGGTTACGTGCGCATCTGCATCGACGCCGGCGGCGCCGAATGCGGGATGTTCTACATGCGCAGGCAACCCGACGATTCGTTCAACACGTCCGGCTATGGAACATTCGCCTCGCGGCAGCAGGACGGCGACCACGTCGTCGGGAGTTGGGTGTTGAAGGAACCGGAATCCTTTTTCGACCAGACCTACGATTTCGACCTGCAGTTCGACGTCACGGTCACGCCGTTGCCGGGTCGGCCATTGCCTGCCGACGGCGGCGAACCGGGAGCCGCATACCGCGCGTGGCTGGCCGCACTGGCGAAGGGCGACGACGCGGCGTTGCGCAAGCTCGTGGACGGCGAGCATGCGTACCGCTTTCCCGAGGACGATGCTTCGCAGGTGAAGGAATCGATCAAGGATTTGCGCAATGGCGCGCCGCTGCAGGCGGAGATTTCGCGCGGGCTGGTCGACGGCGACCGCGCGCTGTTGTGGGTCGAAGGCACCGACCGCGACGACATCCGCCGCCGCGGCCGCGTGCGGATGCTGCGCGAGGAAGGCGCCTGGCATTTCGCCGAGGACGACCTGGAAAGCGTGGACGAGTGAGCCGCGCTATGCTCGCCGCGGACTTCGGGGGATGCGGGATGAAGGGCCTGGTACTCGGGATGGTGGTGTTGCCTGCGCTGTTGGCCGCGGGGTTTGCCGCGCAGGCGGCGAAGCCGTCCACCTTCGCCGAGGAAGCCGAGGCGAGCCTGCTGCTCAAGGGCACGGTCGACATCGGTCCCGAAGGCAAGGTGGATCGCTATTCCCTCGATGGTTCCGTGAAGTTGCCGGCAGCCATCGTCGATTTGATCGCGAGGCAAATCGCCGCTTGGCAATTCGAACCGGTCATCGTCGGCGGCAAGCCGGTCGGTGCGCGTACCAACATGTCGCTTCGCATCGTCGCCGCCCCGAAGGGCGACGGGCAATACGACGCGAGGGTCGGGAGCGTGTGGTTTTCAGGGGGCGCGGACAGCGACGAGCCGAGGATCAGCGTTCGCACGAGGACGGGGTTGGTCTACCCGACCTTCGCCGAGCCGTCGGCGATGGCCGGAACCGTGTACGTTGCCGTGAAGATCGGACCGCACGGGGAAGTCATGGATGCGATCATCGAACAAGTGAACCTGACGACGTTCGGAACCAGCGTGGAGATGGCGAAGGCGCGCCGGACTCTCGGGAACAACACGCTCGCGGCGGTACGCAAATGGACGTTCAATGTCCCCGCGTCGGGCAGCGAGGCGGGCAGGGAATACTGGGTCGGCGTTCTGCCGGTGAAGTACGGCACGTGGCCTTCCGGAGGCGATGGCGCATGGGAGCGTTACGTACCCGGCCCGCGCGCCGCCATTCCGTGGCGGGATCCGGCGAACGGGCCTGCCGCAGCAGGCATCGATGCATTGCCGGACGGCACGGTGGCCCTGGATGGCGAGGGCCCGAAATTGCTCGGTCACTGAGCGCAACTGGGATATGCACCAGGACTCCCCGCATCGCGGGGCGTCTGCCGCCATCGGCCGCGGGCGCGAATGGCCGCGCCGCGTTAAGCTCGGCCGCACTTCAGGACGGGGGCCGGGGATGAAGGATTGGGAGTGCAGGATCGCGGCTGCGTGTGCGCTGTCCGCAGTCATTCTTGCGGCAGACGCGGCCGGTCCCCTGGTGCCTTTCGACCAGGCCGAGATGAGCATGTTGGTCAAGGGCAGCATCGAGATTCGGCCCGATGGGAGCGTCTCTGGCTACAGCATCGAGCATGCGAGGAAGCTCTCTTCTGCCGTGAGCCGGATGATCGGCGCGCAGGTTTCGCAGTGGAGGTTCGAGCCCGTTGTGGTCGGCGGCAAACCGGTCGATGCGCGCACCAACATGCGGCTGGCCATCGTCGCCCGGCCAAAGGACGATCGGGATTTCGACGTGCGGATCCAGAGCGCCTATTTTTCAGGCGGAAGGGAAGTTGAGGGCGACAAGCTCGGCATCAAGACCCGCACTGGGTTGGGGCCGCTCGTGCGCGCCATGATGTCGACCGGCGCTAACGGCGATGTGTACCTGGCACTCAAGATCGGCCCGGACGGCAAGGTGATGGATGGTCTCGTGGAGCAGGTGAACCTCACCACGCGGGGCACCGAGGAACAGATGGTGGAAGCGCGCAGGGTCCTGGGGTCGGAATCGTTGGCGTTGATCCGCACGTGGACGTTCTCGGTTCCTTCCCGCGGCGAAGAGGCGGGCAAACCGTATTGGTCCGGCGTTCTTCCAGTGTCATTCCGCTTCAACCAGCAACCGGAACGATACGCGCAGTGGGCAGGGTATTTCCCCGGGCCATGCGCGCGGGTTCCCTGGCGCGTAGACGAAAAGGATCCGGTGGAAGGCGGAACCTGCCACTCCGACGCGGCCCCGGAGGGGCAGCTGACGCTGGACGACGCTGGGCCGACGTTGTTGACGCCATTGAACCAGGGTTGATCGCATGAACGAAAACGCCCCGCATTGCGGGGCGTTTCGGTTTTGCATCGTGCGGGGGATTACCGCTTCATCGACGAGAAGAACTCGTCGTTCGACTTGGTGCTCTTCATCTTGTCGAGCAGGAATTCCATCGCCGCGATTTCGTCCATCGGATGCAGCAGCTTGCGCAGGATCCAGATCTTCTGCAGCAGGTCCGGTTCGATCAGCAGGTCCTCGCGGCGCGTGCCGGAGGCATTGACGCCGATCGCCGGGTACACGCGCTTCTCGCCGATGCGGCGGTCGAGGTGCACTTCGCTGTTGCCGGTGCCCTTGAATTCCTCGTAGATCACCTTGTCCATCGCGCTGCCGGTATCGACCAGTGCGGTGGCGATGATCGTGAGCGAACCGCCTTCCTCGACGTTGCGCGCGGCGCCGAAGAATCGCTTCGGCCGGTGCATCGCGTTGGAGTCCACGCCGCCGGTCAGCACCTTGCCCGAGCTCGGCACCACGTTGTTGTACGCACGGGCGAGGCGGGTGATCGAGTCGAGCAGGATGACGACATCCTTCTTGTGCTCGACCAGGCGCTTGGCGCGCTCGATCACCATTTCCGCGACCTGCACGTGGCGCGCGGCGGGTTCGTCGAACGTGGAGGAAATCACCTCGCCGCGCACGGTGCGCTGCATCTCGGTGACTTCCTCGGGACGCTCGTCGATCAGCAGCACGATCAGGTGCACGTCCGGGTGGTTGGTCGTGATCGCGGTGGCGATCTGCTGCAGCATCATCGTCTTGCCCGCCTTGGGTGGCGAGACGATCAGCGCGCGCTGGCCCTTGCCCTGCGGCGCCATCAGATCGAGGATGCGGCCGGTGATGTCCTCGGTGGAACCATCGCCGCGCTCGAGCTTGAAGCGCTTGCGCGGGAACAGCGGGGTGAGGTTCTCGAACAGGGTCTTGTTCTTCGACGCCTCGATCGGCTCGCCGTTGATGGTGTCGACGATGTTCAGCGCGAAGTAGCGTTCGCCGTCCTTCGGCCAGCGGATGCGGCCGGAGAGGTGGTCGCCGGTGCGCAGGTTGAAGCGGCGTATCTGCGAGGGCGAGATGTAGGTGTCGTCGGGGCCGGCGAGGTAGCTCGCCTCGGCCGCGCGCAGGAAGCCGAAGCCGTCGGGCAGGATCTCGAGCACGCCGTCGGCCTGCACGCCTTCGCCATGGCGCGTGAGCACCTTGAGGATGGCGAAGATGATGTCCTGCTTGCGCGCGCGGGAGACGCCGTCGGTGATCTGCAACTGCTCGGCGATGTCGAGCAGCTTGGGCGCGGGCATGCGCTTGAGGTCGCCAAGCGAATAGGTCGGGAAGCCTTCCGGCACCTGCGGATGCGGGCGCGGCACGAAGCCTTCGCCGTTGCCGCCGGCGTCGTCCTGCGGCAGGCCGTTCTGGTAACGGTCGCGCTGGCGGTCGCGGCGGTTGCGGAAGCGGTCGCGGCGGTTGTTGCCGCCCTGGTTCTGGTTGTTGAAGCGCTGGCCTTGCTGGTCGCCGCGCGGTTCGAACCCGCCTTCGGAGGGCGCGTCGTTCGACTGCGGCGCGGGCGCGCTGGCCGCGGGCGGCAGCGGGGCGGATTCGACGGCAGGCGGTGGCGGCGGGGCGGCGGGCGCGGCGGGCTCGGCTTCGGGTCGGGCCTTCGGCGGACGGCCGCGGCGCTTCGGGGTGGTTTCGGTATCGTCGGACAAGCGGGAAAACCTCGCAGTGGCGAGCGCTCGCGTTGCGCGAGCGTGGGAACGTTCGGATGAACGTCGGGAAGGTAAGGAGAGGGGGTGCGGCGCCGGGAAGTCCCATCTGGCGCCGGAACACGGGGAAAACTAGCACCGGCGCGGTATTGCGCGCAACTGGCGGGGCGAAGGGGGTTCAGGTTGTTCCGCCGATGCGGGGAGGTTCGTGGTTGGTCGTTCGTGGTGGGTGGAGAAGCGGATTTCCCCTCTCCACCAACGACCAACCAGCAACCACCAACTCGTCCTTTACAGCGCCTTTTCGATCATCTGCCCGAGCTGGGCCTTGCCCACCGCCCCGATCTGGGTGCCGTGGACCTGGCCGTCCTTGAACACCAGCAGCATCGGGATCGAGCGCACGTGGTACTTGATCGCGGTGGCCTGGTTCTGGTCGACGTCGACCTTCACGATCTTGGCCTTGCCGGCATAGGCCTGGGCCAGCTCGTCCAGCGCCGGCGCGATCATCTTGCACGGGCCGCACCACGGCGCCCAGAAATCGACCAGCACCGGCTCGGAAGACTGCAGCACGGCGGCATCGAAATCGGCGTCGGTGGCGTGGATGACCTTGTCGCTCACGGGCTACTCCTGCGGAAAGAAATGGGCCGGCGGACGAGCCGTCGGCGGTATCGGATGGGGGAATGTTAAACTTGGGGAATCCATCGCGCGGTTCAAGTCGCGATGCCGTGCCGGGAACGACCAGCCCCGGAACCTTCCCGGCAGTCTGCGTGGCTGCCTCCCATTCATACAAGCATGCAAGCGCATGCGCGCCCATCGTGGCGCCCCGAGGCCAGCCCAACCGTGTCCGACAAGCCCCTGACCGATATCAGTTTTTCCTCCTTCGACCTGCACCCGTCGCTGCTCGCCGGGCTCGAAGCCGCCGGTTTCAACCGCTGCACCCCGATCCAGGCCCTGACCCTGCCGCTGGCGCTCGCCGGCCGCGACGTCGCCGGCCAGGCGCAGACCGGCACCGGCAAGACCCTGGCGTTCCTGATCACGGTCATCAATCGGCTGCTGACCAAGCCGGCGCTGGCCGAACGGAAACCTGAAGACCCGCGCGCGCTGATCCTCGCCCCGACCCGCGAGCTCGCCATCCAGATCCACAAGGACGCGGTGAAGTTCGCCTCCGACCTCGGCCTGAAGTTCGCCCTGGTCTACGGCGGCGTGGACTACGACAAGCAGCGCGCGCTGCTGCAGGCCGGCGCCGACGTGATCATCGCCACGCCCGGCCGCCTGATCGACTACGTCAAGCAGCACAAGGTCGTGTCGCTGCACGCCTGCGAGGTCTGCGTGCTGGACGAAGCCGACCGCATGTTCGACCTGGGCTTCATCAAGGACATCCGCTTCCTGCTGCGGCGCATGCCGATCCGTACCGAACGGCAGACGCTGCTGTTCAGCGCCACGCTGTCGCACCGCGTGCTGGAGCTGGCCTACGAGCACATGAACGAGCCGGAAAAGCTCGTCGTCGAAACCCAGGGCATCACCGCGGCCAAGGTTCGGCAGAAGCTGTACTTCCCGGCGGACGAGGAAAAGCTGCCGTTGCTGATCGGCCTGCTGTCGCGCAGCGAAGGCGCGCGGACCATGGTCTTCGTCAACACCAAGGTCTTCGTCGAACGCGTGGCGCGCGCGCTCGATCGCGCCGGCTACCGCGTCGGCGTGCTCAGCGGCGACGTGCCGCAGAAGAAGCGCGAATCGCTGCTCAGGAAATTCCAGGCCGGCCAGCTCGAACTGCTGGTCGCCACCGACGTGGCCGCGCGCGGCCTGCACATCGACGGCGTGTCTCACGTCTACAACTACGACCTGCCGTTCGACGCCGAGGATTACGTGCACCGCATCGGCCGCACCGCGCGACTGGGCGCGGAAGGCGACGCGATCAGCTTCGCCTGCGAGCGCTACGCGATGGGCTTGCCGGACATCGAGGCCTACATCGGCCAGGAAATCCCGCGCGCCAGCGTCGATCCGGAATTGCTGGTCGCGCAGCCGCGCGCGCCGCGGCCGCAAGTCGAAGCGGAGGCCGAGGACGGCGAAAGCATCGGCGAAATCTTCAAGGAAGTACGCGAAGCCCGCGCTGCCGAGGACGCCAAGCGTGGCGGCGGTCGCAGTGGCGGTCGCGGCGAACGTTCCGGTAGTCGTGGCGGTCATGGCGGCGAACGCCGGGAAGGCGGAAGTCGCAGTGGCGAAAATCGCGGTCCGCGCCCGCCGCGCAAGCCACGTTCGGAACAGCCGTCGGCACCAGTTGATGAACAGGCATCCGCCCCCGCGCAAGCGCAACTCGCCCCCGGATCAAGCACGGGGCAGGCTCAGGACGAAGGCGAGCGTGGTCCGCGCAAGCGCCGTCGCCGTCGTGGCGGTCGCCGCGTGGAAGGCGCTGCGCCGCAAGCGGGAACCGTCGCCGCGAACGTTCCCGCCTCGACTCCCGCGGCCGCGCAGCCTTCGCTGCTCACGCGCATCGGCCGCGGGTTGAAGTCGCTGGTGACGCGTTCGCCCAGCAAACAGCACTAACGCCAGGCATCGATTTTGTTCGTCGTCCCCGCGAAAGCGGGGACCCATGGACGTTCATGCCTTTCAAGACCAAAGTCCATGGATACACGGCGACGAGCGCCGTGATGAGCGGCCCGCTTTCGCGGGAATGACGGCGGTGGTTCAAGCCTTCTCCGGATCGGCGATACTGCGGTCCCACGCCCCGGTCAATCCTTCGCCATGCCGGTCCTGCGCTTCGACAACGTCAGCAAGGTCTACGCCGGCGGCCGCCAGGCGCTGCGCGAAGTCAGCTTCGACATCGAGCCCGGGGAAATGCTGTTCCTCACCGGCCATTCCGGCGCGGGCAAGAGCACGTTGCTGAAATTGATCCACCTCGCCGAACGCCCGAGCCGCGGCACGGTGCTGTTCAACGAGCGCAACCTGTCGAAGGTACGGCGCGGCCGAGAAGCCATGCACCGGCGCGAAGTCGGCGTGGTGTTCCAGGACCACCGCCTGCTGCTCGACCGCAGCGTGTACGAGAACATCGCATTGCCATTGATCCTGCGCGGGATGAAGCGCGGCGAGATCGGCAAGCGCGTGCGTTCCATCCTCGAACGCCTCGGCCTGGGCGATCGCGACCGCGCGCTGCCGACGCAGCTTTCCGCCGGCGAACAGCAGCGCGTCGGCATCGCCCGCGCGGTGGTCGGCGAGCCGCGCTTGCTGCTCGCGGACGAACCGACCGGCAACCTCGATCCGACCTTGTCCGCGGAAATCATGGCGTTGTTCGCGTCCCTGCCCGAACGCGGCACCAGCGTGCTCGTCGCCAGCCACGACCTCGGCCTGGTCAAGCGCATGAAGCGACGCGTGCTGGTGCTCGACCACGGCCAACTCGCGGACGATATTTCGCCGGAGGACCTCGCCGATGAATGAGGCGCGCCTCCATCATTCCGGGCCGGTCGCGTGGTTGAACCACCACGTCTACAGCTTCGTTTCCAGCCTCGGCCGTGCGCTGCACCGGCCGTGGGCGACGCTGCTCACCATCGGCGTGATGGCGGTGGCGCTGGCGTTGCCGCTCGGGCTGTGGGCGGTGCTCGACAACATCGGGCGCTTCGGCGGCGAGCTGCAGCAGTCGCGCGAAATCACGGTGTTCATGAAACCCGCACTCGGCCTCGATCGCGCGCAGGCGCTGGCCACGAATTTGCGCGGCCGCGGCGATGTCGCCGCGGTGAAAGTGAAGACGCCGGACGAAGGCCTGCAGGAATTGCGCGAGCGCGGCGGCCTTGGCGATGCCATCGACGCGCTCGGCGACAACCCGTTGCCGAGCGTGCTCGTCGTCACCCCGCGCGGCGACGAAACCGCACTGGCCGAATCGCTGTCCGCCTTGCCCGAAGCCGACCAGGTGCAACGCGACGCGCAATGGCGCAAGCGACTCGATGGATGGCTGCGTTTCGGCGGGCGCGTGGTCTGGGTGCTCGGCCTGCTGCTCGGCCTCGGCGCATTGCTGGTGGTCGGCAACACCGTGCGCCTCGACATCCAGTCGCGGCGCGAGGAAATCGGCGTGCTGCAATTGCTCGGCGCGCGCGACGGGTTCATCCGCCGCCCGTTCCTCTACCTCGGCGCATGGTACGGGCTCGCCGCCGGCGCGCTCGCGCTCGGCCTGCTCACGCTCGCCGCATGGTCGCTGCGCGCGCCGCTCGCCGACCTTGCAGCGACCTATGGCAGCCATTTCCAGCTCGCCGGTTTCGCGCCGCAGGCGCTGGTCGGCGTCCTCGTCGGCGCCACCTTGCTCGGCTGGCTGGGCGCGGGCGTGGTGACCGGCCATTTCCTGCGCCAGACGCGCCCGACGGAGGCGTGATGGCCGGCAAGCACGACCTGCGCCACCTCGTCAGCGATGCGCCGCGCGTGATGGTCGTCGATGGTTCGAAACTCGTGCGCAAGCTGATCGGCGACGTGCTGCGCAAGGAATTGCCGAACGCGAACGTCATCGCCTGCGACGGCATCGAAGCCGCACGCGCGGCGCTGGCAGAAGGCGCGGTCGACCTCGTCACCACCTCGCTGGTGCTGCCCGACGGCGATGGCACCGCGATCGCGCGGATCGTGCGCGAAACCGCAGGCCAGTCCTACGTACCGGTGATCGTGGTCTCCGGCGACGTGCAATCGCGGCTGGAATCGCGCAGCCTGGCCGAGGACGTCACCGATTATTTCGACAAGGCACTCGGGCAACAGGCGTTGGCCGCGTTCATCCGCGGCTACGTCGATCCGCAGCCGGTGCCCGGCGCGCGCGTGCTCTACGTCGAGGACAGCCGCGTGGTCGCGCTCGCGACCAAGCGCATGCTCGAGGCGCACGCGATGACCGTGACCCACGTCGATTCCGCCGAGGCCGCGCTGGATTTCCTGCACGAACACCGCAGCGAGGACGACGTCGGTACCGACCTGCTGCTCAGCGACGTGTACCTCAAGGGGGCGTTGAGCGGCCACGAACTGCTGAGCCAGGTGCGCAAGGCCTTCGGCTATTCCAAGCGGCGCCTCCCGGTGGTGGTGATGACCGGCGACGACAACCGCGAACACCAGGCCTCGCTGTTGCGCGAAGGCGCGAACGACCTGGTGCTGAAGCCGATCGAGGAACGCCTGCTGGTGATCAAGACGCTGTTCCAGCTGCGCGCGGCGAAGACGCCGGAGCGGCGCGCGTTCGACGCATGAGCGGGGAACTGCGGCTCGAACCCTCGTGGAAGGCGCGCGTCGGCGACTGGTTCGTGCGCGAGGACATGCGCGCCTTGTCATCGTTCCTGCGCGAGCGCATCCGTGCCGGGGCGCGCATCCATCCCGAACCGCAGAACATCTTCGCCGCGTTCGACGCCACGCCGTTCGACGACGCCAAGGTCGTCATCCTCGGCCAGGACCCCTACCACGGCCCGGGACAGGCGCATGGGCTGTGCTTCTCGGTGCTGCCGGGCGTCGAGGTTCCGCCTTCGCTGCAGAACATCTACAAGGAACTCGCGCGCGACACCGGTTTCGTCCCGCCCGCGCATGGCTACCTGCTGCCGTGGGCCCGGCGCGGAGTGCTGCTGCTGAACTCGGTGCTGACGGTCGAGGAAGGCCGCGCCGGTTCGCACCAGGGCAAGGGCTGGGAAGGCTTCACCGACCACGTGGTCGACGTGCTGAACCGCGAGCGCGAGGGCCTCGTCTTCCTGCTCTGGGGCAGCTACGCGCAGGCCAAGGGCCGGGTGATCGATCCGCTCCGGCATCGGGTGCTGAAGGCGCCGCATCCTTCGCCGCTGTCCGCGCACCGCGGCTTCATCGGCTGCGGGCATTTCTCCGCCGCCAACGAATACCTGACCCGCCATGGCGCGGTCCCGATCGACTGGTCGCTGCCGCCGCGGGCCGAACCCGGGCCGCTGCCCGCCTGAGCCTTGCGCCGGCCGGATCCGGGCCCATCTCGAACCTGATTCAGGCTCTGCCACCGTTCCGGGAATGGAACGGTGCGGAACTTTTTACGTCGTTAGCAGTCATAGTTGGCGACTGCTAAAATCGCCCGCATGAGCCAGAACCCCATGTCGACCGCCCTCGTCGCCAACAACCTGCCCATCCCCTCCGCGCTCGGTTCGCTGGAGGCCTACATCGGCGCCGTGCACCAGATCCCGGTGCTCTCCGTCGAGGACGAACAACGCCTCGCCCGTCGCCTGCGCGACGACAACGACCTCGCCGCCGCGCAGGAACTGGTGCTCTCGCACCTGCGCTTCGTGGTGCATGTCGCCCGCGGCTACAGCGGCTACGGCCTGCCGATCGGCGACCTGATCCAGGAAGGCAACATCGGCCTGATGAAGGCGATCAAGCGCTTCGACCCCACGGTCGGCGTGCGCCTGGTCAGCTTCGCGGTGCATTGGATCCGCGCCGAGATGCACGAGTTCATCCTCAAGAACTGGCGCATCGTCAAGGTCGCCACGACCAAGGCGCAGCGCAAGTTGTTCTTCAACCTGCGCAAGAGCAAGACCCGGTTGGGCTGGCTCAACGCCGAGGAAGTGCGCGCGGTCGCCGCCGACCTCAACGTCAGCGAGCGCGAGGTGCTGGAAATGGAATCGCGCCTGTCCGGCCGCGACATCGGCTTCGATGCGCCCGCCGACGAGGACGACGACCACGCACCGCCGTCGCCGGCCGCCTACCTGATGGCCGACGGCGAGGATCCGTCGCAGGCCTACGAGCGCGCCGATGGCGAGGACCACCAGCTCGCGCTGCTGCGCGAAGGCATGGCCAAGCTGGATGCGCGTTCGCGCGACATCATCAAGCGCCGCTGGCTGGATGCGGACAGCAAGATCACGTTGCAGGAACTCGCGGACGAATACGGCGTCTCCGCCGAGCGCATCCGCCAGGTCGAGGCCAACGCGCTGAAGAAGATGAAGGCGCTGTTCGCGGCGTAAGCCGGAACCGCAGCAACGAAAGCGAAAACGGCCCGGAGCGATCCGGGCCGTTTGCGTTTCGAGGCACGTGCCCGGAACGATTACTGCTTGGTCGGGATATTGACCTTGTCGATGCCGTGGATGACGCCGTTGCTGGAATCGATATCGGCCGAAGTGATCTGCGCGCCGTCGATGCTGACCTTGTCGCCGGTCATCTTGATCGGGGCCGACTGACCGTTGACCGTCCTGGCGGCTTCCCACTTGCCGACATCGGCGATCGACTTGCGGCCGTTGACGACGTGGTAGTTCAGCAGGGAAACGAGTTCTTCCTTGTTCTCGGGCTTGAACAGGATTTCCAGCTTGCCCGCCGGCAGTTTTTCGAATGCGGCGTCGGTCGGGGCGAAGACCGTGAAGGGTCCCGTGCCACGCAACGTATCGCCCATGCCGGCGTGTGCGATGGCTTTGCCGAAGGTCTTGAACGAACCCTTGGCAGCGGCGGTTTCGAGGATGTTCTTGGTGCCCGGATTACTCGGGAGATTGCTGATAGTGCTCATGGTGTTTGATTGCCTTCAGAGTGGATCCGCAGGCATGCGGATCCGATAGGCGGCCGAAGCCGCGACCTGCAATGGCAGGAAAGGAGGCTCAGGGCGGAGAAGGGGGGGATGGAGCGGGCGCGGCTGAGTGGCCGTTACGACGTTGCGTCGCAGTGCAAGAGAGATCATGCGCTTGTTGTTGTTACCCGGGCGTGATTCGGACCCGCGTTTCCGGATGCAGCGATCCGGCGTTCAAGCGGGTATCAGTGAAGGAATGCGGTCGGCGCCGAACGTGCGGAAAATGTTCGATGCGTCACCAATGGCACGTCGACGCGCGTTGCCGAGGTGGCGGGCCAGCCTTCGTTTTCCGCAATATCGAGCGCGCGAGCGATGGATGGATGCGGCGGCTGGGCGAAAGGGCCGCGGCGGCTGACGTAACGGTGTTGCTTGTGCGACTTCACGAAGCGACTCCTCGCCGACGACATGCGCGACCAAGCATCACCGTACTCCTGCAAGCCGCCGGGGGTGTGAACAACGAACAGTCGGTTCAGGACGAACCCGCCTGACCCTTGCCCAGGATGATCCGCGCCGCGCGCTGGTAGGTCCAGTACGCCCAGGTCCAGTTGAGCATCACCACGAGGCGATTGCGAAAGCCGATCAGGAAGAACACGTGCGCCAGCAGCCAGAACCACCAGGCAGGCGCGCCGGAAAGCTTGAGTTTGCCGAGATGCACCACCGCCGCCATGCGGCCGATGGTGGCGAGGTTGCCGTAATCGCGATAGCGGAACGGTTCGATATCGCGTCCGGCAAGGCGCGCGCGGATCGAGCGCGCGACGTAGGCGCCCATCTGCTTGGCCGCGGGCGCGACGCCCGGTACGGGTTTTCCGTCCTGCTGCAGCGACGCGAGGTCGCCGGCGACATGGATGTTGTCGAATCCGGGTGCGCGCAGGTCGGGCGATACCGGCACGCGACCGCTGCGGTCGAGTTCGACCCCGAGCGAACGCGCCAACGGCGAAGCGGCGACGCCGGCCGCCCACAGCACGGTGCGCGCGGCGATGCGTTCCTCGCCGAGTTGCACGCCGTCGTCGTCGATGGATCGAACCGCGATTCCCGTGCGCACTTCGACGCCGAGTTTCTCGAGTTGCGCGCGCGCCTTCGCCGACAGCGATTCGGGGAAGCTCGCGAGCACGCGCGGGCCGGCTTCGAGCAGTAGCACGCGCGCTTCGCGCGGATCGATGCGGCGGAATTCGCGCTTGAGCGTGTGCCGCGCGATTTCGGCCAGCGTGCCGGCGAGCTCCACCCCGGTCGGACCGCCACCGACGATGGCAAAGGTCAGCAGCGCGCGCCGCACGTCCGGATCCGGTTCGGCTTCCGCGCGTTCGAACGCGGACAGGATGCGACGGCGGATGTGCAGCGCGTCGTCCAGCGTCTTCAGGCCCGGCGCATGCGTGGCCCAGTCGTCGTGGCCAAAATAGGCATGTGCCGCACCGGTGGCGAGCAGCAGGAAGTCGTAGTCGAGCATGCGTCCGTCGGCGAGGCGCAACCGCGACGATTGCGGTTCGATCGCAACCACGTCTTCCATCAGCACGGTGGCATTGCGTTGCCGGCGCAGGATGTGGCGCAGCGGCGCGGCGATGTCCGGCGCCGACAGGCCGGCGGTCGCGACCTGGTAGAGCAACGGCTGGAACAGGTGGTGGTTGCCGCGGTCGAGCAGGGTGATGCGCACCGGCGCCGATGCCAGCGCGCGCGTGGCCCACAACCCGGCGAAACCGCCGCCGACGATGACCACGTGGAGAAGCGAGGCTTCGCTCATACGCGCATTGTCGCAGGTCAGTACAGATCCACCGGATCCACGTCCAGCGACCAGCGCAGCTTGCGCGCTTCCGGCAGTTCGTACAGCTGCGGCATCACCGCATCGAGCGCGGCGTGCAATGCGCGGCGGTCGGGCGAGGACAGCAGCAATTGCGAACGATGCCAGCCGCCGCGGCGCGGCATCGGTGCGGGCAGCGGTCCGTGCAGTTCGATCGCTGATTGCCCCCCATCCGCGTTCGGCACCTTCCCCGCGCGCGCGGGGGGAAGGAAACACTGCTTTGCCGCGGTGAGGAACTGCAGCGGCGGTTCCACGTGCTGCGCTTCCGCGCGCAGCAGCGCGAGGTGCGCGAACGGCGGGAAACCGGCGTCTTCGCGCAGCGCGATTTCGGCTTCGGTGAAGGCGTGGTAGCCGCCCGCGATCAAGGTCTGCAGCAGCGGATGTTCGGGATGGTGCGTCTGCAGCAGCACCGTGCCGGCGCGTTCGGCGCGACCGGCGCGGCCGGCGACTTGCACCAGCAGCTGCGCGAGTTTTTCGCTGGCGCGGAAGTCGGCGGAGAACAGGCCTTCGTCGATGCCGACCACGCCGACCAGCGTGAGATTCGGAAGATCGTGGCCTTTCGCAAGCATCTGCGTGCCGACGAGGATGCCGGGGCGCGAACCGAGTTCGGCGAAATGCTTCTGCAACGCATCGCGGCGGCGCGTGTTGCCGCGGTCGATGCGCACGACCGGTACGTCGG